>JACDJB010000182.1_pt1 | contig 85399 bp, 78 predicted proteins | sample 7454121 | NCBI WGS metagenome assembly JACDJB01 (sample SAMN14253290, study PRJNA609438) | sludge metagenome | isolation source: sludge after 25d culture with pyrite | collected 2018-12-20 | reverse complement strand
GGGCTTTCTGACTGTCGCTACCGGCTGGAAACGACCCTCATGCGCCTCGGTGGAGACTACCCGAACCTGGAACGCCACCTGTTGCGCAACTTCCGCAAGTACGCCCATCGCGACGTTCTGGGCAGCGGCTCCGTCTGGCAACTGATTTCGGTGGCCCAGCACCACGGGCTGCCCACGCGGCTTCTCGATTGGACCTACTCGCCGTTTTTCGCCATGCATTTTGCCACTGCCAACATCGAGAAGTTCAATGAAGACGCCGTCATCTGGGCGGTCAACTACGTACACGTCCACCAGCATCTCCCCCATCGCCTCCACCAGCACCTGGATCAGGAGGGGGCCAATGTGTTCACCGCCGAGCTGCTTTCCGAGGCCATCGATACTCTCAAGCTTCTCCCGGGTCTGTCGCCGGGCACTTACGCGATCTTCTTCGAGCCGCCATCCCTGGACGACCGCATCGTCAACCAGTATGCCCTCTTCAGCCTCATGTCCCGGGTGGATCTCGTCATGGACGACTGGCTCTGCCAGCACCCCCGCATCTGTCGGCGCATTGTGATTCCGGCGGCCCTCAAGTGGGAAATCCGCGACAAGCTCGATCAGGCCGGCATCACCGAGCGGGTGCTGTTTCCGGGCCTGGATGGCCTGAGCTGTTGGCTCAAGCGCCACTACAGCCCCCGGCGCTGAAACGGGGGGGTAGCTGTTCAAGTGAGCTAAAGTTGCAAGTGAACTAAAGTGACAAGTGGACTGATGAGCTAAAGTTGCAAGTGAACTAAAGTGACAAGTGGACTGATGAGCTAAAGTTGCAAGTCCGCTTATAGTTAAAGTAGCAAGTGCGCTAACGTGACTAAAGTTAAGGTATTCTGGTTATTTAAAAGAATTTGGATGAGGTGGTCTGTGAGTCGGGGTGGGGCTTTCCGAAGGCGGACCGGACGGGTCGTTCCATCCGAAAAAGGCCGGGGGTCCGCCACGTGTAGGCGACCCCCCGGCCTTTTGTGTTTCAACGGTGCTGGAAAGCGAAGTGTTACCAGCCGAAGGTGAGGTACTTGTGAATCGAGTCGGCGGCCTTGCGGCCCGCGCCCATGGCCAGGATGACGGTGGCCGCACCGGTGACGATGTCTCCACCGGCCCAGACCCCCTTCTTGGTGGTCTTGCCGGTTTCTTCATCGGCGATGATGTAACCCCACTTGTTCAGATTCATATCCTCGGTGGAGGAGGTCAACAACGGATTGGCCCCCGAGCCCACCGCCACGATGCAAAGGTCGCATTCGAGCTGGAATTCGCTTCCCTCGACGGGCACCGGCCGACGACGACCCGAGGCATCCGGTTCACCCAGTTCCATCTTGAGGCATTCCATGCCGATGAGCCGCCCCTTTTCGTTGCCGATGTAGCGGGTGGGATTGGTCAGCAGGAAGAACTCGATCCCCTCCTCTTCGGCATGGTGAATTTCCGCGCCACGGGCCGGCATTTCGGTCCGGCTGCGCCGATAGACGATGCGCACCGAGTCGGCCCCCAGGCGCATGGCGGTGCGGGCCGAGTCCATGGCCACGTTTCCGGCGCCCAGGACCACCACGTTCTTGCCATGGGGGATGGGGGTGTCGACTTCGGGGAACTTGTAGGCCTTCATCAGGTTGGCCCGGGTCAGATACTCGTTGGCCGATAGGATGCCGATGAGGTTTTCACCCGGAATATTCATGAACCGTGGCAGGCCGGCGCCAACGCCGACATAGATGGCATCGTAGCCTTCTTCGAACAGTTCGTCCAAGCTCACGGTACGCCCCACCACCGCGTTGCACTCCACCTTGACCCCCAGCCGCTCTAGGAAGTTGACTTCCTGGGCAACGATGGCCTTGGGCAGACGAAATTCGGGAATCCCGTACACCAGCACGCCGCCGGCCTTGTGAAAGGCTTCGAAGACAGTGACGTCGTGGCCCTTGACGATGAGATCGCCGGCCACGGTCAAACCGGAGGGGCCCGAGCCCACCACCGCCACCCGCTTGCCGGTAGACGACTGTTTGGGCGGCAGGGCGCCGGTGCCTTGCTCGCGTTCCCAGTCGGCGGCAAAGCGTTCCAGGTTGCCGATGGCCACCGGCAAGCCCTTCTTGCCCAGAATGCACTGTCCTTCGCACTGGTTTTCCTGGGGGCAGACCCGGCCACAGACGGCCGGCAGGCTGTTGGTGGTCCAGATGTGACGGATCGCTTCGGTGAATTTGCGTTCAGCGATGAATTTGATGAAACCGGGGATGTCCACGTTCACCGGACATCCCTTCACGCAACCGGGGTTTTTGCACTGCAGACAGCGCTGAGCCTCGGTGACGGCCATTTCTTCGGTGTAACCGGTGGGCACTTCCAGGAAGTTGCGCCGCCGCACCTCGGGCGCCTGCTCGGGCATGGGCGTGCGATCGGCTTTTTTCTTTTTTTCTGTTTCCGTCATCCTTTTCCTCCCCGTTGGACGCGATACGCCCCTTGAATCGGTATTGACGATAGAACGGATGCATCTGGAAAATGATCAGTTTTGAGCGGATCAAAACTGTTTATTTCAGCCCGTTGAAGCCCCGGGCGGCTGACGGGCACCGGTTTATTTGGCGTCGTGAAGCGTGCAGTAATGCTCGTAGCAGCGTTTCTCATCCTCGCAGTAGGCCTGGAGCCGCATCATCAGTTCGTCGTAGTCGACCTGGTGACCGTCGAATTCGGGACCGTCCACACAGCCGAACTTGGTCTTGCCGCCCACCGTGACCCGACAGCCGCCGCACATGCCGGTGCCGTCCACCATGATGGGATTGAGGCTTACCAGCGTAGGTACGTTGTATTCCTTGGTCAGCTTGGAGCAGAACTTCATCATGGGCACCGGGCCGATACAGACGGCCTGGTCGACCTTTTCACGCTCAATGACTTCCTTGAGCTTGTCGGTGACGAAACCGTGATGGCCGTAGGACCCGTCGTCGGTGCAGACGATGAGCTCATTGCTGGCCTCGCGCATCAGATCTTCCATGATCAGCAGGTCCTTGTTGCGCGCGCCGATGATGGCCACCACGCGGTTGCCCGCCTTCTTCATGGCCCGGGTGATGGGATAGAGCACCGCCACGCCGGTTCCCCCGCCGACGCACACCACCGTGCCCACCTTCTCGACGTGGGTCGGTTTACCCAGGGGACCGATCACATCCTGAAACCCTTCGCCCACCTTGAGGGATTTGAACAGTGCGGTGGACTTTCCCACCACCATGTAGATGATGGTGATGGTGCCCTTGGCCGGATCGGTGTCGGCCATGGTCAGGGGAATCCGTTCGCCTTCCTCGTTGGCTTTCAGGATGACGAATTGACCGGGCTTGGCTTTGGCCGCGATCTTGGGCGCCTCGATTTCATTGAGAACCACGTTGCCCTGGGACATCTCTTCTCGTCTGACAATTTTGAACATAGCCACCTCCGTACAAGGTACGCCGAAACAGTCGCCCCGGCTTTTGCGCCAGGCATCGAAGAAATTTTCACGTCGACCAAACAAGCATATACCCATTATTAAATCAAGGGTAAATCCTATACTGAATTTGCTTTTTGAACACAAGCTGTGGTAGGCGAGGACCCTGTTTGAAGGTGCCCGTTTCGGGTCTTGAATCCATATTTTTAAACCGGCCTCAGCCATTAAATTTTCACGACATGAAGATTTTCGACAGTCACTGCCACCTGAATGATGATGCCTTCGCCGACGACCTGCCGCAGGTATTGGCCCGCATGAGTGAAAACGAGGTGCGTGCCGCCATGATTGTCGGCATCGACGAGGCGTGCAGTCGCCGGGCGGTGGCCCTGGCTGAGCAATGCGAAGGGTGCTGGGCCTCGGTGGGGGTTCATCCCCATGACACGGCCGCATGCAGCGAATCGATGCTGGCGCGAATCAAGGCCCTCACCGCCAGCCCCAAGGTGCGGGCCTGGGGAGAGATCGGCCTGGACTTCAACCGCATGCATTCCCCCCGGGCCGACCAGGAGCGCTGGTTCGTGCGCCAGTTGGAAATCGCCAGCGAATTGAACCTGCCCATCATCCTGCACGAACGGGACAGCGGCGGCCGGCTGCTGGAGTTGTTGCGCGCCCACCACTGGATCGGCCGCCGCGGCGTGGTCCACTGCTTCTCCGGCATCGCCCCGGAGCTGGACCAATACCTTGAAATGGGGTTTTACATCGGCATCACCGGAATCGTGACCCTCGCCGCTCGCGGCCGGGACCTGCGCCAGATGGTGCCTCAAATTCCCATCGACCGGCTCCTGGTGGAAACCGACGCGCCCTACCTCACCCCCACCCCCGAGCGCAATCGACACCGACGCAACGAGCCGGCCTTCGTGCGCACCGTCCTGTTCAAGGTGGCCGAAGTGCGTCAAGAGGCGCCGGAAACCCTGGCGCCGGTGATCTGGGACAACACCTGCCGGCTCTTTGGCATCGCCAACGACCGGGAAGACGCTTTCTTGTCACCGCCGTTGTAGAAAAGATGGACGATACCAAACGGTTCCATCGGTCGCCTTGCCATCCACGGGGCGCTGTGGCATGCTGATGCCGCAAGTGTTTCTATTTTTTTGAGATTCCGCTCGCCCTGCCCTCTTGTGAGAAGCAGGGGCCATCAGCCGCAAGGAAGACGCTGCCATGGCGAACATCAACTGGCGTTCCGTGAGCCTGAAGCAGAAAATCATCCTGATATTGATCAGCTACGGCATCGCTTTGGGGGCCGTGGGCAAGGTGTCCTTCGACGACCTGGAAACCGTCGGCCGCAAACTCGAAGTGGTGGAGCTGGCGGATAACCTCAACTGGGTCATCCTGGAGATCCGACGGTACGAGAAAAATTATCTCCTCTATCAAAAACGGGAAGACCTCGAAGAAAACCGGCGCTACATGGCCAAAGCCCTGGATCTGGTGGAAAGCATCGGCCAACGGGGCTTGACCCTGCGCAGCCAACCCCTGCTCAGTGACCTGCAAAATGCGGTACGGGCCTATCGGGATCGGATGGAGGACATCGCCGATGCCAACGCCATCGAGGACAACTACCAACGTTCGACCATGCTGCTGGAAGACGTTCGTGAACTGGGCCAGCGGATGCTCGATTTGGCCGAGCAGGAAGTGGCCTTCGAGCGCAGCATGATCCGGCACATCCTCGAGACCCTGCGGGTCCAGTTAATCGCGGTCTTCGCCGCGGCGCTGGCTCTCGGCGTGGTGCTCCCCTTTCTTGCCTTCCGCAAATTTTTCAAGCTGCTGCACCTCCTTCGTCGCACCACGGAACACATCGCCGGCGGCCGTTTCGAAAAAATTCCCGTCCAGGCCAGCGAAATCGAAATGCGCCAGCTGATGGAGGCCTTCAACCACATGGTGGAGGAACTCCAACGCCATGAGGCCCAGATGATCCAGGCCCAGAAGCTCTCTTCCTTAGGCACCATGGCCGCCGGGGTGGCCCACCAGCTCAACAACCCCCTGAACAATATCTGGACCTCGTGCCAGATTGCCATCGATGAACTGGATGCCTGCGATCCGCCGTTCATGCGTAAGATGCTGGACAACATCGACCAGGAGACGATCCGGGCGCGGGACATCGTCAAGGGCTTGCTGGAATTTTCACGGACCAAGGTTTTTTCCACCCGCTGGATCGAGCTGGCGGTCATCGCCAAGCGGGCCTTGACCCTGGTGGCCGCCCAGGTGCCGGCCGAGGTGGTGGTGCACACTGACATCCCGCCGGATCTCAAGGTACAGGTGGATGTCCAGCGGTTTCAGGAAGTGCTGCTCAACCTGCTCCTCAACTCCGTCCAGGCCATCGGTTCCCGACCGGGGCGCATCACCCTGAAGGCTGCCGCCGATGAAGCGACGCGCCAGGTGGTCATCACGGTGCAGGACACCGGGCCCGGCATTCCCGCCGAGGCCCGCGGCCGGATCTTTGACCCCTTTTTTACCACCAAGAGCGACAACCAGGGCACCGGCCTGGGACTGGCCGTCGCCTACGGGATCATCAAGCAGCACCGCGGCAGCATCGCCGTGGAAAGCGAGCCCGGGCAAGGCGCCGTCTTCGTCATTCGTCTGCCCCTGGACGCCGCCACCGGCACGGAGAATGCCAACGGTGGATAAGGAAACCCTTCTCATCGTCGACGACGAGGCCATCACCCGGGAAAACCTCGCCCACTCGCTGGGCAAAAAAGGCTACCGGATCGTCACGGCCGCCAACGGGGCCGAGGCCATCGAACGGCTGGTGGATACGGAGATCGGTTTCGTACTCACCGATCTGCGCATGCACCCCGTGGACGGCCTGGAAGTGCTGGCCCGGGCCAGAAAACTTCAACCCGCCACCGAAGTGGTGGTGGTCACGGGCTACGCTTCGGTGGACACCGCGGTGGAAGCGATGCGACGAGGGGCCTACCACTACATCGCCAAGCCGATCCAGATCGAAGAGCTTGGTCTCATCGTGGAAAAGGCGCTGGAAAAGCGCCGACTGAAAAAGGAAGTCCGGGACCTGCGTCGACGGGTAGCCGATCAATCCGGCCTGGCACGCATCGTGGGGCAGAGCCAGGCGATACTGGCCCTCAAGGAGATGATCCGCCAGGTGGCCGCCCTGGATTGCACGGTGCTGATCGCCGGTGAAACCGGCACCGGCAAGGAACTGGTGGCCCGGGCGGTGCACGAACTGTCCCCCCGTGCCGATCACCGCTTCATGGCCGTCAACTGCGGCGCCTTCTCCCCGGAGCTCATCGCCAACGAACTCTTCGGCCACGAACGCGAAGCGTTCACCGGTGCCGGGCGGGAAAAAAAGGGACTGTTGGAGGCGGCATCCGGCGGGTCGGTGTTCCTGGACGAAATCGGAGACCTGCCTTTGCCGATGCAGGTCAACCTGCTGCGGGTCCTGCAAGAGCGCAGTTTCCGGCGTGTGGGGGGCACCCAGGAGATCACCGCCGATATCCGCGTTTTGGCCGCCACCAACAAGGATTTGAAAAAGGAGGCGGAACGAGGCGCCTTCCGCCAGGATCTCTACTACCGGCTCAACGTCATCGCCTTGCACCTGCCCAACCTGGCCGAGCGCCGCGAGGACATCCCCCTGCTGGTGCGCCACTTCATCGCCAAGCACACCCCCGTCGGCGCCGCGGTCAAAACGGTGGCCCCCGAAGTGATGGACCGCTTGCAACGCTACGATTATCCCGGCAATGTGCGCGAACTGGAGAATATCGTGGCCCGGGGCCTGGCCCTGTGCGACGGCCCGCAGATCGACCCCCGGCACCTGTTGGAAGAAGTCGACGGGAGCGCCCTGCGCATTGCCCGCCGGGAGCCGCACCCCTGGCCCACGCTGGAGGAAAACGAACGTCGGTACATCCTGGCCGTGATGGAGGAGGTCGGCGGCAACAAGACCCGGGCCGCCCGGATCCTCAACATCGACCGGGTTTCTCTGTGGCGCAAACTCAAGCGCTACCAGATTGACTCGGACTGACCGGCATCAGCACGAGGGGAATCAACTCGGCAAGTTCTCCGGCCAGCGTGATCTCCAGGTGTTCGGTGACATCCGGCGCCAAGGTCTCGATCTCGGCGCGGTTGCGCGCCGGCAGGATCACCGTCCGAACCCCGGCCCGGCGGGCCGCCAGGCACTTTTCCCGCAGCCCGCTCACCGGCAGAATCCGGCCGCTGAGACTCAACTCCCCGCTCATGGCCACGTCGCTACGTGCCGGTCGATCGGTGAGCAGCGAAATCAACGCCAAGGCCACCGTCACCCCGGCCGAGGGGCCGTCCTTGGAAACGGCTCCGGCGGGAAAGTGGATGTGGATGTCGCTGGCACCGAAGAAATCCGGATCCACCCCCAGCGTCGCGGCATTGCCACGGATATAGCTCAGGGCCGTCTGGGCCGATTCGCGCAGGATGTCGCCCAGAGACCCGGTGAGCATCAGCCGGCCGGTGCCCTTCATGCACGCCGTCTCCACGAAGATCAGCTCTCCGCCGAATTCCGTCCAGACCAATCCAGTGGTCACACCGATGCGGCTGCCGCTTTCGGCCGCTTCCCGGCTGAACCTGCGTGGCCCCAGCAGACCGGTCACGGTATCGGCATCCACCGTCACCGGTGCCATCCGGTTGCCGGCTTCCAGGGTCATGCGGGCCAGTTTGCGGCAGACCCCTGCGATCTCGCGCTCCAGGTTGCGCAGCCCCGCCTCCCGGGTATAGTCCTCAATGATACGGATCAGCGCCTCGTCACTGAAGCGCACCGCCGCCGGGTCCAGGCCGTTTTCCGCCAACTGGGCCGGCACGATGTAGCGCCGGGCGATGTGCCGCTTCTCACGCTCGGTGTAGGCGGGGAAGGCGATCACTTCCATCCGGTCCAACAAAGGGCCCGGCAGGCGGCCGATGTCGTTGGCCGTGGCGATGAACATCGCCCGGCTCAGGTCCAGGGGAATATCGAGATAGTGGTCGAGAAAACGGCTGTTCTGCTCCGGGTCGAGCACCTCGAGGAACACCGAGGCGGGATCCCCGCGGAAATCCTGACCGATCTTGTCCATTTCGTCGAGCATGAACACCGGGTTCAGCACCTCGAGGCGCTGGAGTTCCTTGGTGATGCGCCCAGGCATGGCCCCCACGTAAGTGCGCCGGTGGCCCCGGATCTCTGCTTCGTCATGGAGGCCGGCCACCGAAAAGCGGACGAACTTGCGGCCCAATGCCTCGGCCACGGCGCGACCCACTGAAGTTTTTCCTGTCCCCGGCGGCCCGCTGAAGCACAACACCGGCCCCCGGCTGATCTGAATACTGCGCTTGCGGTCCAGGATTTCACGCACCGTTTTTTTCAACTCGGCAATGTCCACCGGTTTGCACAGGTAATGGGCCGCTCCCTGGCGCAGGGCCGTCACGGCGCAATCCACCGTGCCGTAACCGGTGACCAGCACCACTTCGGTCTCCGGCACATCTTCGCGGATCTGACCGAGGAGCTGCAGCCCGTCCATCCGGCTCATCTTCAAATCGCTGATCACGATATCCGCCGGGGTCCGCCGGAGGCGTTCCATGGCTTCGATGCCGTCGGCGGCCGTCTCCACCTGGTAGCCTTCCTTGGAAAAAACATGCTCCAGGTTGGCCCGGGCGATCTCCTCGTCGTCCACCACCAGCACCCGCCGCGGCTTGAGACGGCGCAGGGTTTTGGCCGCCAGATACTCCACGACCCGTTCCTTGACCTGGGCCAGACCGTAATGGCGCCGATCCAGCACCTGCCGGACCCGGCCGATGTCCGAGTGATCTTCGGTGAACCGGTTCCAGGGCAGGCTGAGAATATACTCCAGATAAGCCAGCCCGATGGGATACTCGGCCTGGGCGGAATCCATCTTTTCCAGCGCGCCGAGTTCCCGGTTGGCCGTCTCCCGGGCCGCGTCGGGCAGGTTGGCATGTTCAATGCGGATCTTCAGGTCGGCCAGCGGCTTGTTCTCTTCGACTTCATCCGCGGTTCGTTTAAATAGCATGGTCTCGCCCGTCCTCTTGAGGCTTGAATTTTGAGTTATCCTAAACCGAAAGGTTCAATTTTGTCAAAAATGAGCGTCCCTGCGATTCGTTATCAGCGCTGCAAAATGAAGCACGACCCACCGTAGCCGTTGCAATCTGAAACAGTCCGTTATCCTCTGGGAACTTCCTGAAATTTCGGCGTTCCCCGATTAGCCGGTGCCATGCCGCCATCAAGCGTTGCAAATTGTAACGCCTATCGGGCCCGAAATCATCTCCATGAAACGTTAACTATTAGATTTTATAGCACTATATATCACTGGCACATCCGTTGCTAAAGTTGGCGGCCATGGAAAGCCAATTTCATGCCATGGAGGCCGCCGCGGCCCGCCTCGTCCCCCCGGACCGATGGCCGATGCCCCAGATCCGCAAGCGCATCCTGGTGGTATCGCGCACCGGAGGCCTCACGGCCGAGGTGATCTCCGCCGTGCTGAACATTGCCCAGCGTCTTGGTCTGGACCTCATGGCCTTGTACACGGACCCGCTTCCCCGGAATACGGCCCCCCCTGCCTGTCGGCCGGCGTTCATCGTCAAGGCACGGATCAACGGCGCCCTGTTGATGGAACAGGCCCGGCGGCGGGGTGTTCACGCCCGGATCGTCATCGCCCCGGGCAAGGTGGCCCGAACCGTGGCCGACCTCATCGCCGCCAGCCGCGGCATCGCGTTCGTCATCCTGGAACCCGACATCGCCCTGAGGGAAGTGAGATCCCTGGTTTCCGTGCCGGTCTTCGCCGCGGTGGTGGAGACCCGACGCCTTTCCCCTTCATCCACTCTATCGCTTGCCCGGCGACACGGCATCGGCCGCGCCGCTCTGAAATTTTTCAATGTTCATTTACCCAGAGGAGGAGAACAGATGGCAGAAAACGTATTGCGGAAAAAAAACGTTCAGAAAACCTTCGTCTTCGGCGCGGCCGCGGCGGCGATCTACGCGGCGGTCTTCTACTTTGCCGACCCGCTGATGTCTTTGGCCACCCGGGGCAAGTTCTACGCCCTCGTTCCGGTGGCCACGGTGTTCCTGTTTTCCTACATTCACGGCAATTTCACCAGCTACTTCTGGTCGGCCCTGGGCATCGAAGCCTCCAAACGCACCGGGGTGCAGCCGAAGGCGGTCAAACCGGTCAAACGCAAGGACACGCGGCCCCGGGCGCGCTTGAGCGTCTGATCCTGCGGGGAAATTGGGCAAAGACACGAATTTGGGTTGGAAAGGAGAACACATGCACGCGACGGGAAGCGAAATCATTCAGTTCATCGACCTCAACCTCATCTCGGTCCTTTTCTTGTTCGGTGTCGGCTTTGTCGGCGGACTGGTCAGCGGCTTCATCGGTTCCGGCGGGGCCTTTGTCCTCACCCCCGGCATGATGAGCCTCGGGGTACCGGGCACCGTGGCGGTGGCCAGCAACATGTGCCACAAGTTTCCCAAGGCCCTGGTGGGATCGATAAAGCGCGCCCGCTACGGGCAGGTGGACGTCAAGCTGGGGCTGATCCTGGGGGCGTCGGCGGAAATCGGGGTCCAGATCGGCATTCATGTCCAAAAACTGATTCTGGACAGGTGGGGCCAGGCCGGCTCCAACCTCTACGTCAGCCTGGCCTTCGTCGCCGTGCTGGTCAGTGTCGGCGGATTCATCCTGCGGGATGTGATCAAAAGCACTGCCGCCCCCGCCACCGCGCCGCAAGCGACCCGAATCGCCCGGGCCCTGCAGAAGATCGAGCTTTGGCCGATGATCACCTTCAAAACCGCCAAGGTGCGCATCTCGCTGTGGTTTACCGTTCCGGTGGGACTGGCCACCGGCATGCTGGCCGCCACCATTGCCGTAGGCGGCTTCATCGGCGTGCCCGGCCTGATGTACATCATCGGGGTCACCAGCATCGTGGCGTCGGCCTCGGAACTGGTGATCGCGTTTGTCATGGGTTTGGGCGGCACCCTGATCTGGGCCTGGTACGGCATGGTGGATCTGCGGCTGACCTTGATCATCCTGGGCGGATCGCTGTTCGGGGTGCAACTGGGTGCCATCGGTACCACTTACGTGAAGGATTACATGATCAAGGTGGTCATGGCCACCATCATGCTCATCGTGGCCCTGAGCCGGGGCATCGCCGTTCCCCGCTACCTCGGCCAGCTCAACCTGATGGATTTGAGCGCCGGTTGGGACCTGGCGCTCAGCCGGGTCTCCTTCACGCTGATGATCATCGCTTTGCTCGTCGGCGCGGGCATCATCCTCGGCGCCCTGTTCAAGGCGAGAAAACTGGAGGCCGCGGGCGCCCCGGAACTCGAGCCCGAACCGGCCTGAAATTGACGGATGACACCCGGCGGGTCCGTTCTCCGGGCCCGCCTTCACCCAAGGAGGATTGCCATGGACTTGACCCTTCAATGGTACTTTTCAGACGGCATCCTGAGTTTTTGTGCGGTCACCCTGGCCATGCGCCTCGGCGCGCGGCTCCGGCGCCGCGCCAATCGACGCGCAGCGCCAAACAGGCTGGGGCAATGGCTGGCGGCCCGCTTCGCCAAACGTGCCGGCAACTGGTACTGCTTCTTTCACATCCAGGACTTGACCGGAGACCGCCCTGCCCCGCCCCGGTCAGGCCAGCGGCGACGCCAGGCCGCCGCCCGACCGCGCCTCCAGGCCGCCGCGCCACCCCGACCATAGCCGTCCGCAAAGGGTCTGGAGCCTTTCATGGCACATCCATGTCATTCGTTCGTCGGCAGGAGGCGAAAATCGGGTTGCCGGGGAAGGCGCTGCGGCAGCGTCGGGAGACGCAGCGGAAGTCGCACCGCGCCATAGACCCACAGGTCCACGGCGCCGCCGGGATCGATTTTGGCGCCGGCCTCGGGCCGTTGCCGGAAGACTAAACCGATCTGAAGCCGGGACGGCGCCGGTTCCTGGTAAGTGCGGCCGTGCTTCAGTCCCGCGTTCTCCAGTATGGCTTGCGCCCTGTCGACATGAATGCCCGTCAAGGGCGGCACTGTCACCGGGGCCGGTTGCGGGCGTTCATAGCGGTAAACGATCAGCTCCACCGCCATACCGGGGTGCAGCGGCGTACCGGGGGCGGGGTTTTGCCGAGCCACCCGGCCGCCCTGATCCCGCTGGCGGGTGGCGGCCTCTTGAATTCGGCTGATGCGGATCCCCTTTTCCGCAAGGAGCCGCCGGGCTTCGGGCAATGGCCGGTTCAGCAAGCGCGGCATTTGGATCTCGCCGCCGCGATAACGCCAGACTTGAAGATCCACCGCAGCCCCCGCCGCGACCCGCGTCCCGGGTTCGGGGGCCTGGACCGCCACCCGGCCGTCATCCCGGTTTCGATCGGTGGGCTTCTCGCTTACCCGTCCCATTTGCAGATTCGTGCGAGATAGGATCTGCCGGGCCTCGTGGAGATTCATGGCGACCAGGTTCGGCACCGGCACAAGGACTTGGGGAGAGACCCCGACCCCGCGGCACAATCGCTTGTCCAGTTGGCAGGCCCAATCGATTACCGGCCTCACTTTCACCGGGCGCGGTGGCTGCGCAATGCCACCGCGCGGAACAAGACACTGCTGGCCCGCCGCAACGATTTGCCTTGCTCCCGCCCTGCCGAAGATGGCCACTCGTCCCTTGAGAACGGTCAGTTCGGTCCACTGTTGGTTCACCGTGAGGTGAAACATGGTTCCGAGGCTGGAAACCACCGCTCCGGTGCCCGTTTCCACCTCTGTCTGGCATTCGGTGTGCACCAGAATGCTGCCGACGTTGATGATGATGCGAAGCTTGCAGAAGGCTTCCGAAAGCCACTCCAGGTCCGGATCGGTGGCGGCGTCGAAAAAGACTTCGCCGCCCCGTGCCAGGGCAAGGGTGGCCCGGGCGTCCGCCACAGTCTCAATGTGCTCGCCGGACCGCATCACCGCGCCTTCCCCGACGATCCGCCCGTTGATTTGCACCTCGCCGCTACCGACGATTTTGGTGATGGTCCCGATGGTGGCATCGTACGGAGGGAGAGGTTCATCAGGATGGGGATAAGGCACACAAGCCGCCAGAAGAGCCATTGCCAGCAACCATCGCCCGATGCCGGATGAATCGACGAATCGTTTCATGGCACACCTCCTGAAAAGTGGCGGTTCAGGTAGGGGGCTGACCGGCAAACACCGAAGCTCGGCCCAGCACCTCCAACGTCGTGACGCCGGAGCACGGAATCACGTACGATGCGGCCTTGTCGGCATGCCAGAGAATCAAATATTTTTCCCCCTGATGAATCAGATGAAACGATCCTTCAGGAATCCGGACTTGGGAATCCTTGCCGGCATGAACGTACACCCGGGGAAAATCGTTGGGCATCACTAGCGCGCCGTAGATCAGCGGCAGCACCAGAGAGTAGATCAAAAACAGGAGCAGGAGGACGAGATGCAGCGCCCGGGTCGCCTTCCGTCGCAACAGCCGTTGGCGAAAGGGTACCACCACGAGAAACAGGACGAAAACAATGTTCACCACGCCAGCGTAGTAGGTATGGCAGGTCTTGTGCTCCTGGTCCCGGATGGCGCACGCCAGACCGGAGGCGATCAATTCCGCCTCGTTGGCCCCGGTGACCTCGGGGGAGGCAACGCATCCCTGGTGCAACAGACCGGAGATGTGCACCGGGGCAAACACTTCTGCATACTGGCGACCGGCCCAAAAAACCACCAGGGCGAGGCAGGAAATCAAAAAGATCTGCGTTGGCAAGGCATCCGGCCCGATTTTCTGCGAAGCCTTCCACCATTGTTCCAGCAAGTTGCGCCTGCCGATGCGCCGGATCCGGGCCACGACGGTCACAACGGTGGCGATGATGGCCGCGGCAACCAGGGACACCACAGCCAGGGCCGGCATCAGGGCTCGCCCCAGATCGACGATAAAATCAAAAAGCATGATCAGGGTAATGTAGAAAAACTTGGCCCCGATCTCCACGTAGGCGCCGGCCGGCACGCCGGAGTGGGTTTCGATACCCAGCATGTACAGATGGGATTTGGCGCAGAGAAACCCCACGGCATACATCAGGGCCACCACGCCGGACATGGCGCCGGCCAACCAGCCGATGGCCCCGGCCAGTGCCTTCAGGTCCGCGCCGAGGCCGAAGAAAGGCGCCGGGCGATTTTCGCCGGGACGGTCCGTCATCTCAACGCTTTCGCCGCACGAGTCAGCCTTCTCGTTGCAATCTTCACGTGAGATCAACCGAATATCTTAATGAATATAATTCACTAAAATATTCGGCTTCGGCTTGTCAACCAAAAGATGCCGTTTCGCACTTCCCGCAACCCGCGGAAAATGCGGTCTCAAGACCGCCCCGGCCGTAACGGGGTTTGGAGAGGACGTTCTAACCTTGATCAGCGGTCATCAATGTTTCGTCGGCAGTCGCCTTGATCCGCCTATAATCGGCTTCGAAGAAGAATTCCTGCTGGCCGAAGGCCGGCTTCAGGTCATCGAACCATGCGGCCTGATCGTCATAGCGGGCAAAAAAGACACGGTTCACCCAGGCGGGGTTGCGGCCCTGCAAAAACTTGAGGGCGAAGACCCGTTCGCCGTTGATCTCGGCCACCCCGTCCAGGAGCACCTTGCCCGGCGAGGCGGACATGGACGGTCCGCGCACGGTGCGCCCCAGCCCGGAAACCCGACGCAGGGCCTCACTGTAGATCATCCAGGTACGGGCCAATGGTAGCCGAAAATACTTTTCCGGGCCAGTGTCGCGGGCCACGAACATATAGTACGGCACGGCGCCCAGGGCCACTTGGCGTTGCCACATGCCGCGCCAGACTTCCGAGCTGTCGTTGACATGCCGCACGATGGGAGATTGACACCGGATGGTGGCGCCCACGTCCTTCAGGCGGGCGATGGCCTTTTCCACCGCCGGGGTCTCCAACTCCCGTGGATGGGTGAAATGCGCCATGATGGCCAGATGCCGCCCGCTGGTGACGATCTGCTCCAGCAGGCGCATGAGATCGTCGGCGTCCCCATCGGCGAAGAACCGATACGGCCAGTAGGCCAGGGACTTGGTGCCGAGGCGAATGGTGGCCGGACGGTTGTCTCGGCGGGCCAGCAGCGGATCGATATAGCGCCGCAGGGCGCGCGTGCGCATCACCAGAGGATCGCCGCCGGTGATCAGCACATCGGTGATTTCCGGATGGGCGTCGAGATAACGGCTCGGCGCCATGGGGTCCTGGCAGGCGAAGCGGAGTTTTTCCATCCCGCAAAATTGGGCCCAGCGGAAACAATAGGTGCAAAAGGCATGGCAGGTCTGCCCCTCCCGTGGGAATATTAAGAGCGTTTCAGGATACTTGTGCTGTAATCCGGCCAGCGGCCGGCCCTGGAGGTGCGGCACGTTGAGGGTGGCTTGTTCCGCCGGATGGGGGTTCATTCCGGTTTGGATTTCGCGCACTGCCTCTTTGATGCGCGCCTTCGAAGGCTTGCCCGCCATTCGGGTGCGCAGGTGCATCGCCTCCCTGGCCGGCAGCATCCCCGGTTGGGGAAACGTGAGCTGAAACATCGGATCGGCCGGGATGTCGGTCCAGTCGATGAGTTCGTTCACCACATAGTTGTTGGTGCGAAACGGCAGCACCTGGGCCGCCATTTCGAGGTGGTGGCGAAAACTGGCCGGCAACAGCGCCAGTTGGGCGATCTTGTCCAGGTTGTGCAGTCCGTAGGCACGGTAGCGCGGATAGTTGGTTTCCGTCATCGGATTCCTCCTTTTTCAGGTTTCATCTTGTCGTGGCCGGATTCGAAGGGGATCGAGGCCCCCGGCGCAAATCGATTTATGGGAAGGCAGCCCAACGGGGCTACGTCCCTCTGGGGGCGCGGCTGAATGTCCGTTGATTCTTCGGTGAGCGGATACTGGAGAGCGCTAGTGGAAACGGGGGAATTCGAAAAAGCGGTGCTTGGGCGACCCGGGCGCCGGCTGCGGAAAGAAAAGCCGGCGGGTAGCATCTTCGGTTTGAAACAGGATATTTAAATAGATGGATTTTACCTTGTTCATTCGCCAGATATATAATTCTTTGAGTATTATATTAATATAGATACCTTTCAAAACGACTTTAATATTTTTGAAAATATAGATAATTTTAGTAAACTATACATTACGGAACAGATTATGTCAACCCTGCCAAATCCATGCACAGCCCCGTCGAAATGTCGCCATGACGCAAATGCTTCCCTGGTATCACGAAACGCTGGAATCAATCGCCATCCGGCCTTCATGGGGCCCGCACGCGCACGAGCGGGAGGCTCCGCCCAGGTATCCGTCCTCAAAGGTCGCAATGGGACTTGAGACCGAAGAGGGAACGGGCGTTTTTCACCGCCTCGGCCACGGCTCGGGCCATCACCCGGGCCGCCAGCAAGCCCACCACGCTCAGATCGGCGGTCACATGTCCGGTGGCCAGGGTGTAGATCGTGTCCCCGTCAAACATGGAATGGGCCGGCCGCATCGCCCGGGCGTAGCCGTTGTGCGCCATGGAGGCCAGTTTCGTGGCCTGGGCCTTGGTCAGGGTTGCGTTGGTGACCACCACGCCGATGGTGGTATTGCCGGCGAAGCGGTTTTTCTGCTCGGCGTAGGCGGCGATCATCACCGCTTCGGTGTCGGCCACGGCACTGAGATCCTCGTCGAGCAGCCCGGCCAGTTTTTCCCCGCTATCCGGATCGATGACATCTCCAAGGCAGTTCACGGCCACCAGCGCACCGACCTTCAGGGCCCCCACCTGGACCGCATGGGTTCCTAATCCGCTCTTCATGGCCCGGTCCGGGCCCAGAATCTTGCCCACCGTCGCCCCGGTGCCGGCGCCTACGCACCCCTGGGAACATTGGTTTTCCGTGGCGTTGAGACAGGCCTGGTAGCCCATCGCCTTGTCCGGACGGACCCGGTGGTCACCGATGGTCAGGTCGAAGAGTACCGCCGCGCACACGATGGGCACCCGGGTCACCTGGACATCGAAACCGATGCCTCTTTCTTCCAGGTACTGCATCACCCCCGCGGCGGCGTCGAGGCCGAAGGCGCTGCCGCCCGAAAGGACCACCGCGTGAATCTGTTCCACCAGGTTGACGGGGTTGAGCAGGTCGCTTTCACGGGTCCCGGGAGCGCCGCCACGCACATCAACGCCGGCGGTGGCCCCTTTTTCGCAGATGATCACGGTACACCCGGTGCCCGCTTCCAGGTTTTGGGCGTGTCCGACACGGATATCCTCCAGATCGGTGAACAGGATTTGTCGCACAGTTGTTTTCCTTTCTTCAAATTTGAGGTAACATTCCTAATTCTTCTGGCTTGATGGCGCCACGCGGCTAAATTAAAACATGAAACCTGATTTCGGGATTTCTTTGGGGCCGGTTGTCCTTTATGTCTTTTTCCATGTCCGAGTCCGACATTTCATCACATCCCGGACGCCTTGAGCAAGGACGGGATCGTCTTCAGGTCACCGGGGACTGGATCCTTGCCCATCACGGCGCGCTGAAAAAGCAGGTCGCGGCCTGGAAACAGCGACAGGAGACCGGGCCGGAGGTGGATCTGTCCGGCTTGGCGGCGGTGGATACAGCCGGCGCCGCCTTGCTGGTGGAGCTGATCGGCGCCGAGCGGTTGAAGCGGATCGGTGATCTGGCCCCCGAGTTGCCCGGGGCCAAGCAGGCCCTTCTGCAAACCGTGGCCGAAGCCATGGCCTCACCGTTGACCCCCACCCACGCTCGCGTTTCTCCCCTGATCAGCTTTCTGGCCCAAACGGGAAAACACGTGGAAGCTCTCTGGCAGCAGCAACGCATGCTGCTGTCCTTCATCGGACTGACCCTGGCCACCTTGGCGGCCACCCTGCCCCGGCCACGTCGATGGCGCATCACTTCCATGGTGGCCCACATCCAGCAAACCGGGCTGGACGCTATCCTCATCGTCTCCCTGCTCACGTTTCTCATCGGCGCCGTGGTGGCCTTTCTCGGCGCCACGGTGCTGGTGGACTTCGGCGCCACCATCTACACCGTCCATCTCATCGCCTACGCGTTTTTGCGCGAATTCGGGGTGATGCTGGCCGCCGTGCTCCTGGCCGGCCGCACCGCCAGCGCCTTTGCCGCCCAGATCGGTTCCATGAAGTCCAACGAGGAGATCGACGCCATCCGCACCCTCGGGCTCAGTCCGGTGGAACTTCTGGTGCTGCCCCGGGTGCTGGCCATGATGGTGTCCCTGCCGATTCTCAGTTTCATCGGCACCATGACCGGGATCCTCGGCGGGGCGGTGGTCTGTGCCTTGATGCTGGATATCTCATCGACCCAGTTTCTCGCCGTCTTCCAGCGCGACATCACCCTGCGGCATTTTTTCATCGGGCTTGCCAAGGCACCGGTGTTCGCCTTCGTCATCGCGGTGATCGGCTGCCTGGAGGGCTTCAAGGTCACCGGCAGCGCCCAGTCGCTGGGCGAACACACCACCAGCAGCGTGGTGCAGTCCATTTTCATGGTGATCCTGCTGGATGCCATTGCCGCGATGTTCTGCATGGAGATGAGATGGTAAACGCGGCCCAGACGCCGTTGATCCGGGTGCGGGGCCTGCTGAACCGGTTCGGATCGCTCACGGTTCATGAGCATCTCGACCTCGACCTGTTTCCCGGCGAAATTCTCGGGGTGGTGGGCGGTTCAGGGACGGGAAAATCGGTGCTGCTGCGCAGCATCGTCGGTCTGCACCGGTTCAACGGCGGAACGGTGGAGGTGTTCGGGGAACGGTTGGATCGTCTTTCGCCGGCGCGCCGCTCCGAGATCGAGCGCCGCTCCGGGGTCCTGTTTCAGCGCGGTGCCCTGTTTACCTCGCTCACCGTGCAGGAAAACGTGGCCCTGCCCCTCATCGAACACATCGGTCTCCGTCGCCCGGACGCCGAGTATCTGGCGCGACTGAAGCTGGCCCTCACCGGGCTGCCCGCCGAGGCGGCCCTCAAGTTTCCCGCCGAGCTTTCCGGTGGCATGGTCAAACGCGCCGCCCTGGCCCGGGCCCTGGCCCTGGACCCGGAGATTCTGTTTCTCGACGAACCCACCGCCGGTTTGGACCCCATCGGCGCCGCCGCCTTCGACCGATTGATTCTGACCCTCAAGGATGCGTTGGGTCTCAGCGTCTTTCTGGTCACCCACGATCTGGACACCCTCTACAGCGCCTGCGATCGGGTGGCGGTACTGGCCCGCCGGCAGGTGTTGGTGGCGGACCGCCTCGAAGTGGTGGAAGCCACCGACGACGCTTGGATCCGGGAATACTTCCACGGTCCGCGGGGCCGTTCGGCCCACAAGGCCGCCCAATTGTCCCAGGAGTTTTAAGATGGAAACCCGAGCCCACCATATCCTCATTGGTCTGTTCACCGTCATCGCCGTGGCCGGTGCCATGGTCTTCACCCTGTGGCTGGACAAGTCCAGTGGCGACCGGAGCTATGCCTACTACGAGGTCGGTTTCGACCGGGCAGTCAGCGGATTGGCCGTCGGCAACGAGGTGCTCTACAGCGGCATCAAGGTCGGCGACGTGGTCGACCTTCGGCTTCATCCGGACGATCCCCGCCACGTGCGGGCCCGCATCCGTGTGTTCAGCGACATCCCCATCCGCAAGGACACCCGGGCGAGCCTGCATCTGGCCAATATCACCGGTTCCATGAGCATCCAACTGCATGGCGGCACCCTGGAGAGCCCGCTGCTCGTGGGCGACAGCGAGAATCCGCCCTTGATCGTGGCAGACCCCTCGCCGCTCAGCATGCTGTTGGCGGACAGCGAAACCCTTGCCAGAAACCTCAACCGGCTGCTGGCCAACGCCATGCGGCTGCTTTCCGAGGAGAACATCGGCCGTTTCGGAAGCATCCTGGCCAACCTGGAGCAGACCACCGGCACCTTGGCGGATCAGCGCCAAAAAATCGTCGATGCGCTGGTCACCTTCAATGAGGTCGGCACGGAAACCAGCGCCCTGCTTCAGGAGTTGAATCTTTTGAGCAAAAACGCCAACAGCCTGGTGATCCGGGAGGGCCGCCAGACCCTGGATAGCACCAGCGAAGCCATTGGCGCGCTCCGGGACGCCGCCGCCCGCCTCGACGGGATCCTGGCCGAAAACCAGACCTCCCTCTCGCAGGGGATGAGGGGGTTGACCGAGTTTGGACCGGCCATGCGCGACCTGCGGAGCATTCTCGGCAACCTGAGCCGCATCACCCGTCGTCTCGAAGACAATCCGGCCGCCTTTTTCTTCGGCCCCGATCCGATCCAGGAGTTTACCCCGTGAACCGACACCGCTATCTTCGCATAACCGTCCTGGTGATCCTCGTCGCCCTGCTCGGCACACTTGCGGCCTGCAGCCTCATCGGCCCACGCGAGCCGCTGAACGTCTATGTTCTGCCCGCCACGGCAATTCCCTCTTCCGACCTGGCCCGGCTACCGCTGACGTTGCGCGTCGAGACCCCCCAGGCAGGTCGGGCCCTCTACAGCTCTCGCATCGTGGTGATGCCGGAGACAAACCAGCTCAGTGCCTACCAGGGCGCCCGTTGGAGCGACAGTGCCCCCAGGCTGCTACGGGACCGGCTGGTGGAGGCGTTTCGTCAGGACAACCGCCTGGCCGCCGTGGTGGACGAGGGGGACCGGGTGAGTGCCGATTTCGACCTGGTCAGCGACCTGCGGGGGTTTCACAGCCAATACATGGAGGGCCGGCCCCGGGCGGTGATCCGCCTCGATGTCCGGCTCATCGACAGCTCACGGCAGCGGGTTCTGGCCACCCGCCGCTTCGAGGTGCGTGAACCGAGCGCCGACGAAAGCGTGGAGGCCGTGGTGGAAGCCTTCGGCCGAGCCGCCGACCAACTGAGCCGGCAGTTGGTGGACTGGACCCTGGAGCGGGTCGCGGCGAAATAGAAAGGTTCTCCGGCCGGCCCGATCCTTGATTGCATGGCGTTTTCGTTAGACACATGTTCATACAGCATAATAACGCCATAACTTTGAAAGGCGACCATGATCAAGTCTCTCACCAAACATGGGAACAGCCTGGCCCTGGTCATCGAAAAACCGATCCTGGAACTGCTGGGCGCCGACGCCGAAACCCCTTTCGACGTCAGTACCGACGGAGAGGTGTTGATTCTGGCCCCCATCAAGGACACCGGCCGGCGCGAGGCTTTCAAGGACGCCTTGAAGGAAGTCAATCGACGTTATCGGAAAAGCTTGAAAAAACTTGCCCAGTAAACCATGGCACTCGTTTTCCTCCTTCTGAACGGGTGCGACTTCAAAGCCCCGCAGGGTAATTTTGCTGACATGGTGTTGGCCGTTGCAAGCGAGGAAATGAGCAAGGCCGAGGCAATCCTCTATTTTCGCCGCTGGACGACCAGATCCTGAAAACCCGTGTTTGGCTTGGCCTCTCGCAGCGCCTTACGCCTGGATTTCGGCGATAAACCGCTGCGAGCTTTCGATGGAGGCGTTCATTTCCCGGATCAGGGCGTCGATGTCCTTCTTGAGGCTGGCGAATTCGAATTTCAGGGCGCCGATGGCCTGGGCGTTGAGGTTGTGTTTCAGGAAGAGCACGTGGTCGCGGAAGGCATCCAGCACCGGCGCCATGCTCTCCTCGGCCCGGTGCATGCTGGCCAGCATGGTGGCATACCGTTGCCGGGTCTCCTGGAGCCGCACCTTGCTGGCCTGCCGCAGGCTGGCGTTGCTGTAAAGATCCAGCTCCTTTTCCCACTCCCTGAACAGGGCCTCGGCCACCGACGCCACCTTGTCGATGCGTTCGGAAACCCTGTCGGCGGCCTGCTCGGCCCCCTCGAACTCGGCATTGAAGCGCTCATAGGCCTGTTTCAGGTCGCTGTCGCCGATGTTGACCACCGTGGCAAACTCCTCCAAGGCCGAGCTGAACTTTTCCTGGGCGTCGCTCTGGGCCTCTTGGGCCGCTTCCACCCGGTCCACGAGAATGTCGCGCTTGTGCACCCCGACTTTTTCCATGGTCGAGTAGTACATGGAGGAACAGCCGGCCAGAATCAACACGGCCGCCGACACCGCCAGCGCTTGAGAAAAGAAGGAATTGAAAACGGATCGGATTGTCATTGCGCCTCCTGGGAAATGAAATGCAGCGGTGGCTTGCCCGTGACGCCGGCGCCATCACCTGTGGTGGATCGAGGTCCGCCCAACGGACATATCCTATTGACGCGAATTTTTGGATCCCGAAGCGCATCCTCCCGGGAACCCGATGATTATCATCGGCTGCGGCGGGCATTGTGTCAAGCGTGGCCCCGGAAGCCCAAAAACCCTTCAGATCCGCCGCTGGAGCCAGACCACCCGGCCCAGAACGCGCACCGCGGCGGCGCCGGCATCGACCAGGATCGTCTCGTAGGCCCGGTTGTCGCTGATGAGCGCCAGTTGCCCGGGCCGCTTTTCCAATCGCTTGATCATGATGGTGTCGTCGATGCCCACGGCGTAGATCCCGCCGGCCACCACGGCCGTCTGGGAGCGGTCGATCATCACCGTGTCCCCAGCCCGGATCCCCGGTTCCATGCTGTCCCCGCTGACCTGTATCATCACCATGGACGCGGCGGGCCCGAGCCCCTGGAGCTGCTCGCGCCGGAAGGGAAACGCGCCCCGGGTGCCGGCGTCGGTCTCGAAGGACCCTCCCCCGGCGCTGATGCGGGCCTCCACCCAAGGCACCCAGACCACCTCGTCCTCCGCCAGGGCCACCGGGTCCGAGCGGCCGGTGAGCAGCCAATGGGCATCGAGGTCGAACGCCTCGGCGATGCGATAAGCCCACTGGCGCGGCACCGAATCCCGCCGCTTGGCCTGGGTCACCGCCGAGCGGTGGATGCCCAGGGCGCCGGCGAGTTGGTTCTGGGAACGGATGCGGGCTCCTTTCTTCACCCGCCGCATGAAAGCGTCGAAATTCAGGCGGTCCTTGCCCTCTGAGACCATCTTTGGCTCCTTTCACGATAATCGGGTTTCACCAGACGGATCGGCGCGCCGGCGGCGGTCCGCGCCCCGCCGTCCATGGGGCTGCGCACCGCCGCGGGACCGCGCTGCAAGACATGGGTGTAGATCATCGTCGTGGCATAGTGGATCTGGTTTTTCAGTTCCGGTATCAAGCGCTCGGGCAACAGCGTGACCCGATCCTTGTTGCCCTTGCCGGCTCGAACGACGATATGGTGTTGATTGAAGTCAACATCCTTAACCCTCAGTCGTACACATTCCATCAGCCGTAGCCCGGCCCCGTATAGCAAGCCCGCCATCAGCCAATGAACGCCTCGAAGATTTGCCATCAACCGGTCGACCTCGGCCTTGGAAAGCACCACCGGCAACCGCTTGGGCCGCTTGGCGCGTTCGGCGTCGATTTTTCCATTGATTTCCATCGCCAATACGTGCTTATAAAGAAACACCAAAGCGCAGAGCGCCTGATTCTATATCGATGCCGCCACTTTGCCGGCAACCGCCAGATGGGTCAGGAACCGCTCGATTTCCGCAGCCCCCATGTCCCTGGGGTGCTTTTTGCCATGAAACAGAACATACCGCCTGATCCAGTCGCAGTAGGTCTGCTCGGTACGAATGGAATAGTGTTTCCGCCGGATGGCATCCCTGACCTGGTCGAGCAACTTTGGGGCAGAAGCATCCATGTTAACCTCATCGCGCTTAATATGTTTACAAATGTTAAGCTTAACCTCAACGAAAGCGCCGCGGATGTCAACATTAAAATAGTTAACTCATTTACATTAAATGGTTTTTTTACGTGTTATCGCTCCGCATTACCATTGGCCTCAAATCACTGGACCGGAATTTTCGGACTAAACCGGTCACCAAGGAACGATCGGGCTAGTCCGATACCGTTGGAATGTTGAAGTTACTGTATTTTTTAGGATTTAGTTGCGTTTCGAATTCGGCTGGCGGGTATAGTCGGAAACGTCTGGCCAATAATTGTTGGGCGTCATAGTCGCATCCATTTTTACGTAACACATAAGAGCACAGAGCAAGGAGCATCAAACGTGTCCATCAGTAACAGTGCAAAGGAAATACTCACGCAATTCACCCGCGAGGTATGGACTGAAGGCAATATCGAAGCGTCGGATAAATATATCGCCCCAAAGTACACAGTGCTCCACGATCCGGGCGACCCGTGGGAAGGCCAAGAACTTGACCTCGCAGGCTACAAAGAGCGTGTCAAGACGTTGCGCGCTGCATTTCCAGATCAATGCTTCGACATACAGGGGCTCTTTGCCGATGGTGATGCAGTTGTAATGACTTGGCTTTGGTCAGCTACGCACAAGGGAGATATTCCCGGATTTCCCGCTACCGGCAAACAAATCAAAATGTCTGGCGCTACGGTTTACTACTTCGACGGTAGCCGCCTCACTGGACATTGGCAGATCACCGACCGTCTATGTGTGTATCAGCAGTTACGCCAAGCGGCCGCAGGTGCCTGACAAATGCCGCCCAACCCGGCAGTCGAGCGGACCTGCGCAAAAAGCTGCGCAGGTCGCTCACTTCTACGTTGGGCGTCATGGAGAGTAGCAAAGTGATCAGAGTGCCTGAGATGAGGCGAGTTGCAGTTTTTGGCAACGCTGGGGGGGGTAAATCAACCCTCGCTCGGCAACTGGCTATCATTACCCGTTTGCCGCTGCACTCACTCGACACCATTAAATACAAGCCTGGTGGCGGTGAGGTGCCTCACAACGAGTACCTTAAGTTTCATTCCGAACTCATACGCGGAGACGAATGGATCATTGACGGGTTCGGCTGCCGACACGTTGATCTATGTCGATCTACCGCTATTCACGCATTACGTCTGGGTGACAAAGCGTCTTTTAAAGGGCTTAGTCGTCACACCCGAAGGGTGGCCGGAGAACAGTCCAATGTGGAGCAGCACATTGAACAGCTATCGAGTACTTCGGCTCTGTACGGAAAAATTCTCATTGGTTCTAGCACCAACCTAAAAGCGATATTTAATCGGTTTCGAGCTGAATTAAAAATGGGAAGTTGCCGAAATGATTTATTGCAAAAAGATTGGAATCAATTTGGTCCAGACGCTTTCGAGTTCGAGGAACTCGATATCCTAACACCCTCGGAGGACCCGAATTATAATCCTGCTGAAGATTTAGAGTTTCTTAAAGATATGTGGATAGAAAAACTTAAGCCATTTGGCGATAATGGGTATAATAGACTTCCAAGTAGTTGCACTTAACCTATCGCTGGTCGGGACGGCGAGGATCATGCTTCCCGACAGCTCATTTTTGATGCTTTCGTAAAAAATCCGAATTGTCATCCCGAGCGCAGCGAGGGATCTCTTCTTAAAACGAAATGTATAATAATAGCGGATGCTTGAGATTCCTCGTCGCAAGCTCCTGTAGAGTAGGGAGGGAGACACCCCCTCCCCCTCTTCAAACCGGACGTGCGGATTTCCCGCATCCGGCTTTCCCTTGAACTTCACCACGAGGCACACGCGAGACGTCAGCCGATGAAGCCATTACAGATATATCAGCCCCAGTTGCTTCAGGTGCTGGTAATCGCTTCGCCCTTTCGGAGGACGAAAGGGCCGCTGACTGCGCCGACGCAAATGACCAATCAGACGTCCGATCACAAACCAGTTGATATGCCGCATGGCCATGCGCGGATAGCCGAACGAAAAATAGTTCGCCCACCCGCGCTGTTGACGATTCACCCGCTCGATCAGCTCGGTCACCGGCACAAAACTGTGCTGTCGGTTGACCATCTGGCGAATCGCCTCCCGATGCGCTTTCAGTGCCTTGCACGAAGGGGTCACGTTCAGATACCGCCCAGCTCTCTTGTAACTGCGGTCGTATCGGAACGTGTAACCCAGAAAATCAACACTGCTACCGGCAAAACGAAGGTTGACCACCTTGGTCTTGTCACGGTTCAGTTCCAGTTGCATCCAGGATTCAATCTTTGCCTCGATAAATTCGCCGATTCGCCTGCCCTGATAGCGCGCCAACACCACAAAATCGTCCGCGTAGCGCACCAGACGGGCCTTGGCCCAAGCCGCCGGACCATCAGCCGCGTGGAACACCTTCTCGAACCAGTGCAGGTACAAATTGGCCAGAAGCGGCGATATCACTCCGCCCTGGGGCGTGCCCTGGCTGCTGCGAGAAACCTTCCTGCCGCCGTGGCCGTCGTCTTCCACCACCGGCGCTTGAAGCCACATACGTATCAGCTTCAGCACCGATCCGTCGGCTATCCGCCTCTGCAAGCATTTCATCAGCTTGTCGTGCGGTATCGAGTCAAAGTACCCCTTCAGATCCGCATCATAGACCGACACAAGCCCTTGCCTCAGATACTCGCGCACCTGACCCAAGGCCTCATGGGCCGAGCGCCCGGGCCGAAACCCGTACGAGCAGTCCATAAAGTCGGCCTCGAAAATCGGCTCCACGATCAACAGCACCGCCGTCTGTACCACCCGGTCCCGGATCGTCGGTATCCCCAGCGGTCGCTGGCGACCATCCGGCTTGGCTATGTACACCCGGCGCACCGGCTGCGGCCGGTATCCCTTGCTCTTGAGGCTCTCTTGGATCTCGTCAATGAAACCCTCAACGCCTCCGACACTGGCTTCAATCTGCTCGAACGTCACGCCATCCACCCCGCTTGCGCCCTTGTTGGCACGTGCGATCCGGTAGGCGCTGGTCAGTACGTCTCGCCGAAATATCCGATCGTACAGAACGTAAAACCGAAACCTCGGCTCCCGCTTCGCCTTCAGGTAGAGCTTCTGTCTCAAAGAAGAAAGTTTCTCCGGCAGTGCGATCTTCTTGGTGCCGGCATACTGCCAGCCGACCACCTCGATGTCATCCCACAGTGCCAGTTGCTCCGTAGTGGGGCCTTTACCCAAGCGGCTCTCCTCTCCTCTGACTCGGCTTGTCCAAGGCAAGGCCCCTTGGCTCCACGGGCATTACCCCGCTTCCTGGCTACTATGGGCCTCTCCGACTCCCGACGCGGCCCCTTGCAGGTTATTGGTTCCCTGCAAAAGTTGGCGCACCGCACGCCACCGCGCCGGGTCTCCCAGGTTCCTCGGTGCAACTGTCCGAGCGCGCCCTCCCCTAACACCCCGAGGTGCCCCATGGCTGCACGTGCTCGTTGCTTCGCCATAGGTATCAGGCTTCACCACTTCCGGCAGGCTGGCCACACCCAAAAGTCTAACGAGGCCGTACCAGGTTCACTTGCGTTAGGGCTCACTCGTTCGCAGTCTGGAGTGTCACCTCCATTGCCCCCACAATGCTGGCGGAGACCGGCCCGCTCCCCGTGCCCGGTTACCCTCACACGGGGGGCCGCTGCTACGTGATGAACGAGCAATTATCACGGCTGACTCCTTTCAGTCAGCAAGTCGCACCAGGCTTGCCCTGGCGCTCCGGAATGACAATGGCTGTTTTCGGCTTTTTTACGACACAATCATTTTTAGGGTACCACGAAATGTGAGGCTGTAATGAAAGTTCTAAATACTCACGAACGCGAACTCAACGCTGATTATGAACAAGTGTCGAAGCTCATTGACTCTCTTTCTTCAGAAAATGACCTTCTATGGCCAAACCAATGCTGGCCTCGTATGAAATTCGATCATCCGATAGGTGTTGGCGCAAAAGGCGGACATGGGCCGATTGGTTATTTCGTTGAGGCATACAATCCAGGACAGTCCATCAGCTTCTGCTTTACCAACCCAAAAGGATTCAACGGATTTCATAAATTCGATGTTGTCAAACGTTCAAAAAAGCCTCTTCTACTAAGACATACGATAGAAATGGAATTGAAGGGTACGGCATTATTAACTTGGCCACTCGTAATTCGGCCTCTGCACGATGCATTGCTCGAAGACGCCCTATCCACTGCTCAGGTATCCCTTGGAATGGCTCCTCGAATGCGGCCGTGGTCGCTATGGGTCAAAATAATCCGATGGATAATGTCCGGCGGCAAAGCACAAGCACAAATATTGCCCAACAAGGCTAATGCAGTTGATGCAAAAAGCCGCGCGGCTGATTAGCAACGTTCGGCTTTGTACCTGAAAGCGATAAATACTATAAAACAGATTCTTGAAATTATCATTCCAGGGTAAAAAAGGATTGATCATGCTTGACCAATTGAGAGCCGTTGACAAATCCAGGTTACTTCAAAGAGTTGGTTTAATTTCCCAAAATTCGCAGATTAAAATTATCAACTGTTTGCAAGAGCTTTTCGCGTATTAAGAGGCTAACCACGGCATCAAGGTGATGTCAAAAAGCCGCCGCGTTTTATGCGGACGTTGGGCGTAATGAAATAAGAGATGGAAACACTTGAAGAAAAGGTTGCCCGGGTTTTGAAGGAAGATGTTGCCGTCGTTCCCTACGATCCTCGTTGGCTCGAGCTGTTTAAGGAAGAGAAGGCTCACCTCCTGTCCTGTCTGCCCAAAACGCTGGTCAAACGTATTGAGCACTTCGGCAGTACAGCCGTTCCTGGTCTGGCGGCGAAGCCTATTGTCGATATGTTGGTCGAGGTGGTCTCACTCGATGAAACCAGACAAAAGGTTCCCCCGATACTCGAGCCAAAGGGATACGACTTCTTTTGGCGGCCAATGTGGGGCGACGACACCCCGCCCTTCTATGCATGGTTCATCAAACGTGATGCAAGCGGAAACAGAACCCACCATATTCACATGGTCGAAGCACATTTCGAGCTTTGGGAGCGGTTGCTCTTTCGGGACTACCTCATTGAACATCCGCACGTGGCAAAAGATTATGGTAATCTCAAGCGGAAATTGTCCAATACCCATGCGAAGGATCGGGTCGCATACACAGAGGCGAAGACGGACTTTGTTGTCCGGATCACCAACATTGCCAAAGGATACTACGCGGAGGGCCAACCAGGCGCTAAAAAGGAACCGGTTTGTAAATGGGGTCGGACCACACCAACAGTTTGATATTAAAATCAATAACCATAAAAAGAACCTCAAAATGACCGGTAAGAAAAGCTTATGGCAACTGGAAATCACCCACTTTAAAGCAATGGGAAGATCTTTTACACGAATATGCGATGTCGCGGAAAAGGAGTAAAAATGCTCAGTAAAGAGGATACAGGTCTTATCATCGTTGATATTCAAGGCAAACTGGCGCGCCTGGTTTCTGATAGCGATTCTATGATTGCGCATTGCAAAAAACTGATAAAAGGCGCAAAAGTTCTAGGCTTGCCAATCGTCTGGCTTGAGCAAAACCCTGAAAAGTTAGGCAGAACAGTTGACGAACTTCGTCCTCTGTTGGAGCAGCAGGACCCAATTTTTAAGTTTACTTTTGACGCCTGCGAAGAGGATCGGTTTATTCAAGCAATCAGCGTTTCTGGCAGAAATAAATGGCTTATTTGTGGAATAGAAGCCCACGTTTGTGTTTATCAAACCACCCTTCATTTAAAAAAAATGAATTATGATGTTCAGTTGGTTAGCGATTGCATTTCTTCTCGTAAACGGGTCAACAAAAATCTTGCGACGACCAAATTGATTCATCATGGCGTTTCAATTACAGGCTTGGAAATGAGTTTGTTTGAGTTGGTTAAAGACTGTCGTGCCCCAGAATTTAAGGAAATACTTGATTTGGTTAAGTAGTTATCACTATTTTAGAACAAGGGAGATGACCAATTGTTTATCGTATTGCTCGGCGTAACGCTACTGGTATCCATGGCCGTATCCATCGTGGTGGTCCGATCATTTTCAAAGCCGCTCAACAGCATTTTGAGGCGGATTATTGCCGATGAAATCAGCAGTGCGTGGCTGCGGTACCTCAAATTCGCGATTATCGTCGTAGGCGTGTCAGCCGGCGTTCGCATCCACGAGCTGGAGAAGTACATCACCCCTTGGCGCGGAGACCAGGAGCAGCGCATCGTTCAGTTGACCAACGACCGTTGGGTGTTGGAGCTTTACCGAACGGTCATCGAAACCCTGCAAGGGATCGCTTGGATGCTCTTGGTCTTCTTTTGCATCGCGCTCATTGCATACGTCATCGTTCGAATCAGCGAATTGAGACGTCCCCATTCCGGCGGAAGTGAAAAGCATTAGGAGATGGAAGGCCGCTTTAAGCATGGGCTCATCCCTCGCGGAATTTGGTCGATGGGGAGCGAACCACGATAGATCGACATAAGGATGTGCTAAGATGAGTGCAGGTAAGAGAAGCGCATTGCCCAGGATACCCCTTCATGCTTTCGCACATGACACCACCTCACTAATACATTGATTTTTTTTAGTGAAAATGATAGTATAATTTTTATGGATAGAAAGCATACAGTTGTCGGTCGTATGACGGATCAGCGGAATGACGATTTCGTTCCAGGCACACCGGAAGAGCGTATTCATCTTGTTTGGGTGTTGACTCAAGAAATTCTATCTTTGAGCGCAAAGTACGATGCTGAACGAAGACTACAAAGACATGTTACGTGCCTTGTGCGACGAGAATGTTAGGTTCATGCTTGTCGGGGCATACGCGCTTGCTGCCCATGGCTATCCTCGGGCCACAATGGATATTGACATTTGGGTCATGCCTTCTCCTGAGAACGCTGATGCCGTTACAAGAGCATTGCGCCGTTTCGGTGCTCCGTTGGACAATCTGACCAAGGAAGATCTTCTGAAAGATGGCACCATCTTTCAGATTGGTGTCGTTCCAAGACGAATTGACATTATTACCGCGGCATCTGGACTTCGGTTTGAGCCTACATACCAAAATTCAATTTCAGTCAACATAGAGGGAATTGAAGTCCGCATCCCCTCTATAGAGGATCTGATTCTCAATAAGAACGCGACCGGTAGAACCAAAGATCTGGCCGACGCCGAAGCATTGAAATCTTTAAAGAACTTTGAAAAGCAGGATTGAGCAGGACGCGCAAAAAAGTCGCCATAGACGCAAACCATGTCTGCGAGTGCGGCTGGAGCTGAATCCCGCTGTGGATTCCGTGGGTTCATGGATCGATGTCGCCCAGGCAGACGTACTTGATCTCCAGGTACTCCTCGATACCGTAGCGCGAACCTTCCCGGCCCAGGCCCGAGGCCTTGACCCCGCCGAAGGGGGCCACCTCGTTGGAGATCAATCCCGTGTTGACCCCCACCATCCCGTATTCCAGGGCTTCGGCTAGGCGCCAGACGCGGCCGATGTTCCGTCCGTAACAATAGGCCGCCAGGCCGTAGGGGGTGTCGTTGGCCATCTGAACCGCTTCCTTGTCGTCGTCAAAGCGGAGCACCGGCGCCACCGGCCCGAAGATCTCTTCCCTGACCACCGCCATTTCCGGCTTCACGTCCACCAGGACCGTGGGGGCGAAGAAGGTGCCGCCCAGCGCATGACGCACGCCCCCGGTGACCACCCGGGCGCCGTCGGCCGTGGCCTGGGCGATGAGGCTTTCCACCTTTTCCAGGGCGGCCTGATCGATCAACGGCCCCTGCTGGACCCCCTCTTCCATCCCCCGCCCCACCTTGAGGCCGGCGCTGGCGTTGGCCAGACGCCGGGTGAAGGCATCGTAGATGCCGTCCTGGACGAGAAAGCGGTTGGTGCACACGCAGGTCTGGCCGCTGTTGCGGTACTTGGACGTCATGGCCCCGGCCACGGCGGCGTCCAGGTCGGCGTCATCCATTACGATAAAAGGCGCGTTGCCCCCCAGCTCCAGGGAGATCTTCTTGACGGTGCCGGCGCAGTCGGCCATGAGGTGTTTGCCCACGGCCGTGGATCCGGTGAAGCTGAGCTTGCGGACCACCGGGCTGTCGGTGAGAAGGGGTCCCACCACCCGGCTGTCCCCGGTGACCACGTTGAGCACCCCGGCCGGAATCCCGGCCCGCTGGGCCAGCTCCCCCAGAGCCAGGGCGGTCAAGGGCGTCTGGCTGGCCGGCTTGACGATCATGGGGCATCCCGCCGCCAGGGCCGGCCCCGCCTTGCGGGTGATCATGGCCGCGGGAAAATTCCACGGGGTGATGGCGGCGCATACCCCCACCGGTTGCTTGAGCACCACCAGCCGGTGGGCGGGGTTGGGCGAAGGGATCACATCCCCGTAAACCCGTTTGCCCTCTTCGGCGAACCACTCCACAAAGGATGCCGCATAGGCGATTTCGGCACGGGCCTCGGCCAGGGGCTTGCCCTGCTCGGCGGTCATGAGCCGCGCCAGATCTTCCTGGTGGTCCATGATCGCCTCGAACCAACGCCGCAGCACGGCGGCCCGCGCCTTGGCCGATTGCCGTCGCCAGGCCGGCCAGGCGGCCGCGGCGGCATCGATGGCCTGTTGCACCGTGGCCGCATCGAGACGCGGAACGCTTCCGATGGTCCGGCCATCGACCGGATCGGTCACCGGGATGGTGGCGCCGTCGGCCGCATCGACCCAGCGTCCATCGATGAGGCATTGAGAGCGGATCAACGTCTGGTCCTGGATGAACGCCATGGGGCCTCTCCTTTGCCGGTGTGGCGGTTCAAGGCATTGAAAGCTATCATCGGAAACGGGAAAGCTTCTGTCAAGGTTCGCTGCCGTGGCCAAGGCAAGCGCGTTTTCCGATTTTCGGCCCTTGACAGACATCGACAAAATATGGCCAACAAGCCCTTTGTCGTTTCAAAAATGCCGAAAAGAAAGTGTCCATCCGTGACCGCGTTATCCCCCACAGACGAGCAACGCGCCATCCTCGAGGCCCGGGGTCGAATCGTCAAGATCAACGCCAGGGCCGGTACCGGCAAGACCACGACGCTTCGGATGCTGGCGGAAAAGCACGGGCCTCGGCGCATCCTCTACCTGGTTTTCAACCGACGGGCCAGAGAATCCGCCAGGGAGGCTTTTCCGCCCAATACGGCGGCCTACACCCTGCACGCCCTCGCCTACCGCGGCGAAGGCCATCAATGGCCCGTCACCAACAGCTTCGGCCCCGTGGACCTGCTGCCGGCGTTCAGGCACGACCGTCAGACCATGGCATCGCTGACCTTCGAATTCTTGACCTTTTTCCTCAACTCCGCCCATCTGCGACTGGAAGACGCCACCAACAGTTTCGCCGCTCTCCTGGCCGGCGAACGTCTGGAAATCTACCAAGACCGGCGGGACGCCATCGTCGCCGCCTCCCGTGAACTGGCCGGCGCCTGGTATCATCGAAAACGTGACGTGCCACATGATTTTTATCTTAAAATGTTTCATAAATCCGGTGGGTTCGAACGGGCGCTAAACCGCTATGACACTGTGCTGGTGGATGAAGGCCAGGATCTGTCCCCCATCATGCTCGATGCCCTGGCACGCTGCCGCTCCCGCATCGTGGTGGTGGGCGACACCCATCAGCAGATCTACGGGTTCCGGCATGCCGTCAATGCCATGGAACGCCTGGAAGCCGACCAAACCCTGGATCTGAGTCTGTCCTTCCGGTTCGGCCAGCCCATCGCGGATCTGGCCACGGCCCTGATCCGAGAGGCCAAAGGCGAAAAAGGATTCTCCATTCGGGGCAATCCGGGCCAACGGAGCACGGTGGGGTTTTTCGACCATCTGGGAAGGGTTCCCCGGGATGCCGCTCTCTTGAGCCGCACCAACCTGGCTCTGTTCGGCAACGCCATCCAGCTCCGGGACAAAGGGGCGGCCTTCCAGTTCGAACGCGACCTCCAGCCGACGCTGTTTCGCGTGTTGGATGTATTCTGGTTGCAATCGGAAAGACGCGACGCGGTGCGCGATCCGTTCATCGCTTCCTTTGTCGACTATGAAAAACTGAAGCGCTACGCCGACAAGATGGAAGACTATCCCCTCATCGGCATGTGTCAAATCGTGGAAAAGCACGGTGACCAGTTTCCGGCGGTGATTTTCGAAATGGCGGAACGTTGCCGCCGACCCGGCATCGACGATAACGGTGGCGCGGGCGCGGTGGTCACCCTGTCCACGGTGCATTCCGCCAAGGGGCAAGAGTATCGTCAGGTCTATGTCCACGCGGATATCGCCGACAGCCTGGAGCGGGCCTGGTCCGGCGAGGGCAGCCCCGAGGACATCAACGTGGCCTATGTCGCGGTTACCCGTCCCACCGAAAAAGTACACCTTTTTCGCGGTTTCAAAAAAATGCTCACTCCGGCTTGGCAGCAATTGATGGAAAAACTGGACGGTTCCGCCACCGTGGCGCACCGGAACCGTCCCCCGCCGGACCTGAAGGCATCGGCCGGGGACATCCGCCGGTACCCTCAACGCGGAAACCGGCCAGCCGCACAGCCGGCGCAGCCGACGATGACCCGAAAGAAACCGGCCCGGCATCCGGTGACGGTGGGCACGCGGGTGAACACTCCCCTGGGGCCGGGCCAGGTGGTTGAGGTCCGCGGCCACGAGTGCCTCGTGGCGTTGGACAGCGGCCGGGCCAGGGTTTGGCGCCCCATCCTCAGCCTGGCCTGACGACCAAGCATCTCCGACACCGGTTTTTCCATTTTCGGCTCGGCCCAACGTCCGTTTAACCTTTCCCCATGAACGGATAATCGTAGACCAGCGGCGGGTTGAAATTCTCCTTGATGCTGCGTGCCGAGCACCAGCGCAACAGATTGAGCTGGGAGCCGGCCTTGTCGTTGGTCCCCGAAGCCCGGGCCCCGCCGAAGGGCTGCTGCCCCACCACCGAACCGGTGGGTTTGTCGTTGACGTAAAAATTGCCCGCCGAATGGGTGAGCCGCTCGGTGGCCGCGGCGATGAACTGCCGATCCCGGGCGAAAATCGCCCCGGTCAACGCGTAGGGCGACGTATCGTCCAAAAGGTCCAGGGTGCCGGCGATTTTCTCGTCCTCGTAGACATAGGCCGAAACCACCGGGGCGAAGATTTCCTCACGCATGGTGACAAATTTTGGATCCAGGCATCGGATCAGTGTCGGCTGGATGAAGTAGCCCACCGCATCGTCACCACCGCCGCCGGCCACGATTTCCGCCTGGTCCGAATTCCGGGCCTGGTCGATGTATCCCATGGTCCGGTCGAAGGCGGCCCGTTCGATGACGGCGTTGTGGAAATTGCCGAAATCGCGCACATCACCGGTGCGGATCTCGGCCATCATGGCGACGATCCGATCACGCAGGTCCGGCCACAGGCTTTCAGGAACGTAGATTCTGGAGACGGCCGAACACTTCTGCCCCTGGTACTCGAAAGCGCCTCGCACCACCGCCACCGCCACGGCCTGGGGATCGGCACTGGGGTGCACGAAGATGTAATCCTTGCCCCCGGTTTCGCCCACGATGCGTGGGTAGCCCCGGTACGCCTCGATATGGCTGCCGATGGTGCGCCACATGGTCTGAAAGGTGCCGGTGGAACCGGTGAAATGCACGCCGGCCAGCTCGGGGTGCACCAACAGGGTCTTTCCCACTTCGGCACCGCTGGCCGGGAGAAAATTGATCACCCCGGAGGGCAAGCCGGCCTCCATGAAGATCCGCATGAGATGGTAGTTGGACAAAACGGCGGTGGTGGCCGGCTTCCAGATCACCGTGTTGCCCATCATGGCCGGTGCCGTGGGCAGGTTGCCGGCGATGGCGGTGAAATTGAACGGGGTGACGGCCAGCACGAAGCCTTCCAGGGGGCGGTACGCCATCCGGTTCCAGGTACCCCGGGGACTGTGGGGCTGGCCCCTGTAGATCTCGGCCATGAAGTGAACGTTGTAGCGCAGGAAGTCGGCCAGCTCGCAAATGGCGTCGATCTCCGCCTGGTAGGCATTCTTGGATTGACCCAGCATGGTGGCGGCATTCAGGGCCAAACGGTGCGGCCCGGCGATCAGGTCGGCCATCTTGAGAAACAGCGCCGCCCGCTCCTGCCAGGGCAGACGCTGCCAGGGGCCGCTGGCCGTCCGGGCCGCCTCAACGGCCAGGGAGAGCTGCTCGGGTCCGGCCAGATGAACCTCTGCCAGCGCGTGGCCATGCTCGTGGGGGCAGACGCAACGCACCGTGCGGCCGGTGCGCACCTCCCGGCCGCCGATGATCAGCGGGATCTCGATCTTTGTCCCGTACTGGCGGTCCAACTCCGCCGCCAGGGCCGCTCGTTCCGGGCTGCCCGGCGCATAATCGCGCGCCGGTTCGTTATAGGGCTCAGGGACGCTAAACAGGGCGTTGGTCATGGTCTCTTCTCCTTATCGGTCACTTTGGATTTTTTCGATGCGCACCGCGCAGGCTTTGTATTCAGCGGTCATGGTGATGTCATCGTAGACCGGGTTGGTGAGCCAGTTGGCGCAGGCCTCGCGGAAATGAAACGCCATCCAGACCATGCCGGCGGGCACCTCGTCGGTGAGATTGGCCTTCACCGCCACTTGCCCCCGGCGGGAGCTCACCCGGATCGTTTCCCCGTGGGCGATTCCCTTGGCCCGGGCATCGGCGGGGGAAATGTCGGCGGTCTCCTCGCCCAGGATCTCGTTGAGCCCCTCGCAACGGCCCGTCTGGGTGCGGGTGTGGTAATGGGCCAGACGCCGGCCGGTGGACAGGACCAACGGGTACTGTTCGTCCGGCACTTCGGCCGGCGGGGTCCAGTCGCAGGGGGTAAAGACGCCGAGGCCACAGGTGAAGTGACCGTCCTGGTGCAGGAAACAGGTGCCGGGGTGATCTTCCACCGGGCAGGGCCACTGGAGCCCGTCGCCTTCCAGGCGGTGATACTTGATGCCGCCGAACTGGGGGGCCAGCACCGAAATTTCGTTGTCCCAGATCTCCTGGGCGCTATCGGCGGCCCACTCCTGACCGAAACGCCGGGCGATCTGCTTGAAGATCCACCAGTTGGGTTTGGCCTGCCCCGGCGGCGCCGAGGCGGTGCGCACCCGGTTGACCCGCCGCTCGCTGTTGGTGAAGGTGCCGTCGTTTTCGCTCCAGGCGGCCGCCGGCAGCACCACGTGGGCAAAACGGGTGGTCTCGGTGGGAAAAATGTCCTGGCAGACGAGAAATTCCGCCGAGGCCAGCTCGTGCTCCACCTTGCGGATATCCGGTTCGGTGTTGGCAAGATTTTCGCCGAAAATGTAAAATCCCCGCACCCGTCCGTCCACCAACCCCTCCATCATCTGGGGAATCATCAGGCCGTTGGCCGCCGGCAGGGCGTCTACCCCCCAGGCCTTTTCAAACTTGGCCCGCAGGGCCATGTCCCCCACCTTCTGGTAGCCGGGAAACACGTTGGGCAAGGCACCCATGTCGCAGGCTCCCTGGACGTTGTTCTGGCCCCTCAGCGGATTGACCCCGCCGCATTCCACCCCGATGTTGCCCAGCAGCATCTGGAGGTTGGCGGTGCTCATGACGTTGCGCGTGCCGCAGGTGTGCTCGGTGATGCCCAGGGTGTAGCAGAGCATCATCGGCTTCACCGACGCAATCCGCCGGGCGGTGTCACGGATCATTTCCATGGGAACGCCGCAGACATCGGCGGCATATTCGGGCGTGTAGCGCATCACCGTGGCGGCCAGCTTGTCGAAATCCACCGTGCATGAGTCCACGAATTTTTTGTCATACCAGCCTTCGGCGATGAGCACGTGCATCAGGGCGTTGAGGAAGGCGATGTCGGTGCCCACGCGGATCGGCACGTGCAGGTCGGCCATCTTGGCCAGCTTGTGCCGGCGGGGGTCCACCACGATGAGCTGGGCCCCCCTGAGCAGCGCGTTTTTTAGAAAGGTGGCCGCCACCGGATGGGCCTCGGTCATGTTGGAACCGATCACCATGAACATCTTGGCGCGGGAAAATTCGTTGAAGGAGTTGGTCATGGCCCCGGAGCCGAAGGTCGTCGCCAGACCGGCGACGGTGGGGGCATGTCAGGTGCGGGCGCAGTGGTCGATGTTGTTGGTCCTGAACACGGCCCGGAACAGCTTCTGCATCTGGTAGGAGTCTTCGTTGATGCTGCGGGCGCAGCTCACCCCGGCCAGGGCGTCCGGGCCGCTTGCGGCGATGATTTCCTTGAAACGCTCGGCCACCAAATCCAGGGCCTCTTCCCAGGACGCCTCGCGGAAGCCTTCCCCTTCCCGGATCAGCGGGGTTTTGAGGCGATCCTCGGAATAGATGAAGTCGTAGCCGTAGCGACCCTTGACGCAGAGGCGCCCCTGATTGGGCTGGGCATCTTCCACCGCCGTGACGCGCACGATACGCCCGTCCTGCACGTGGAGCCACTGCTGGCACCCCACACCGCAGTACGGGCAGGTGGTGCGGATTTTTTCCGTTTTCCAGGGGCGCCATCGGTAGCGGGCCTTGCTGTCCACCAGGGCCCCGGTGGGGCAGGCCTCGACGCACTGGCCGCAAAAGACGCAGTTGGAATTGGCCAGGGGAAAGTCGCCCGGGGTCACCACCTTGAGGTCGCTGCCGCGGTAGCCGTAATTGATGGCCCGGTTCACCTGGATCTCGTTGCAGGCCTGGATGCAGCGACCGCACCGGATGCAGCGGGAGAAATCCCGCACGATCATCGGATTGGCCAACTCCGGGGGCGGACTGTCGGGGGTGAGCACGAAGCGGTCGGCCCTGGCCTGGTAGCGGAAGGCCAGCTCCTGCAGCTTGCAGTCGCCCCAGGCCGGGCACAGGGCGTCGCCGTCGATCTCCTGGGCCTTGAGCTGGTAGGCGGTCCAGTTCTCGCCGCCGGCCTGGCCGGCGGCGCAGTTGTGGTTGCCGTAGGCCAGCATCAGCTCAAGGAGGGTGCGGCGGGTTTCCACCACCCGGGGCGATTCGGTGAGCACCCGCATCCCCTTGACCACCGGTGTGGTACAGGCGGTCATCAGGGTCTCGGCCCCCTCGATCTCCACCACGCAGATCCGGCAGGCGCCCGTGGGGGTGGCGCCTGCCAGGTGGCAGAGGGTGGGAATATCGATGTCGTGACGGCGGGCCGCTTCGAGAATCGTTTCGCCCGGCTGAAAGTCCACCTCGTTTCCGTTGAGTGTAAAGACATTTTCGCTCATGGCAGCCTCCCGCTGAGGGTGAAAGTCGAAGCGGCCCGCAAACGGATCAGGTCATTGCAGGTCCGTTTCCAACGCTTTGGTCACCGTAACGAAATGTTCCTGGTAAGCCACCGCGCCGCCGGCCGGGTCCCAGATGTCGATGCCGTCCTTCATGAAGCGGTTGTCCGCCAACCCGCACCCATTGGCACGGGACTCCGGTGGCAGGCAGTGACCGAATCCGTGGCACATGAACACCGCCTCGGGGTGGATGCCATCGGTCACCTTGGCGCAGATGACACCGGAATAACCGTTTTGGGCCACCTTCACCATGTCCTTCTCACCGATTCCCAGCTTCTTGGCCACCGAGGTGTGAATCCAGAGGCAGTTTTCGCACATCACCTTGTTGAGCAGCGGATTGTTCACCGTATGACCCTGGGTATGGTACGCGCAACGCCCGAAGGTGAGCCGAAACGCGCCTTGGGGCGGCCGCTGGGGGGGAGCGTAGGGCGCCAGGGAGGCGATGTCGAGCTTTTCCAACTTCTCGTCGATGATTTCGATCTTGCCGCTGGGGGTCTTGAACTTGAGCGCGTCGCGGTCGCGGTACACCGCCGCCGGGGTGAGCTGGACCATGCCGGTAGCCTCGAAATCCTCGGGCGTCACCCCGGTGCCGTCGAGCTGGAAGCGCCAGATGTCCTCGATACGCTCGTAATCCAGCTTGGGCAGTCCCAGCCGTTTGGCCAGCCCCCCGATGATCTGCCAGTCGGCCCGGGTGTCGTAGCGCGGTTCCACGGCCCGTTGGCGCAGGAAAAAGTACGGTTTCAGCGCGTTCTTGGTGGCGATGATGCTCTCGCGCTCCAAGTAGGGGGACAGGGGCAGCACCACGTCCGAATACCAGGCGGTTTCCGACCAACTGAAGGTCACCGAGACCAAAAGGTCCAGCCGGTCGAAGATCTTCTTGAGCCGGTCTGGATCGGGGTAGCCCATGAGGGGATCGTGGCGGTAGGCGATGTAGGCCTTCACCGGGTAGGGGTCGTCGGTCTCCATCGCCTTGTAGAGCAGGTGGCCCAGTCCCGGCCCTTTCTCGAAATGCGGATAGCGCCACCCCACGCCGTCGGCGCGCTTTTCCTCCGGCGCCGGGTAGAGGTCCATGAACTTCTTGAGCCCCTTGCGCCCCACGTCGCCGGGCTTGTTCACCAGGGGCAGCCCCCCCTTGGCGCCGTAGGTGCCCAGCAGGGCGTTGATGATGTACGTCGATCGGCAGACGTAGAAAGAAGTGCGGTAGCGGGCCGCCATCCACCCCGGATGCCAGATCACCGCCGGAGCCGCTTCGGCCAGCTCGCGCACGAAGGCGCGCAGCCGTTCGGGGTCCACCCCGGTCTCGGCGGCGGCCCATTCGGGGCTATAGGGTTTGATGAACCGCTCCAGTTGGTCGAAATCCTTGAAGTATCGTTCCACGTACGGGGCGTCGTAGAGTCGCTGGTGGATCAGCTCGTGAATCACGGCCAGGTTGAAGGCGTAGTCGGCACCGGGCCGCACCATGAAAAAGTTGTCCGCCTTGGCCGCCGACACGTTGGCACGGATGTCGATCACCGTCAGCTTGCACCCTTGCTCCATGGCGGCCATCAGGTTGCTCACCTCCACCACGTTGATCGATTCGAAGATGTTGCGAAACTGGAGTACCACATGCCGGGCGTGGCGAAAATCGTAGGAAACGCCCTTGCGGCCCAGCCCGGTAAGCGACAGGGCGGCGTGGTGGATGTTGCGGGCGCAGGAGGCGTCGTGGTTGCAGTAGTTGGGGGTGCCGATACCGCGGAGGAAAGCGCGGCGCAGGTCGCGAAACGGCCCGCCGCGATCCGAAAGGGACAGGGTGCGCGGACCGTGTTTTTCAAACAGTGTCTTGAGTCGGTCGGCCACGTAATCCAAGGCCTCGTCCCAGGTCACGGCGCGCCATTGGCCCTCTCCCCGGGCGCCTTGGCGGATCATCGGCGTTCGGGGTCGATCCGGATCTTCCACCAAGGCCTTGCCGGCCACCCCCCGGGCGCACAACCCGCTGGCCATGGCCGGTACGTGGGGGTTACCGCGCAGGTACTTGATTTTTCCGTCTTCAACCCCGGCCATGGCCGGACAACGCGAGGTACACATGCCGCAAATCGTGTAAACTTCCTTTACTGCCATCCTTTTGCTTCCTTTCTTCTGTTGATGAACTTTTCACAAAATACAACCCAATATGTCAATTTTGACATATTAAAGAGAAACCCTGTTGGCACTGGAATTGTCGCCCCTCACCGTAGCCGGGGAGCCAATTCCGCCACCGCCGGAAGACCGGATGAACCCTGGATTCCGATCACCGCTCCATGTTCATCCGGCTTGGGGGTCTTCCATGAAAAGGGCCTTTGAAACGGTAACGAAATGTTCCTGGTAAGCCACCGCACCGCCGGCCGGATCCCAGATATCCATGCCATTCTTCATGAAGCGGTTGTCGGCGAGACCAGGCACCTTGCCCTGGACACCCACCCGCAAGCGACGGCCGAACCCGTGGCACATGAACACCGCCTCGGGGTGAATGCCGTCGGTCACCTTGGCGCAGATGGTACCCGATTGGCCGTTTTGAGACACCGTGACCATGTCCCCTTCCGCGATGCCCAGCTTCCGGGCCGCTCCCGCGTTGATCCAGAGGCAGTTGTGGGACATCAGTTCGCAGAGCACCGGGTTGGTCACCGTATGGCCCTGGGTATGGAAAGCGGTGCGTCCGAAGGTGAGCCGGAACGTTCCTTCCGGCGGCCGCGGGGGAGATGCGTAGGGCGGCAGGGAGGCGATGCCGATGTTTTCCAGCCGCTCGTTGATGATTTCGATCTTGCCGCTGGGGGTCTTGAACTTGAGCGCGTCGCGGTCGCGGTACATCGCCGCCGGGGCGAGCTGGACCATGCCGGTGGCCTCGAAATCCTCGGGCGTCACTCCGGTGCCGTCAAGCTGGAAACGCCAGATGTCCTCGATGCGCTCGTAATCCAGCTCGGGCAGTCCCAGCCGTTTGGCCAGCCCCCCGATGATCTGCCAGTCGGCCAGGGTGTCGTAGCGCGGATCCACGGCCCGTTGGCGCAGGAAAAAATAAGGCTGCAGCGCGTTCTTGGTGGCGATGATGCTCTCGCGCTCCAGGTAGGGGGACAGGGGCAGCACCACGTCCGAATACCAGGCCGTGTCCGACCAACTGAAGGTCACCGAGACCAAAAGGTCCAACCGGTCGAAGATCTTCTTGAGCCGGTCCGGATCGGGAAAGCCCATGAGGGGATCGTGGCGGTAGGCGATGTAGGCCTTCACCGGGTAGGGATCGTCGGTCTCCATGGCCTTGAAGAGCAGATGGGCCAGGCCGGGCCCTTTCTCGAAATGCGGATAGCGCCACCCCACGCCGTCGGCGCGCTTTTCCTCCGGCGCCGGGTAGAGGTCCATGAACTTCTTGAGCCCCTTGCGCCCCACGTCGCCGGGCTTGTTCACCAGGGGCAGTCCCCCCTTGGCGCCGTAGGTGCCCAGCAGGGCGTTGATGATGTAAATCGAACGGCAGACATAAAAGGAAGTCCGGTAGCGGGCCGTCATCCACCCCGGATGCCAGATCACCGCCGGGGCCGCTTCGGCCAACTGGCGCACGAAGGCGCGCAGCCGTTCGGGGTCCACCCCGGTCTCGGCGGCGGCCCATTCGGGGCTATAGGGCTGGATGAACCGTTCCAGTTGGTCGAAATCCTTGAAGTAGCGTTCCACGTACGGGGCGTCGTAGCGTCGCTGGTGGATCAGCTCGTGGATCACGGCCAGGTTGAAGGCGTAATCGCTGCCCGGTCGCACCATGAAGAAGTTGTCCGCCTTGGTGGACGAGATGTTGACGCGAATGTCGATCACCGTCAGCTTGCACCCCTCTTGCATGGCGGCCAGCAGATCGGTGACTTCCGGAACGTTGATGGACTCGAAGATGTTGCGAAACTGGAGTACCACATGCCGGGCATGGCGGAAATCGTAGGCCACGTCCTTGCGGCCCAGCCCGGTGAGCGACAGGGCGGCATGCTGGACGTTGCGGGCGCAGGAGGCGTCGTGGTTGCAGTAGTTGGGGGTGCCGATCCCCCGGAGCAGGGCGCGGTGCAGGTCGCGAAACGGCCCTCCGCGATCGGAAAGCGCCAAGGTGCGGGGACCATGATGGGCGATGGTGGCCTTGAGTCGATCCGCCACCACATCCAGGGCCTCGTCCCAGTCCACGAAACGCCACTTGCCCTCTCCCCGGGCACCCTGACGGATCATCGGCTTCCGGGGCCGGTGGCGATCCTCCACCAGGGCCTTGCCCGCCAATCCCCGGGGGCAGAGGATGTTTCCCATGGCCGCTACGTGGGGGTTGCCGCTCAGGTTGACGATGCGGCCGTATTCGACTTCGGCCATGGCTGGGCATCGGCCGGTGCACATGCCGCAAATGGTGTACACTTTTTTAACCGCCATGGGAGATCCTTTCTTCTGATTGCCCCAAGGAAGGGGAATCGTTCCGTGGTATCAATTTTGACATAACGGAGAGCAAAAAAAATCCATCGCCAAAAACCCGCTCCAGCGCTGTTGCCGGGTGGCCATCCGCCGCAGGTCCGCGCCAAGACGATTGAAGATTCCGGTCTGAAAGCGGCACAACGCGCTCTCGACAAAACTTTTCTCCGGCTCCCTCACTGTTTGCAGCCTTCGGCAAAGGTCCTGGCCGTCCCGGATCTGCCAGGCCGCCATGAAACAGAGGGTCTCGGCGATGGTTTTCATGCGACGGTCGATGCTTTCGAGGTAATCTTCGGACAGCATGCCAGCGTCGGCGAGCTGCTGCTGGAGTTCCGGCAATAGGGCTGAACGGTCAACACGAGGGTAAGCCCTGGCGGTTTTCATCGCTTCCCGCGGCGCCAGATGGAGGGTTTGCCCCACCTGGTCGCTGAAGCGGCCGTGACGCCATTTGGACGTCGGTTCTCGTCCATCGTTGAAGTGGATGTCGATGCGGAGCGGATTGGTCAACAGATCGCCGGCGAGGGCAAACTCGGCACAGTCCGCGTAGTTGCCGGCGCAGAGGATGGCCAGCTCCGCGATGCGCGCCGCGGTGAGCCAGAAACAGGCCTCTTCCTCGGGCCCGCAGTCGCTTCGATCCATGTCATGAAGAATCTGGAGCAGCGACAACAAGTCCGGCTCTGACAAGTCGATGGGCAGAAGCGGATCGATCCGGTCATTGAAGTGGAGCAGATCCGCGATGAGGGGTGAATTGGACAAATCGTTCATCGGGTTTCCAGGATTGCATGTTCACAGGTACCGACCGGTGGTCGGCGGCCGCCGAATCCGAATTTTATGCCATACCGGTGAAGGCAATACAATATATGTTATTTTTAACGCTGAATGCCCGAATATCCTCAATTTCCTGACTGATCATAACGTTTTCCAACCATCTGGTCGGTTTCGTCCGGGCGAGCACTGGCCAAATTACTGCCGAGGCGCTATAGATCCATTTTCTCCGCGATTGAATTGATTGGCAATTCGTCTGCAATGGAGGTTTCGTCGATGGCGAAAACACCTTTCGCGGTGCGATCCAAGGTGTGGATCGTGGATGAGGCCGGTAATGTGGTGCTTGGCCTCGGACGCTTGCGCATCCTTCAGGCCGTTCGCCGCCATGGCAGTATTCATGCCGCCGCCGCCGAGCTGAAAATGAGCTATCGGGCCGTATGGGGCCGGATCAAGACCACGGAACAGCGCCTCGGCCGCCCCCTGCTGGTGCGCCGCATCGGCGGCGCGACCGGTGGCGGATCCCGCCTGACGCCTTTCGCCGAAGCCCTCGTTGAAAGCTTCGAGCAACTGCAGTGGGAGGTCAACCGGGAAGCCGACCGGATCTGCCTTCCCCACCTCGTCCGCCTCTTCTCCCAAGACTGATCCCCCGGTGGTTGGCGTCCGGATTGAAATTGATGCCACCAGATTCCTGCGTTTTTGTTCTTTCTCGTCATCACGAGTAATTCAATTTCTTCGTATAACCAACAATGGATTTATATTCACTTTAACATATTGACCTTTGGGGCTTAACGGCATCTAAACTGAGAACGGTTAGCGAGTGTCCGTCCTGAAATGATGATTTTCCGTAAGATACGGCGGGCGCCCGATGTGAACCGCATGCCTGGAGGCAACCCCGGATCACGGCGACCCTTTTACCGGGTACGCGGCCGGTTGTCACCGGTTTGACGTCTCCATGAAACCCACTGAACCTCACCGGCGCCCGATGGCCTGGTCTTCATTCACATCGAAACAGAAATGGAGGAAATCACCGATGATATCCAGAACCGTGCAGATCAACGGCAGCCCCAAGACCCTCATCGCCCCGGCCGACACCCCACTGGCGACCATACTGCGCGACCAGCTCGGGCTCACCGGCACCAAGGTGGGCTGCAACCAGGGCCAGTGCGGCGCGTGCAGTGTCATCCTCAACGGCAAAGTGGTGCGCTCGTGCATCACCAAGCTGTCGCGCATCGATGATGGGGCGCAGATCACCACCATCGAGGGGATCGGGACCCCGGATCACCTCCATCCCCTTCAGCTTGCCTGGATCGCCCACGGCGGGGCCCAGTGCGGCTTTTGCACGCCCGGCTTCATCGTTTCGGCCAAGGCCCTGCTGGATGAAAACCCCGATCCGACCCGCGACGAGATCCGCGACTGGTTTCAGAAGCACCGCAACGCCTGCCGCTGCACCGGCTACAAGCAGTTGGCGGACGCGGTCACCGACGCGGCCAAGGTGATGCGCGGCGAAATGAGCGCCGATGAACTGGTGTTCAAGGTCCCGGCGGACAACCGTATCTGGGGCACCAAGTATCCCCGTCCCTCGGCGGTGGCCAAGGTCACCGGCACCCTGGATTACGGTGCGGACCTGGGGCTCAAGATGCCGGCCGACACCCTGTATCTGGCCCTGGTCCAGGCAACTGTTTCCCACGCCAAGATCCGTGGCATCGACTCGAGCGAGGCGGAAAAGATGCCCGGGGTCTTCAAGGTGATCACCCACAGGGACGTGCCGGGCAAAAACCGCATCAGCGGCCTGATCACCTTCCCCACCAACAAGGGCGACGGGTGGGACCGGCCGATCCTCTGCGACGAAAAGGTCTTCCAGTACGGGGACGCCATCGCCATCGTCTGCGGCGACTCGGAAGCCAACGCCCGGGCCGCGGCGGCCAAGGTCAAACTCGACCTGGAGGAGCTGCCCGCCTACATGAGCGCCCCGGCCGCCATGGCCGAGGATGCCATGGAAATCCACCCCGGCACCCCCAACCTCTACTACACCCAGAAAATCGCCAAGGGACCGGACACCAAGCCGATCTTCGAGGGGGCCGACCTGGTGGTGGAAGACGATTTTTACGTCGGCCGCCAGCCCCACATGCCCATCGAACCGGACGTGGGCTTCGCTTACAAGAACGAGGCCGGCCAGTTGGTGATCCATTCCAAGTCCATCGGCCTACACCTGCATGCCGCCATGATCGCTCCGGGCATCGGTATCGATCTGGAAAACCTGGTCATGGTGCAGAACCCGGCCGGCGGCACCTTCGGCTACAAGTTCAGCCCCACCATGGAAGCCCTGTTGGGGGTGGCCTGCCTGGCCACGGGGCGACCGGTGTTCCTGCGCTACGACTACCAGCAGCAGATGGCCTATACCGGCAAGCGGTCCCCCTTCTTTATGAACATGCGTTTCGCCGCGGACCGGGACGGCAAACTGCTCGCCATGGAAACCGACTATGCGGTGGATCACGGCCCCTATTCGGAGTTCGGCGACCTGCTTACCCTGCGGGGTACCCAGTTCATGGGTGCCGGCTATGACATCGCCGCCATCCGCGGCGAGGGACGCACCGTGTGTACCAACCATGCCTGGGGAGCCGCTTTCCGGGGCTACGGTTCTCCCCAAGCCGAGTTCGCCTCGGAAGTGCTCATGGACGAACTGGCGCAAAAACTCGCGATCGATCCGCTGGAGTTGCGCTACAAGAATGTCTACCGCCCCGGGTCCACCACCCCCACCGGGCAGGATCCGGAAGTGTACAGCCTGCCGGAAATGATCGACATCCTGCGGCCCAAGTACCAGGCCGCCAAGGAAAAGGCCAAGGCCGCATCCAACGACCAGGTCAAAAAGGGCGTGGGCGTCTCCATCGGGGTTTACGGCTGCGGCCTGGACGGCCCGGACAGCTCCGAAGCCTGGGTGGGGCTCAACCCCGACGACACCGTGACGGTTTATTCCTGCTGGGAAGACCATGGTCAGGGAGCCGACGCCGGCGCCCTGGGCACCGCCTTCGAGGCCCTGCGGGTTACCGGGTTGCCCCCCGATCGGGTGCGCTTGGTGATGAACGACACCAGCAAGGCCCCCGCCTCGGGACCGGCCGGCGGCAGCCGCTCCCAGGTGATGACTGGCCAGGCAATCAAGAACGCGGCCGAAGCCCTGGTGTCGGCGATGAAAAAGCCCGACGGCACCTACCGCACCTACGCCGAGATGGAAGCGGAAAAGATTCCGGTGCGCTACACCGGCAAGTGGACCGCGCCGGCCACCAACTGCGATGAGAACAGCCAGGGATCTCCCTTTTCGGTCTACATGTACGGGGTTTTCATGGCCGAGGTGGCCGTGGAAGTGGCCACGGGAAAAACCGCCGTGGAAAAGATGACCCTGGTGGCCGATGTCGGCAAGATCAACAACCGTCTGGTGGTGGACGGCCAGCTCTACGGCGGCATGGCCCAGGGGATCGGTCTGGCCCTCACCGAGGACTACGAGGACCTCAAGAAGCACTCGACCCTGGCCGGCGCCGGCTTCCCCTACATCAAGCAGATTCCCGACGACATGGAGCTCATCTACGTGGAAACCCCGCGCAAGGACGGGCCTTTCGGTGCCGGCGGGACCGGCGAGCTGCCCCTGACCAGCCCCCATGCGGCGGTGATCAATGCCATCACCAACGCCTGTGGCGCCCGGGTGACCCGCCTGCCGGCCCTGCCGGAAAAAGTCCTTGCCGCCATGCCGAAATAACGCGGGCGGATTTCAGAAGAAACAAGGCGAACCCGGCCGGTTCCAGTCGCCGGGTTCGCCTTGTTAATTGGCTAAAATTTAGAATGACGATAATGATGGTAATGACTAAAATGAGCTAAAATGACTAAAATGAAAGCAGCACACCGTTTTTCGTGCCTCCCGAACAATCTACGGACGGCCTCGGATCAGAATACCGGAGCGAAGCGACACCATAATTTTAGTCATTTTAGTCATTTTAGTCATTCATAATTTTAGTCATTTTAGTCTCTCACAATTTTAGTCATTCGGGAACGGCGCCGTCGGATCTTGCCCACACTCCCGGTCCTGGCCCGGGCGGCGGGCGCCGGATTCATCACCCTGGCGCCGGTCAGGATGGACGAACAACCCGTCGGCGCCTGGAATCTCATGACGAAACGCAACCTCATCGACCAACGGAAAGACCATGAACCGTGATGTCATCAAGGCGGTGGGCCGACTTCTGGCCGGCCGCCAATCCTTTGCCCTGGCCACCATCATCAGCCATCAAGGCTCCATCCCCCGCCTGCCCGGCACCAAGATGGTGATCTGCCGCGGCGGAGAGACCTTCGGCACCGTCGGCGGCGGCATGCTGGAATCCGCCGTATGTCAACGGGCCGCCCGGGTGCTGGAAACGGCCACTCCCCGGCGGATGGTGTTCGAGCTCACCACCCGCGCCAGGGAAACCATGGACATGATCTGCGGCGGCTGGGCCGAAGTCCTGGTGGATCTGGTCGACCCGGACGCCGCATCCGGGCAATGCTTGGCCCAATGGCAGCAGATGCAGGCACACGAGCGACGCGGCATCCTGGTGACCCTGCTGGACGCCGGTTCCCAACCGGTGGAAGCCGTTCACACCCACCATCTCGTTCTCGATGCCGACGGCGGGCTTCTCTGCGGCCATCCCCCTCCGGATCTGCCGCTTTCCGATCTGGCGGCTGCTGGCACCGGTCAGGCCCTGGTAAAAATCAACGCCGGCGATGGTCGTCAGGCGGTGATTGAACCTTTTCATCCCTGCGAGTCCCTGTTCATTTTCGGCGCCGGCCATGTCTCGCGGCCCACGGCCCGCATGGCATCCATGGTGGGCTTTCGGGTTGAAGTCTTCGATGACCGGGCGGAATTCGCCTCGCCGGACCGCTTTCCGGATGCCCACCGGGTGATGGTCCTGGACGACTATGACGGCGCCCTGACCGGTTTGCCCGTGGCCGCAAACAGCTTCATCGTTGTCGTCACCCGGGGCCATCTCCACGATCAGACGGTCCTGGCCCAGGCCTTGGGCACGCCGGCGGCCTACATCGGCATGATCGGCAGCCGCACCAAGCGTGACACCATCTACAACAATTTGCGCCTGGAAGGGTTCGGCGATACCGACCTGGCCCGGGTTGCCTCCCCCATCGGGCTCTCCATCGGCGCCCAAACCCCCGAGGAAATCGCCGTAAGCATCGTGGCGGAACTGATTCAGCGGCGCCGGGAGGTCCGATCATGATCCGGCCATCCGAAAGCGCGGCCATCGTCCTGGCCGCCGGGTCTTCCCGGCGCATGGGACGCTTCAAACCCCTGCTGCCCCTGGGGGGGCGGGCCATGATCCACTGGTGTGTCGACCTGTTCAGCGCCTGCGGGGTTTCCGAAATCCACGTGGTCACCGGCCATCGACATGAAGCGCTGGCCCCGGTTTTGGTGGACCTGGGAGTGGAAACGGTGGTGAACCGGGACTTCGAACAGGGGATGTTTTCCTCGGTGAAAGCCGGCATCCGGTCGCTGAGCCCTCATTGCGGGGCGTTCTTTATTCTGCCGGTGGATATTCCGCTGGTGCGACCGGCCACGGTGCGGCAACTGCTGGAACGCTTTCATGCCGGGAACGCCAAGGTGGTGATCCCCTGCTTCGGTGGGCATCCCGGCCATCCACCGCTCATCGCCCGTTCGTTGGCCGCGCCGGTCCTGGCGGCGGACGGCGCCGGCGGGCTTCGGGCCGTACTGGCCCGCTGGCCGACGGAAACCGTCCGGGAGCCGGTGCCCGACCGGTTCATTCTCCAGGATGCCGACAGTCCCGGGGATCACCAAGCCCTGGATGCCGCCTGCCGTCGACGGGCGATTCCCGCCGACGACGAATGCGATGCCATCCTTGCCGGACTTGGCCCGGGCGCCGACGGGATCATTGGCCACGGACGGGAAGTGGCCCGGGTGGCGGAGATCCTGACTTCCGCCCTCCAGCAGGCGAAGGTCCCCCTGGATGCCCAGCTCGTCCGAGCGGCGGCGCGGCTCCACGACCTGGCCAAGGGCACACCGGATCATGCCCGGGTGGGCGCCGAGCGGCTGCGCGGGCTGGGATTTGACCCCGTGGCCGACATCGTGGCCTGCCATCACGATATCGCCATCAACCCACAGGATCCGGTCAGCGAGAAGGAAGTGGTCTACCTGGCGGACAAGCGAGTGGCCGGGGTACGGGTGGTGCCGCTGGAGGCACGCTTCGCCGCGGCCCTGGTCCGCTATGGGGCCAATCCCGATGCGAGGGTCAACATCCAGCGGCGAAAGGCCCAGGCCTTGGCGGTGCAGGCGCGCATCGAGAGGGCCGTGGGCTGCCCCGTGGACGACCTGCTCCAGCTTACCCGGGAAGACGGAGGTCTCCGGTGACTTTCCCTGAGACCACGCCGCGGCGCATCTACTTGCTGCGCCACGGCCACGTGGACACCGGTGGTCAGAGGCGCTACATCGGCCGCACCGACCTGCCCCTCAGCCCACGGGGACAAGCGCAGGCCCGACGGTTGGCCCGGGACCTGGCCGCCAGCGGCGCCAGCCGCATCCATGCCAGCGATCTGTGCCGGGCCATGGAAACCGCGCAAATCATCGCGGCGGGCCTCGGGCTGGAAGTGGTCACCGAGCCGGCGTTGCGGGAAATCGACCTGGGAAACTGGGAGGGACGTCCCATGGCAGCGGTCCGGCGGGAAGATCCGGACGGCTATCACCGGCGCGGCCTGGACTTCGCCGGTTTCCGACCCCCCGGCGGCGAGTCCTTCGACGACCTGGCCCGTCGGGTGGTGCCGGTTTTTGAAAACATCGCGGCAGCCGGCCAGGGAGATGCCATCATCGTGGCCCACGCCGGGGTCAACCGGGTGATCATCGCCGACCTGATCGGCATGCCACGCGCCAACGTCCTGCGCCTCGGTCAGGATTACGGGGCAATGAACGTCATCGAATGTCGTTCCAAGGCCATAATGGTCCGCGGCGTCAATAGAAGCGGCACTTTTCAGTGAGCGGCGCCGCTTCGGTTTTCCGGGGGATCGAGGCCTCCGGCCATGAGCCGTGACGGCTCCCCCTCGGCCACCACCTGCCCCTGATCGAGCACCACGACGTGGTCCGCCAGGGCCAGGATCTCGTCCGAGGCGTGGCTGACGTAGAAAATCGGGATGGAAAGGGTTCGACTCAACCGCTGGATGAAGGGAAGCACTTCGGCCTTGCGGCCTTCGTCCAGGCTGGCCAGCGGTTCATCCATCAGCAGCAGGGCCGGGCTGGTGAGCAGGGCCCGGCCGATGGCCACCCGCTGTTTTTCACCGCCGGAAAGATGATAGGGCCGGCGGTTCAGGAGCCGTTCGATGCCGAGCAGGGCCACCACCTGATCCATGGTCAGATAGCGTTTCCCCCGGGGGGTCCGGCACATGCCGTAGGTGAGATTGGCGCGCACCGATAGGTGCGGCAGCAGCCGGCCGTCCTGAAACACATACCCGATCCGGCGGCGCTCCGGCGGCAGGTTGATACGCTGCCGGGAATCGAACAGCACCGATCCGTTGACCCGCACCCGGCCCTCGTCCGGGCGGGAGAGGCCGGCGATCATGTTGACCACCGAGGTCTTGCCGGCCCCCGAGGGGCCGAACAGGGCCGTGACGCCGGCTTCGCGGCGGGAAATCGTCGCCTCCACGGTAAAATTCCCCTGGCGTTTGCGGACGTTGACTTCAATCATGGTTCAGCTCCGCATCCTTGCGGCAAAGCGCCGTGCCAGGATCTCGGAGGCCATCAGCGCGACGATGGCGATGACCACCGCCAGAACGCACAGCCGCATGGCACCGGCCTCGCCATCGGGGACCTGGGTCAGGGTGAACAGGGCCAGGGGCAGGGTCTGGGTCTGTCCCGGAATATTGGACACAAAGGTGATGGTGGCGCCGAATTCACCGAGGCTGCGGGCAAAGGCCAGGATCACCCCGGTGATGATCCCCGGCACCATCAGGGGCACCGTCACGGTGAAAAAGACCCGCAGAGGCCCGGCGCCCAGGGTGCGGGCGGCGGCTTCCAGACCCGGGTCGATACTGTCCAGGGAAAGACGCAGAGATCGCACCAGGAGCGGAAAGGCCATCACCGCCGCTGCCAGCACCGCCCCCTTCCAGTCGAAGGCCAGGGTAATGCCCAGGTACTTGTAGAGCCAGGCGCCGATCACACCGCGCCGCCCCAACATTACCAGCAGCAGGTAGCCGGTCACCACCGGCGGCAGCACCAGGGGAAGATGAACGATGCCGTCCACCAGGCTCTTGCCGGTGAATCGGCCACGGGAGAGCATCCAGGCCACCAGCAACCCTGGGGGCAAACTCGCCGTCACCGCCCAGAGGGAGACCCACAGACTCAGGCGCAACGCATCGATTTCCGCCGGTGTCAGATTCCAAAAATCCATCAGCGAATCGTAAAACCGTACTTTTCAAAAGCCGCCAGGGCCTCGGGGGTTGTGAGAAAGTCCATGAACCGTTTGGCCGCCGCCGTCTCGTGGCCGGCCACGATGGCCACCGGATAGATGATCGGTCCGTGGCTGTCGGCGGGAAAGCGCCCCACCACACGTACTTTTCGGGAAATGGCCGCATCCGTGGCAAACACCACCCCCAGCGGGGCTTCCCCCCGCTCCACCATGGCCAGGGCCGCACGGGTGGTCTTGGCCCGGGCCAGCTTCGGCGCCACCGCGGCCCAGGCACCGAACTTTTCCATCGCTTGCCGGCCGTAGTTGCCGATGGGGACATGGTCCGGATCCCCCATGGCCAGATGACCGTCTCCCAGCAGGGCCGCCAGGTCCACGCCGACTTCAAGGGAAACCGCCTCCACGGGGCTGTCGGCCGGCACGATCAACACGACCCGGTTGCTGAGCAGATCCACGCGGGTCCCCGACGCAACCAGCCCGCGCGCTTCCAGGTATTCCATCCACTTGGCATTGGCGGAAACGTAAATGTCGGCCGGCGCGCCGTTTTCGATCTGCTTGGCCAAAGTCGAGGATGAGGCGTAGGACGGCACCCCTGTCCCCAGCCCCCGCTCGGTGAACAGGGCGATGACATCATTGAGGGCATTGGTGGTGGAGGCGGCGGCAAAGACCGTCACCGAACCAGATTCGTCGGCCATGGAAGGCGCCGCGAACCAGAGGAGAAGGCAGCAGCCAATGGCAAGCGAGAGTTTGGGTTTCATCTTAGAAAATCCTCCGGAATAAATTCAGGAAATGCCAAAGAGGGGGCCATCGACAAACCATTTTCCCGTATAGCTGACAGGGCGAGGCGTCAAGGGGAATCTGGAAGGGTGGGAAAAAAGAAATGGATTTCAAAACCAAAATAACGCTCACGAACCGATGCTTACCGTAATGACCCGAAATTCGGCCTTCGGCGATGAGGCTGTGGGCCGCCTTCCTAGCTTGCTGGAGGTGACGACCAAATCTTTGGCATCGAGTAAAGTCTTTTCTGGTCTTTTTTTAGCATTTCTAGTTTTGACGATAATAACAGTCATTTATAATTGACATAAAGACACTTTTTTGGATAGTGAAACCCCTCCGACGAATTTTTCCGGGTGTTGCTTTTTTCATTTATCGCAATCTGGAGTCATCCCATGCAAATCGGAAAGTATTCCTATGAACAATTCGCTGAGCTGACCACATCCTTTCACGGTAGCGTCGCCCCGGGGGTCCTGGTGGGGGGCATCATGGTTCAGGAGGCGGTCAAACGCCTGCCGGAGGGTATCCTCTACGATGTGATCAGCGAAACCCGTCACTGCCTGCCGGACGCGGTACAACTGCTCACTCCCTGCACCACGGGCAACGGCTGGCTGCGGGTGTTGGACCTGGGCCGTTTCGCCCTGAGTTTTTTCGATAAATTCACCGGCCAGGGGGTTCGGGTTTTCCTCGACCCCGAGCGGGTGGCCGCATGGCCGGAAATCCAGAAGTGGTATCTGAAGCTGGCGCCGAAAAAGGAACAGAACAAGGAGGTGCTGCTGGCCGAAATCCGTGAGGCGGGGGCCGACCTGATGGGATTTGGGCCGGTGCAAATCAGGGCGCCGTTTTTGGGGAAGCGCCACCGGGGCGTAATGGTGATCTGCCCCCTGTGCAAGGAGGCTTACCCGGCCGGCGACGGCGGGATCTGCCGCGCCTGCCAGGGGGAAGCCCCCTACGACGAACAGCCACCGGCCGGAGACGGGGGGCGCTCCCTGCCGGTGCCGGAGCTGACGGCGGTTCCGGTGGAAGCGGCCGTGGGCCACCGGGTGCTCCATGACATGACGCGCATCATTCCCGGCCAGCACAAGGGGCCTCAGTTCCTCAAGGATCAGGTGGTGGCCGCCGGGGATCTGTGCCGATTGCAGCAGATGGGCCGCCAGCGGGTTTACCTGGCCGAGGACAATGACCTCGGGCCGGAGTGGGTCCATGAAAACGAAGCGGCCCTGGCCTTCGCCCGAGCCATGGCGGGACCGGGAATCACCTTCGCCGACACCCCCAAGGAGGGCAAGGTGAACCTCGTTGCCGCCAGGTCCGGCCTGCTGTTGGTGGATGAGGAGCGACTGACGACGTTCAACCTGCTGCCCGGCGTGATGTGCGCCGCGCGTCACGGCTACAGCACGGTGGCGGAAAACCGGGTGGTGGCCGGCACCCGGGCCATCCCCCTCTTTCTGCACCGGGAGGCGTTCCAGAACGCCGTGCGTCTGCTGGAAGACGGTCCCTTGTTCCAGGTCCTTCCCACCCGGGCCCTGGACGTGGGAATCCTGGTCACGGGCACCGAGGTGTTTCTGGGCATGGTGGAGGACCGGTTCGTGCCCATCATTCAAAACAAGGTGGAATCCTACGGATGCCGGGTGGTCCGGTCCACGGTGGTACCCGACGACCGGGAGGCGATTCGCCGGGGGCTGGAGGAATTGCTCGCCGCCGGCGCCCGGCTGCTGGTCACCACCGCCGGGCTGTCGGTGGACCCGGACGATGTCACCCGCATGGGGCTGGAGGATGCCGGCGCCACCGAGTTGCGCTACGGCGCGCCGATTTTGCCCGGCGCCATGACGCTGCTGGCCAAAATCGGGGCCGTGCCGGTGATCGGTGTGCCGGCCTGCGCCCTGTACTTCAAGCGCACCAGCTTCGACCTGCTCCTGCCGCGCCTGCTGGCCGGCATCGACATCACCCGCCGCGATTTGGCGAAAATGGCCAACGGCGCCCTGTGCCTCGAATGCCAGACCTGCACCTTTCCCAAGTGCCCCTTCGGCAAATAGGCCATCGCGCCGTTTGGACAGGCAGTGAACTCGCCGCCGGCCGCACCACCGGCGGCGACGCTACTGAAGGCGGTTCCAGGGAGTTTGCACCAGCGGGTGATACCCGTTCTCCGAGGCCCAGGCATCCAGATGAATCATGCCCACGGCGGCGATCAGCGGCGGCATGGGCGAGGGACTTTCCCGCAGATCGATGCCCGGCAGGTAGCCGTTGCAGGCCAGACAGATGTCCAGCCGTTCGCCGTCGTTTCCCCCTTCCGCCTGATAGACCCGGTGCCGGTCGTGATCCCTGTTGCCGCAGGCCGGGCAACTGCCCCGGGCCGTGCGCCAGGCAAACCCGCACAAGGCGCAGTGCAGCCAGTGCTGTCCCCCGCCACCCCGCAGAAACTCCGATCCCAAGTCGCCCGCCGTGCTGAGGCTGCTCACCGCCGGTAAAAATCCGCACACCGGACAGGTGCCTTGGTGGGCGCCAAAGTTGTTCCGGTCGATGTCCGCCCCGGCGCCGATCCATGCCAGTACCGGCCCGAGGGTCCACTGGAGCAACAGGTGAAGGACCCCGAGATCCGCCCCCCGGCGGCTGGCCAGGGTCTCCAGCGGAAGGCCGTCACCGGACAGCAACGCCGCTGCCAGCCGACCGAGGTCCGCCTCCCGGTCCAGGTCGCCCAGCCGCTTCAGGGATTCGCCCAGGGGGGAAAACTGTTGTTGCAACACGCCGTGTATCGGTCCGAAGCACGTGTCCAGCAAATTCTTGAGAGCGGTGACCTGTTTGCCATCCACCGCGGGAAGGCCCCGTTCCAGGCGCCGCGGATCCAGTGGCGGTCGATGGTCTTTTTGCGACGTTTCCAGTGCCTCGACCCGGTTGATTTTCTCGATGCAGAGGGCCGCGTAGGGCCGCAGGATCGGATCGAGAAAGGGCCTGCGCCGGATGAAGCGTTCCGTGGCCAGGCGAATGTCGCTGCGCTGTTTCTCAAAATCGGTCGGTTGGTTCATCATCAATCCATTGACCCCCAAAAGGGTTCAGAAAACAGAGCCCCCACCCTGGCAGGCCTGTCGATGGGGAAACGGGAGGCCCCCCTCTCCCGTCGTCCGTGGGGCAAAATGCCTCGGGCCGTTTCGCAACAAAACGGCCCGAGAAACACGCCATCCGCCGTTCCGTATCCGGTCATCGCGGATTTTGTCAACTTGGGAACTAACCCTGCATCGCGGCCCTGGCCGATCTTCGCAGCGGGGCGGTGAGGCGGGCCAGGAACTGTTGCCGATCCAGGTCCCGGGTCACTCCGGCAACGGCGTTCTGGTGATAGTTGAACGGATCATCGGTGAGCAGGTAGATCACGCTCACGCTGTCGGGATCCGCCAGCATGGCATTGGGAAACTCGGCTTTCACCGCCGCCAGACGCTTTTCGGCCAGGGCCAGCATCTCTTCGCGTTCACCGAAATTCATCGCCCCGGTGGGACAGGCCTTGACGCAGGCCGGCAGCATGCCGCGGGTGATGCGTTCGTGACACATGGTGCACTTGACCAAGGCGCCGGTGACCGGATGGCGCCGGGGGATATTGTAAGGGCACGCTTCCCTCACCGCCTCGCAGGCCTCTTCGGACAACTGGCGGGTTTTCTCGGTGAAAAGCACCGCGCCGGTTTCCGGATCCTGGATGACGGCGCCTTCCACGTAGGCATCCGCCTCATGCTTGCACGGCGGATCGATGCAGTGCCGGCACTGGTCCGGGAAAAAATTCCAGCGCACCGTATCACCATCGCGGCGCTCGTTGAAGCGCACCAACTTGTAGTTGTACGCATTGAGGTCCGGCGGATTCTGATGACTGCCCCATTGCCGGGTATCGTTGGCGGGCAGTTCGTTCCATTCCTTGCAGGCGATCTGGCAGCCGCGGCAGGCGGTGCAGCGCGAAGTGTCGATCAAGAATGTTTTGGCCATGACGATTCCTCCTTATGGAGAGACGGGCGGAGCGATTCCGCCCGTCTCGGGCTAGCGGGCGATCTCGGTGAGCTGGTCGGTCTTCTTCACGTCGACCAGGCAAGCCTTGAGTTCATAGATCGTCGTGTTGGGATCGGCCACCGAGGGCGTGAGCCGGTTGGTGGAATCGCCGCACTTGGGCGTGGTCCAGCCGAAGCAAAAGGGCATCCCCACCAGGTGCACGGTCTTGCCCTGGACGGCGAAAGGCCGGATGCGCACCGTGACCATGGCGATGGCCTCCACCTTCCCGCGGATGCTCTCCACGATCACCCCGTCTCCGTTCTTGATCCCCTTCTCCCTGGCCAGTTCCTCGCTCATTTCCACGTAGAGCTGGGGCTCGGCCTCCAGCAGGCAGGGAACGTTGCGCGTCTCACCGCCGCCGCACCAGTGCTCGGTGAGGCTGTAGGTGGTCAACACGATGGGATAGGCCGGATCGCCGGGCTTGGCCAGCTTGTCCAGGTCGCCGGAAACAAACTTGTACATCGGGTTGCTGAGCTGACTGGAGAACGGATGGGAAGTGACCGGGGTTTCCACCGGCTCGTAGTGCTCGGGGAAGGGGCCGTCGACCCGGCCGGGACCAAAGAGCTGGCTGAAGCCATGGGTGTGCATGATGAACGGGTACTTGCCCCCTTCGTTGGCCAAAGGTGGCCAGGGGCCGTCGGGCACATCGCCGACCCACTTGCCGTTTTCCCAGGCGATGAGCGGCTTGTCCGGATTCCACGGTTTGCCGGTGGGATCCACCGAGGCCCGGTTGTAGATGATGCGGCGGTTGACCGGCCAGCACCAGGACCAGTTGGGAAAGAGGCCGATCTTCTCCTGCATCGGCGTCTGTTTGGGATCCCGGCGCTTGGTCTTGTTGCCCTCTTCCTCGGTGAAGCTGCCCGTGTAGAGCCAGTTGAGGCTCGAGGTGGTGCCATCGTCCTTCAGCGCCGCGAAACTGGGCACGAGCTGCCCCTTCTGGTAGGTCTTGTCGCCCACCTTGGTGTCGGCGAGGAAAAAACCGTTGATGCGTTTGCACCACTCTTCGGCGTCGTAGTGTTGCGGCCAATCCTGCCAGGTGACGGCCTCGGGCAACGCCCCCCCCTCCTGGAGGTACTTGGCGCGGAGCTTGTTGGCCAGCCCGATGAGCATGAAGCCGAAGTTCTTGGCTTCCCCGGCCGGCTCGATGGCCTTGTGGTGCCAGAGGGTCCAGCGGCCGCTGTTGCTGATGGTGCCCTCTTTCTCGATGCGGTGGGCCGAGGGGAGCAAAAAGTACTCGGTCTTCACCGTCTTGGGGTCGACGCCGGGCCGCCGCCAGTTGTCGGTGGTCTCGGTGTGGTGCAGTTCGGAGGTCACCACCCAGTCCAGGTGATCCATGGCGGCCCGGGCCTTGTGGGTGTTGGCCAGGGTGTTCATCGGGTTGAGGCCGAAGATGAAGCCGCCGCGGACCTGGTCATGGTACATGCGATCGAACAGGTACATGTACGAGTAGTCCACCCCCGCTTCGAGCTTGGGCAGCAGACCGTAGCAGAAGTCGTTGTCCGCCGTGGCCTTGTCGCCGAACCACGCCTTGAGCAGACTCACCATGTACTTGGGCTTGTTCTGCCACCAGTTGGCGCTCTTGGGATCCTTGCTCACCGGTGTGTTGGCCTTCTGGTAGTCGGCCAGGGTCTGCCAGGCCGCCGTGGGCGTGGCCATGTAACCGGGCAGGATGTGATACAGCAGGGCATGGTCGGTGGACCCCTGGACGTTGGGTTCGCCGCGCAGGGCGTTGACCCCGCCGCCAGGGATGCCGATGTTGCCCAACAACAACTGGATCATGCAGGCGGAACGGATGTTCTGCACGCCAACCGAGTGCTGAGTCCAGCCCAGGGCGTACATCACCGTGCCCGCCTTGGTGCCGGTGCCGGTGGCGCTGTAGGCCTCCCAGACCTTGAGCAGGTTCTCCTCGGAGACGCCGGTGATGGTGGAGACCTTGTCCGGGGTGTAACGCGCGTAGTGCTTTTTCAGCAGCTGGAAGACGCAATTGGGGTCTTGCAGGCTCTCGTCGCGCTTGGGCACCCCGTTGTCATCCAGTTGAAAGGACCAGGTCTTCTTGTCATAGCTGCGGGTTTGGGGATCAAAACCGGTAAACAGCCCATCCTGGAAACCGAAATCCTTGTTCACCAGGAACGAAGCGTTGGTGTAGGCCACCACGTAGTCCTTGAAATACTTCTCGTTGTCCAGGATGTACTTGATCATCCCGCCGAGAAAGGCGATGTCGGTGCCCGACCGCAGCGGGACATGGAAGTTGGAGCGGGCCGAGGTGCGCGAAAATTTCGGGTCCACGTGAATGACCACGGCGCCGCGCTCCTTGGCGTTGAGCACCCACTTGAAGCTGATGGGGTGATGCTCCGCGGCGTTGCTGCCCATGATGAGGAAGGCATCGGCGTTTTTCAGATCGATCCAGTGATTCGTCATTGCCCCGCGACCGAACGACTCTCCCAGAGCCGCAACAGTGGGGCTGTGTCAGGTACGGGCCTGGTGATCGAGGTGAACGATCCCCAGGCTGCGCGCCAACTGGTGGGCGATGGCGCACTCTTCGTTGTCGGCGTGGGATGTGCCGATGAAGAACATCGATTCGAGGCGGTTGACGGCCTGGCCCTTGTCGTTTTTCAGGATCAGGTCCTTGTCCCGGACTTTTTTGACCCGGTCGGCGATTTGATCCAGGGTCCATTGCCAGCTTTTTTCCTCCCACTGGGTGCTGCCCGGGGCGCGGTAGAGAGGCTTGGTCAGCCGGTGTTCGTTGCGGGTCATCGAAAGCATGGAGGCGCCCTTGGCACAGAGGGCCCCCTCGTTGATGGGATAGTCCGGGTCCCCCTCGGTGCTCACCAGTTTACCGTCCTTGACGTGGGAGATGATGTGGCAACTCACCGAACAAAACGGGCAGATGCTGAACACCTCTTTGGCCCCTTCGATCTTGAGGCTGGACGTGTACGCCTGGACCGGCGTCAGGTCCACCCCCAACTGCGTGAGTGACAGGCAGGCGACTCCCGCACCGGTCACCTTGATAAACTGCCGACGGTTGACCTCCATAACAGCCTCCTTTCAAAGCCAGCGTTAGAAGTGGAAAAAAACGGTCCGCGCTGAATGATTTTATGGGTCTCGTTGATGTTTTCATCGCACGCATGAGAATCATTGTCAATTATATTTCTAATAATTTAAATATGTTACAAATAACATAATCCCCACCGCCATCCCCATCGGCGGCTGAAAACAAGGCGGGAAGCAACGGCCAAGAGAACGGGCGAGCGGATCGGTGACTCGAGCAAAGCCGTGGCCCTGCGACTTGACAATCGCCTGGCCCAGCGCTTATGTCGATCCTGACATATAGGCTTCCGTCTTGGGTAGAACTCCGATTTCACGCGGCGGCCGTGGATCGCGACGGTCTGATCCGATGTCCAGGCAACGACGGGAGAGAAAGGAAAAAATGAATCCGTCCCGAAAAGCGCCGGATTCCACCGCAAAGATGCCGATCATGCGCCTTCATCTCTGGTTGGAGAGCACGGAAGGATTGTTTTTCGGCATTGGCCGGGCCCAGTTGCTCGCTGAGATCGAGGCCCATGGATCGTTGAAGCAGGCGGCGGCCGAGTTGGGAATGTCCTACCGGGCCGCGTGGGGCAAGATCCGGGCCACCGAGAATGCCCTGGGTCAAAAAATCATCCAGCGCAGCGGCCACCGTCGCCAGGGCCACGAACTGACGGCCTTCGGCAAACAGCTCATGGATCGGTTCAACCAATGGTATGAATCGGTGGAACGGTATGCGGCGGAATCGGCCGACAATCTTTTTCCCTGGCCGGTGCGCCGGTTTACCGAAGCCGGTGACGCCAGGTCAAAAGCGGCCGGAAACGATGAGGCAACGGGGGGAAAAGAAAGGATGCCGGACGCCCTCGGCTGATGAAACCGGGGCGTCCATTGCAAAAGGGGAGCGCATCGGTGATCAGTGGTCGTACTGCTTGGCGTAGGCCGCGTCGTTGTAGAGGCCCTCGCCGTGCTCGGCCGCACCGTAATCGCGAATGATCCGCTGGCCGCGGTCCGAGCCGACAAAGTCGATGAACTTGGCGGCAAAGGGCTGACCCGGCGTTGCACCTTCCGGCTGGCAGAGGGCATGGTAGGTGTTGATCAGAAACTGATCGCCGCGGAAAAGAATCGCCAGGTCGGTCATCTCCTTCTTGGCCGCCACCCAGGTGCTGCTGTCGGTCATGAAGTAGCCGCCGTTTTCGTTGGCCATTTTCAGCGTGGCCATCATGAAGGTCCCGCTGACCTGGTACCAGTCCCCCGCCGGCTCGATGCCGGCTTTCTGCCAGACGGCCAGTTCTTTCTTGTGGGTCCCCGAGTTGTCTCCCCGGGAGTAAAAGAGCGCCTTGGCCGCGGCGATCTTGGCGTAGGCGTCAGCGGCGCTTTGGGCCTTGGCGATTCCCGCCGGATCGCCCTTGGGGCCCACGATGTAAAATTCGTTGGATCCGATCAGGGTCCGGTTGATGGCCCACCCTTCGGCCACGGCCTGCTTTTCCGCCGCCGGCGCATGCACCATGACCATATCCACGGCCTTGGCCTTGAGCAGTTTCAGCGAAGCCCCGGACCCATTCTTGCGCCAACACATTGTCGTATTTTCGATTTTTTCGAATTCTTCAGCCAGAACTTTCAACAATCCAAGCTCTCCCGGGCTCCCGGTGGCCAGGCTGAAATGATTGGGGCCGCTTCCGTACACGGCGGTACAGTCATCGCCGGCCAACACCGGTTGGCCGCCAAAAAGCAACGCCACCGACACCACCATCAACATCCATTTTAGAGCGGTTTTTCTCATCATTCTTCTTTCCTTTCTCGGGTTTTGCGCGGAGTTATTCTTCTTGGAAGAGCGTCATGTCGCATCGATCCAGGCGACGGCTTCGGGGGGATAGGCCACGGAGATGGCGTCCCCCGGCGCCATCCCCTCTTTTCGCAGCACCTCCGGTTCCAGCACGGCGGTGAGGGCAAGTTCTCCCACCGCCGCGGTGACCACCACCTGGCCGGTGCGCCGGATCAGGGCCAGCCGCAACACGGTGCCCTTGAGCACCACCCGGCCTTGGCCGGTCACCGGTTGACGGGTCAGGCGCAACCGGTGGGACTCGATGTAGGCCGGGGCCGATGGATCGGTGCCGGCCGGCACCACGAGATGCTGGCCGTCCGCCAACGGCCGGTGCCACCGGTGGTCTGGGCCAGGGATCCACGGTCCGGGTAAAAAAGTCCGTGTCCCGGTGGGAAACACCGTTCCGGCATACAGGTGCCAGACGATGTCACAGACTTCGAAAAGCCAGGACCAGTCGTGACTGGCCACAATCAAGGTCGTGCCCCAGTGGTCCCGGGCCGCCAGGGCGGCCTGGCGGATGCGCTCGGCACTCTCGGCATCCACGCTGGCGGTGGGCTCGTCCATGAGCAACACTTCCGGCTCCAGGGCCAACCGGGCCGCCAGGGCCACCCGCTGGGCTTCGCCACCGGAAAGGGCGTACCACGGCCGCCGGGCGAACCGGGCCGGCGCCAGCCCCACCGCCGCCAGGGCCCGGTGTACCCGCCCGGCGGCATCGGATCGCTGCCCGCGCAGTTTGAGCCCGTAGGCCACGTTGTCGAAGACCGAACGGTTCATCAGGTAAGGATCCTGGGGCAACAGGGTCACCCGGGAGCGGATGCGGGCATCGAAGGGGCCGGCCGGGGACCCCTTGAAGAGGATGCGGCCGCGGCTGGGGGCCTCGATGAAGCCCAGCAACCGCAGCAGGGTGCTCTTGCCGCTGCCGTTGGGCCCCATCAGCCCCACGATGGCCCCCGGCGCTATCTCCAGCGACGGCACGTGCAGCACCCGGCGCCCGGCGTAGCGCTGTTCGAGGGCCTCGATGCGAAAGATGGGGGAAGCGGGAAGTGTCATCGCGCCCGGCGCCTCAGGAAGGAAACCGAGATGTTCACGGCAAAGGCGATGGCCAGCAGCACCAGCCCCAGGGCCACCCCCATGGCGAACATTCCCTTGTTGGTTTCCAGGGCGATGGCGGTGGTCATGGTCCGGGTGTGCCACTTGATGTTGCCGCCCACCATCATGGAGATGCCCACCTCGGTCATCACCCGACCGTAGGCGGTCACCGCCGCCGCCAGGATGCCGAAACGCGTCTCCCAAAGGGTGGAAAGCAACAGTTGGCGTCGATCGGCCCCCAGGGACCGCAGGGTCACCGATAGCTGCCGATCCATGCTCTCCACGGCCGTGGCGGTGAGGGCCACCACGACGGGAATCGCCAAAATCGCCTGTCCCAGGGCGATCCCGGGCAGGGTGAAGAGCAGGCCCATCTCCCCGAGGGGACCGCGTTGGGAGATCAGGGCATAGACGATCAGTCCCACCAACACGGTGGGCAAGGAAAGGAGGGTATCCACCACGGTACGCACGGCCCGCTTGCCGGGAAATCGATGGTATCCCAGCCAGAATCCCAGCGGCAGGCCGATGACCAGGCTGGCCGCCATGGAAACGCTGGAGACCTTGAGGGTCGCCGCCACGGCGGACAAGGTCTCCGCATTGCCGCTGGCCAGCAGCGCCACCGCTTGCAGAATGCCTTCGAGAATATAGTCCATGGCCCTGCCGGCCCCGCTGGGGGGCAACGTGTCCGTCCATCAACAAAAAGGGAGGATGCCCGGGAGCACCCTCCCCTGCCACGACTCGCGGCGCCGGTTACTTTGCGGCGTTGGGGGTGAAGAGTTGCTTGCCCAGCAGCTTGAAATCGCCGATGAGATTCTGGGCCCGTTCACCGATCATCCACCGAGAGAAGGTCTCGGCCAGGTCGGCCTTGACAGTGGGGCAACGGGTGGGGTTGACCGTGATCACGCTGTACTGGTTCAGCAGGATATCGTCGCCCTCCACCAGGATCTTCAGGGGTGGATTGCCGTTCAGGGTGGCCTCGTACTTGATGTAAGTCCCCCGGTCGGTCATGGTGTAGCCGCTGCGTTCGGCGGCCACGTTGATGGTGGTGAGCATCCCCTGGCCGGTCTGCACATACCAGGGTTCCTTTTCCGGCACCGGTCCCTCGGCGGCCTGCCACAGGGCCAGTTCCTGCTTGTGGGTGCCGGAGTTGTCCCCCCGGCTGACGAAGATCTGCTGCCCGGCCCGGATGGCCTCCAGGGCCCCCCGTACCGTCTTGCCCTTGATCCCGGCGGGATCAGCCGCCGGCCCGATGAGCACAAAGTCGTTGTACATCACCTGCCGCCGGTTGATGCCGAAACCGTCGGCCACGTATTTTTTCTCCGCCGCCGGCGCATGCACCAGCAACACGTCCACGTCGCAGTTCTCACCGAGCTTCAGCGCCTTGCCCGTGCCGGTGGCCGTCCACTTGAGTTCGATGCCGGTGTCCTTGGTGAACTCGGGGATGAGGGAGTCGAGCAACCCGGTGTTGTCCGTGCTGGTGGTGGTGGCCATCATCAGCGTCTGTTGGGCGCCCACGGCACCGGCCGTGAGAAACAGGATGCCGGCCCAGACGGCGATGAGGGCGAATCTGAAAAAAAAGCGATTCATGTGAGCCTCCTTGACGAAAGGTTGGATGTCATCTGGCACGCAATCCAAGTGCTACTGAAATCATCAGCATTATTTTGGATCAAATCGACTTCTGTCAAACGGATTTGATCCTCAAGGGAGAATAATAACTAGAAGCAACAAGAATCGACATCTGAAGGGAACATGTGCTCATAACGGGCTTTATCCGTTCCTTTGACTCCGTCCCCGGGGCCATCGCCGGCGGGTATCCGTCATCTTGACACGCGGCCCGGCCAGCCTTAGGGTGCAGCTAAATTTTTGCGACTCGATGCCGAAAGGAGAATACTCGTGGGGAAACTGATCAAGGAAGGCGACGAAACGGGACGGCTGCACATCGACTCGCCGCTGATGGGCGAATCACTGGTGAGCAAGACCCTGATGAAGAAAACGGAGGCCAAGGCCTACTTCCGGATGCATCCGGACATCAACGTGCTGAAAATCGGCGGTCAGAGCATCATGGACCGCGGCGCCAAGGCGCTGCTGCCGATTCTCGACGTCTTGGTGGAAGCCAAGGACCGCCACAAGATCCTGCTGATGACAGGCGGCGGCACCCGGGCCCGGCACGTCTACAACATCGGCGTGGATCTGGGCATGCCCACCGGCGTGCTGTCCAAGCTCGGGGACAAGGTCTCCTGGCAGAACGCCGAGATGCTCGCCGTGCTGCTCTCCAAACACGGCGGGGTCAAGATCGGCCACGGGGACAACCTGGAGCAGTTGACGATGTTTTGCCGCCTCGGGTTCCTGCCCATCACCTACGGTATCCCCCCCTACGGCTTTTTCGAGCATCCGGCCGAGCACGGCAGCATCCCGCCCCACCGCACCGACTGCGGCGCATTTTTGCTGGCCGAGAACATCGGCGCCCGGTCCTTGATCTACCTCAAGGACGAAAAGGGACTCTACAGCGACGATCCGAAGAAATCGGATCCTGGCAAGCTGACCTTCTACGATCGCATCTCGGTGGATGAGCTGTTGGCCCTCGATTTGGACGACCTGATCATCGAACGGCCCATCCTCACGCTGATGCAGCGCAGCAAATGCCTGCGGGAACTGCAGATTATCGACGCCCTGCGGCATCCGGAACACATCCTGGCGGCCCTGGAGGGCGAACACGTGGGCACGATCATCTATCGGGACTGACTCCGCAAGCCCCAAAAATGGTGGATCCTCGCCGACTAGGGCTTCTGATGTTTGCCAGAGCCGTCGCCCAGGTCGTTCAAAACGAAGACCTGGCCCCCGACGGCCGCGGCAATCTGGTCGATCTCCTGCCGGCGAACGTGGCTGGCGAGAAATTTCAAGTCACCGCCGCTCACCGCCACCACGCGAAAGCGCGGCTTCTTCTCTCCTTCTTCCACCTTGCGCCGCTGTCGGATAAAAATGGTGATGGTCATGGCAACCTCCTCGGTTCAAACGATTCGATTTCAGCTTGTTTATAGGACCGATCTGGTTTATAGGTTTTATAAGACTTATAGGACTTATAATACTTATAGGACTTATAATACTTATAGGACCTATAAAATAATGTTAACCTATATCTCTTAAGGATATATGTCAACCCAAAAAAAATCCTCCCGTTCAACCCCCGGCAGCGGCAAGCGCGAACGCTACATTCAGCCGTCCATTCTCATGGGGCTTTTTCATCGGCCGACTTACGGCTACGAATTGATTCAGACGATCCAGCGATTCGGATTCGTGGAAGGCCCGGCGGCGCCGGGGATGATCTACCGTCACCTTCGGCAGATGGAGGACGATGGATGGGTGGCTTCCCGCTGGCAAACCGAGGGGGTCGGTCCGGCGCGCCGAATCTACACCATCACCGACGATGGCCGCGAGGTGCTGGCGCTCTGGATCGCCCACATGGACGCGCAGGCCGGGCTGCTGAAAAATTTCGTGACCGCATACCGTCAGGCGGCGGCCGCTTCGGAATCCCCGCAAGGTGATGATTGACTGGAAGGACCGTTTCCATGGCATCCCCGCTTTCGTCCGAGGTTGGCCCAGACCCCCTCGCCATGGGGCACCACCATCAGAACGGCACGTCCCCCCATCAACCGTGGACGCACCCAACCGAAAGTGAGCACCCGGTCGACGGCCGCCGGCACGGAGGCATCCCGGTCGATGGACAGGACGTCGATCCCCTCTTGCGCCAGTTGCGCTACGCTGACCTCTTGCGGCAGCTCACGCACCCGGCGGTAATCGATGAACCGGCCATGCCAACCCGAAGCGGTGAGCCCGACGGCCGCCAACGCGCCGATGATGCCATCGCCGGTGCCGCCATGGGCCGACAGGAGGATTCCGTCGGCGGCCCGGCGGGCGTCGGCCTGGGTGAGGCATTGCTGGGTGCAGTTTCTGGCAAAGGCCAGCACCGACGGGCGGCGGGCTTCGGCTTCAGCCGCCACGCACAGTCCCGGATCACTGCCCTCCAGAAAATGCTCGGCGAGCAGTTTTACCGCCCTTTCCACCATCTGCCCGCGCAGATCCGCTTCCGCCTCGACGATCAGGCAGGCGGCGCTGTTGTGGCTGGTGTAAGGAATCCGGGGATCCACCAGCAGTTGCTGGCGCACCACCCCGGTGGTCCGGCACCCCTCCGGTAGCCGCGGCCCCAAGCACCGGGCCAGTTTGCCCGTTCCACGGTCAGCGTCCACGGTGTCGGTGTCGTCGATTCCCACGAAAAAGCGCATCATGGTTTTCCGTTTCCCCATTTGTTTCAGTTCCCTCGGTTCACCAAGGCGGACTGCCGTCTGCCCCGGAGGTCACTCTTCCGGCTTGAACCGGTCGTCGGACCGCAGGGCCGTGGCCTTGTGACTGTTGACTTCCAGCCAGCCGGTGCGTTCCGCCGCCGGCGCGTCGAAGGCGGGCACGAAAGGCTTGATGTCCAGCAGCGGGGTGCCGTTGAGCACGTCGATGCCCTGGACATGGAGAATGTGCCCGCGGCGCGACAGCAATCGTACCACCGACAAACCGATGGGATTGGGCCGGCGCGGGGCCCGGGTGGCGAAGAGTCCCCGCACCGCGGTGTCCATGAACGGTGTCACCTTGAGCCGGTAACCTTCGGATCGGTGGAAATGATAGATCAGGATCAGGTGGGAAAAATCCTCCAGGTCGTCCAGCCCCTCAACGTAGGCAGGGTCCACGATGACCCGCCCCACCACGTCCACGGCACCGGTGGGCTGGATCGGCATCCCCTTCGAGTCGTTGAAGGGGGTTTCGATGGTGCCGATGGGGCGAAGCGTCAGTGGTTCAATCGATTTCGTACTTTCCATTGCTTAGTTTTTTCCCGTCAGGATGAGATGCTCGGCCGGCAGTTCAACGCAAACGGCATCCCCCGGTCCGTAGGGGACGTCACCGATGAGAAAGGCGGTCAATTCCATGCCGACGTCGAGGCGGTATTCGATAAAATGAGGTTTGGGCACGATGTCCACGATGTGACCGGCAAAGGTGTTCGTCTCACCGATCCGGTTTTCCGACTGCAAGCGGACATGTTCCGGGCGAATTCCGGCGATCACGGTTCCGGTGAGGGGGGTCTTCTTGTTCAGGACGATACCGTTGCCCTTGATCGTCTTTCCGTCGGAGACGGCCTCAAAAACGTTCTGGGTCTTCAGAAACCGGGCCACGAATTCGTTTTGCGGGTTCGCCTTGACCGCCTCCAGGGTGTCGATCTGTACCAGGCGCCCCTCGTTCATGATGGCGATGCGGTCGGCCACGGCCGCGGCCTCCTCGAAGTTGTGGCAGACATGGATAAAGGTGGCGTGGGTTTTTCGCTGCAACGCCCTCAGCTCATGGGACATGATGGCGCGAAGGTTTTCGTCCAGAGCCGACAGCGGCTCGTCCAGAAGAACCACCTTCGGGCCGGTGGCCAGCGCCCGCCCCAATGCCACGCGCTGCTTTTCCCCCCCGCTGAGGTTCAGCGGCATGCGGTGGCGGATATACCCGATGCCCAGGTTGGCGATGGTCTCTTCGGTAATCCGGGAAATTTCTTCCTTGGGCAACCGGCGGGCCTCCAGCCCATAGGCGATGTTCTTTTCCACGTTCAGGTTGGGAAACAGGGCGTAATCCTGGGGGACGTAGGCGATGTTGCGTTCCTCGGTGTACAGCGGAGTGACATCCTGGCCGTCGATGAGGATCGCGCCCCGGTCTTGCTTGTACATGCCGACGATGTATTCGATCAATACCGTCTTGCCGGCGCCGGTGGGACCGAGCAGCACCATGTATTCGCCGTCGTTGACCGTCAGGTCGATATCTTGCAATCGGAAACCGCCCAGATTCCCGTTGAGCGCCTGGATTTCGATCATTTCACACGTCTCCTTACCAAATGTATCCCTTGGCCCCGATCCGGTGCATGGCATAGACGGACAATCCGCCGATGATCACCAGAATAAAGGCCAGGGCGAATCCGTACTCCACGTTGCCGTATTCGATCTGGGCCCAGATCGCCACGGAAAGAAAGTCCGCCTGGTCGATGTGCAGGACTTTCTCAAGGTCGCTGAACCGTGCCGGGGGCAGTTCGCGAAAGGTGCCGCAAAAGAACAGGACGGCTCCGAACTCGGCCATGGCCCGGGTCCACGCCAGGATGATACCGGCCACCAGGCCGCTCTTGGAAATGGGCAGGGTCACGGTGCGAAAGGCCCGCCAGCGGCTGCTGCCCAAGGATCTAGCCACATGCTCGAAACGCGGGTTGACCCCGTCGAAGGCCGCCTTCCAGGCGCTGAGGCCCAGGGCGAAGCTCAGGACGAAGGAGGCCAGGATCATCCCCGGAAAGATGCTGTGAGCGAAGCGAAACCCCAGTTTTTGCTGGAGATCCCAGAATGGTCCGTAGTTGAACATCACGATGAGGCACAGGCCCACCGAAGAGGCGGGAATGACCATCACCGATGAAAACAGGACTTCGATGGCCGCCTTTCCCGGGATCCGGTAGCGGCTCAGGGCATAGGCGGTGGGAATCCCCACCAGGCTGGCGATCAAGGTGGTAATGACGGTGACCATCAGTGTCAAGTTGAGGGATTTCCAGAAGTAGGCATCCCTCCAGAAGCCACCGGCAAACATGTTCATCACCTCCCGGTCCTCTCCCCAGGACGTGATCTCGCGGGTCTTGATGGCGGCCTCGGTCACCACCAGTTGGTCGAGGTTGCTCAAAAACAGGTAGGCGGAAAAAAGGAACATGAAGCCGGTGAAACTGTAAAAGAAAGACTTGAAGATCGTCCGATCACCGGTTGCGGAACGGGCTCCGGCCATCGTTGGCGGATTACCAGACATGGCTCTTGCCTCCGATCAAACGCATGGCCGTCATCGCGGTAACGGCCATCAGAATGCAGACGATGGTCATCGAAACCACCCAACCCATCATGCCCCCGTTCCAGTCGAGGTAAATGGCAAAGGGCATGATGTCCGTTTTGCCCTCCGAGGCGCCCACAAAGAGCATCAGGCCTTCCCACTCGGCCGCGGCCCGGGCCCAGACCACGATCATGCTGGCCATGATCCCGTTCTTGGCCATGGGCAGCACCACCTTGAAAAAGGTGCGGAAATTGGAAGCCCCCAACGAGCGCGACACCGACTCGAACTTGGGCGGAATCGAATCGAAGGCCGCCTTCATCAGCCGGGCGCAAAAGGCGCAGGTCACGGTGAACTGCACCAACAGCACCCCGTAGACGTTGCGGCCGATATAGATGTTGTAGTGCTCGCTGATCAGGTCGAAGGGAAAACGCGTGGTGATGCCGAAAAGAAAGGCCCCGATCACCGCCGGAGAAACGACGATGGGCAGGTCGATGACGCTGGCGAAAACGTTGCGGCAGGAAAAGGAAAACCGCGAGAGGGCGTATCCGGCAGGAATTCCGATGATCAGTGAAAAGCAGGTGGAGACGGTGCTGGTCCAAACCGTGAGCCAGAAACGCTGCCACATTCGCGGTTGGGTGAAAAAATAAAACGTATCGCCGAGGCCCAGATAAATCCAGTTGCTCGCGATGAGAATCAGGTAAAAAGTGATGGTGGCCAAGGCGAGAAAAATCGCCAGGGCAGGCCACCAGGTGCCGCGTTGCCACAATGCGTTTTGCATGGCTCCCAGTCCCCTTTACGATCCGGCGCGTACCGTCTTTCGCTGGCGTTCGACTTCCTCGACCAGATCTCCCACCGTCTCTGCATTCACCGGCAAGCTCTCGTCCTTCACCGCCGCGGCGGCGGCCACCAGGTCCCGCATGTCCTTGTCCGTGGTGCCGTCCAGGCAAAACCCCTGGTCATCCACGGGGATTTTCGGATCCACCGCATAGGCGTGCTTGTGAAAAATGTGGCGCGCCTCCGGCGACAGGATAAACGCCTTGAGGGCTTCGGCTTCTTCCTTGAAGCGGGCGAATTTCAGGGTCGCCACCGGTAGCCGGATCACGCCGCGTAAGGACGGCTCGATGGGGATGATCTCCACGTCGCGCAGGTACAGCACCGCCGTGGTGGACCAGACGATGGTGGCATCGATGGCCCGATGCTGGGCCGCGTTGCCCAGTTCGGGGATGCATTTGGCGCTCAGGGTGGCGTTCTTCTGCACCTGTTCCCAAATTCCGGCCTTTTTGAAGGTTTTTTCATGCCAGATGCCCACGGCGCAGGACTTGGGATTGCCCAGCCCCACCCGGACACCGGGTCTTGCAAAATCTTCGATCTTGGTGATGTTGGCCGGATTTCCCTTGGGAGTGATGATCACGGTGACGAAATAGGCCGGGATGTCGGTTTCGGGATTGTAATGATGGACAAATCCACGTTCCTGGGCCTGGAGCAGATAGAATTCCTCGCCGGGCATGAACAGGTCGCCCTGACGCGAACGGGTGATGTCGGCGATGAAATAGCCGGAGCCCTTGTAGGAAAAGTTCACCCGTTGATCCGGGTTTCGCTGTTCCCAGATATCCTTGATTTCGTTGAGGGAGCTGCGTTGGCCGACCCCGGCATGAAACAGCAGCTCCTTTTCATCTCCGGCCAAGGCGGCCAAGGGGGCCAGGATGATGGCAATCCACAACACGACTCGCAACCACATGACGACTCCTTTCCCAGCATCGTTGCTGCAATGGCGCTGCCTGTCCGCAAAAGGATGGCAACCCATGATTCGGTTACATGACGTGAATCTTTTCCGGCGGCACTTCGATCCAGATCTCGTCTCCTTCGACGATCCCCCGATCCACCAAACGGCCGGTGGGCACGATGGCCTGCCAGATGAGGCCGTCACAACGCACCCGGATTTCGCAAAACACGCCCTGGTGGTCGATACGCGTCACTTTGCCGGAAAAACGGTTCAATCCGTTGCGTCCGGCATCCGGCGGGCCCAAGCCCACCTCGAGATCCTCGGGTCGTACCGCCACGAAACGGCGGAGGGAATCCACGACGCCGGACAGGGTCAATTCCAGTGGGCCGGTTTTGGCCGTACCACCGTCAAAACGGGCCTCGAAGATGTTTTTCATCCCCACGAAAGCGGCCACCGCCGGAGAGACGGGCCGTCTGAAGACGTCGGTCACGGGACCGACCTGCTCGATGCGGCCACCGCTGATCACCGCCGTGCGGGTTGCCAGGAAATGGGCCTCGGCAAAATCGTGGGTCACCATCAAGGCCGTGATGCCCGTCTCACGGTGCAGGCTTTTGAGCAGATCCCGGATCTCCTCCCGGAAATTGGGGTCCAGGGCCGACAGCGGTTCGTCCAGCAGCAGAATCTCCGGCGCCACGGCCAGGGCCCGGGCCAGGGCCACGCGCTGGCGCTCTCCTCCGCTGAGGTTGACCACGGCCCGCGCCAGCAGCGGTTGGAGCCCCAGGCGCTGGACCAGACGGTCGATCTCGGCTTCGCGGCCGGCGGTCTTGGGCCGGTAGCGCAGCCCGTAGCGGATGTTCTGGATCACCGAAAGGTGGGGAAACAGGGCTTGATCCTGGTAAACGATGCCGATGCCACGACGCTCGGGGGGCAGATCGGTCACGTCGCGGCCGCCGATGCGGATCCGTCCGCCGGAGATGGGAACCATGCCGGCGATGGATTCCAGGATCAGGGTCTTGCCGGCGCCGGTGGGCCCCAGGATGGTGAAAAACTCCCCCGGCGCCACGTCGAAGGAAACCCCGTTGAGGGCAAAATCAGGCAACCGGACGGAAAGATTCTCGACCCGGATCATGTCCGCGCCCGTCCGGCCGGCGGGTTGAGCCAGCGCAGCAGGAAAAACAGCACCAGGCAGACCCCGATGAGCCACACCGCCACCGGCTGGCTGTAGCGCAGGCCGTAGGCGGTGAAACGCTCATAGATCATCACCGGGGCGATCATCGGGTGGTAGGCCACGATCACCACGGCGCCAAATTCGCTCACCGCCCGGGCGGTGCAAAGGATCATGCCCACGATGACGCTGCGCCAGGCCAGGGGAAACGTCACCCGCCAGAAGGTGCCGAAAGCCGTGGCCCCGAGGCTGCGCGAGACGTTCTCCAGTCTTTGGGGAATGGCCTCGATGCCGTTTTTCACCGTGTTGATATAAAACGGCAGTCCCACGAACGTCAGCACGATGACGATGCCCGTCACCGAGCCCATCACCCGTACCCCGAGGTCGGCGGCCAGGCGCCCGATCCAGTGCTGACGACCGGCCAGGCTCAGGATGGCGATACCGATCACCGGGTGGGGAATCATGATGGGCAGGTCCACGACGCTCTCCACCAGGCGTTTGCCGGGAAAATCCCGACGGGCCAGCAGGTAGGCGAAGGGGGTGCCGAAAACAAAGGAGATGAGCGCCGCGCTTCCCGAGGTAGTGATCGACAGCCAGATGGCCCGACGCACATCGGCGTCCAGGATGCTGGCCTTGAGATCGGCCGCCGTGGGCTGGCGGATCATCTCCGCCAAGGGCACAACGATGAAGGCGACCACCAGGATCGTACTGGCGGCGGCCAGGGCATGGAAGGGATCAGGACGGCGCATGGCGTGCAGGCTTTAGGTCTCGGGGTGGGCCGATGTCGGGGCGGGATTGAACCTCGCCCCGACATGTTCAGGCTTTAACATCAACCACTTATTTCTTGACCCCGACAAGGGTCGACAGTTTGCCCGGCAGGTCTTTTTGAGCCGCCTCGCAAGTCACCTGGCTCGGAGAAATGGCGGGCTGGCCCATTTCTTCCAGGATCTTGAGTCCCAGCTCCGGATCCAGCAGGTACTCGAGGAACAGAACGGCGCCATCGCGGTTGGGGGCCGTCTTGACCAGGGTCAGGCCGTAGGTGCACGACTGACCCGTGCGGGTGATCCAGGTGCCGGGCGCCTTGCCGGTCACCTTCACCTGGGCCTGGGCGTAGAAATTGTCGTATTTGTAGTTGCCCAGGTTGATATGGTCGTCCAGGCTGACATACTTGAGATCGTGCTGTTTGGCCACCGATAGATATTCCCAGGCGTAGTCCATGTTACCGGTTTTCATCAGCGAAACCAGCTCCACCGACTTGGGCCGGACGTTGGCCTCGGGCCGATTGGCGATGAGTTGGTCGTAGAGACCGGGCTTGTTGTGAAATTTTTCCGCCAGTTGGAGCACCATCAGGGCCCGGTAGCCACAAGGATCCAGGTTCGGGTCGCTGTGGCCCCAGACCACGCCGGGACGGGCGAGGATTTCGTACCAGTTTTCGGCGTTCACCTCGTCGGCGAACTTGCTCTGATCGGTGTAGCAGAGCACGAGCTGATTGCTGGCAAAAAGAATGTTCCAGTCGGCATGGCCCGGGATCAGGCCCTTGTCGATCACCGTGTAATCGGCCGAGGCCATGATGTCCGCCGGCTTGCCCAACTCGCTGATCATGCGTGCCATCTTGGTGCTGCCGCCGGCTTCCCGCAGCACGTCGATGTCCGGGTGCAACGCCTCGAAGCGTTTTTCCACCTCGGCAAAGGGAACGGTGAGGCTACCGGCATGAAAAATGATCACTTCCTGCTTGGCCTGGGCCGCCGGGGCAAGGGCCAGCACCATCAAGGCCGCCAGTAGTCCAAAACCCCATTTCAACCCTCTGGTTTGCCGTCTTCTCATCATGGGTTACCCATCCTTTCGTGCGTTGTTATCGGTTTGGGGATCTCTTCCCGTTGTTCACACCATCGGCTTGTGGACAGATTCCGGCGATCACTCACGCCCTGTGCCCATCCGCCATCCGGACCCGCGGTTTGACCTCGGCGCCTTGAAGGCCACCGGCTCATCGGGGCTGCTTCTCCACCTCCCCGGCCGCCGCTGTTTCAGCGGCGTCGCCGGGAAACACCATCCGCCCGCTGAGAGTCACGTCGTAGCCGGCGAGTTGTTGGGCGCTGTCCAGAAAGGCCGGGTCATGGAGCAGGCCGAGGAAAAATTGCACCCCCTTTTCGAAAAACCGCTCCTTGGCGATGAGCAGGTCGTAGCGCTCCCACCGGATCGGCAGAAAATCGAGCCCCAGCAAGGCGGCCACCGGTCGAATGCCCGGGCCGGCGTCGGCCCGTCCGGCCAGCACCTCGATCCCCACGTCCATGTGGCGACCGAACTCGCGGTCGTATCCCTTGATCTTGCCGGCGGCGATACCGGCTTCCTTGAGTTTCATGTCGAAGAGCAGGCGGGTGCCAGTGCCCAGGGGGCGGTTGACCACACGGATTCCCGGCTGGCCTAGATCGGCCATCGACCGGATCTGTTTCGGGTTGTCCTTGGCGAGCATCAGCCCCTGCTCGCGGCGGCAAAAATTGACCACCACCGGTGCCCGTTCGAATTCCTGGTGGGCGAACTCGAAGTTGTATTCCTCGCCGTTTTGCTGCAAGAGGTGACTCGATGCCACATGGCAGAGCCCCTGGCGCAAGGCCCGCAACCCGCCCATGCTGCCGAGGTTGCCAAAGACGGCCAGGTGCTCGCGGTAACGGGTGTTGAACAGCTGGATGGCCTTGTCCAGCAGCAGGTCGTTGCTGCCGGCAATGACGAGCAGCCCTTCGTAGGGCGGCAGCTTGCCCCTGGCCTCGGGGTAATTGAGGGTGTGGGTTTCCACCCACTGTTCCAGCAGATGGATGGGAAAGAGCCACTTGCCGGTGATCTTGGTGGCCGGCAACCCCTTTTCGGAAACCAGGGTGTAGACCATCTTCTCGTTGACCCCCAGAAACTGGGCGGCTTCTTTGGTGGACAAGAGTCTCTTCATGGGATGAACGTCCTTTCCATCAGGCGTTCTGGAGTATCGTTAAAGGGATATCCAGAAAGGAGTCATGACTACCGCCGCTTCCCCTTGTTGTCAAACAATTTTCAAATAATTACCAAAACTTACTTTAAATGACACCAATGCTTGGATTTAGAAGCACATCAAAAACTTGAGTGCCGAGAATCCCCGAAGAAAAAAAGAGAACCGGCGCCCTCACGTCCGTGACGGGCGCCGGTGTAAACGGAGGGCTCAGGGTATGGGCAAGAGAGCGGGAAGGGGGCGTCGGCGAGGGAAATGCCTAAATTTTCAAAGCGCCTTTAACGGCTTGAACCACCTGGGCCGGATCGTCGATCACCTGGATGATGTTCAGGTCCCCAGAACTGATGACCCCCCGCTTCTGGAGATTTTGGCGAATCCAGTCCAGCAACCCGCTCCAGTAGTCGGTGCCCACCAGGATCATCGGCAGGGGCCGAATCCGTTGCGTCTGGATCAAGGTGATGGATTCGAAGACCTCATCGAGGGTACCGAAGCCGCCAGGAAGGGCGATATAGGCGGACGCATATTTGAGGAACATGACCTTGCGAACGAAAAAGTACTTGAATTCAATACATATATTAGCGTATTGATTTGGAACCTGTTCATGTGGCAGGTGAATGTTGAGCCCCACCGATGAGCCGCCGGCCTCAGCGGCGCCTTTGTTGGCGGCCGCCATCACCCCGCCACCGCCGCCGGTGATGACGGCAAAGCCGTTTCGGGCGAACATGCCGCCCAGGGTTTCGGCGGTTTGATAGGTGGGGTCTTCCGGTCCGACACGGGCCGATCCGAAAATACTCACCGCCGGTCCCAGTTCATGAAGGGTTTCGACGCCGTCGACAAATTCTCCGATGATCTTGAACAGGCGCCAGGATTCGCCGAGCTTGAAATCGTCGATCAAAAACTGTTTTTCCACCATGGTCTCCCCTCGTAGAGTCGGAAATGGCCATACGCGACCCTTGCATGGATGTCAAAAGTCATCGGCTTTTAACCCTCCCGGCACCCCTTGTCAATCGCGTGGGGGCCGGTTTCGAATTTCCCGTTTCCGGTTTCCGATTGTCATCGCGAGGGCCAACCACGAGGAATTTTCCGGCCTCCGGCAGCCCCCCCTCGGCAGCTCCCGGATTTGACAACTTGACGGCAACTTGATAGGCGGTTTAGGCTTTTGGCGAGGTATCAGTTCCCCTTAACGGGATGATGGACAATGGATTCCCTGAGCCGAACGGTACGGATCATCAATCCCCTGGGGCTTCATGCCCGGGCCGCGGCGCGCCTGGCGGCCGTGGCCGGCCGTGCTGCCGGACCAGTATGGCTCATCCGGGCCGACGAACGCGTCGACGCCACCAGTATCATCGATATCCTGACCCTGGCCTGCCTGCCGGGCAGTGTGCTGACGATTGAAGTTCACCGTCCCGAGGATCAAGCGATCCTCGACCAACTCGTTCAACTGGTGGTTGAGGGGTTTGGAGAATAAAAAATACATGATGTCAGCGGAAACATTTTCCGAGCAGCGCTTATACGGGATTGCCGCCTCACCGGGCATCTGCATCGGTAAAGCCTACCTGGTGGACCGGGAGGGCGTCCAGGTGGTGCAGAAATACGAATTGCGCCCCGATGAGGTGTCCCATGAAATCAGCCGCTTCAAGGCCGCGGTGAAAAAGGCGGACGATGAGCTCAATGTTGTCATTGCCAACACCCCCGAGGAGTTGAAGCAGAACAGCGCCATTCTCGAAGCGCACAAGGTGTTGCTCAAGGACAAGCTGCTCTACGGCAAGGTCCTGGGCACCATCGAAAATGAGCGGATCAACGCCGAGTGGGCCCTGAAGAAGGTGGTCGCCGAGATCAACGCCATCTTCAACCAGATGACCGACAGCTACTTCAGGGAACGGGCCGACGACATCAATCACGTGGCGGACCGGATTCTGCAAAACCTCATCGGGGCGCAGCGCAAGAACATCGGCGCCATCGACAAGCGCGTCATCCTGGTGGCCCGGGACCTCTCGCCGGCGGACACCAGCCAGATCCAGCTCGAACGGATCAAGGGATTCATCACCGACAAGGGGGGGCGGGCGTCGCACACCAGCATCATCGCCCGCACGCTGGAGCTTCCCGCGGTACTCGGGCTCCACGACGCCACCCGCCGCATCGGCAACGATGATATCGTTATCGTTGACGGTACCGCCGGGATGGTGATTCTGCATCCCGCCGAACAGACCCTGCTCACCTACGAGGAGCGGCGGGAACGCTACGAAGGGTACAAGGCCCAGATCCGACGGCGCAGCCATCTGCCCGCGGAAACCCGTGACGGCGTGCACGTGCGCACCCTGGGCAACATCGAGCTCACCGAGGAGGTGGTTTCGGTGCTGGACCACGGTGGGGACGGGATCGGGTTGTACCGCACCGAATTCCAGTACATGAACCGCAAGGAGTTCCCCGACGAGTTCGAGCTCTACGACAAGTACCGCGACGTGGTGGAGGTGATGGGGCCCCGGCCGGTGACCATCCGTACCCTGGACATCAACGGGGACAAGGCGGTGGCTTTCGCGCCGGACAACTACGAGGCCAATCCGGCGCTGGGGCTGCGGGCCATTCGCTACTGCCTCAAAAAGCCCGAGATCTTCAAGACCCAGTTGCGGGCGATTCTACGGGCGGCGGCCCACGGCAACGTGCGGGTGCTGTTTCCCATGATCAGCGGTCAGGAGGAGATCGTTGCCGCCCGGCGACTGCTGGACGAGGCGGCCCTGGAGCTGTCCCGGGCCAAGGTGCCGCACAACCGCGACATCCCGGTGGGGATGATGGTGGAAGTGCCGTCAGCGGTGATCATGGCTGATGTGTTGGTGCGCCACGTGGATTTCTTTTCCATCGGCACCAACGACCTCATCCAGTACACCATGGCCATCGACCGGGGCAACCAGGACGTGGCCCACCTCTTTCATCCCCTGCATCCGGCCCTGATCCGCATGGTGCATCGGGTAACCCAGATTGCCCTCGAGGCCCAGATCGGGTTGGACATGTGCGGCGAGATGGCCGCCGATCCGCTGAATGTTCCCCTGCTGCTGGGCCTGGGGCTCACCGAACTGAGCATGGCCCCGGCCTCCATCCCCGGCATCAAACGCATGGTGCGCCTGGTGAGCGCCGCCGACGGGCAAGCCCTGCTCCAGGATGTTCTCCGGTTGGAAAAGGTGCGCGACGTGGTGCGCCTGGTGGATGAAGCCTACGGCCAGCTCGTGGCCCAAAAAGTCTACGGGGACATGGGGGCCTCCAAGTAACGCCATGAACGACGTACACATCAAGAACATCGCCGAAAATCGCAAGGCCCGCCACGAGTATTTCATCGAGGACACCTGGGAAGCCGGCATGGTGCTGCTGGGCACCGAGGTCAAGGCGCTGCGCGAGGGACGCGCCAACCTCAGGGATGCCTACGCCAGGATCAAAAAAGGGGAAGTGTGGGTCTACCAGCTCCACATCAGCCCTTATTCCCATGCCTCCTATGACAATCACGATCCCCTGCGGCCCCGCAAGTTGCTGCTGAACCGCGGTGAGATCCGGCGCCTGACCGCCAAGACCAACGAAACCGGTCACACCCTCATTCCGCTGAAGCTCTACTTCAAGAACGGCAAGGTCAAACTGTTGCTGGCCCTGGCCAAGGGCAAGCGCAAGTACGACAAGCGCGAGGCGATCCGTCAGCGCGACGCCCAGCGGGACCTGGAGCGCATCGGCAAGCACCGCTGAGCGCCGCCAGCCCCCTTCTCTTTCCCCTTCATCGCCACAAGCCGGCCTCCGGCGGAACGGACCAACGCCGCCGCCCACGGGGCTTCCCCGGTGAGCGGCGGCGGATCGATTTTCGGATTTTGCGGAGTGGATCCGGCCCTCTTGGGCCGGTTTTTCCCCTGTGCGGGATCCGGCGGTTGGGTCCCGGTTACCCGGCCGTAACGATGGGCATCCCCATCAATGGCCAGAGCACGTAGACCGCAAAGCCCACCACCACCATCAGAATCAGACTGGCCACCAGGCCGGAGATGAAGAATTCCCCCGTGGTGAACTGCTTGGAATCGTAGGCGATGGCGTTGGGGGCGGCCCCCACCAGGAGCAGAAACGGCATCCCGGCGGTCACCAGGGAGGCGAACAGGATCACCTCTCCGGAAACACCCAGATACGGTGCGATCACCAGGGCCACCGGCAGGGAGATGGCGATGGCCGCCACGTTCATGATGAAGTTGGTCATCACCATGACAAAGAAGGCGATCCCCATCACGAACACGAACCAGTGACTCTCCTTGAACATCGCCAGCCAGTGCACGGCCAACCACTTGGCCGCCCCGGTCTCCCAGAGACAGAATCCGATGCTCATGGCACCGGAAAACAGCAGGATGATGTTCCAGGGAATTTCCTCCAGGTCGTCGATATCCAGGATGCCGGTGACGAAAAACAGGATGGAGGAGATCAGGATGATGGCCGTCTTGTCGATGGCGTTGAGGGCCGGCACGAAAGAACGCAGGCTCATGACGAGGATGCAGCCGAAGACGATCACCGCCGCCAGGATTTCCTTGGCGGTGATGCCCCCCAGGTCGGCGTTGAGCCGGCGTGCCCGATCACGCAGCCCGTGGATGACGGGTCTTTCCGGCTTGAAGAAAACCATGAAAAAGCCCCAGAGGATGAAGGTCATCAGCCAGCCGATGGGAAACATGTAGTAGCTCAGTTCGAAAAACCCGATTTCCCGGGCCGCGATGTCCTTGAAAAACCCGATGGCCACCGCGCCCCGGGCCGCCCCCAGCAGGGTCACGATGCTGCCGGCGCCGGCCACGTAGGCCATGCCCATGAACAGTCCCTTGCCGAAGCGCGTGGGCTTTTCTCCCTCCCCGTACAGGGCGTAGATGGACACGAGCAACGGATAGATGGTGGCGGCCACCGCCGTGTGGGCCATGATGTGGGTCAGCGCCGCGGTGACCACGAAGGCCCCCAGATAGATCATCGATGTCCGCTCGCCGACGATCATCAGCATCTTGTAGGCCAGGCGTTTGGTGAGGCCGGTCTTGGTGAAGACCAGGCCGATCATGATGGAGGCGAAGATGAACATCACCGACGGGTCCATGAAGTCCTTGAAGGCCTCCTTGGCAGGCCGGATGAGAAACAGGGCCTGCAACACGCCGATGGCCAGGCTGGTGACGCCGATGGGCACCACCTCGAACACCCACCAGGTCCCGGCGAGGAGGAACACCGCCAAAGCACCCTTGGCCTCGCGGCTCAAGACGAAGTGCTCGCCCTGGGGATCGACGGCATCCGGCCAGGGCGGGCTGGCATACACGATGGAAAACAAGACAACGCCCAGGAGCAAAAAGGCGATCTTTCTCCAGTTGACCCCTGCCGCCGGCAGGGCCATGTCCTCGGTTTGCATGGGTCCTCCTTGCTTACGATGTGCGGTGATTGCGGGTTCGAGCTAGCGCTTGTCCTGGTTGAGGGACGGTGGCACGCAGCGGTCGATGGCCGCAAAAACAGTGGAAAAAACGTCAGTCAGCCTCAGAATGCCGACGATCTCTTCTCCTTCCATCACCAGCAGCGACTGGTGCTGGCAGACCAGCAGCAGGTGGAGGGCCTGGTCCAGTGAGGCATCCGCTTCGATCTGCTCCCCGTCACCGGGTCGATGCATGTAGCGGGCCACCTTCTGCTCATACACGTGACGGCACATTTGCTCGATGGGCTGAGCGAACAGATCGTAGCGGTCGAGCATGGAAACAAGGAACTTGCGGCTGAATCCCAGGCGTGTCACGCCGGAGCCTGAACGCATTTCCTCGTACTTGGGTTCCAGGGCCTGCAGCATGTCCAACTGCCCCAACTTGCCCACGATATGGCCCTTGCGGTCGGCCACCAGCACCGCCCGGTGGCGGTAACGGGACTGGTCAAAGCGCTTCTGCGCTTCTTGTAGCGCCTGCACCGCTTCATGGATGGTGGCATCTTCCCCCACCACGGGATACTCGGACCGGGGAACCATCAAATCCCTGACGATCATGTGTTTCAAGGGGCACCTCCAGAAGATTTCGAGGAATCGGCGACCGCGGCACGGACGCTTTCGCGCAAGGCCTCCATGTCGAAGGGGGGCAACAGGTCGGCAAAGGCTCCCTGCCGCATCGCCTCGATGGACAACTCGATCTGTTCGTTTTGGTTGAGGGTGATCAAGCGGATGTGGGGCCAGGTGGCGCGGATTTCACGGAGCAACTGCCGTCCCCCGGCGCCCAGGGCGGCCAGTCCCAGAATCACCACGTCCACCCTCTGGCGCCCCAGGATAGCGCGGGCACCGACGCGATCGGCCGCCGTCAGAATCTCGAATCCCGCCTGGCGCAGGTGGGTGGCGACACTGCTGCGAAAATTGAAATCGGCTTCGATGATCAGTACGCGGTGGCCCATGATGCTCCAGAATCCGAATCAGGCGATGGAACGGCTGACTGGGTTCCAGCAAGGGGCGTGCCAGATTTATCTCTTCCGAGACGACTCAAATTGAATGCAATACTTTTTGTTATTTGTAATTTTCATTGTAAAACAATCAGTTAAATATCTGAACAAAAATGGATCAAAACGTCGTTATTCTCATTTATCTTGTTGTTGAGTCATTGTATTTTAAAATTAAAACCGTGATGCTTGAATCGATTTAAAACATTTTGAAACACTATGATTTATATTAAAACAAAGCGAAACAACTTCAGCCGTCAGCATCGGTTTGTTCTCTTAAAATATCTCCGCATTCCAACTGGTTGAGCTTAAGTCGAGCCAGCACTGACCCCACGGATCCAATGACGTTGTCGATGACCCGCACCTGCTTCCAGGTGAGATAATCGAAATGTTCGGCCTCGATACCGCCACAGACAACGATGGTCACCGCCTCGGCGATCACCAGCTGGCAGAGCCGCTCCGCCGAGGCCTGGGGAAGAATCAGCAGCTTGCGCTCCAGCGGAACACCTTCGGCATCCAGGCGCACCAGCACCACGTCGGTGGCCAGATCGAAGCGCGGCGCCACGCTGTCATTCAACAGCGGGATCAACACCTTTATCGGCTTCAAATGGGCCATGGGGCTCCTCGTGATAAAAAGCGGCACCGCGCCGCCCGTTCAGGTTAGACCTCGATGCCGTACTGTTTGATCTTGCGCCACAGGGTGGAACGGGCACAGCCGACGATTTGCGCCGCCCGCCCCCGATGGCCCCGGGCCTTGACGAGCGCCTCGCGGATCAAACGCGCCTCGATATCGCTCCAGGCCTCGATAACCGTTTGGTTCTCTGCACCGGCCGGCCTTGACGCCGCGGCGGCAGCAGGGAGCGAAGGCGCCGTGCGCTGGCGGGACACGGGCTTTTCCATGAGATAGGCCGGCAAATGGGCCGGTTGCACACGTTTTTCCTGGCAGAGGTGGACGCAGTACTCGGCGATGTTTTTCAGCTCCCGCACGTTGCCCGGGTAGTGGTAGTCGAGCAGAATCTTGAGACTGCGCGGTGCGAACCCTTCGATGGGCCGGCCCAGTTCCGCCGAAAGGCGTTTGAGAAAATAGTCCAGCAGCAGCGGAATATCGCCTTCCCGCTCGCGCAACGACGGTACTTCCAGGCGCAGCACGTTGAGCCGGTAGAAAAGGTCCTCGCGAAAACGGCCCCGGCGCACCATCTCGCCGAGGTCCCGGTGCGTGGCGGCCACCACCCTCACATCGGCCGGGTGACCCACCGTGCTCCCCAACGGGTAGACGATCTTGTCGTCGAGAAAGGTGAGCAATTTCACCTGCAAGGCCAACGGCAGGTCGCCGATTTCCGTCAGGTACAACGTCCCCTGGTGGGCCATGCGAAAGCGCCCCGGTCGGTCTTCCACCGCACCGGTGAAGGCCCCCTTCTTGTGCCCGAACAACTCCGATTCGAGCAGGGTTGCCGGCAAGGCGCCGCAGTTGATCTTGACGAAGGGGCCCTTGGCCCTGTCGGAGGCCTGGTGGATCGCCTCGGCCAGCAGGTCCTTGCCGGTGCCGGTTTCCCCGGTAATCAGTACCGAGGCGTCGCTTTGGGCCACCACCGGCAACATGGCGAACAGCCGCTGCATCCGCGGACTGCGTCCGATGACGCTTCCGAAGCCGTAACTGGTACTCAGGAGCTGGTCGGCGGATTCCGGACCGCTGAGATCCTCGATGGTTTTCAGATAGCCGATGCGCGTGCCACCGGGATCGGCCAGAAGGCTGACGCTGATGCGCACCGGGATACGGCGCCGGTCACGGGTGATCAGATCGTCGGTGCGGCTGGTGTTCTCCTCGCTTTCCAGCGACTCCCCTGCCCCGCATCGCTGCACCCCGCAGCGGTTGCGCAGCACCTGCACACAGGGTAGCCCCACCGCGGCGTCGGCCGACATCCCGATTAACGTCGCCAACCGCTCGTTGAGGGCCAACACCCGGCCTTGGCTGTCGACGGCCAAAAGGCCGAAAGCCACTGCGTCGAGCAACGCGGCGGGATCGATCCGCTTCAAGGCGGACGTTGCCGTTGTTTTCTCCGGAGCGGCTTTTTCAGTATCGGATGGCGATCTGGGCATGGAGAGGTGATATAGGGCGCACCGCCGCCTGTCAAGGCGCCGTGACCCACCGCCAGGGGCCAAGGGCAAGAAATTTCCCGCAGCGCATCAGGCTTGACAAAGGCGGTTCCCTGGCCTAGAGTTGAGCATCTTACGTGTTCTTTGACATCCGCTTCAACACTTGTCGGATGTCCCTTCCAAAAAGGGGGCGAAACGGCTTCGACGGGGGTACTGAAGCACAGGCTGCATGCCGAGCGCTCGTCAGCTCGTAAAAACGACGGGAACTAAACATAATCGCAGACGATTATAACTACGCCGTAGCTGCTTAGGCAGCTGCCGTTCCACCGGGGAGTGCTCGCGGCCCTGGATGGAGCGTCGACTAGCGAGACCGCTGTTTCGGAAGCGCCTGTGGCCGAAACGGTTAAATCAGCAGGATAAGCCGCCGGAAATCCGGTCCGTGGGAGGGCCGGCGGACGAAAACCAAAACCCGGAATAAGCATGTAGAGGTTTGTGTGGATTACTTTCGGACGCGGGTTCAACTCCCGCCGCCTCCACCAT
>JACDJB010000178.1_pt1 | contig 86437 bp, 80 predicted proteins | sample 7454121 | NCBI WGS metagenome assembly JACDJB01 (sample SAMN14253290, study PRJNA609438) | sludge metagenome | isolation source: sludge after 25d culture with pyrite | collected 2018-12-20 | reverse complement strand
TTGAGCGATAAGTACATGGATAGTCATCCACTGGTCCTTCTGAAGCATCGTCAGCCTTCGCGCAAAAAGGCTTCACTGTACTGACAAGTGGCTCAGTATTACTTTGCGCGAAGTGGCTCATTTTTACTTTGCGCGCAACAAGGGAGACCGGCCAGCATGCCAGCAGCACCAAGTTGGAACCGCCGGACAACGACAGGGCCGCGTCGGCGGTCTGGACGCGGCCCAATATGCGCCGCTGCGCGGCGAAAGACGGTTATTCGCCGGACAAGTCCGGCAGGACGGATTCGCAGTCCCGCCCGCCATAGAACACGCCAGTGATCGACACGACTTCGATATCGGGCTCTACTAAGAAGGCAATCACGGCATTGTGCCGCTAATTCGTGATCCGCAGCCCCGGCAGAGGGTCGTCGCGCTGGGCGCCGCGAACCGCACGATATAACTCACGCCGTCTTGCCCGCGCGGCTGCGGCGCTTCGCGGCCAAGCGCTCGCGCACCTGATCGGCCGACAGCGCGCGCTCGGGCGCGTCTTTCAACGCCTGGGCCGCCGGGACGACCTGCTCGCGCAGCCAGGCTTCCACGGCGCGATCACGGGCCAGGAGCGTGCGCAAGCCGTCGCGGATGACCTCGCTCTCGGTGGCGTACTCGCCGGCGGCCACCTTGGCCTTGACCACATCGGCCATTTCGTTCGGCAAGGTAATGCTGAATTGTTGCGTCGAGCGCATGATGGCTCTCTTTCAGAAATTGTAGGATTAAATCCTACGCTTTTTACATGTGGCTGGCACACCGGTCAAGCGACATTGGCCCGACGCTTGACCTCCTTGTTCAGCCGCTTCTACCGGCGTATCGCAGAGGAGTACTTCCCTCGACCTGTCCATTTAGGTGGCCGCGCATGTGGTTGGACTCCAGCCGCCTTGGAAGCGTGGATCAGCAACCCCCAAGAGTACAAAACAGTATTGCCGGTGGCGGTTGTAACCGATCCGGCGAGGCGTCGCCGGAACACGGAACACGGAACGTCTCAAGTCATCTCGTCTTTCGCGCCGGAAATTTCGGACACATTTCGGGCACGAAGACGATAGAAATAGAAAAGGACTTAGCGATCACTCGCTAAGCCCTTGATATTCTTGGTGGCGCATCAGGGACTCGAACCCCGGACCTGCGGATTATGATTCCGTCGCTCTAACCAACTGAGCTAATGCGCCAAAGCACGCAAATATACTCCAAACTCAGGGCGTGCGCAAGGCAAGGCCGAGCATGATGAGGGTGACACCCTGGAACACGAGATCCAGCGCCAGAAGGAAGCCCAGGATGAAGACGCTGTTGCCGGGCCAGCCCAGCGCGATGAGCAGGCCGGCCAGCAAGGTGATGGCACCGGAAAATGCCAGCCAGCGCCAGCCGGGCTGGGCGCGATTCTGGAACCAGACCCAGAGGCGAAACCCGCCCGAGCCGATCAGCGTCGCGCCGAGCAGCAAGGTAAGCAGGGCCGCGCCCAGCATGGGCCGGGCGAACGCCAGGATGCCGGCGCCCAGGTAGAGCACGCCGCTGAGCGTCCACACCAGGAAGCCAGCCCAGCCCTGCATGCGCCAGGCATTGATGAGCATGCCCGCGCCGGCGATGAGCATGAGCGTTGCGACGAAAATCACGCTGACCAGCGCGGCGGTGAGCACATGCCAGGAGGCCAGCATGCCCGTGCCGACCAGCAGCACGCCCAGGGCGACGAACCAGCGCCAGCGACTGCGTACCAGCCGCAGTGGCGATTGCGGATCGGAAGGCGGCAAGGGATTCAATGCGCTCATGATGACACCTCCTGCATGGCAGCACGCTTGCGGGCATCGCTGCGCGCTTTCCATTGATTGTACAAAGGCCCCCAGACGGGATGTCCAGCCAGCCACAGGCGCTGGCGCAGCCAGGCATAGCCGCGGTTGCGCGCCGCCATGCGATAAATGTGCGCCGGATCGCCCCCGGCCACGTTCTGGCCCCGGGCATCGGTGGTATAGAAGTGCTGAAAACCCAGTTCATGCGCCATGCGCAAGTAATCATTGTCAAAATAGCCCTGGGGCCAGCACAGGTGCGAGGACGCCTCCCCGAGACGCTCGGCCAGGATCCGGCGCGACTGCGCGATATCGTCGTGGATGCGCCGGTTCTTTTCCCGCGCATCGGCGCAGTGCCGGTCCCAGCGCACGTGGGTATGCGTGTGGCTGTGGAATTCAAACGTGCCGGCCGCGCGCATGGCGTGCACCTCGTCCCAGCGCAGCATGACCTTGTCCGGGTTTTCGCCGAACATCTGCTGCTTGGCCTGCTGGTGCGCCGGACAATCGGGCACCGCCGGACCCTGGCCATGCACGGGACGGACGCGCCCATTGCCGATCAGGCCGGTGACGATGAACAGCATGGCCGAAAGACCGTAGCGCTGCAGCACCGGATGAGCGTAGACCCAGTTGTCCAGATAGCCGTCGTCGAAGGTCAGCAAGAGCGATTTGGGCGGCACGGGGGCGCCGCGCAGAAAGGCCGCGAATTCTTCGGCGCCAAGCGTGCGCCACCCCGCCTCGGCCAGACCGCGCATCTGGTGGTCGAACTGCTCGACGCCCACCGCCAGCGAGCCGCCGTCGCGCGTCACGTGGTGGTACATCAGTACGGGAACATTGCGTGCACAGGGATTCATGGTTATCGCGTCCGGAACCCGCCCGTTGAACAAGGCATTGATTCCAATTTTAAAGATGATCCGCGCCGGCCGCCAACACGCGCTTGTCGCCCCGCACGGGGATCGGTACACTGCAATGCTTGCTCCCGCGGATGAAATCATGGATTATTTGCTCGCGCTGGATCAGGGTACATCAAGCACCCGCAGCATCGTGTTCGATGCGCAGGCTGCGGTCCACGGCATGGCGCGCCGGCCTCTGGCGCAAGCCTATCCGCAGCCCGCCTGGGTCGAACACGATGCCATGGCCATCTGGCGCGATCAGCTCCAGACGGCCCGCGAGGCGATTGCAAACGCCGGCATCGCCGCGCACCGCATCCGCGCGCTGGGCATCACCAACCAGCGCGAGACCTGCCTGATCTGGGATCGCCGCGATGGCCGACCCCTGCACAACGCGCTGGTCTGGCAAGATCGACGTACGCAAGACTATTGCGAAGCCTTGCGCGAACAGGGCTTGGAGCAGGAGATCGCGGCGCGCACAGGCCTGCGTCTCGACGCCTACTTTTCCGCGACCAAGCTGCGCTGGCTGCTCGACCATGTGCCCGATGCGCGCCGGCTGGCACAAGCGGGACGGCTCGCCTTTGGCACCATCGACAGCTGGCTCGTCTGGCAGCTTACCGGCGGACGCATACACGCCTGCGACGTCAGCAACGCCGCGCGCACGATGTTGTTCAACATTCACACGGGCACCTGGGATGAAACGCTGCTCGCGGCCATGGACATCCCCGCCAGCGTCTTGCCGCGCGTGCTGCCATCGGCGGCAGAGTACGGCACGACAGATGCGGGCTTGCTGGGCGCCGCCATCCCTGTCACCGGCGTAGCGGGCGATCAGCAAAGCGCGCTGTTCGGTCAGGCCTGCTTCACGCCGGGCATGGCGAAGAACACCTATGGCACGGGCTGCTTCATGCTCATGCACACAGGCAGCGCCAGCCGCTGCTCTGAACACGGCCTGCTCACCACGCGGCGCGCGCAAACCGGCCGGCAGGCGGGCTTCGCACTGGAAGGCAGCGTGTTCGTGGGCGGGGCCGTGGTGCAATGGCTGCGCGACGGCCTGCAGGGCGTGCGCGACAGCGCCGAGATCGAGGCGCTGGCCTGCAGCGTGCCCGATGCCGGCGGCGTGGTCTTCGTACCCGCCTTCACCGGTCTGGGCGCACCCTGGTGGCACGCCCAGGCGCGCGGCACAATAACAGGCCTGACGCGCGGCACCACCATGGCGCATATCGCGCGCGCGGCGCTGGAAAGCATCGCCTTTCAGAGCGCCTCGGTGCTGCAAGCCATGAGTGCCGATGCCCGAGCGGCCGGGGCGGCCCCGCTGACCGAGCTGCGCGTCGACGGCGGCGCCAGCGTGAATGATTTCCTGATGCAGTTCCAGGCCGATCTGCTCGGCATCCCCGTCGTGCGCCCCGCCAATGTGGAAACCACGGCGCTGGGCGCGGCCTGGCTGGCGGGCCTAGGCAGCGGGCTATACTCGGATACGCAGGCGCTGGGCGCCCTGTGGCGGGAAGCACGCCGTTTCGTCCCGCGCCTGCCCGCGGCGCAAGCGCAGGCGCGCATGGAAGAATGGCGGCATGCCGTGCGCATGGCCTGCGCCGCCTGATCCCGCTCGAGGACATCTCCCATGCTGCAAAAGCTCATTCTGGCTGTCGTCATCTTCCTCGCGGTGCTGCTCGCGCTGACCTTCGGCGAGCGCGTCTCGGACCTGATGTTCGCCTGGATCTCGCGCATCACCGGCCTGGTCATCCACAATTTCAGTGACATCTACCAGTGGGTGCGCGGCTACGTGGAAAGCCATACGGCGCGAGTCGTCCTGGCCGCGGCCATCACCGTTCCCGTCTACGTCTACCTGGTGCGCCGCGACAGCGCGCAGCTGAACCTGCCGGCGAGCCGGCGCCGCATGGCCATATTCCTGGCCCTGTTGCTGGGCTGGCTGGGCGCGCACCGCTTCTACCTGGGCCAGATCGGCTGGGGCGTGTTCTATCTCCTGCTCTTCATCCTGGTCACACCGCTGGCCATCATCGCCGGCTTCATCGACACTTTGCGCTACCTGTTCATGAGCGACGAAGATTTCCAGGCGATCAGACCGTGAGCAGCGCCAGTGCCGTGGCCAGGTCCGCCTGCTGATTCCCCTCGCCCAGCCGCTGCGTCAACCCCATGCGCCGCAGCTTGTGCGCGACCCGTTCGTTGGGTTCGACCAGCATCACGCGCACGCCGCGCTCCTGCAGGTCGGCGACCACGTCTTCCAGCGTCTGCAAGCCGGTAGCATCCATGAAGGGCACCCAGCGCAGGCGCACGATCACGGTGCGGGGCACATGCGCGGTCTTGCCCACCGTCTTGCGCAAGGCTTCCACGCCGGCGAAGAAAAACGGCCCTTCCACGCTGTAGACCACGGTCGCCGCAGGCCAGTCGGCGGGTGCATCTGCGCCCAGTTCGGCGCGCAGCGCCGCCTCGCCCTGCTCGCGCACCGTGACGCTGTCGGACATGCGCTTGAGGAAGTGCAGCATGGCGAGCACGACACCGATGTTGACCGCGACGACGAGATCGGCAAACACCGTCAGCAGGAAGGTGGCGGCCAGGATGACGACGTCGGCGCGCGGCGCGCGGCGGAACATGCGCGCCACCACGCGCACCTCGCTCATGTTCCAGGCGACCACGAAGAGGATGGCGGCCAGCGTGGCCAGCGGGATGTTGGCGGCCAGCGGCGCCAGCACCAGGATGATGAACACCAGCGTGAGCGCATGCACGATGCCCGCCAGCGGGCTGTTGCCCCCGTTGCGGATATTGGTGGCGGTGCGCGCGATGGCGCCCGTCGCGGCGATGCCGCCGAACAGGGGCGTGAGCACGTTGGCCAACCCCTGGCCGATCAGTTCCTGGTTGGAGTCGTGGCGCGTGCCCGCCATGCCGTCGGCCACCACGGCGGACAGCAGGGACTCGATGGCGCCCAGCATGGCGATGGCGAAGGCCGGGCCGATCAGGCTGACGAGCCGGCTGATGGACAGATCCGGCCATTGCAGCGCCGGCAGGCCGCGCGGGATTTCCCCGAAGGTCGAGCCGATGGTGGCGACGGAGTCGAAATGAAACGCGGACTGCAGCACCGTGGCCACGATGAGCGCGACCAGCGGGCCGGGCACACGCGCGAAGCGCGGAATGCGCGCAGTGAAGATCACCAGCACCAGCGAGAGCAGGCCCAGCCCGGTGGTGACGCCGTCGAACTGGGGCAGCAGCTGCAGCAACTGCCACAGCTTCTGATGGAAATGCTCGGCCTGCACGGCCGGCAGGCCGAAGAAATCACGCCACTGCCCGACCCAGATGATGACCCCGATGCCGGCCGTGAAGCCGACGATGACGGGCGCGGGGATGAACTTGAGGATGATGCCCAGGCGCGCCAGGCCGAACAGCAGCAGGATGATGCCGGCCATGAGGGTGGCGACCTGCAGGCCCTCCACCCCGTGGCGCGCCACGATGTCGGCCAGGATGACGATGAAGGCGCCGGTGGGTCCGGCAATCTGCACCCGGCTGCCGCCGAAGACGGACACCACCAGCCCGGCGATGATGGCCGTGTACAGGCCTTGTTCCGGCTTGACGCCGGAAGCGATGGCGAAGGCCATGGCCAGCGGCAATGCGACGATACCGACGATCAGGCCGGCCACGATATTGCGCACCCAGCAGCTGCGTGCCAGCAGGCCGGCGCGCCAGGCTTCGCGAAGAACAATCATTCAAAATCCCAGATGGTGAGTATCCCACACGCAGCAGGCATTATAAATGCGCGCCGCAATGGCCGCCGCCCGCGCGGCGGGTACCCGTGCATTTCAGGCGGCCTGCGGCCGCCGGCCGAGCAGGCGCAGGCTGTTGGCCACGACGATGAGGCTGGCGCCCACGTCGGCAAACACGGCCATCCACAGCGTGGCCAGACCCAGCAGCGTCACGATGACGAAGACGGCCTTGATGCCCAGCGCCAGGCTGATGTTCTGCACCAGAATGCGATGCGTGGCGCGCGAGAGGCGGATGAAACGGCCGAGCTTGCGCAAATCATCGTCCATGAGGGCCACGTCCGCAGTTTCGAGCGCGGTATCGCTGCCGATGACCCCCATGGCGAAGCCGATGTCGGCACGCGCCAGGGCCGGCGCGTCGTTGATGCCATCACCCACCATGCCGACGCGGGCCTCGCGCGCCAGGGCATCCACGGCGTCCAGCTTGTCCTGGGGCAACAGGCCGGCGCGCACCCGGTCCACCCCCGCCTGTTGCGCAATGTTTTGCGCGGTGGCGGCATTATCGCCCGTGAGCATCACGGTGCGCACGCCCAGCGCATGCAGGTCGGCAATGGCCGGGCGCGCCGTGCTGCGCAAGCTATCCGCCACGACGAACAGCGCCAGCACGCCGCGATCATCGGCCAGCACGCTGACCGTATGGCCACGCGCACGCGCGGCGTCGATGGCGGTTCGAGCCGCAGGCGCTGCCGAACCTTGGCCCGGCAGCCCCGCAACCCAGTCCGGGTGGCCCAGGTAAACCCGGCGCCCATCCCGCAGGGCCTGCGTGCCCTGCCCTGGCCGAGCCTGCACACCGTGCAGCGCGGGCAGGACCGACGGCGCAGCGTCGGGTAGGCGCTCTGACAGCCCCGCAGCGATGGCCTGCGATACCGGATGGTCGGAGCGGCGCGCGAGCGCCAGCGCCAGCGCCAGCACGTCCGCCGCCGCGTCTTGCCCCACCAGCACATGGGCATCGAGCAAGGCTGGCTGCCCACTGGTCAGGGTGCCGGTCTTGTCCAGCGCCAGCCATTGCAGGTGGCGCCCCTGTTCAAGATAGGCGCCGCCCTTGATGAGTATGCCCTGGCGGGCCGCGCTGCCCAGTGCGCTGACGATGGCCACGGGCGTGGAAATTACCAGGGCGCAAGGGCAGGCGATCACCAGCAGCACCAGCGCCATGTACGCCGCGTCGCGCCAGGCCATGAGCGCCAGCAGGGGCGGCAGGATCGCCACGGCCAGCGCCAGCAGGCAGACGATGGGCGTATAGACGGCTGCAAACCGGTCGACGAAACGCTGCAGGGGCGCCTTGCGCGACTGCGCGTCGTGTACGCTGTGGATGATGCGTGCCAGCAGTGTGTCGTCGGCGGCCGCCGTGGCACGGTATTCGAACTCGCTCATGCCATTGATGCTGCCGGCAAAGACGGCGTCACCCGTCGTGCGCGCCACCAGGGCGCTTTCACCTGTGATGGGCGCCTGATTGACTTCCGCATGCGCCGAAAGCACCGTGCCATCCAGGCCGATGCGTTCGCCCGGCAGCACGCGCAGCACATCGCCCACCGCGACGCTGTGCGCCGCGACACGCACCCAATGCCCGTCTGCGTCGCGCCGGCTGACCGCGTCCGGCGCCACCGCCATGAGGCGCTGTACCGAAGCGCGTGCCCGATCCAGCGAACGCGCTTCGATGGCCTCTGCGATGGCGAACAAGACCATCACCATGGCCGCCTCGGGCCACTGGCCCAGCAGGACGGCGCCCGTGACGGCAATGCTCATCAAAGCGTTGATGTTCAGATTGCGCTGACGCAGAGCGACCAGCCCTTTGCGATAGGTGCTGGTGCCGCTGAGCGCAATGGCCGCCAGCGCCGTCAGCAGGGAAAGCCACGTCGGCGCCGAAAACCAGTGCGCGAGCTCGGCCACCAGAGCCAGCGCACCGGCGATGGCCAGCGGCCACCAGGGCTTTGCGGGCGGCGCGGCCAGCGCGGCGTGCGTACCCGATGCGCCCGGCAGTTCGGGTTCGAAACCGATGTCGCGCAGGGCCGCCACGACGGCCTCCAGGCCGTCCGCGCTGTGATCGACCGTCAGGACGCGCTGCATGAGGTTGAATTGCAGGCTGTGGACTTGCGCCATGTCTTTGAGGCGCGCCCGGATCAGCCCCTCTTCCGTCGGGCAATCCATCTGCAGGATGCGCATGGGCGTGCGCACACCGGTGGCCGTGGTGCTGGCCGCGGACAGGGCAAATGATGCCAGTGCCTGCGCGTCCGGCCGATGGCCGGGCGCGTGGCAGCAATGATCCGTCATGACGACCTCGCGAATGCTTGCTTGCATTCCTGCATTGGAATGCTTAAAGTGACTATAAGGTCAAGCATCGTGCCACACAGGCATTCCCGCAACATGAAAATCGGACAGCTCGCGCGCCTGGCGCGCACCACCACGCAAACCATCCGCTTCTACGAGCAGGCCGGCCTGATGCCGCAAGCGCGCCGCAACGACGGCAATTACCGCATCTACCACCAGGAGCACCTGGAACGCCTGTGCTTCATCCGCAATTGCCGCAGCCTGGACATGAGCCACGACGAAATCCGCAGTCTGCTGGTCTGCATGGATCAGCCGCAGGACAGCTGCGCGCCCGTGAACAGTCTGCTGGATGCCCACATCGGCCACGTGGATGTGCGTCTGCGCGAGCTCGAACGCCTGCGTGCGCAGCTCGTCAGCCTGCGCCAGCGCTGCGGACACGCCAGCCGCGTGCCCGATTGCGGCATCATCCAGGGCCTGGTCTCGATGCAAACGACCGACGGTCCGCCTGCGGGCTCGCACCTGGGCTGACGCCGGCGCGCATTGCATGCTACCGTAGATGCCGTTCATGAAACGGAAGCCTGCGGATGACCCTCTACCCTGTACTCAAGCACCTGCACGTCACCAGTGCGGCCATCAGCATCGTGTTCTTTCTCGTGCGCGCCTACTGGTCCGTGACCGGCAATGCGCTGCTGCAGCGCCGCCTGGTCAAGATCGTGCCACACGTCGTCGATACCGTGCTGCTGGTATGCGGCGTCATCATGGCCTTCATGATCGGCCCTACCCAACCCTGGATCCTGACCAAGATCGTCGCCCTGCTGCTTTACATCGGTGTGGGCACGGTCGCCATCAAGCGCGGGCGCACGCCGGCAAGCCGGGCGACGGCCGCCCTCATCGCCACCGCCATCTTCTTCTACATCGTGGGGGTGGCCCTGGCGCACGACCCCCTGTCCTGGCTGGCTTGACCCGTTGAATTACCAGATGCCCAGCGCCAGCATCACCACGATGCTGCTGAGCATCACCGACATCCACACGCCCAGTCCGAGCAGCACCGGGCGCAGACCCACGTGCTTCATGCGGCGCAGGTCGGCCGACAGGCCAATGGCGGTGAGCGCCAGCACGATCAGAAACTTGGCGCTATGGCGCAGCGGATCGTCCAGGACCTCGGGGATCAGGCCCATGGAGCGCACGGCGGACGCGACCACGAACCACAGGATGAACCACGGGAAGATGCGCCCCAGGCTGACGCGGGTACCGCCCGAACGCCGGTTGTGCCACATCTGCACGCCGACCAGCACCAGGCAGATGGGGATGATGAGCGTGGCGCGCGTCAGCTTGACAATGGTGCCGTAGTCGCCCGCGGCGCTGCTGAAGCTGTAGCCGGCGGCCACGACCGAGGCCGTATCGTTGATGGCCGTCCCGGCCCAGGTGCCAAAGCCGGTGTCCGACATGCCCAGCCAGTGCCCCATCATCGGGAAGGTCAGTACGCCCACCAGGTCGAACAGGAAGATGGTCGAAATCGCAAACGCCGTTTCGTGCTCTTCCGGCTTGATGATGGGCGTCACCGCGGCGATGGCCGAGCCACCGCAGATTGCGGTGCCAACGCCCACCAGCGTCTTCAGGCGCGACGGGATCTTCAGCCACTTGCCCAGCAGCCAGGCCGAGATGAAGGCGGCAGTCACCGTCACCAGCGTGACGGTGAGCGATTGCGCCCCCGTGCGGGCCACCTGCTGCAGGCTCAGGCCAAAGCCCAGGCCCACGATGGACCAGCGCAATATGGTCTTGGAGGAAAACTGCAGCCCGGGCCGGAACACCATGGCCACGCCCAGCGTATTGCGGATGATCATGCCGATCAGGATCCCCGCGACCGGCGCGCCCAGCAACGGAAACCAGCCGCCGATCTGCGTGGCCGCCAGCGCGATGGCGGCCGCCAGCAGAAGACCAGGAAGGATGGATGGCGTGGCCGGCAGCTCGCTGCCCCCGCTGCGCCGTTTGCCAGCGGCGGGTGAAAGTGATGCGGCGCCCATGGCGGCGGCGGTTTGTGGTGCGGACATGACGACCCCGTGCTTCATGTGATCAATGGATGAGGCCATTCTAGGCAAACCATTGCAATAAAAAAATTCACTAATTCTTAAGCACAATATAAAATAGATTGATGATCGGAATCAGTATTCGCCAGCTGGAAGTCTTCGTCGCCATCGCGGCAACCGGCACCGTGCGCGCGGCAGCGCAGCAGCTGCACCTGACCCAGCCCGCCGTCAGCATGGCGCTGGCCGAGCTTGAGCGTCAGCTTGAAAGCCTGCTGTTCGACCGCAGCCGCGGCCGCTTATACCTGAGCGCGCGCGGTCGCGAGCTGCTGCCGCAGGCGCGCGAGATCCTGGAACGCGTGCATGATCTGGTCGCGCAAGCCAGCGACCAGGCGCGCACGCTCACCGGCGAGCTGCGTATCGGTGCCAGCAATACCATCGGCAACTACCTGGTGGGCGATCTGCTGGGTCAGTTCATTGCGCGCCATCCCCAGGTGGCGCTGCAAGTGCGCGTCGAAAACACGCGCGACATCATCCGCGATCTGCTCAATCACGAACTCGACGCCGCCTGCGTGGAAGGCGCCGTGAACCATCCGCGCCTGCAGGCCCTGCCCTGGCGCGATGACACGCTGGCCGTGCACGCTGCGGCCGATCACCCGCTGGCGCGCAAGCGCCGCCTGCACGCGGAGGACTTCCGCGACGTCAAGTGGATTCTGCGCGAACCAGGTTCGGCCATGCGCACGCTGGCCGAGCAGGCGCTGACGCTGCTGCCGCCGGGACAGATCTTTCTGGAACTGGGCCAGGTGGAGGCCATCAAGCAGGCCGTCATCGCCGGCCTGGGCCTGTCCTTCCTGCCCGACGCAGCCACGCGCGACGCCCTGGAGACCGGCCGCCTGCGCCGGCTGCCCACCCCTTTTCTGCCCTTGCAGCGGCGCTTTTCCGTCATGCTGCACCGCTCGCGCTACCACGCGGCCGTGCTGAATGCCTTCCTCGCCAGCCTGAACCTGACACCACCCGCAGCTAGCCGCGCCGCCGACTCAGCACCACCGCCCCCGACAGCGTGATTGCCGTGCCCAGCAATTGCAGGGCCGTGATGGGCTCGCCCAGCAGCCAGGCGGCCAGAAACAGCACCGACACCGGGCCGATCAAGCCCAGCTGCGCCGCCATGGGTGCCCCGATGCGCGCCACGGCCCACATCATCATGAACGTCGGCACAACGGTATTGAAGACCGCGTGCACTATGGACAGCTGCCAGACGCCACCGGGCTGCTCCAGACCCGCAAGGCCATACACCGTGAAGAAATGCGCCATGCTGACCACGCAGGACACCGACATGGCGTAGGCCACCAGGCGCGTAGCACCGATGCTGCGCAACAGCTCGCCCGAACCGATCAGATAAATGGCATAGGACAGGGCCGAACCCAGCACAAAGGCCGAGCCCAGGAAAACATTGGCGCCGCTCAGGGACAGATCCTGGATGAACACGAACACCACCCCGAGGTAGGACAGGCCCAGCGCCACCCATTGCTGTCCCGATACGGGCCGCTTGAGCCACAGCGCGGTGAGCAGCAGCACGAACGTCGGCGCAAGAAACAGAATGAGCCGCTCCAGCCCGGCGGTGATGTATTGCAGGCCCAGAAAATCCAGATAGCTGGCGAGGTAATACCCCAGGACGCCCAGCACCACCACCTGGATCCCCTGCCGCGGCGTCATGCGCGCCTGCAGGCCCCGGCGCGCGCGGGACGCCTCGTAGACACCGATGGCGGCAAAGAACGGCAGGGACAGCATCATGCGAAAGCCCAGCACCGTCAGCGCATCCACGCCAAACAGGTAGGTAAGCTTGGCCACGATGGCCTTGGCGGAAAACAGGATGGCGCCCACCCCCGCGAGCAGGAAGCCGGACCAGAACTGGCTTTTGTCGGCGGCAAGGGAGGCGCTGGAAGAAGACATGAAAAGCGACGGGAGCGGTCAGGGCCGCGACGCGGCCGAAGGCGCCATGATACCGCGCCGGATACTGCGTCGCATGAGGACTCAGGCGCGGGACAATGATTTTTGCCAGCGCACGACCTGGCCGAGCAAGCCGACGAAGGTGGCAATCCAGGCGGCCAGCGCCACCGGGAACAGCAACGCCGGGAAGCCGGACATGAAATCGAAACCCATCGCCGCGCTCAGTTTGAACGTACACGCGGTATACATGCCCAGCGGAAACACGGCGCCCCAGTACAAGGGGTCGTAACGCAGCGGAAATCGCTTCACGACGTGGCGCCACACCCCCAGCACCAGCAGCATGGGAATCCACCAGGTCGCCGTGGCCCAGTAAAAGATGGTGAAACCCTTCAGGAATGGCAGCAGGGAATGCAGGTAAGGCGCGTCGGCCGAGTTCTCGATCAGCAGCGAACCCGCGAGGGTGGAAATAGCCATGGCCCCCATGTTGATCCAGTACGGCGGCGCCAGGTCGCCCGGTGCCAGGCGAAAAAACGTGTAGCGGTAGAAGATCAGCGACATCATCCAGATGTAAAGCATGCCGCCCCACAGCCACATGGACAAGGCCACGAAGTTCAGCTCCAGCCGATGCGGCTGGGCCCAGTGCGCCGCGACCAGGGTGCTGAGCACCGCAATGGACTGCACCGCCACCACCGCCAGCAGCCAGGCGCCGGTGATGCCTTGATCCAGGCTGGGCTTGTCCTCTTTGGTGATGATGGCGGCAAACACCGTGTAGGTGAGCAGAATCCAGGACACGACGCCCAGCACCCACAGCGCCACGCCCATGGCATGCTGTCCCAGCATGACGATGTATTGCGAGCCCAGCACACTGGTGCCCGCCACGAAGGTGAAAAAGCCCGGCCCGCGCAAATGGCTGGTCATGTCCTGCCACAAGGCCTGGCCGTGGCGCCAGGCACGCGCCAGCGTGAGCACGCACAGCACTGCGTACAATACATTATTGAGGTAGAACAGCCCCAGGGGCAGATACGGCCAATGCAGGAAGTGCGCGGCCAGCGAAACGATGCCCGTGGCCATGACCATGCCGAAATTGGCTGGCGACAATACCGCCAGGCCCTGATGTTGTGCGGATTGCATTGTCCGGTTCTGTCCTCGTTCCTGAGCGGACGCGGCGCCCATCCGCCGGGAAAATATCGGCTGAACGTCCCGCCACGAGCGCTCATGGTAGCACTGTGCCGGAGCGCCATTCCTTGCGCTGGATTGGCTCAATTCACGATGAAACCGCCCCAGACCCGAGTTTTCCGATGACCGACCCGACAAATTCCACCCTGCCGCATGATCCACTCGCCTTCCCGCTCGACCGCCTGGCGGACATCCGCAGCCGCCCACAGGACTTCCGGCTGCTGGAACGCATCCCCCTCACCCAACCGGGGCAATCCTGGCCGCTTGCGCTGGCCCCCGCCGTGGGCGACGAGCGCAACATGGTACTGCTGGACACGGAAACCACCGGCCTGAGCGCAGAGGACGACGCCATTATTGAACTGGGCATGACCCGCCTGCGCTACAGCCCATCCGCCCATCGCCTGACCAGCGTGGAGGCCGTTCTGAGTCTGTACGAAGACCCCGGCCGACCCATCCCGGAATTCATCACGGGGCTGACCGGCATCACGGACGCCATGGTGCGCGGCCAGCACATTGAGGACGCGCAGGTCGCGGACTTCCTGGACGGCACGCCACTGGTGGTGGCGCACAACGCTGCGTTCGACCGCCCGTTCTTCGAGAACCGCTTCAGCGCGCTGGCGCACCTGCCCTGGGCCTGCTCGGCGAGCGGCATCGACTGGCAGGCGCTGAACTTCGAAAGCCGCAAGCTGGAATACCTGCTCCTGCGCCTGGGCTGGTTCTACGACGGACACCGCGCCACCAACGATACGCTGGCCATGGCCTGGCTGTTCCATCGCATGCCGGCGGCGCTGGAGGCGCTGCTCGTCACGGCGCGTCGCACGACGGTACGGGTGCAGGCGTTTGGCGCACCGTACGGCGTCAAGGATGTACTCAAGGAAAGAGGCTACCGCTGGCACAACGGCACAGACGGCGCCAATCGCCACTGGTGGCGCGAAATCGACGCAGCCGCCCTGTCCGACGAACAGGCATTTCTGGACGATCTGTACCGCAATGGCGCGCAAGCGGCGCATTACCAGCGCACAACGGCCTGGGAGCGCTTCCGGAAAGCGTAAATGAAACGTAAACCCGGGACGCAAACCCGGAAAACCATCAAAAACGCCACCGGTAAAGGGTGGCGTTTTTGCATTGCAACAAAGGGTGTTGCAACAGCTTTTGTACGGGTGGCTCCCCAAGCTGGACTCGAACCAGCGACCTGCGGATTAACAGTCCGTCGCTCTACCGACTGAGCTATTGGGGAACGAAGAACGTGACTATACCATAGCGTTTTGGCGATGTGCAAATTTCGGGGACAATAGTCGTTTGTGCATTTGCAATGCCCTCCGCCGGAGACGTTCGACCATGAATATTTCGCGCCTGTATTTTCGCTCCTTCCTGGTGTTGCTGGTTCTGGTGAGCCTGGCCTTCATCTGGGTGCTGCTGCCTTTTTACGGCGCGATCTTCTGGGGCACGACGCTGGCCATCATTTTTGCGCCGGTGAACCGGCGCATGCTCGCCCTGCTGCCCGGGCGGCGCAATCTGGCGGCCTTCCTGACCCTCCTGATCGTGGTACTGATCGTACTGGTGCCCCTGGCGCTGATCTCGGCCTCGCTGGTGCAGGAGTCCATGGGGATGGCGAAGCGCATCAATTCGGGCGAGTTCGACCTGGGCACGCAGGTGGCGCAAGTGGTCGATGCGCTGCCCGCACCCCTGCACGCCCTGCTGGCGCACTTCGGCGTGCACGACCTGGACAGCCTGCGCGAGCAGTTTACGGCCGGCATCCTGGCGGCCAGCAAGCTGATGGCCAAGCAAGTCGTCAGCGTGGGACAGGACACCTTCGGCTTTTTCGTCAGCATGGCCGTCATGCTGTACCTGCTGTTCTTCCTGTTGCGCGACGGCCTGCGCGTCGCGAGCCGCAGCCGCGAGGTCATCCCCCTGAGCCGGGAGCACCAGCAGCACCTGATGCAGAAGTTCACGACCGTGGTGCGGGCCACGGTCAAGGGCAACATCGCCATCGCCGCCATCCAGGGCTTGCTGGGCGGGCTCATGTTCTGGGTCCTGGACATCCAGGGTGCCCTGCTCTGGGGCGTGGTGATGGCCGTGCTGTCGCTGCTGCCCGCGGTCGGCGCCTCGCTGATCTGGGGGCCGGTGGCCATTTACTTCCTGAGCACGGGCGCGTTCTGGCAGGGCGGGCTGATGGTCGCCTTCGGCGTGTTCGTCATCGGCCTCATCGACAATGTGCTGCGCCCGGTGCTCGTGGGCAAGGACACGCGCCTGCCGGACTACGTCATCCTGATCTCCACCCTGGGCGGCCTGTCGGTCTTCGGCCTGAACGGCTTCGTCATCGGGCCGCTGGTGGCCGCGCTGTTCATGGCCTGCTGGGACTTGTTGCCGTCCGCCGTGCACCATACGCACGAAAGGTGAGCCCAGCGCCCACTACGGCGCAAAGTATGTATAATGTCGGCCTTGATCGGGGCCGATGTAGCTCAGTTGGTAGAGCAGCTCATTCGTAATGAGAAGGTCGGGGGTTCGACTCCTCTCATCGGCACCATTCGCAATTCACGGCGCGCAACTCACGGCGCGGCGCGGTCCACACGGCGTTCACTGCGCCTCGCTGGCACCCTCTTTGGCAGTGGCCAGGCGCACCAGGCATACGGCAAACGTATGCTCACCCTGAAGCCGGCGCACACCCTTGATTTTCAGCATGATCTGACGACCGTCCCGATGTCGCGCAGGGCAGCGCGCCTCGAAGGGCAGGCCGTCCACGCCCGGGGGCGGGTTCTCGTCCCAGAAGCGGCGACAGGACGGGCTGGGAAACAGCATTTGCACACTCATGTCCAGCAGTGGTGCCGCGCTTTCGTAGCCCAGCATGTCGGCCACATGCTGGTTGGCGAAGCTCAGGCGCCGGTCGATCACGCTGAACACGCCCAGGCCGGGAATGTCGGCCAGGCCGCGAAAAATACGGTCCGTCTGCTGCAAGGCCTGGTGGGACCGGCGCATGCCCTCGAGCGAGGCGCCCACCTTGCGCATGGCCGCATCGAAGGCCTGTGAAAGCTCGGCCAGCTCATCCGTGGGCCGGCTGTACCTGCGGACCTGGTAGTCACCCAGGGCGATGCGCTGGACATCGTCGTGCAGGCGCGCCACGGCCCCCGAGAAATTGCGGTAGGCCAGCAGCAGCATGGCGATCAGGGCCACGACGAGCAGGCCGATGGCGCCCAGCATGCGCACCGCAGTCTGTTGCTGGTGGGTTTCCAGGTCGCGCAATATACTGGCGATCAATTCCTCACAGGCATGCAGCAAGCCCGTCGCGCGCCCCGCGAACTGGCGCTGCAGGGCGAACAGGCCCTCCGGGGCCAGGGGCCGGTGCCCGGTATGCGCGTCGGGGCCGGCCGCGAGGATTGCCTCGATATCCACCCGATACAGAATCCAGCCGCGCCGCACGGCATCGAGAAAATGGCGGTGCCAGTCGTTCATGGGCGGCACCTGGGCACCGAAAAACTGCCCGCCATCGGCTACCGCCTGCAGCAACTGCTCGAACTCCGCCATGCCGTTGCGCACCGCTTCCGTGCCTTGCTGGGGAAAGCGGATGTACTCCATGACGTCGATCTCTATCTTGCGACTGAGCATGCGCAGCTTGCCCGCAGCACTCACGACGCCGGCCATGCTCCTGCCGTCATCCATGACGAGCTTGACGAATGCCAGGTTGAAGCCCGCCAGAAGAAACGCGATCAGGCCGATCAGCCCGAGCTTGTGGGCAAGCCGCAGGCGCCAGGACGCGGGAAACGAGGGAAACCGCAGCCGCTCGCCAAAGCGGAGGCTCAGGTAGCGCCGCATGCCGTCCGGGATCTCCTTCAGCGCGCCGCGCGCAGCCGCTGCAGCACCCCGGCAAGCACGACCGCCTGGTTATGCTCAGCATCGCGCGCGCCGTAAAGCAGGACGATGGGCTGCGATCCGGCGGCATCGAGCACTTCCCGCAGGGCCTGCTGCTGCTCGACCTGCTGCAGTTCCTGAGTGTATTTCTCCTGGAAGCCCGGCCAGTTTTCCACCTTGTGGCCGAACCAGCGCCGCAGTTCGGACGACGGCGCCAGCGTCTTGCACCACTGGTCGTAGTGCAGGGATTCTTTCGACATGCCGCGGGGCCAGAGACGGTCGACAAGCACCCGGTACGCCGAACCGTCGGCATCCGGCGCCTCGTAAACCCGCCGGACAGTAATCGATGCCGTCATGGGTGGCTCCTCTCAAACGCCATGGTGAATTCAGTATCGCACAATACCCGCGCAGCATTGCCTATTATTTCTTTCGCGCGCGCTGCGATCCCACGGCAGCATGGATTTTTGCTATAAGAGACAAAACAGAACATCCGCCGAACGCACTGCTGCCTGCGCTGCCCGGCTTCCATGGAAAAACCCATGATCGTATTATTCATCGTGGCCATCGTCGGCACTGTCGCTTTGCTCTACTATTGGTCACAAACCGTGTCCACCTCACGCCAGGATTTCGAAGACCAGCGCCAGATGGCTGAGCAGTCCGAAGGCCGGGCGCAATTCCTGCTGGAAGAATCCCACATGCTGTGGGAACAGCTGCTGCTGCTCGAGAATCTCGGCCTCACGGGTGAGCGGCACCGCCTGGCATTCGAGCTCAATCTGCTGCTGCCCTATCTGTGGCAACCCCAGCCCAATCCTTTCTACGCCAACGAACTGCGCATCAAGGGCGAGCCACTGGTCAAGGCCATCGACGACCCCGTCATCAACCGCCTCTGGGCACAGGCCACGCTGGAAGCGGTCAACCGCATTCCCCTGACGCTCATCGGCCAGGTGCGCGATCCGGACTACGATCCCAACTTGGGACAGGTGCGCCAGCACGACCGCTGGTACCCCACCCAGCGCCTGTGGGCGCAGGACTGAGCGCGGTGCGGCGCCGTGCTCAGATCCCCAGGTAGCGCTGCCACAGCGCCCGGTCGGCACCCAATGCGGCGGAATCGCCCTGCCAGGCCACGCGCCCGCGCTCGAGGATGATGTGGCGGTCGGCGAGCCCGAGCAGCCGCTCGACGTATTTGTCCACGACCAGGATGGTCTGGCCGCCCGCCCTGAGCTGCGCCAGGCAAGCCCAGATCTCCTCGCGAATGCGGGGCGCCAGCCCTTCGCTGGCTTCGTCCAGCACCAGCAGGCGCGGATTGGTCACGAGCGCGCGGCCGATGGCAAGCATCTGCTGCTCACCACCGGAAAGTTGATTGCCCAGGTTGCCGGCACGCTGCGCGAGGCGCGGAAAGAGTGCGAACACGCGCTCGGGCGTCCATTGCGCCAGTGATTCATCGTTGCGATGCGCAACAAACGCCTGCAAATGCTCTTTGACGGTTAAATTTGGAAAACATTGCCGGCCTTCGGGTACGATGGCCACGCCCGCACGCGCGATGCGATCGGGCGACCAGCCGGTGATGTCCTGGCCGTTGAAGCGGATGCGCCCACTGCGCAGGGGCAGCAGGCCCAGCAGACAGCACAGCAGTGTGGTCTTGCCCATGCCGTTGCGCCCCAGCAGGCTCACGACCTCCCCGTAATCGACCGCCATGTCGACGTCGAAAAGCACCTGGCTGACGCCATAACCTGCGCTCACGCCCTGAGCCTGCAACAGCATCATCCCCCCTCCCCGGCAGCGGCGGGCAGACCGGCCCCGTCGCCGCCCAGATACGCATCGACGACGGCGGGATGACGACGAATCTCGTCCGGCGTCCCGCTGGCTGTCAGCCGGCCCGACACCAGGACCGACACCCGATCCGCGAGCTGGAAGACGGCCTGCATGTCGTGCTCGACGAGCAGCATGGCGCAGCGGCCGCGCAGGGATTCGATCAGCCGGGTGAGGCGCAGGCTCTCGTCCGCCCCCATGCCGGCCATGGGCTCATCCAACAGAAGCACGCGCGGTTCGCCCGCCAGCGCCATGGCGAATTCGAGCTTACGCTGCTCGCCATGGGGCAGGGTCTGGGCCGGGCGCGCGAACTGCGCCGGCGCGATCGCACACAGCTGGGCCAGTGCCCGCGCCCGATCGTACAGGGCGGCCTCCCGGTCGCGCGGCCGCCAGAAGCGAAAGCTGCTGCCCGCGCTCGCCTGGGCGGCCAGCACGAGGTTCTCCATCACGCTCAGGCGCCCGAAAAGATTGGTGATCTGGAAGGAGCGACCCAGCCCGGCGCGGATGCGCTCATGCGCGGCCAGACGCGTCACGTCCCTGCCATCGAGCCACAGGGAACCCGCGTCGGGTCGCAGGGTGCCGGCAAGCAGATGGATCAACGTCGTCTTGCCGGCCCCGTTGGGACCGATCAGGGCGTGGATTTCGCCGGGCGCGAGGCGCAGTGAAACCGCATCGATGGCCTTGATGGCGCCGAACTGCTTTGCCAGGCCCCGGCATTCGAGCACGCAGGTCGCCGTCATGAGGGCTCCGCTTCGCCGCGCCGCCGTCCCAGCGCCGCCAGGCCGTCGGGCGCGAAGAACACGACCAGCAACAGCAGCACGCCCAGGGGCAGATGCCAGAATTCTGTCAGCTGGCGCAGCATCTCTTCGAGCAGCAGCAGCACGAAGGCCCCCGCCGCCCCGCCATGGCGCAGCCCCATGCCGCCCACCAACACCATGATGACCAGGCTGGCGGACTGGGTCCAGTGCAGGATGCCGGGCGACACAAACAGATTATGCTCGGCCAGCAGTGCACCGGCCAAGCCGGCCACGCAACCGCCCAGCGTGAAGGCACACAGCTGCAGGCGCCACACGGGATAGCCCAACGCCTGCATCCGGGCGGGATTCTCACGGATCCCCACAAGTGCCTTGCCGAAGCGCGATTCGACCAGGCGCCCGAACGCCCAGGACACCAGCAAGAAGCACAGCAGCACGACGTAGTAGAAGACGAGATCGTCGTCCAGATCCAGGCCGAACAGCGCGCTGCGGGCGTACAGGTTGATGCCGTCTTCGCCCCCGTACTGGCGCAAGGAAATGAAGAGGTAATACACCATTTGTGCGAAGGCCAGCGTGATCATGATGAAGTACACGCCGCGGGTGCGCAGGGAAATGGCGCCGATCAGCAAGGCCAGCACGCCCGCCAGCGCGGCGGCCGCGAGCCAGACCACGACACCCGCGTGCACGCCCAGGCCCGACAGGATGACCACGCCGTAGGCCCCCGCGCCGAAGAAGGCGGCGTGGCCCAGTGCAATCATGCCGCCATAGCCCAGCACAAGATTCAGGCTGGTGGCGGCGATGGCGAAGATGAGGACGCGGCGCAGGTAGGAAATGTGAAAATCATCCCCCGTCCACAACGCGACCAGGGGAAAGAGCACGAGAGCCAGAACGACGGCGACCAGGCACCAGCGACGCGCTGCAGGATGCATGCCCTAGCCTCGCGCGGGGAACAGGCCGCTGGGCCGGAACACCAGCACCAGCGCCATGAGCAGATAGATGGCGATGGCCGCCAGCGTCGGGCCCACGCTGGCCGCCGTGGCCGGCGAAAACACCGCGCTCAGGAGGGTGGGCAGGAAGGCCCGCCCCGCCGTATCGACCATGCCCACCAGCAGCGCACCGACGAAGGCGCCGCGGATGGAACCCACGCCACCGATGACGATGCACACCAGCGCCAGGATGAGCACCTGCTCGCCCATGCCGACCTCGACGGCGGTCACGGGCCCCAGCAGGGCCCCGGCCAAGGCGGCCAGCATGGCACCCAGGCAGAACACCCCCAGAAACAGCAGCGGCACGCGCACCCCCATCAGGGTTGCCATGCGCCGGTTCGACGCGCCGGCGCGCACCAGTACGCCGGCCCGCGTGCGCGTGACGAAGAAATACAGCCCCAGTGCCGCCAACAAGCCGACCCCGATGATCATCAGGCGATACGCCGGGTACAGCAGGTCGGGCAACAAGGCCACCGGGCCCGAGAGCAGCGCCGGCATGCCCAGCATCACGGGCGCGGGCCCCCAGATCATGCGGATGAGGTCATTGGCGATAAGGATGATGGCGTAGGTGCCCAGCACCTGCGCCAGATGATCGCGCTGGACCAGCCGCCGCACCACGACCCACTCCAGCACCAGGCCGGCGGCCGCGCTCACGATCAGGGCCGCGACGACGGCCAGCAGGAAGGAACCCGTGGCGGACATGGTGGCCGCCGCCACGTAGGCGCCGGCCATGTAAAGCGAGCCGTGCGCCAGGTTGAGGATGTCCATGATGCCGAAGATCAGCGTCAGGCCGGCGGCGATCAGGAACAGCATCAGGCCAAACTGCAGGCCATTGAGCAGCTGCTCCAGGATCAACGTCCATGACATCGCACCCACGTCCCTGCCGGATTACATCTTGCACTGGCCGACGAACGCATCCTGATAGTCGTCGAACACCTTGCCGACCAGGCGGTTGGTGATGACGCCCTGGTCATCGCGCTCGATCACGCGCAGGTAGTAGGACTGGATGGGATAGTGGTTGCTGCCGTAGCGGAAATTCCCGCGCACCGACGCGAAATCGGCTTTCTCCAGCGCGGCCACGAGGGCATCGCGATCTTCGAGATTGCCGTCCAGCTGACCCGCGGCGGCGTCCATGGCCATGATGACGTCAAACGCCTGGGCGGCGTAGACGGAGGGATAACGGCCGTCGTATTCCTTGCGGAATGCCGCGACGAATTCGCGGTTGCGCGGCAGGTCCAGATCATGTGCCCACTGGGCCGTATTGAGCATGCCCAGCATGGGCTCGCCCACCGCCTGGATGATGTCTTCATCGGCCGAAAAACCCGGGCCGATCAGGACGACATCTTTGGACAGGCCGGCGGAGACAAATTGCTTGATGAAATTGATGCCCATCGCGGCGGGCAGGAAGATGAACAAGGCCTGCGGTTTGGCGTCGCGGATGCGGGCAATCTCGGCCGCGTAGTCGATCTGGCCCAGACGGGTGTAGATTTCCTGGGAAACTTCGCCCTTGTACTCGCGCTTGAAGCCGTTGAGCGCATCGCGCCCGGCGGGATAGTCGGGCCCCATGATGATCACGTCGTCATAGCCGCGATCCGAAGCCACCTTGCCGGCCGCCTCGTCGAAAGTATCGTTCTGGTACGAAGTGCCGAACCAGAAGCGGTTGCACTGCTCGCCCGCGTACTGGCTGGGGCCCGGGTTGTTGGACAGATAGGGCACTTTGGCCTTGAACAGCATGGGCCCCACGGCCAGCGCCACGTTGGAGCCGATCGGGCCGGTGAAGAAGTCGATCTTGTCCCGCTTGAGGTAGCGATTGACCAGCTCGCGCGCCTGATCCGGATTGCCACCCATGTCGGTCTGGATGAATTCGGCGGGCTGGCCCCCCAGCGAGCCGTTGAGCATCTTGATGGCCAGGTTGAAACCGTCGCGCGCTTCGGCACCGATGGCCGCGAACGGCCCGGAAATATCATTGGCGATGCCCACCTTGATGGGCGCTGCCGACACGGCCATGGGCACCAGGGCCGCAGCCAGCACGAGCGAGGACAGGAATTTCATGGAAAGTCTCCCGGAACCGGCCTGCCGACTCCGGGCGGGCCACGTCATTCTGTTGAAGGTGCAATACTACAGGGCTTGGAAATACAACGGACGTTTGCATTCTAACCGCAGAAATCCCTCTCGTACCAAAGGGCTTGCAATCCATGGTTTTCGACTTGCGCGCCGGATCGGGGCGCCGCGCACTGTCCTGCCTGGCGCGCGGCGTCGCGCTGATCGTTCTTGGCGGCCTGGCCGCCTGCACCACCCTGCCATCGCTGGATGGCCGCAGCACCAGCCTGGCCCTGGATGCCGCGAGCGCCGAGCGCACCCCGCTGGGCCGCGCCATTGCACCCCAGGCCGCCGCGCACCCGCAACGCTCGGGCATCCGCACGCTCACCGACCCACGGGAAGCCTTTGCCGTGCGCGCCCAGCTGATCGATGCGGCGCACCGCAGCATCGATGCGCAGTACTACATATGGCATCGCGACACGTCCGGCCTGCTGTTGCTGGACCGGCTGCGCGAGGCCGCCGACCGCGGCGTGCGCGTGCGCCTGCTGCTGGATGACAGCGCCAACGCCGGCATGGACGATGTGTTCGCCGCGCTGCACGCCCATCCGCACATCGAGGTACGCCTGTTCAACCCCCTGGCGCTGCGCGCGCCGCGCTGGCTCAACTACCTTCTGGATTTCCCGCGCCTGAACCGGCGCATGCACAACAAATCCCTGACGATCGATTCGCGCGTCACGCTTGTCGGCGGGCGCAATATCGGCGATGAATACTTTGGTGGCAACTCGGACCTGCTGTTCTCCGACCTCGACGTGCTGGCCGTGGGCCAGGTCGTGCCCGAGGTCGCGGATGATTTCGATCGCTACTGGAACAGCGCCTCCGCCTTTCCGGCCGATCTGCTGCTGACGCACGACGCACAGACCACACCGACGACGCTGGACGCGCTGCGCGCGCAAGCCCTGGCGCTGCAGGAAGCGGAACCCGGCCGCAGCCTGCTCAAGGCCCTGCAGGAAAGCCGCAGCGTGGCGCGCCTGCTGGCCGGCCGGTTGTACCTGGACTGGGCCCCCACGCGCATGCTCAGCGACGATCCCGCCAAGGTACTGGCGGTCGCGCACGCGGACACGGCGTTCACCGACGGCCTGAAAGACGTCTTCGGCGCCCCCACGCGGCAGCTCGACCTGGTCTCGGCCTACTTCGTGCCCACGCGCCACGGCAGCCGCTTCCTGCAGGCCATGGCGGCGCGCGGCGTGCAGATCCGGATCCTGACGAATTCGCTCGCCGCCACGGACGTCGCCGCCGTGCATGCGGGCTATGCGCGCTGGCGCAAGCCCCTGCTGCGCGCCGGCATCCACCTCTATGAAATGAGGCCCGAACCCGGCCCCGTGATGCGTCGCGGCCTGCTGCGCCCGCACCGCGGCGGCAGTTCCGGAACGCAGATCTTCGGCAGCGCCAGCGCGAGCCTGCACGCCAAGACGCTGGCGGTGGACGGCAAGCAGGTCTTCATCGGTTCGTTCAACTTCGATCCGCGCTCGGCGCGGCTGAACACCGAGCTGGGCTTCGTGATCGACAGCCCGCTGCTGGCGCAGTGGATCAGCGCCAGTTTCGACGAGGAAATCCCGCTGCAGGCCTGGCGTCTCGGCCTGAACGACGCCGACGCGCTCACCTGGACCGTGCACACCGAGGCGGGCCTGGTCGTGCGCAGCGCCGAGCCCGAGGCGGGCCTGCTGCGCACGGTCTGGGCCTCCTTCCTGTCGCTGTTTGCGCTGGACTGGATGCTGTAGTGTTACCCTTTCCCTTTGCCCCGTTTCCAGGTCCGGCCCGGCCATGAGTCTCACATCCGTCCGCACCCGCTGGTCGTTGTTGCTGTTCGCACTGCTGTGGAGCACGACACTCGTCTTTCTGCTGCCGCGGGCGCACGCACAGGACGCGGGCGCGCCCACCAGCTACGGCGTCCTGGCCGATCTGCTCGAAAATCCCGAGAGCCGGGCACAACTGATCCTGGAGCTGCGCCGCCTGTCCGCGCGCGACAGCGACGCGCCGGGCGATCAGGCAGCCACGCCGCAGGCACCGGCCGCCGCCCTGCCGCTGGTGCAGCGCAAGCCCGGTGCCAGCCTGCAGGGCAACCGGCTGGCGTGGCGCTTGCAGCGCCTGGCCGAAACCCTGCAGGACGACGTGACGCGCACGGCGCACCTGGTACACCAGCTGCTGCTTGGCGAGCGCGTACCCGGCATCAGCATGCAGCGCGCGCTGCCCGCCCTGAAAGGCCTCGCGCTCGCGCTGCTCATCGTGGTACTCGCCTGGAACGTACTGCAGCGCATCGGCCGCCGCCTGCTGCAGGCGCTGGAACGCTGGGCGCAGGAACCAAGCACGGCTGGCGGGACGGCGGCGGGCCGCACACAGCGCGCAAGCCTGCGCCAGCTCGCGGCACGTGGCCACGGCCGCAAGCTGCTCGCCGTCATGCTGGGCTTCTGCATGGACTTGTTCATGATCGTCCTGTCTGCGCTGGCGGGCTATGCCGGCGTCGTGCTGGCGGCCTTCGACGGCCCCATGGCCACCCTCACGGCCACGCAGTATCTCACGGCCTTCGTCGTGGTCGAAGCGCTCAAGACCGTCTCGCGCGCCCTGTTCTGCCCGACCTATGCCGGATTGCGCCTGCTGCCCATCCCGACCGACGCCGCGCGCTTCTGGCACCGCTGGCTGGCCCACATCCTGATGATCACGGGTTACACCCTGCTGCTCGTCGTGCCCATGCTGCAGGCCTTGATGACGCCGGCACTGGGACACGTCGTCGGCCTGCTCGTCATGACGGCCGTCTACCTGTATGCCCTCCGCGTAGTCTGGACGCGCCGGCACATGGTGCGCCGCGCGCTCGACCACGAGGCGGATCGCGCCAGCGGCGCCATGACCGGCACGCTGCTGCGCATCCTGGCGCGCACCTGGCACTGGCTGGTGATGGCCTACTTCAGCGTGCTTTACGTCGTCAGCCAGGCCGATTCACAAGAGGCCCTGAGTTTCATGGGCCGCGCCACGGCGCAGACCCTGATTGCCATACTGGCCGGCGTGAGCCTGTTCACCATGGTGTCCAACCTGGTCGCGCGCCGCATCCGCTTGCCGGCCGACTGGCGCAAAAGCCTGCCCTCGCTGGAAAGCCGCGTCAACGCCTATATCCCGGCCTTTCTGCGCGGCGTGCGCCTGCTGGTGAGCATCGTCGCCGCACTGGTGGTGCTGGATGCCTGGCATGCCTTCAACCTGGCCGACTGGCTGGGCTCGAGCCAGGCCCAGGCACTCATCGGCACCCTCATCCATGTGGCCATCATCCTGTTCGCCGCCGCCCTGACCTGGACCATCCTGACCAGCATGATCGAGCACCGCATCGGCAAATCGGGCGGCCCGCAAGGGCCCACCGAGCGCGAGAAAACGCTGCTGATGCTGTTTCGCAGCGGCGCAGCTGTCACCATCGTGACGCTCACGGCCCTGGTCGTGCTGTCGCAGATCGGCATCGACATCGGCCCGCTCATCGCGGGGGCGGGAGTGGCCGGCCTGGCCATCGGCTTCGGGGCACAAAAGCTGGTGCAGGATGTCATCACGGGCATCTTCATCCAGCTCGACAACGGCATGAACCAGAACGACGTGGTGGAAGTGGCCGGCCTGTTCGGTACGGTGGAGAAAATTTCCATCCGTTCCGTGGTCTTGCGCACCATGGACGGCGGCTACCACCTCATCCCCTTTTCCACCATCGACAAGCTCGCCAATCACACGCGTGACTACGGCTACCATTATGGCGAATATCGCGTCGCCCACCGTGAAAACGTCGAGGACGTCACGCGGCAGCTGCGGGCGGCGTTCGAGGCGCTGAGGCAGGATCCGGAGCTGGCCCCGGCGATCCTCGATGACATCGCCATTCCTGGGGTCACGTCGCTGGACGAGCGCGGCTTCACGCTGCGCGTGCTGATCAAGACGACACCCGGCATGCAATGGGCCGTGCAGCGCGGCTTCAACCGCCGGGTCAAGGAATGTTTCGACGCGGCGGGCATCGAGATTCCCTATCCCCAGACCGTACTGCATTTCGGCCGCGATCGCGACGGCCACGCCGCGCCGCTGGACGTGCGCCACATCGGCAAGATCGAAGACAGCCTGCTGGCGCGCGGCGCGCCCGGCCAGACCGCCCGCCCCATTCAGGCCGGACACAGCCCGGAGACGCCGACATGATCACGCATTGCCAGTTTGCCCTGCCCGATGATTTTCGCCGCGAAGATCTGCTGCGCTACCATTTGCGCGACGAGAGCGGGCAAAGCGAAGCCTGGCACGAGGGCGCCCTGCTCAAGGGCATGTCCTGGAACGGCCAGGCCGCGCGCCTGCGCGTGCAGCTGGACGACGGCATGCTGCGCGCCAGCATGGATGTGGCCGGCGATGGCCCGGACGCCGCCGCGCTGGAAACGCTGATGCGCCACATGAGTGGGCTGGATCAGGACATTGCCGGTTTCGAGCGGGCCGTCGCCGGCCATGACCGGCTGGGCCCGCTGGTACAGGCGCAGCGCGGCCTGCGCGTGGCGGTCACGGCCACCCCGTTCGAGGCCTTGTCGTGGGCCATCCTGGGGCAGCAGATCAGCGTCAAGGCGGCCGCCGCCATCCGGCATCGCTTCATCGCCACGGCGAACCTGCGTCACGACAGCGGCTTGCTGTGCCACCCCGACGCCGCCGGCGTGCTGGCCATCCCGACGCAGGACCTGCTCACGGCCGGCCTGTCGCGCACCAAGGCCATTACCCTGCAGGCCGTGAGCCGTGCCGTGGTAGACGACGTGTTACCGCTGGACGACTGGCTGCGCACTTTGCCCGTGGAAGCGATGCAGTCCCGTTTGCTGGAACAGCGCGGCATCGGCCCCTGGACGGCCAGCTATACCCTGCTGCGCGGCTACGGCTGGCTGGACGGCTCGCTGCATGGCGACGTGGCGGTGCGCAATGCGCTGGGCACGCTGCTCGGGATGGACGCGGCCGCCAGCCCGGCGCAGACGCAGGAATGGCTGGCGGGATTCACACCCTGGCGCGCCCTGGCCGCCGCGCACCTGTGGGCCTCGCGCGCCCTGCAGGCCTGAGCATTGCACGTCGGTTCTTTATAACTACAAGCTATTAGAGAAGACAGAAATAAGCGTTCTCTGCGCATGAACAGAGGACTACAATACCGTCTTTTGAGCCTGGCGGGCCGGATCCACCGGCCCGCATTGCCTTGTCCAGTTCATGATAGAAATCGACGCGGTTACGCAGCAGTTCAAGGGTGCCGACGGTGTGGTCGACGCCGTGCGCGATGTCAGCCTGTCCATTCACAAGGGTGAAATTTTCGGCATCATCGGGCGCAGCGGGGCGGGCAAGAGCACCCTGGTGCGCACGCTCAACCTGCTGAACCGCCCCACCTCGGGGCGCATCACCATCGACGGTCGCGACATGACCGCGCTGGATGCCGCGGCGCTGCGGCTTGCGCGGCGCAACATCGGCATGATCTTCCAGCATTTCAACCTGCTGTCCTCGCGCACCGTGGCGGGCAACATCGCCCTGCCGCTGGAGCTGGCGGGGCTGGACCGCGCCGGCATCGCCGCCAAGGTCGATCGCCTGCTCGACATTGTCGATCTGAGCGCGCTGCGCGACCGTTATCCGGCGCAGATCAGCGGCGGGCAGAAGCAGCGCGTGGGTATCGCGCGCGCGCTGGCCAACGCCCCCAAGGTGCTGCTGTCCGACGAAGCGACATCGGCCCTGGATCCAGAAACGACGCGCGCCATCCTGGATTTGCTGCGGCGCATCAACCGGGAACTGGGGCTGACCATCGTGCTGATCACGCACCAGATGGAGGTCATCAAGATGATTTGCGACCGCATGGCGGTGATGGAAGCGGGGTGCATCATCGAGCAAGGCCGCGTGCTGGACATCTTTCGTGCCCCCGCCCATCCCGTCACGCGCGCCATGATCGGCGCCGTCATCGCCCAAGGTCTGCCCGGCGGCGCGCTGGCGCGCCTGCGCGCCCACCTGGACAGCGCGGGCACGCAGGGCCCGCAGCGCCATCGGCTGCTGCGCCTGGCGTTCACGGGCGCGGGGGTCGAGCGGCCCCTGCTCTCCGAGGTGGTACGCCGCTTCGATGTGGATTTCAGCATATTGCACGGCCAGATCGACGAGATTCAGGATCAGGCATTCGGATCGCTCGTCATTCTCGCGCAGGGCGACGCGCAGCGCCTGGCGCAGGCGAGCGCGTTCATGACGGACAATGGCGTACTGGTAGAGGAGCTGACGCATGTGGTCACCCATGATTGATCTGTTCACGGTGTCGCTGGGCGAGACCGTACTCATGGTCGCCATCTCGGGCCTGATCGGCACGCTGGCGGGCCTGCCCATGGGGATTTTGCTGCACCTCACCGACCGCAAGGGCGTGCTGCCCATCGTCAGCCTGAACCGGGGCATCGCCCTGGTCGTGAACGCCGTGCGCTCCACCCCTTTCATCATCCTGCTGGTGGCCATCATCCCCTTCACGCGCCTGATCGTGGGCACCTCCATCGGCACCGCCGCCGCCATCGTGCCGCTGACCATCGCCGCAATTCCTTTCATGGCACGCCTGGTCGAGACGGCGCTGCGCGAAGTCGATCGCGGCCTGATCGAAGCCGCGCAGGCCATGGGCGCGACCACCTGGCAAATCGTCTACAAGGTGTTGATCCCAGAAGCCCTGCCCGGCATCGTCGCGGGCCTGACCATCATGCTCATCAGCCTGGTGGGCTATTCCGCCATGGCCGGCGCCGTGGGTGGCGGTGGTCTGGGCGACCTGGGCATCCGCTACGGCTACCAGCGCTTCCTGCCGGAAGTCATGGCCGCCGTGGTGCTGATCCTCATCGTGCTGGTACAACTGTTGCAAACCCTGGGCGATGCGCTCGTGCGCAAGCTGAGCCATCGCTGATTTTCTCTCTCCCCGGAGTCACTTCATGACACTCAAACCCCTGCCTTCACTCCTCGCAAGCGGCCTGTTCGCCGGCCTGTTCGTGCTGCCGCTCGCGACGCACGCGAAAGCCTACAAGATCGGCGTGACCGCCGGCCCCCATGCGCAGACGATGGAAGCGGTCAAGAAAGTCGCTGCCACCAAGGGTCTGGATCTGGAAATCGTCGAGTTCAGCGATTATGTGCAGCCCAACGCCGCGCTGGCGGCGGGCGATCTGGACGGTAACAGCTACCAGCACCTGCCTTACCTGGAAGCCCAGATCAAGGACAGGGGCTACGACCTCACCAGCGTCGCCTACACCATTACCTTCCCCATGGGCGTGTATTCGCAAAAAGTGGACAATCTGGATCAGCTCAAGACGGGCGCACGCGTGGGCATTCCCAATGATCCGACCAACGGCGGCCGCGCCCTGCTGTTGCTGCAATCCCAGGGCATCATCAAGCTGGCGGACAATGCCGGCCTGAAAGCCACGCCGCTGGATATCGTCGAGAATCCCAAGAAGCTGAAAATCGTCGAGCTGGATGCCGCGCAGCTGCCGCGCTCGCTCTCGGACCTGGATGCCGCGGCCGTGAACGGCAACTACGCGCAGTCAGCCGGCATGAACCCGGTGGCGGATTCCATCGCCATCGAATCACCCCAGGGCCCTTACGCCAACATCCTGGTCGTGCGCACGCAAGACAAGGATGCGGACTGGGTCAAGACCCTGATCGAAAGCTATCACACGCCGGAAGTGAAGGCCTTCGTCGAAGACACCTTCAAGGAATCCGTGATCGTGGCCTGGTGAGCCCCGCCGCTGCATGACCTGAACGTGGCGCGGGCACCCCCAACGGCCGATGGCCCGGGGTGCCCGCGCAATGCAGCGAAGGGTGGCGCTTATTTGGCCGCAGCCAGCGCGCCCTGCCACAGCCCGATCACTTCATCATAGCGGGCCGCCGCTTCCATCGGATCCGTATCCTTCACGGTGATGTCCGCAAGATTGGGCAGTTGTGTCAGCGCGGCAACGTCGATGTCGGCGCGCGTGGGCCGGCGGAAGTTCTGCACCAGCTCGGCTTCCTGTACGGCCTTGGACAGCAGGATGTCATAGATCTGGTGCGCGGCATCGGCGCCGTTGCGCGGATTGCGGATGACGGCCACGGCTTCCGGCGTCACGAAGGCGCCGTCTTCCGGATAGACGATCTTGATCCCTTTCTGGCCGCCGGCGATATAGGCGTAGGCCGCATACTCCATGGTGATGCCCACGGCGTATTCACCATTGGCGACGCTCTTGTAGACCTGGCCGGAGCTCTTGGACACATCCACGTTGGCGGCCAGCTTGCGCAGGCCCTCGGCGCCATACAAGGCGTGGATGCCGTAGATCTGGTCATAGGCGCTGCCCGAGCTGGCCGGATCGCCGATGATGACCTTGCCCTTCCACTTCGGGTCGAACAGATCGCTCCAGTGCGTGGGCGCGGGAGCGCCGCGCAGCTGGCGTTCGTTGACCATGATGATCATGACATGCGCGTTGGTGCCGACCCAGAGATTGTCGCGGCCCACGAAGCGGGCATCCATGCCCTTGGCTTCGGGGGAGGCGTAGCTCTCGAAATTGTGCTGGAAGGCCGCCATGGTACCGAAGCCCCCGCCCCAGACCACATCGCCCAGCGGGTTGGCCACTTCGGCTTCGATGCGCTTCATGAGCGCGCCCGTGCCCGAGGTCACCTTCTGCACCTTGAGATCCGGCGCGGCCTCGCGTGCGATATCCAGCGCCGTATCGATGGTCTGCACGTTGTTGGAGGTGTAGATCACCGCCTCTGCCGCCAGGCCAGCCTGCCCCCACATGAGGGCGGCGCCGCTGAGCAACGGCAATGCAAACCGCTTCAGGCGTTGTGTCATCTGCATGATTCTTGTCCTTGAAAGTGATGGGTTGATCCCGTCCGGCAGCACACCCGTCCCGACCGTGCGCCTTCGCAGGCGCCACTGCGAACCCTAGCGGCCACCGAACAAATCGAGCTTGAGGAAACGCACGGCCAGGTAGACCGGCACCAGGATGACCACCATCAGCATGACCCCGTAGGACGACGCGGTGGCGAGAAAGCCGGCATCGATCTGGCGGAACATCTGGATGGGCATGGTTTCCATGCCGCCATAGTACAACACGATGGTGGCCGATATCTCTGCCAGCGAGGTGACCCACATCAGGATGGCGGCCGCCAGGATGGCCGGCTTCATGAGCGGCAGCACCACCTTGAAAAAGCTGGCCAGGGGGGATACGCCCAGATTGATGGACGCCTCCTCGATGGAGTCCGGAATGCTGTAGAGCGACGCGGACGCCGAGCGGATCGAGAACGGCACCTTGCGCACGAAATAGGCCGCCGCCATGATGACCCAGGTGCCCGTGAGCACCAGGAAGCCGCTGTTATAGGTATGAATGAGGGCGATGCCCAGCACCGTACCCGAGATGGCCAGCGGCAGCATGACGACGTAGTCCAGGACGCCCACCACCCACAGGCGCTTCTTCACGATCAGGTAGCTGGTGACGATGGCGAAACAGGTTCCCGCCACCGTGGCCACGCTGGCCAGCATGACGGAATTGATGATGGGCTCGGGCGCGTAGCGCAGGGCCCGCGTCATATTCTCCAGCGTGAATTGTCCGTACTGCATCACCGGCCCGCTCGCCTTGGTGAAGGCGCCGACGATGACGATGCTGGCGGGGATCATGGAAAACGCCACGAACACCACGGCCACCCCGGCCAGCGCCATGGCCGCCAGCCCCTGGGCGCGCACGGGTCGCGGCGCCCTGCCCTGCTGCATGTGGTAGGTCTTGCGCTCGACCAGGCGTTTCTGCACGAACAGCACGGCGCCCACCAGCACCACCGAAGCCACGGCCAGCACGCTTTGCATGATGGGATTGCCGCCCATTTCCGAGAGGAAGGTGGTGTAGGTTAGCGAGGACAGGACATCCACGCGCCCGCCCAGGATCATGGGAATGGAGAAGTTGTCCACCGCCAGGGTGAACACGATCATGGCGTTGATGACCAGCGCCGGCATCAGCACCGGCAGCGTCACCGTCAGGGCGCGACGCAGGTTGCTGGCGCCCAGGTTGATCGCCGCTTCCTCGATGCTGCCGTCGATGGCCTTGAGTGCGGCCAGCATGCCGATGTAGACATAGGTGTAGTCATTCAGGATGAGCACGAAGGACATGCCGAACCAGCCGTAGAAGCTGGGCAGGTAGATGCCCAGGTCTTCCAGGAACAGGCGCACCACGCCGTTGTTGCCCAGCAGCATCAGCCAGGCCTGAGACACGATGATGTCGGGCAGGACGATGGTCGCCAGCGGCAGCAGGGCCACCACACTCTTGCCCGGAAAATCATAACGGGCCACCACATAAGCCAGTGGCGCACCCAGCATCAAGGTGCCCGCCATGGACGTCAGCCCCAGACGTATGGTGTTGAAGAAGGCCTGCGTATACGTGCTGTCGGTGAAAAAGGTCTGGAAGCCGTGCAGGCTGAGCCGGCCCGTGACCGGATCGATCGCGCTGTGATAGAACAGCGTCAGCAAGGGCCACAGTACCAGCACCACCAGCAGGGCCAGGCACGCCGCGGCCACCACCGTCCAGGTCGAGACCCGGCACTTCCCGAACACCGCCGCCATGGCCGTCACGCCCTCACCAGCCGGCATCCCGGCTCGAAGCGCACGCGCACCTTCATGCCTTCGGCGTAGACCGGGTCGGCGGCCGAGTAGGCGTCTACATTGACCATCTGCCCGTCTTCCAGGCGCACGGCGTACGCCGCCTTGAAGCCCAGGTAGCGCCGATAAACGATCTCACCGCCCAGGCCGTCGCCCGGCTGCGGCTGCGGCGCGTGCAGCGACAGCTGCTCGGGGCGCGCCGCCAGCTGCACCGCACCTTGCGGCACGGCCTGGTCCAGCGCCAGCGTGTGTGGGCCAATGATAATGTGCGCGCCACGCTCGTGCGCCACGACATCGTCTACGCGGATGAGGTTGGCCGCGCCGATGAAATCGGCCGCATACGCCGTACCGGGGCGCGCGTACAGGCCTTCCGGCGTGTCGAGCTGGTCGATGCGCCCGCTGCGCAGCAGCGCGATGCGGTCCGACATCGACAAGGCTTCTTCCTGGTCGTGCGTGACGAAAATGGCGGTGATGTCGAGCTCGCGCTGCAGCTGGCGGATCACGTCGCGCATCTGGATGCGCAGCTTGGCGTCCAGATTGGACAAGGGTTCGTCCATGAGCAGCACGCGGGGCTCGATGACCAGCGCCCGGGCCAGGGCCACGCGCTGGCGCTGGCCGCCGGAAAGCTCGCCCGGATAGCGTTGCTGCAGGTGGGCCAGCTCGACCCGCTCCAGAATATCGACCACTTTGCGCCGGATTTCCTCGGCCGGGAAGCGCCGCACCCTCAGACCGTAGGCCGTGTTGTCGAACACCGTCTTGTCGGGAAACAGGGCATAGTCCTGGAACACCATACCGGTCTCGCGCTTGTGCGCCGCGAGCCGGGTGACATCCTGGCCGTCGATGATGATCTGCCCTTCGTCGGGCATGACGAAGCCGGCGATCATGCGCAGCAAAGTCGTCTTGCCACAGCCGCTCGGTCCCAGCAGAGTGAAGAATTCGCCGTGGCGGATATCCAGGCCGAGCTGGTCGATGATGGTGGTGTCGCCGTAGCGCTTGGCCACAGCCTTCAGGCTGATGGCCGCCATCAGACCGGGGCGTCCGGCTGGTTCTCGGGTGCCGCGCGATCGAAAGCGTCCAGCGCCAGGCAGGCGGCCTCGATGCGCCGCAGCGTGGGCATGGCGCTCAGGTCGCAGTCGACGCGGCGCGCATTGGCCATCTGCGGCACCAGGCACAGGTCGGCCAGGCCGGGCTGATCCCCGTGACAGAAGCGCCCGGTGGCCGGATGGCCCGCCAGCAGCGTTTCCAGCACGCCCAGCCCCGAGGCCACCCAGTGCAGGTACCAGGCATCGCGCGCCGCCGGGTCGGCCCCCAGGCCATGCTTGAGGTATTGCAGCACGCGCAGATTGTCCAGCGGATGAATATCGCAAGCCACCGCGAGCGCCAGACCGCGCACCCGGGCGCGGCCCAGGGCATCCGCCGGCAACAAGGGCGGCTGCGGGTGGCATTCTTCGAGATATTCGACGATCGCCAGCGACTGGTCCAGGATATGGCCTTGGTCTTCGAGCGCCGGTACGAGGCCGGCGGGGTTCAGGGCCCGATAGGCCGCGCCGTGGTGCTCGCCGCCGTTCTTGCGCAGGTCGACGGGCACGATGTCATAGTCCAGGCCCTTCAGATTCAGGGCGATGCGGACACGGTAGGCAGCGGAGCTGCGGAAATAACTGTAGAGCTTCATGATGATGTCTGCAGAGGTTTCTTGCGCGACAGTTCACGCGGCAATGGGAAAGAGACATTTTCCTGGATGCCGGGCAGGCTGCGCACCGAGGCCGCGCCCAGCGCCTTCAGATGAGCCAGCACGCGCTGCACCAGCACTTCCGGTGCCGAGGCGCCCGCGGTCACGCCGATGCGCCGGCTTCCCTTGAGCCAGGCCGGATCGATCTGCCCGGGATCGTCGATCAGGTAGGCGCGCGCCCCCCGGCGCTGCGCCACTTCGCGCAGACGGTTCGAGTTGGAGCTGTTGGGACTGCCCACCACCAGCACCAGGTCGCACTCGGGCGCCATGATCTTGACGGCGTCCTGCCGGTTTTGCGTGGCGTAGCAGATATCGCTTTTCTTGGGTTCCAGAATGCCGGGGAAGCGGGCGCGCAGGGCCTGGGCGATGCTGTGCGCGTCATCCACCGACAGCGTCGTCTGCGTGACGAACGCCAGATTGTCGGGATCGCGCACCTGGAGCCGCGCCACGTCGTCCAGCGTCTCGACCAGATACATGCCGCCTTCGGCCTGCCCCAGCGTGCCCTCGACCTCTGGATGGCCCTTGTGGCCGATCATGATGATCTCGCGCCCGGCGGCGCGCATGCGGGCGACTTCGATGTGGACCTTGGTGACCAGCGGGCAGGTGGCATCGAAAATGCGCAGGCCGCGCGCATCGGCCTGGTCACGCACCCGGCGCGACACGCCGTGGGCGGAAAAGATGACGATGGACCCGTGCGGCACGTCCTCGAGCGCGTCGATGAAGATCGCCCCCTTGCGACGCAGGTCTTCGACCACATAACGGTTGTGTACGATCTCGTGGCGCACATAGATAGGCGCGCCATGCAACTCCAGCGCGCGCTCGACGATATCGATGGCGCGATCGACGCCGGCGCAAAACCCGCGCGGCTCGGCCAGCACGACCTCGGGCGACACCCCGGAAAATGGCGACTCCGACATCACAACACCCCCAGCAGATAGACTTCCACGCGCAGATCATGGCCGGCCAGCGGGTGGTTGAAATCGAACAGCGCGCCCCCCGCGTCCCAGCCCTTGAACACACCAGCATAACGGCCGCCGTTGGGCGCGACAAATTCGACCATGTCGCCAGGCTGGAATTCAGCGTCCGGATCGGCGTGGCGTTCGAGGAAGTCGCGCGTCAGGCGCTGGACCAGGTCAGGATTGCGCTGACCGTAGGCCTGCTCGGCCGTGAGATCGAATTCGTGCTGGTCCCCTTCCACCAGACCGATCAGCCGCGCTTCCAGCCCTTCGGCCCACTGACCGATGCCCATCTGCAGGGTGGCCGGCCGGCCGCTGAAGGTATCGGCGAAACACTGGCCCACCAGAGGCCCGGAGCGGAACTCGATGCGATAGTGCAGCGTCAGGTAGGCGTTGGGGCCGACCGGGGCCGATGGGGATTCGCTGGCAGATGGCACGGAAGACACGATTGGCGATGAGGCGCCCGAAGCGCCGGAGCTGGGTTCGCCTGGCATTGTAACGCGCGATGCCGGTGCGCTCAGAGCTGCCCGCGCTCGGCCAGGGAAACGGCGCTGTTGGCCGTGACGACCAGGTGATCGAGCAGGCGCACGTCCACCAGCGCGAGCGCGCTTTTCAGGTGCCGCGTGAGGGCCAGATCGGCCTGGCTGGGCTCGGCCACGCCGCTGGGATGGTTGTGGGCCAGGATCAGGGCGGCGGCGTGGTGGCGCAGGCTGGCCTTGATGATTTCACGCGGGTAGACCGACGCCTGTGAGAGCGTGCCGCGCGCCACTTCCTCGGCCGTGATGAGGCGATACTGGCTGTCCAGATACAAGGCCATGCAATGCTCGATGGCACGTTGGCCCAGGTGCAGGATGCAGTATTGCCGCACGCGCTCCGGATGATCGAGCGCCACGCCCAGGCGCAGTTCTTCTTCCAGCGCGCGCCGGTTCAGCTCGCTGATGGCCTGCAACTCGCACACCTTGGCCTGGCCCAGCCCGTGTACGCGCAGCAGGCTGGCCGCATCGGCTGCGAGCAGGGCGCGCAGGCCGCCAAACTGCGTGAGGAGCGCCTGGCCCAGGGCGACGGCATCGCGCCCGCGCACGCCGGTGCGCAGGATGATGGCCAGCAGCTCGGCCGAGGTGAGCACCGCCGCGCCGTGCGTCAGCAGGCGCTCGCGCGGGCGTTCGGACACGGCGGTGGGCAGGGATGGCTTCATGGCAGGCTCCAGACGGAATGGAATCGATTGACAGCATGGCATGACCCCGCGCCGGCGCACAGCGTGCTGGCAGCGCAGGAGCACAGCGCCCTTTCCCCTACGAAATTCCCCGCTTCTGGCTATTCAGGGGCAAGCCATGTTAATATCATCGGCTTGAATGAATACGCCAGCCGGCCGCGCGTGAACAGCGCGCACGCGAAAGCACACAGGAATCCATCATGAAACCAGGCATCCATCCCGAATACCGTGAAGTGGTATTTCTGGATCAGCAAACAGGCAACAGCTTCATCACGCGCTCCGCACTTACCAGCCGCGAAACCACAGAAGTGGATGGCAAGACCTATCCGCTGTTCAAGTGCGACGTCACGTCCGAATCCCACCCGTTCTACACCGGCGCGCAGACGCGCATCGTGGAAACCGGCAGGGTAGAGAAGTTCCGCGCCCGTTTCGCGCGTACCGCAGGTACGCTGCGCAAGTCCTGAACCGGCCTTCCCGCCGGTCGGGCTCCGGGGCTTGCGCAAGCCCCGCACATCGAAAAGGCAGCCCAGGGCTGCCTTTTTCATTCTAAGATAGCCGAAGTTCAGCTCGATACCCACCCCGCCAGGACCCGCCTTTCCTTGTGCCAGCCGCTTCCCCGCCATCCACGCCTGCCAGACTGACCTCCACCGCCACCAGCAAGCTGCCGCGCGTGGTCCTGTTGGTCGTGGGCCTGGTCTACATCTTTTCAGGCCTGTTCTTCCGCGATCCCTGGAAGACCGACGATGTGATCGGCCTGGCAAGCATGCTCACCATCCTGCAGGACGGGCCGGCGGGCACCGGCCACTGGCTGCTGCCGGCGCCCGGGCCGGACGCCGGGCCACTCGGCGGGCCACTGGCCAGCTGGGTGGGCGCGCTGGCCATCCGGCTGGCAGCGCCCCTGTTCGCCTGGTTCAACGATCCGCTCGACGCCGCCATCATCGCCTCGCGCCTGCCCAACCTGCTCTGGTTCGGCCTGCTGTGCGTCTCGGTCTGGTACGGCAGCTATCTGCTGGGGCGGCGCCCGGAAGCGCAGCCGCTCGCACTGCCGTTCGGCGGCGAGCCCGCACCGCGCGACTACGGGCGCATGATTGCCGATGCGGCCCTGCTCATGATCGTCGCCACCATCGGCATCATCTGGCGCATGCACGAAACTTCCGGCGTGCCGGCCCTGATCGCCTTTCAGGCCCTGAGTTTTTATGCGCTGGCGCGCATGCTCGACCGGCCCGCCTGGGGTGCGCTCACGCTGGGGCTGGCGCTGGCCGCCGCCTGCCTGGCGCGCGGCCCGGCGGCAGCCCTGCCGATCGTCCTCGCCTGCGTGGCCTGCTGCCATCCCGGCAGCGCCTTGTGGCCCCACCGGCGCTGGTTCGCTGCGGCCCTGGGCCTGGGCTGCGCGCTCGTCCTGCTGTGGTGGTGGGCTGCCTGGCACAGCGCACCGGCGCTGGCCCTGCGCTGGTGGGGCGAGGAATGGCGCGGCCTGATTGTGTTCAACCCGGCGAACGCCGCCGCCTGGCTGCGCGACCTGCCCTGGTTCCTGTGGCCCACCTGGCCCTTCGCCCTGCTGGCCCTGTGGCGCTGGCGCCAATGGCTGCACGCGCCGCACGTCGGCATTCCCGCCCTCTTCGCCCTGCTGACCTTTCTCAACCTGAGCTTGCGCGACACGGTGTTCGAACCCGAGTACAGCCTGCTGGCCGTGCCTTGCGCCGTCCTGGCGTCGTTTGCCCTGCCCACCCTGCGCCGCGGCGTGGTGAACTCGCTGGACTGGTTTGCCGTGATGTGCTTCACGCTCACCGGCGCCACGGTGTGGCTGGGCTGGATCGCGCTGCACACGGGCTGGCCGGCGCAGATCGCGCGCAACATCGCGCGCCAGAGCGCAGGCTACGAGGCCGGGCTGCGCTGGCCGGCGCTGGTGGTGGCCGTGCTGGGCAGCGTGCTCTGGCTGGCGCTGGTACGCTGGCGCCTGTACAGCCGGCCCGTCGCCCTGTGGCGCGGCACCGTGCTGTCTGCGGGCGGCCTCATCGGCACCTGGCTGCTGCTCGCCACGCTCTGGATGCCGGTACTGGACTATGTGCGCAGCTATCGCCAGGTCTCGGCCGAGCTGGCCCAGGCGCTGGCACAGACGCCGCAGGCGCGGGGCTGCATCAGCGGGCTGGACGTGGGCCAGGGCCAGCGCGCCTCTTTCCTGGTCTTTGACGGCATCCACATCCGCAGCGCGCCCGGCTGCCCGCTGGTGTTGCAGCAGACATCGCCGGCTGCGGTGCGCGACGGGCGCGCTTTCACCCCGCCCGGTGCCCTCGTGATCTGGCAGGGGCAGCGTCGCCCCGACCGCCACGAGATGTTCCGCCTGCTGGCCTTCGACGACGCCGCTCAGCCCCGATCGCGATAAATATAGTCCCGCCGCCACGGATAGGCCAGGTCGGGCGGGAAGTCCAGCGCATCGGGCCGGGCCCCGCCCTGCGGCTGCGCCAGCACCTGGTGCAGGGCGATCCAGCCGTGCTCGAAGCCCATGGCGCTGCCGGCCAGATACATGCGGTACGCGCGCAGGGAGCGCTCGCCCTGCGCGCCCGTGAGGATGGCGCGCGCCGCATCCAGGCGCGCTTCGAGCGCGTCGCTCCAGGCCCACAGCGTGCGTGCATAGTGGGGACGCAGGTTTTCGATGTCCACGCCTTCCAGCCCGCCCTCGGCCAGGCTGATGAGAACCTGGCTGATATGCGTGAGCTCGCCCCCCGGGAAGATGAATTTTTCGATGAATTCGCTCATGCCGGCGCCCAGCCCGGTGTTGTTGATGCCGCCAGCAGTGATGCCGTGGTTGAGCAGCAGCCCACCCGGGCGCAGGAGGCGGCACAGGCGGGAGAAATAGGCGCCCAGCTGGGCGCGGCCCACGTGCTCGAACATGCCGACCGAGGCAATCTTGTCGAACGGCCGGCTTTCGTCCAGCTTGCGATAGTCCAGCAAGTCCATGCGCACCCGCCCCGCGAGCCCCTTCTCTTCGATGAGGCGGTTCACATACGCGTGCTGATTGCGCGACAAGGTGATGCCGCTGGCCTCGACCCCATAGTGCTCGGCCGCCCACAGCAGCAAGCCGCCCCAGCCCGCGCCCACATCAAGGAAGCGTTCGCCCGGGCGCAGCGCCAGCTTGCGGCAGATATGATCCAGTTTGGCTTCCTGGGCCTGCGCCAGATCGAAGCCGGGCTCGCGATAGTAACCGCAGGAATAGACGCGGCGCGGATCCAGCCACAGCGCATAGAAGTCATCCGACAAGTCGTAATGAAACTCGATCTGGCGCGCATCGCGCACCAGCGAGTGGCGCCACACGGAAACGAGCCGGGCAATCAGGTCGGTGAGCCAGCCGCCGCGCGCCGCCTCGACGGGCGAGCCAGGCAGGATGGCGGCCGCCAGGTGCATCAGATCGCGCATGGAGCCCTCGACATCGAAGCGCCCTTCGACGTAATCCTCGCCCAGCCTGCCCACCTGCCCCGCCGCCAGATTGGGCAAAACGGCATTGTCCCTGATCGACAGACTGACCGATGCGCCCTGGGCGCCGGCCTTGCTGCCGTCGGGAAGACTCAGTTGCACGGGCACCGGCAACGCGGCCAGCTTGGCTTCAACCGCAGACAGGATGGAACTCACAGCATCTCTCCCTTGTTCTCATACTGTTGGCAGGCCGGGGCCAGCGTGAACCCCGGGACCGGCGTGCTACACTCCGCACGTCTTTTCATAGCATGAATTTATCATTAATGCCGGCCAGCAGTTTCCCCAATCGCATTCCGGGCTGGCTCATCCTCATGGGCCTGCTGACGGCCCTGGGCCCCCTGGCCATCGACATGTACCTGCCGGCATTCCCCGCCATCGCGGCGGATCTGGGCACGTCGCATGGCCATGTCGAAAGAACGCTCGCCAGCTACCTGTTCGGCCTCGCGCTCGCGCAATTGTTCTACGGTCCGGTGGCGGACCGCTTCGGGCGCAAGAAGCCGCTCATCCTGGGGCTGTGCATCTTCATCGCCGCCGCCCTGGGCTGCGCCACGGCGCAGGACATCGACCATCTGGTCGGCTGGCGCATCGCCCAGGCCTTTGGCGGCGCGGCCGGCATGGTCATACCCCGCGCGGTGATTCGCGACAACTTTGATACGCGCGATGCCGCGCGCGCCCTGTCCTTGCTGCTGCTGGTCATGGGCGTGACGCCGATCCTCGCCCCCATCGTGGGCGGCCAGGTGTTGATCTGGGCCAGCTGGCGCTGGATGTTCCACATCATGACCGTCGCTGCCGCTCTGCTTCTGCTAGCCACCGTGCTGATGATGCGCGAAACCCTGGCGCCGGAGCGCATCACCCGCCTGCACGCGCGCGGCATCGCCCGCAACTACGGCCAGCTGCTGCGCCACCGCCGCTTCCTGTGCTACACGCTCGCCGGCGGCTTCGGCTCCGCGGGCATGTTCAGCTACATTGCCGGCTCGCCACGCGTATTCATCCACATCTACGGCGTCGATCCGCGCTGGTTCGGCGCACTGTTCGCACTCAACGCCGGCAGCCTCATCTTCAGCTCGCAAGTCAGCGCCCGACTGCTGAACCGTCACGCGCCCGAGCGCCTGCTGCAGCGCGCGCAGCTCGGCCTGGTGCTGATGACGCTGCCGGCCCTGGCCCTGACGCTGAGCGGCCACCTCAGCCTGGTGCTGCTCATGCTGTGCCTGATGGGCTTCATGGCAAGCCAGGGCTTCGTCAACCCCAATTCCGCCGCGCTCGCGCTGCACGAACAGGGTCACCGGCTGGGCGCGGCCTCGGCCATGATGGGCGCGCTGCAAATGCTGTGCGGCGCCAGCGCCGGGGTACTGATCAGCTTGTGGCAGTCCGACACGGCGCTGCCCCTCACGGGCCTGCTGTGCGCGTGCGCCCTGCTGTCCTGGGGGTTCGGCCAGTGCGCGCGCCGCCCGGATGCGGGCCGAGCGGATTGATTCGAGCGGGCAAATCGGTGTAGAATCCAATGTTTCACAGTTTCAGGTCAACGCAGCGCCCCCACAGATGGCATGGTGCGGCCGTGCGGACCGGCAAATCAGATACCGTCCAGAACTACGGTCAGGAATTCAGACGGTCGGGAATTCAGCAAGGGGAACACGCATGGCCCGAGTATGCCAGGTAACCGGTAAAGGCCCGATGACGGGCAACAACGTTTCGCACGCCAACAACAAGTCACGGCGGCGCTTTCTGCCCAACCTCCAGAGCCGCCGCTTCTGGGTCGAAAGCGAGAACCGCTGGGTACGCCTGCGGGTATCCGCCAAGGCCTTGCGCACTATCGACAAGAACGGCATCGACGCCGTTCTGGCAGACATGCGCGCCCGCGGCGAGATCGCCTGAGGCGGCCTGACGCCGCAAGACGGGCGCAACACTATCACAGGAATCCATCATGGCCAAAGGCATACGCGAAAAGATCAAGCTCGAATCCTCGGCGGGAACGGGCCACTTCTATACCACCACCAAGAACAAGCGCAACACGCCCGACAAGCTCGCGATCAAGAAGTACGATCCCGTCGCGCGCAAGCATGTAGAGTACAAGGAAACGCGCCTGCGCTGATGTGCAGGCCGGCGCAAGCGCGCTGACGCGAGTGCGCGGGCGCGGGTGCCGAAGCACGCACGCCCTTGCCGCGCCAGGCCCCGCACTGCGGGGCCTTTTTCATCCACGCGCGTGGCGCCGATATAATAGGACGTTTTCCTTCAATTTTCTTTCGTTGCCGCCCATGCAGGATCGCTACCTCCCTCTCGAACTTGAAAAATCCGTACAGGCACACTGGCGTAGCGAGAACGTCTACGAAGTGCGCGAAGATGCCTGCGACGCTCAGGGAAAGCCGAAGCCGAAGTTCTACGCCTGCTCCATGCTGCCCTACCCCAGCGGCAAGCTGCACATGGGCCATGTGCGCAACTACACGATCAACGACATGATGGCACGCCAGCTGCGCATGCGCGGCTACAACGTGCTCATGCCCATGGGCTGGGACGCCTTCGGCATGCCGGCCGAGAACGCCGCGCTGCGCTCGGGCGTGCCGCCCGCGAAATGGACCTACGACAACATCGCCACCATGAAGGGGCAGATGCAGGCCATGGGCCTGGCGATCGACTGGTCGCGCGAGATGTGCGCCTGCGATCCGGACTATTACCGCTGGAACCAGTGGTTCTTCCTGAAAATGCTGGAAAAGGGCATTGCCTATCGCAAGACCCAGATGGTGAACTGGGATCCGGTCGACCAGACCGTGCTCGCCAACGAACAAGTCATCGACGGGCGCGGCTGGCGCTCGGGCGCGCTGGTCGAAAAGCGCGAAGTGCCGGGCTATTACCTGCGCATCACCCAGTACGCCGAGGAATTGCTGGACGCCGTGCGCCACGACCTGCCCGGCTGGCCCGAGCGCGTGCGCGTGATGCAGGAAAACTGGATCGGCCGCAGCGATGGCGTGCGCTTCGCCTTCACACACGACATCCGCGACGCGGCCGGCCACTGCATCCAGGACGGACGCATGGCCGTGTTCACCACGCGCGCCGATACCATCATGGGGGTTACGTTCTGCGCCGTGGCGCCGGAGCATCCGCTCGCCAGCCACGCCGCGCACCACAATCCGGCGCTGGCGCGGTTCATCGAAGAATGCCGCAAGGGCGGCCAGACGGAAGCCGATCTGGCCACGCGTGAAAAAGCCGGCATGCCCACCGGACTGGACGTCATCCATCCGCTCACGGGTCAGGCCACCCCGGTATGGGTGGGCAACTATGTCCTCATGAGCTATGGCGATGGCGCCGTCATGGGCGTACCCGCCCACGACGAGCGCGACTTCGCCTTCGCGCGCAAGTACGGCCTGCCCATCCGCGACGTGGTGGCGCAGGAAGGCCGGACCTTCCAGGCCGACGCCTGGCAGGACTGGTACGCCGAGCGCGACGCCGGCCACACGGTCAACTCGGGCAAGTACGACGGTCTGAGCCCGCAGGCCACGCGCGATGCCGTAGCCGACGACCTGATCGCCCTGGGCCTGGGCGAGCGCCAGACCACCTGGCGGCTGCGCGACTGGGGCATTTCGCGCCAGCGCTACTGGGGCACGCCCATCCCCATCATCCACTGTCCCGACTGCGGCCCCGTCCCCGTCCCGGAGCAGGATCTGCCGGTGGTGCTGCCGGATGACCTGGTACCGGACGGCACCGGCAATCCACTCGATAAGCACGAAGCCTTTCTTGCCTGCCAGTGTCCGCAATGCGGCCGTGACGCGCGACGTGAAACCGACACCATGGACACCTTCGTGGATTCGTCCTGGTATTTCATGCGCTACACCTCGCCCGGCAGCCAGGACGCCATGGTGGACGCCCGCAACGATTACTGGATGCCCATGGACCAGTACATCGGCGGCATCGAACACGCCATTCTGCACCTGCTGTACGCGCGGTTCTGGACCCGGGTGATGCGCGACATGGGCATGGTTCAGTTCAGCGAACCCTTCACGCGCCTGCTGACGCAGGGCATGGTGCTCAACCATACCTACACGCGACGCCAGGCCAACGGCAGCCTGGAATACTTCTGGCCGCAAGACGTGGACAACACGCTGGACGCGCACGGCAACATCGTCGCCTCCGTACTGCGCAGCGACGGCCAGCCGGTCACCTATGCCGGCATCGGCACCATGTCCAAGAGCAAGAACAACGGCGTGGATCCGCAAACGCTCATCGACACCCTGGGCGCCGACACGGCGCGGTTGTTCGTCATCTTCGCCAGCCCGCCCGAGCAGACGCTGGAATGGTCCGACACCGGGGTCGAGGGTGCGCACCGCTTCCTGCGCCGGCTCTGGGCCTGCTGTCACCGTCAGCAGGCGCGCATCGCCAAAGGTCTGCGCACGCCGGCACCGGCAACGCCCGCATCGCCCCGCGCCGCCGCCCTGCGCCGGGAAATGCACGGGCTGCTGGGCCAGGCCGACTACGACTACCAGCGCATCCAGTACAACACCGTAGTCTCGGCAGGCATGAAGATGCTCAACAGCCTGGAAGCCTTCGAGGCCGAGGCCACCGACGCCGATGCCGGTGTGCTGGCCGAGCTCGTCGCCATCCTGCTGCGCGTGCTCTACCCGGTCGTGCCCCACGTCACCTGGCAACTCTGGCGCGCGCTGGGCTATGCGCAGCACCAGGGGGATTTGCTGGATGCGCCCTGGCCCGCCGTGGATCCGCAGGCCCTGCAGGCGGACGAGATCGAACTGGTGCTTCAGGTCAACGGCAAGCGCCGGGGCACGCTGCGCCTGGCGGCCCAAGCGGGGCGCGAGGCCATCGAGCAGGCGGCGCGCGCGCACGAGGCCACGCAACGCTTCCTCGAAGGCCGCCCCGAACGGCGCATCGTCATCGTGCCCGGCAAACTCGTGAACGTGGTGGGCTGAAGATGAACGCGCAGCCACGTCGCCGTTTTTCTGCGCCCAGGCTGCGCCACGGCCTGGGGTGGCTGCTCCTGTGCGCCTGCCTCCTCACCTTGACGGCCTGCGGCTTCCGGCTCAAGGGCAGCACGCCCCTGCCGTTCGATACGCTCTACACCAACATCGACGACAACTCGCGCTTCGGCGCCAGCCTGCGGCGCGCCATCACGGCCAGCTCGCCGCAGACACGCTTCGTGAGCACGCCAGAGCAGGCCCAGGCCCGCCTCATCCGCCTCGATCACACCGAATACCTGCGCGAACTCTCCATCGACGCCGCGGGCCACGTGGAAGACTACGAGCTCAACCTCGACTTCCTGTTCCAGGTCACCGACAGCCGCGGCCACCTTCTGCTGCCGCCCACGCGCCTGCGCTCGGTGCGCGAACTGCCCTACGATCCTGACGAAGCCCAGGCCAAGAGCGAAGAGATCCATGTGATTTTCGAAGACATGCTGCAATCCCTGGTCGGGCGCATCGTGCATCGTCTCACGGCACCCGAGCTGCGTCAGGCCTGGGAACAACACCAGGCCACCGACGACGCTGTCACGGCGCAATAGGCCGCAGGCCATGGCGCGCGCACTCGATGCCGGACGCTTTATGGCCGGGTTGCAGGACCCGCCCGATGCGCCGCTCGCACCACTCTACGTCATCACCGGCAGCGAAACCCTGCTGGTCAACGAATGCGCCGATGCGCTGCGCGAGCGGGCGGCCCGCGACGGCCACGACGAGCGCATCAGCCTCACCCTGGATGCGCGCAGCGACTGGGGCGCGCTGGGTGCGGCGCTGCAGACCCTGTCCCTGTTCGGCACGCGCCGCCTGATCAGCGTTTCCCTGCCGTCCGGACGTCCCGGACGCAGCGGCGGGCAAGCCTTGCTGGCGCTGGCGCAATCGGCGCGCAAGCAGGCGCTGGTCGATCTGGTCGTCATGGTCTTGCTGCCTCAACTCGATGGCGCGACCCGCAAGACCCAGTGGGCGCGCGCCCTGCTCGAGGCGGCCACCGTCGTCGACATCCGCCCCCTGGCACGCGAGCGCCTGCCGGACTGGATCGCCGAGCGCCTGGCGCGCCAGCAACAGCGCACGGATGGCGCCACGCTGCAATGGATGGCCGACCGTGTCGAAGGCAATCTGCTCGCGGCATTCCAGGAAATCCAGAAGCTGGCCCTGCTGTATCCCGCCGGCTCCCTGTCCGCCGAAGCCGTCGAGCAGGCCGTGCTCAACGTGGCCCGCTACAATGTCTTCGACTTGCGCGACGCCATGCTGGGCGGCCAGGCGCGGCGGGTGCTGAACATCCTGGCGGGCCTGCGTGCCGAGGGCGAAGCCCTGCCGCTGGTCCTGTGGGCCGTGGGCGACGAAGTCCGGCTGCTGTCCCGGCTGGCCGCCGCGCGCGAGAGGGGCACGCTGTCGGCGGAGCTGCGCCAGCAGCGCGTATTTGCGCAGCGCGAATCCCTGCTGCGCCAGGCCCTGGAGCGCGTGGCGCCGGAAGCCTGGCCCGGCGCCGTGCGCCATGCGCACGACATCGACTGCCTGATCAAGGGGCTGCACCCCGAAGGCCGCCTGTCCGACCCCTGGCAGGAGCTGGCCCGCCTTGCCCTGCGCATCGCACGTCCGGCGCGCGCATCACGTTGAAAAGGAAGCTTTCGCATGAGCACTGAAGACAAGGATCACGACATCGTCGCCGACATGCAAGGCCTGGGCCGCCAGGCGCGCCAGGCGGCCAGCCTGCTGCGCAACGTGCCGGGTCCGGCCAAGGCGCGCGCGCTGCGTGCCATGAGCCGGCTGCTCGCGGCGCGCAAGACTCCGCTCCAGACGGAAAACGCCCGCGATCTCGAACAGGCGCGCGCCGCCGGCCTGGACGCGGCCCTGCTGGATCGGCTCACGCTGTCGGACCGCAGCATCGCCGCCATGGCCAACGGCCTGGAGCAGATTGCCGCCATGCCCGATCCCGTCGGCGAGATCAGCGCCAGCGTCTTGCGCCCCAATGGCATGCGCGTCGCGAAGATGCGCGTCCCGCTGGGCGTGATCGGCATCATTTACGAATCGCGCCCCAACGTCACCATCGATGCCGCCGCCCTGTGCCTGAAATCCGGCAACGCGACCATCCTGCGCGGCGGCAGCGAAGCCTTGCACTCCAACATCGCCCTGGGCGCCATCATTCGCGAGGGACTGGCCGATGCCGGCCTGCCGGCGCATGCGGTCCAGGTCATCGAGACGCCCGACCGCGCCGCCGTGGGCGCGCTCATCACCATGACCGATTACGTCGACGTCATCGTGCCCAGGGGCGGCAAAGGGCTGATCGCGCGCCTGAGCGCCGAAGCGCGCGTGCCCCTCATCAAACACCTGGACGGCAATTGCCACGTCTATGTCGATGCGCACGCCGATCTGGACACGGCCCACGACATCACCATCAACGCCAAAACCTATCGCTACGGCATCTGCGGCGCCATGGAGACCTTGCTGGTGCACGCCGACATCGCGCCCGCCTTCCTGCCCAGCCTGGCGGAAACACTCGCGGAAAAAGGCGTGGAGATGCGCGGCTGCGAACAGACCTGCGCCCTGCTCTCGCAGGCCGTGGCGGCCACGGAAGCGGACTGGAGCACTGAATACCTGGCGCCCATTCTCGCCATCCGCATCGTCGAGAGCCTGGGCGACGCCATCGCCCATATCGCCCGCTATGGCTCCGGCCATACCGAAGCCATCGTCACGGAAAACATTGCCGCCGCAGAACGCTTCCAGCGCGAGGTCGATTCCAGCTCGGTCTACGTCAACCTGCCCACCTGCTTTGCGGATGGTTTCGAGTACGGCCTGGGGGCCGAAATCGGCATTTCGACGAATCGCCTGCACGCCCGTGGCCCGGTGGGGCTGGAAGGCCTGACGACGCAGAAATGGGTGCTCAACGGCAACGGCCAGCTGCGCGGCTGACGGGAGGCCGCCATGTTGTGGATCAAGACGCTGCACATCGTCATGGTGGCCTCGTGGTTTGCCGGTCTGTTCTACCTGCCGCGCATTTTCGTCAATCTGGCGCAGGAGACGGATGTCTACACGCAGGAGCGCCTGCTCGGCATGGCCACGCGCCTGTACCGCTTCATGACGCCGCTGGGCGTCATCGCGCTGGCTCTGGGGCTGTGGTTGTTCCTGGGCTACGGCATCGGGGCGGGCGCGGGCTGGATGCACGCCAAGCTGGCGCTGGTGGTGGTTTTGATCGTCTACCACGCCGCCTGCGGGCGCTATCTGCGCCGCTTCCAACGCCACGCCAACCGCCACGGCCACCGGTTCTACCGCTGGTTCAACGAAATCCCCGTCGTCCTTCTGCTGGCCGTGACCGCCCTGGTCGTGGTGCGGCCGTTCTAGCGCGCCCGCCCCGACCTGACGTGCGCTTCCCTTTCCCATCCCCTTGCCTCGCGCCCCCGCACTGCCACCATGACCGATGACGCTCCCGCCCGCCGCCGCCTGACGCTCAAATCCGCCGCGCGCCCCCAGCGCGACGAGTCCGCCCGCGATCCCGAGCGCAAGCGCAGCGGTGCCCGGGCACACCGCGTGCAGCGCCAGGCAGCGGCACGTCGTCCCGCCGACGCGCCACTCGCGCCCACCGATACGCCGGTCGCCGACGAACATTTCACGGTGTTCGCTCCCTGCCCGCAGGGGCTGGAAGCGGTGCTGGCGCAGGAGCTGACGGCACTGGGCTTCGACGCGGTGCGCGCCGGTCGGGCCGGCTGCCACTTCGAGACCGACTGGTCCGGCGTCATGCGGGCGAACCTGCACTCGCGCCTGGCCACGCGCATCCTGGTGCGCGTCGCACACGCCAGCGTGCGCAAGGAAGACGACATCCTCGCGCTGGCCAGCGCCACACCCTGGGAGCGCTGGTTCGGCCCGGAGCACCGGCTGCGCGTCGATACCTCGGCCATCCGCAGCCCCATGCAAAGCCTGAACTACTGCAATCTGCGCGCCAAGGATGGCATCTGCGACCGCCTGCGCGCCAAGGAAGGGGCGCGGCCCGACATCGACACCGTGCGCCCCGACGCCCGCGTCCATCTGTTTCTCGATGCGAGCAGCGCCACCTTGTATCTGGACACCTCCGGCGAAGCGCTGTTCAAGCGCGGCTGGCGCCTGGACAAGGGCGATGCCCCGCTGCGCGAGAACCTTGCGGCCGGCCTGCTTGCGCTGTCGGGCTGGACTCCGGATCAGGCCCTGCTCGACCCATTTTGCGGCAGCGGCACCATTCTGCTGGAAGCCGCCTGGATGGCGCTGAAAGTGCCGCCCGGCGTCTGGCGCCCCTTCGGCTTCGAGCGCCTCAGAACCTACCGCTCCCAGCACTGGCAGGACATCCGCAGCGAAGCGCGCAGCCACATCCTGGAACAGCCGCCGGCGCCCCTGCACGGCTTCGATCACAATCCGCAGGCCATCGCCATGGCGCGCCAGAACATGGCGCGCGCGCGCCTGTCGGAAAATACCATCCACTTCGCCACCGGCGATGCCCTGGAGATGCTGCCGCCCGCGCCGCAGGGGCACATCGTCACCAACCCCCCGTATGGCGAACGCATGGACGACGTCGATGCGGCGTTCTGGCACGCGTGGTCGGGTCAGCTCAAACGCCATTTCGGCGGCTGGATGCTGAGCATCATCTCCAGCGACAAAGGCCTGCCGGGCGCCCTGCGCCTGAAAGCGCTGCGCCGTCACCCGGTCTACAACGGCGCCCTGGACTGCCGCCTGTTCCAGTTCGCACTCGTCACGAGCCATTATCGACGCCCATGACGCGTACTACGCTCATGCGGCAGCGCAACATCATGCTTGCAAAGTTCTAGGGTAAACCCTATAATAGGGTTATCACCTAGTCCACCCATTGAAACAATGAGGCAATCATGATCAACACTGGCAACTACACCCGTCTGACCGACTCGCTCGAGCGCGAGCTCATGGCTCGCGCCATTGAAGAGCAGATGCGCTTCAAGCCCGGCAAGGCCCTCAAGGCGCTGTTCGTGCGTCTGGCCAGCAAGTTCAGCGGCAAGGCGCCCCACATTCCGGCCGGCGTGAAGCACGCGGCGCAGTGAATCTCCGCAAGGCAGTCGGCACTGACCGAATGCCCGCGTGCTGCAACCGCCCTGCCATGGGCGGTTTTTTCATGGGCGCCGCCTGGGCGATAATGGAGGATTCCCGCGAATCCTTCAGATTTTGCAATGCATCAAAACCGACGCGATCCCATCCCTGACGGCCTGCGCTATTGCGGGCGGCTGCGGCGCCTGGCCAGCATGACCTACGAAGGCGTACTGCTGTTCGGCGTCGTGTTCGTGGCGGACTATCTGTTCGACACGCTCACGCAAAGCCACGACGGCCTCGCACTGCGCCACTGGCGCCAGGTTCTCGTCTTCGTTGCCATCGGCGCCTACTTCGTGGCGAGCTGGCGGCGCAAGGGCCAGACCCTGCCCATGAAAACCTGGCACATCCGCCTGATGATGCGCGATGGCCGGGGGCCCGGCTCCCTGCGACTGGTGATGCGCTACCTGTTGGCCTGGACCTTGCCGCTGATCTACTTTCGCATCGTCGAGCAGGCCGTCCTGCACAGCGGCAATCACGGCCTGTACTGGCTGCTGGCCGGTCTGCCCCTGATTTTCTTCCTCTGGACCTGGTTCGATCCCGAACGCCAGTTCCTCCACGATCGTCTGCTGGGTACCCGGCTCGTCGATCAGCGCAGCCTGCCCTCATGACCGATATCCTCAAACGCTATCTCCTCGCCGACCGGCGCATCCGTGTACAGGCCGTGCGCCTGGAACAGGCCTGGCAGGCCGGCCTGGCGCATCAGGCGCTGCCGGCGCCCGTGCGCGACCTGCTCGGCGAGCTGTGCGCCGCCGCCGTCCTGCTCGCCGCCAGCCTCAAGTTCGACGGCTCGGTCATCCTGCAGATCCAGGGCGACGGCCCGGTCGCCCTGCTGGTGGCAGAATGCACGGCACAATTGGGCGTACGCGCCACCGCCAGCCTGCGCGAGGGCGCAGCCATCGCCCCCGATGCGCCGTTCCAGACGCTGCTCAACGCCAACGGGCAGGGCCGCTTCCTGGTCGTGCTCGATCCCCAGGATGCGAGCGGGCGCCTGCAACCGTATCAGGGGATCGTGCCCCTGGACGGCGCCACGGTGGCCGAGGCACTGGAGCAATACATGCTGGGCTCGGAACAATTGCCGACGCGGCTCTGGCTGGCGGCGGACGGCGAGCAGTGCGCGGGCCTCATGCTGCAGCGCCTGCCGGGCAGCGGGGGTCACGCACCCGCGGACAAGGCCCGTGTGGAAGATCTCTGGGACACGCTGGCCCAGCTGTTCCAGACGGTCGGGCGCGAAGAGCTGCTTGCCAGCGCACCCGAAACCCTGGCTCATCGCCTGCTGTGGTCGTACGACGTCCTCATGCTCGAGAGCAGCCGACCGCACTGGCATTGCCCCTGTACGCGCCAGCGCGTGGCGGACATGCTGCGCATGCTGGGCCGCGACGAGGTCGACGACATCGTGCGCGAGCAGGGCAGCGTGACGGTGCAGTGTCACTTCTGCGGCAAACCCTACCGCTTCGATGCCGTGGACAGCGCGGCGCTGTTCGTCACGCCCGACCAGGGCCCGTCCGGGGGCAGCCCCACGCTGCACTGAAGCGCGGCCCGCGCGACCCGCGTAATTCCGACAATCGACGGGGGTGCCGGCGGCTGGCACACTGGTCCCATGCCTGCCGCCGCCCATTTCCCCGCCCGCCGCAGCCGCCAGCACCAGCACGGCCTGGCCCTGGTCGAGTTCGCCGTCGCGGCGCTGCCCGTGCTGTTGCTGGGCATGGGCGGCCTGGAACTGTCCCATTGGCATTTCGTGCGCCAGGGCATCAGCCTGGCCCTGCTGGATGCCGGCCGCGCGGCCATCACGGCCCACGCGGATCCCGAGCGCATCATCACCGCGTTCGAAACCGCGCTCGCGCCCCTGCATGTTTCTGCAAGGCACGGCGCGGCAGCGCGGGTCGGGCAGGCGCTGGCGCAACGCAGCCAGGCGCTGGCCGGCCCGCCTTGGCTCATTGAAGTGTTGTCGCCGTCGGCCAGCGCGTTCGCCGACTTTGCCGATCCCGCCCTCGCCCTGCCCTTGCCGGCCATCAACAATCATTACCTGGCCGAACAGGCGGCCCGCCACGGCGGGCAAAGCGGGCAAGCAGCGCGCGGGGCGGTTTCGGGCCAGACCTTTTATCAGGCCAACACCCTGGTGCTGCGCCTGAGCTGGCCACACCGCCCGGCCCAGGCCTGGCTGCGCCGGCTGCTGCAAGGCCTGGGTGACGCGCGCGGCAACTATCGCCAGCGCGCGCTGGCCGCAGGCTACCTGCCCATGGCGCGCCAGCTCACCTTGCTCATGCAGTCCCATCCCATGCAATGGCCAGACCACGGCAGCGGCAAAGTCATTTACCGCAGCGAAACCGGCGCCACCGGCCTGGCCTGTCGCGGCTGGCTATGTCATGCGCACGCAACGGCGGATTCGTCCGCAATGCGTGACGGCGGGCCGGCCTCCGCTCCCACGCCATCGGATGCCCTGGCGCGCACCAACGCCCCATCGGCAGGGCCAACCGCCGCCGTGCCCGCAGGCACGCTCCATCCGTCCACCGCAGCAGGCGCACCCGCGCCCCCGCCTTCCCTGCCGGCCTTCGCCGCACACGATGCAAACGGCAGCACCAGCAACGCCACCGACGCATCCGTCTCGCCGGGCGGCGCGGTCCCGGCCAACGCCAATCCGGCCGATGGCAACGCCTACCTGGAAACCGGTGCCGAAGCCGGCCTTGCGCCCGATGATGGCGTGTGCGGCGTGGTGTTGTGCTGTCTCTGATCGGTCTGCGGCAGAATCTGCACGAAAATCTCGCCATCGCGCAGCATGCCCTGCTCGGTGCGGGCCCGCTCTTCCACTGCCGCGCTGCCTTCCTTGAGATCCTGCACTTCCGCCGCGAGCGCGTTGTTGCGCGCCGTCAGCGCATCATTCGCGCTTTTCTGGCGCGCCATGCGGGCCTTGAGCGACGTCACCTGGCCCCAGCCGCCCTTGCCCCACCACAGCGGATACTGAATCGCCAGCGTCAAGGCCAGCAGCAGAAGAAACAGCAGGCGCATGACCGGCCAGGATCACACAACGGCCGTGTCAGCGTAGATTGTAGAAGGCGCCCCGACCCGGGTAGGCGGCCACGTCTGCCAGTTCTTCTTCGATGCGCAGCAGCTGGTTGTACTTGGCCGTGCGATCGGAACGCGACAGCGACCCCGTCTTGATCTGCAAGGCGTTGGTGGCCACGGCGATGTCGGCGATGGTGGTGTCCTCGGTCTCGCCGGAGCGATGCGAGACGACGGCGGTATAGCCCGCACGCTTGGCCATCTCGATCGCGGCGAAGGTTTCGCTGAGCGTGCCGATCTGGTTGATCTTGATGAGGATGGAGTTGGCCACCCCCTCGTCGATGCCGCGACGCAGCAGGCGGGTGTTGGTCACGAACAAGTCGTCGCCCACCAGCTGCACGCGCCGGCCCAGCGCCTGCGTGAGCTGCTGCCAGCCCTCCCAGTCGTCCTCGGCCATGCCGTCTTCGATGGAGATGATGGGATACTTCTCGCACCAGCTCTCGAGCAGATGCACGAAATCCGCCGCTTCCAGGGCTACCCCGCCTTCGCCGGCAAGGTGGTATCGCCCGTCGCGATAGAACTCGCTGCTGGCGCAGTCCAGCGCCAGCGCGATCTGGCTGCCGGCCTCGTAACCCGCGTCCTCGATGGCGTGCAGCACCAGGCCGATGGCCGCTTCGTGGTTGGCCACATTGGGGGCGAAGCCGCCTTCGTCACCCACCGCAGTGGACATGCCCTGCGCATCGATGCGCTTGCGCAGCGCGTGGAAGACTTCCGCCCCCATGCGCAGCGCTTCGCGGAAATTTTCCGCGCCCAAAGGCACGATCATGAACTCTTGCATGTCCAGCGTGTTGTTGGCGTGCGCACCGCCGTTGATCACGTTCATCATGGGCACGGGCATGGACATGGGACCGCTGCCGCCGAAATAGCGGTACAGCGACAGCCCGCTGTCTTCGGCCGCGGCGCGGGCCACCGCCATGCTGGCCGCGAGGACGGCGTTGGCGCCCAGGCGGCTCTTGTTTTCCGTGCCGTCCAGATCGATCAGGGTATGGTCGATGAAGCTTTGCTCTTGCGCATCCAGGCCGATGAGCGCCTCGGCGATCTCGGTATTCACGTTTTCGACCGCGCGCAACACGCCCTTGCCCAGGTACCGTGCCGCATCGCCATCGCGCAGCTCGACCGCCTCGCGCGACCCCGTGGAGGCGCCCGATGGCACGGCAGCCCTGCCCATCGCACCGGATTCAAGCAGCACGTCGCATTCCACGCTGGGATGGCCGCGCGAATCCAGGATTTCCCGCCCGATGATATCTACGATTGCACTCATGATGATGACACTTCCGCTGAAAAAGGGTTAGCACGGCACCGCCCGGCCTTGCGCCAATGGCTGATTGTACCTGCCTTGCCCTGCCTGCAACAGCGCCCCTGGCCGCCGGCGTCAGACCAGCGACCGCAGCTGCGCATCGAGACGCTGCAAGACCTGGCTCAGGTCCGCACGCTCCGTCGCGGACAGGCAATCCAGCGCGTGACGCATGAACTCCGCCCGGCGCGGCAGGGTGCGGCGCACCAGCGCCCTGCCTGCCGCGCTGAGCGTCACATCGATCAGGCGATTGTCCGTCGTGTTGCGCGTGCGGATGATCAGACCCTGCTGCTCGAGGGCCTTGAGCTGCCGGGTGACGGCGGCGGGATTGGTCCCCAGCCGGGCGACCAGGGTCTTCTGCGGCAGGCTGCCCTGCTCGTGCATGGCCAGCAGGATGCGCCAGCGGGGCATGGACTGGCCGACCTGGGTATCGAAAGCGGCCTGCAGGCTGCGATAGGTCTGTGCCAGCTGCTGCAGAACGCGTACGGGCGCTTCGTCAGGCATGATCCCTCCAGTGAGCGGCGCGGCCGGCCTCAGGCGGACCGGCCCGGGCTCGCGCTCAGGTCCGTGGGCGGCAGGCGCATCACCCACGCCGTGGCCAGCAGGGCGAACATCAGGCTCACCAGCAGGCCCGCGTGCACGGCACCGACCAGGGCTTCGCGCGCCTGTTCGAGCAGCGGCTGGCTTTCCAGCGCCACGGCGCGCAGGCGTTCCGCGAACACCGTCTGCGTCTGGCGATTCACCAGCACCTGCGGGTCGGCGAGCAGCGCCTTCCAGCCGGTGTCCTCCAGGCCCGCCACCATCTTGTGTACTTGCCCGGCATAATAATGGCTCACCACCGTGCCGATCAATGCCATGCCCAGCATGCCGCCGATCATGCGCGTGGATTGCAGCATGGCCGTGCTGATGCCCAGCAGCGTGCGTCCGGCCACCTGCTGGGCGAACACGGTCAGGTTGGGCATCACGAACCCGAAGCCCAGGCCGCCCAGCGTCATGATCAGGGCCAGCAGCCCGCCCGACGTGCTGTGGCGCGTGAACACCAGGCCAATGGTGCACAGGGTGAGCAGACCGAAACCCAGGTACAGCATGTCGTTGGGCCGCGGCAGACGCATCACGACCCGTCCGTTGATGATGCTGCCCACAGTGATGAATACCACCAGGGGCGTGATCGCCAGGCCCACTTCCTGCGGCGTCATGCCGAAGCCCCCCTGGAACAGCAGGGGCACGTAGAACAGCAGGACGAACATCAGCGCCCCGGCCAGCAGGGACAGCACGAACAGCGTGGCCAGGCTGCGGTCGCGCAGCATGCTCATGGGCAGCAGCGGCTGGGCGCAGCGCTTCTCCCAGAGCAGCAGGCCGCCCAGGCACAGCAAGGCGCACAGGCCCAGCAGAATCACCGTCAGGCTGACACCCCGGCGCGGCAGCAATTCGACGAACAGCTGCAGACAGGTCAATCCGACCGCAATCAGCAGCGCACCCTGCCAGTCCAGCGTGACGCGGCTGGTCGCCACCTGGCGGATATGGGGCAGATAGCGCCAGATCATGAACAGGCCGACAAATCCGATGGGCAGATTGACATAGAACACCGAGCGCCAGCCCGCAACCTGTGTAAGAAAGCCCCCCAGGGTCGGGCCGATGCCGCTGGCGATACCATAGGCGGCGCTCAGCAGTACCTGCCAGCGCAGGCGCACGCGCGCATCGGGAAACAGATCCGGCACGCAGGCGAATACCGTGCCCAGCAACATGCCGCCGCCCACCCCCTGAAGCGCGCGCGCCAGCACCAGCTGCATCATGGACTGGGACAGGCTGCTGATGACGGACGCCAGGGAAAACACCAGAATGGACGCCACCACGAAAGGCTTGCGGCCGTAATAATCGCCAAGGCGCCCAAACACGGGTACGGTCACCACCGCCGTGAGGAGATAGCCGCTGGCAACCCAGGCGTACAGTTCGAAGCCCTGCAGCTCCGCCACGATGGTCGGCAGCGCCGTACCCACCACGGTCTGGTCGATGGCCACCAGCACCGAGACGAAGCACAGGCCCAGCACGGCAAGCAGCGAATGGCGCACCGAGAGCAGGCGGCCACTTTGTGCGGAACTCGGGACAGGCGGAGCGCTCATGCCGGCAACGGGAAAAAACAGGTTGATTGACCTATCAACAATTATAGCCAAAAAACCGCCGCACCGGCGCGCCCTGCGAATTCGCGATCAGCTGCGCTGATCGCGGTGAGCGAGCGCGGCGCGAATGTAGCTGGAAAACAACGGATGGCCGTCGCGCGGCGTGGAGGTGAACTCCGGATGAAACTGCACGCCCATGAACCACGGGTGACCGGGAAGCTCCATGATTTCCGGCAGGTTTTCCGTGGGCGTGCGCGCACTGATCACGAGCCCGCTGGCCTCGAGTCGATCGACGTAGACGTTGTTGACCTCGTAGCGGTGGCGATGGCGTTCGTTCACCGTATCGCCGTAGATGCTGTGCGCCAGCGTGCCCGTGCGCACCGGACACCGCTGCGCGCCCTTGCGCATGCTGCCGCCCAGGTCGCTGCCGGCATCGCGCCGCTCGACCGCGCCCTCGCGGTCCTGCCACTCGCTGAGCAGGGCCACCACCGGATGCGGTGCCGACGGATTGAACTCGGTGCTGTCCGCCCCGCCCAGGCCCACGACGTGGCGCGCGTATTCCACCACGGCCAGCTGCATGCCCAGGCAAATGCCCAGAAATGGTACGCCGCGCTCGCGCGCGTAGCGGATGGCGAGGATCTTGCCTTCTGTACCGCGCTTGCCGAAACCGCCGGGCACCAGAATGGCGTCCATGTCGTCGAGCACCGCCGTGCCCTGCGCCTCAATGAGTTCGGAATCGATGTAGGCGATGTCGATCTGGGAATCCGTATGGATGCCCGCGTGCACCAGCGCTTCGGTGAGGGACTTGTAGGATTCCGTCATGTCGACATACTTGCCGACCATGCCCACGCGCACGTGTTCACGCGGGCGCGCGAGTGCCGCGACGAGACGGTCCCACATGCTCAGGTCCGCCGGCGGTGGCGACAGGCCCAGCACGTCGCAGATCAGGGTATCCAGCCCCTGGTTGTGCAACATGGCCGGGATTTCGTAGATGGAGGCGGCATCCCACACGGAAATGACGGCATCCTGGGGCACGTTGGAGAACAGGGAAATCTTGGCCAGCTCTTCGTCCGGAATGCGCCGGTCGGCCCGGCACAGCAAGGCGTGCGGCGTGATGCCGATTTCGCGCAGCTTTTGCACCGAGTGCTGCGTGGGCTTGGTCTTGAGCTCGCCGGCCGTGGGAATGAAGGGCACCAGGGTCAAATGCACGAAAGCGGCGTTGCCGCGCCCCAGGCGCAGACTCATCTGCCGCACCGCCTCCAGAAAAGGCAATGACTCGATGTCGCCCACGGTACCGCCGATCTCGACAATGGCCACGTCCGCCTGGCCATCGAAGGCCGCGGTGGCGCCGCGCACGATGAAATCCTGAATCTCGTTCGTGATGTGAGGGATCACCTGCACCGTCTTGCCGAGGTAATCGCCGCGGCGCTCTTTGCGCAGTACGGATTCGTAGATCTGCCCGGTGGTGAAATTGTTCACCTTGCGCATGCGCGTGGTGATGAAGCGTTCGTAATGGCCCAGGTCGAGATCGGTTTCCGCCCCGTCTTCGGTGACGAAGACCTCGCCATGCTGGAACGGGCTCATGGTGCCCGGATCCACGTTGATGTAGGGGTCCAGCTTGAGCATGGTCACGCGCAGGCCGCGCGACTCGAGGATGGCGGCGAGCGACGCTGCGGCAATGCCCTTGCCCAGGGACGACACCACGCCCCCGGTCACGAATACGTATTTGGTCATCTTGTAGGGTGCCCGCAAGACAGGGGCGTCGGCATGAAAACGGGATTATACAATGCCGCCCACCGTCATCCGGCCGTCTCCAGCGGTTCCGTACGCTGCAACAACCAGTCCCGCGCCGCCCCGTCGACGTGCGGCAGAAGACGGGCGCGCACTTCAGCGTGATAGGCATCCAGCCAGGCAATGTCGGATGCCTGCAGCAGGCTGGCATCGATGCAGCGCGTATCGATGGGGCACAGCGTAAGCGTTTCAAAACGCAGGAAACGGCCGAACTCGCTCGCCTCGGCCGCCACGGCCAGGACCAGGTTTTCGATGCGGATGCCCCATTGCCCCGGACGGTACAGACCGGGCTCGTTGGACGTCACCATGCCTTCGAGCAGCGCCGTGCCCTCATCGACCTGGCGCCGCGACGAGATGCTTTGCGGCCCTTCGTGAACATTGAGGAAATAACCCACGCCATGACCGGTGCCGTGACCGTAATCCAGGCCCGCTTGCCACAGCGGCGCGCGCGCCACCGCGTCCAGCATGGGCCCGGGTGTGCCCTCGGGAAAATGCAGTTGCGACAAGGCGATCATGCCGCGCAGCACGCGGGTGTAATCGCAGCGTTGCGCCGCGCTGGGCTGCCCCACGGGCACGACGCGGGTGATGTCCGTCGTGCCGCCCAGGTATTGCCCGCCGGAATCGATCAGCAGCAAGCCATTGCCGGCGATCGCGGCGTGGCGCTGCGGCGTGGCCTGATAGTGCGGCATGGCACCGTTGGCGTTGAACCCGGCGATGGTGGCAAAACTCGGGCTGACGAAGCCCGGCTGCGCGGCGCGGGCCTGCGTGATGCGCTCGTCCACGGTGAGCTCGGTGATGGGCTCGCCCTGCGCCAACGCCGCTTCCAGCCAGGCAAAAAACCCGCACAAGGCCGCGCCATCGGCTTCCATGGTGGCGCGAATCTGCGCCGCTTCCGCAGGCAGCTTGCACGCTTTGAGGCGCTGCGACGGATTGGGCGCCGCGTGCAACACCAGGTGGGAAAAATGCGCCTGCGTCGCCAGCGTGGTGCGCGCCGGATCGAACAGCAGCGACTGCCCGGGCGCGAGCGTGGCCAGCACGGCCCCAACGTCTTCGTAAGCGCGCAAATCGATACCGTCCGCGCGCAGGCGCGCCTGCAGATCGGGCGCAATGCGGCGGTCATCGACGAACAGGATGGCCGTTTCAGTGCCCAGCAGCAGGAAGGCAAGAAAAACAGGGTTGTAGGGAATATCGGCACCGCGCAGGTTGAACAGCCAGGCGATGTCGTCCAGGCTGGAGAGCAAGTGCCAGTCGGCCTGCGCCTGCGCCATGGCGCAGCGCAGGGCAGCGAGGTTTTCTGCGCGCGTGCGACAGGCCTGCGGCGGCAGATGCTCGAACACTGCCGCGCACGGCAGCGCCGGGCGTTGCGGCCACAAGGCGTCGAGCAGCGCTGGCGCATCGACCAGGCTCAGCCCCGCGGGCTCCAGGCGCGCCTGCCATTGCGCGTGCAGCTGCACCGGCAGGCAGGAAAAATCCGTCCAGATGCGATCCCCGGCCTGGCCGTGCTGCGCCAGCCATTCATGCGGCGGCAAGACATCCGCGTGCCCGGCGCGCATCAGCAAGAGTGCCGTGCCGGCCAGGTCCGCCTGCGCCTGCTCCCAGTAGCGGCTGTCGGTCCACAGGCCGGCGAAATCGGCCGTCACCACCAACGTGCCGGCCGAGCCTGAAAAACCGCTGAACCAGCGCCGCGACTGCCAGTGCGCCGGCAGGTATTCCGACAGGTGTGGATCCGAAGTGAGGAAGACCGCCGCCTGCAGCCCCTGGCTGCGCATGGCCTGGCGCAAAGCCTGCAGACGGGCCTGCACGATGGCCGCCGGGAAGGCATCACCCATGCGTGGCCCCGTCAGGCGGCGACGGCCGACACATCCAGGCGCGCCTTTGTGCGGGCCTGCACGTCCTGTACGGTGACGTCCGGCGCCAGCTCGATCAGCTTCAGGCCGTCGTCACCCACTTCGAAAACACCCAGGTCCGTCACGATGAGGTCGACCACGCCCAGCGCCGTGAGCGGCAACGTGCATTCGGGCAGCAACTTGATGTCTTCCGTGCCATCCTTGAGGCGAGCGACGTGCTCCATGAGCACCACCACGCGCCGCACGCCGGCCACCAGATCCATGGCGCCGCCCATGCCCTTGACCATCTTGCCCGGGATCATCCAGTTGGCCAGATCGCCTTTCTCGGACACCTGCATGGCGCCCAGAATGGCCAGATCGATCTTGCCGCCACGAATCATGGCGAACGAATCCGCCGATGAGAAAAACGACGAACCCGGCAGCGTCGTCACCGTCTGCTTGCCGGCATTGATCAGATCGGCATCCAGCTCTTCCTCGGTTGGGAACGGGCCCATGCCCAGCAGCCCGTTTTCAGACTGCAGCCAGACCGTCACGCCGTCGGGCACGTAGTTGGCCACCAGCGTGGGCATGCCGATGCCCAGGTTGACATAGAAACCATCCTGCAGCTCGCGCGCCGCACGCGCCGCCATTTGTTCACGCGTCCAGGCCATGTCTTACGCTCCTTCGGGTTGGCGAATGGTGCGCACTTCGATGCGCTTCTCGGGATGGGCGTTGAGCACCACGCGATGCACGAAGATGCCCGGCAGGTGGATCTCGTCTGGATCGAGCGTGCCGGTCTCGACGATTTCTTCCACTTCGACCACCGAAATGCGCCCCGCCATCGCGACGTTGGGGTTGAAGTTGCGTGCCGTCATGCGATAGACCAGATTGCCGGCGCGATCCGCCTTCCAGGCCTTGGACAAGGCGATGTCCGGCACCAGGGAGCGCTCCATGAGATAGCGCTCGCCATCGAACTCACGCACTTCTTTGCCTTCGGCCACCAGCGTGCCCACGCCGGTGCGCGTAAAAAAAGCCGGAATGCCGGCGCCGCCGGCGCGCAGCTTTTCCGCCAGCGTGCCCTGGGGCGTGAACTCCAGCTCGAGCTCGCCTGCCAGATACTGACGCGCGAACTCCTTGTTCTCGCCCACATACGAGGCAATCATCTTGCTGATCTGCCGGGTTTCAAGCAGCTGCCCCAGACCAAAGCCATCGACGCCGGCATTGTTGCTGATGCAGGTCAGATTCTTCACGCCGGTATCGCGCAGTGCCGCGATGAGCGCTTCGGGAATGCCGCAAAGACCAAAGCCGCCGACGGCGATACTCTGGCCGTCGGCCACGATGTCCTTCAGCGCCCCGGCCGCATCGGGGTAGACTTTATCCATGTTTGCATCCTATTCAAGAACAAGACGGAGTTGGCATGCGGATCAACGATGCATCCCGCATCCCAGTATAAAGGATGATCGGAAGCGGCAGAGCCACTGACATTACAATAGCGGGTTGAGCCTTCAGGGAGATTGCAGTCATGTCCGAACGTGAATCCATGGAATACGACGTCGTCATCGTCGGCGCCGGACCCGCCGGCCTGGCGGCGGCGATCCGACTCAAGCAGCTGGCCGCCCAGAAAGACTGCGAGGTCAGCGTCTGCGTGCTCGAAAAGGGCGCAGAGGTCGGCGCCCACACCCTCTCGGGCGCCGTGGTCGACCCGCGTGCCCTGGATGAGCTGATTCCCGACTGGAAAGAGAAAGGCGCGCCGATGCAGACGGCCGTCACGGAAGACGAATTCCTCTTTCTCTCGGAAACCGGCGCACGGCGCACGCCCGGCTGGCTGCTGCCGCCTTGCTTCAAGAACCACGGCAACTACGTCGTCCGCCTGGGCTTCCTGGTCAAATGGCTGGGCGAGCAGGCGGAAGCGCTGGGCGTGGACATCTTCCCCGGCTTTGCCGCCGCGGAAATCCTCTATGACGACGCGGGCAGTGTCATCGGCGTGGCCACCGGCGACATGGGCGTGGCGCGCGACGGCTCGCACACGGATCACTACCAGCCCGGCATGGCCTTGATGGCGAACTACACCCTGTTTGCGGAAGGCTCGCGCGGCCAGCTGGGCCGCCAGCTCATCGAGCGCTTTGCGCTGGACAAGGGCTGCAACCCGCAAAGCTACGCGCTGGGCATCAAGGAACTCTGGGAAGTCGACCCGGCGCAATCCCATCCCGGGCGCGTCGTACACACCGCCGGCTGGCCGCTGGACACCGACACCTACGGCGGTTCCTTCCTCTATCACCTGCCGGACAATCTGGTGGCCGTGGGCCTGGTGGTCGGGCTGGATTACGCCAACCCCTGGCTTTCCCCGTTCGAGGAATTCCAGCGCTACAAGACGCACCCAGCCATCCGTCCCATATTCGAGGGCGGGCGCCGCCTTGCCTACGGCGCGCGTTCGCTCACGGCGGGCGGGCTGCTCTCTTTACCCAAGATGGTTTTTCCCGGCGGCCTCATGGCGGGCTGTGAAGCGGGCGTGCTGAACGCTTCGCGCATCAAGGGCAGCCACGCCGCCATCAAGACGGGGGCGCTGGCCGCGGATGCCATCTTCGATGCCCTAGCTGCGGGACGCGCGCACGACGTACTCGACGCCTATCCCGAAGCCTTCCGTGCGTCCTGGCTCCACGACGAACTCAAGAAATCGCGCAACTTCAAGCAGTGGTTCAAGAAGGGGCGCAGCATCGGTACGCTGATGACGGGCGTGGAGCAATGGCTGCTGCGTGGCCGCATACCCTGGAGCCTGCGCCACGATACGCCCGATCACGCCTGCCTCAAGCCGGCCTCGGAATGTCCGCGCATCGAATACCCCAAGCCCGACGGCAAGCTGACTTTCGATCGCCTCAGCTCGGTCTTCCTCTCCAATACCAACCACGAAGAAGACGAGCCCGTGCACCTGACACTGAAGGACGACAGCGTGCCGGTGGCCATCAACCTGGCGCGCTTCGCCGGACCGGAAGCGCGCTACTGCCCCGCCGGCGTGTACGAGTTCGTCAAGACCGACGACGGCGAGGACCGCCTGCAGATCAACGCCCAGAACTGCGTCCACTGCAAGACCTGCGACATCAAGGACCCCACCCAGAATATCGTCTGGGTTGCGCCCCAGGGCGGCGAAGGCCCCATGTACCAGGGCATGTAGGCCTGAGGCTCAGGGGCTTCAGGCGCGCCAGCGGGCCTGCTGGCCGCGTGTAAAATCCACGCGCGCCAGCACCAGCAGGCCGGCCACGAAGAACAGGCCGGTACAGGCCAGCGCCACGCGGTGCTGGCCCCCCGTCAGCCAGGTGATCAAACCGTAGAACAAGGGGCCCACCACGGCGGCCAGCTGCACGGCCACGGTCCAGAGGGCGTAGAATTCGGCGGGCCGCTCCGCGGGCGCCAGCGCCCCTACCATGGCCCGCCCCGCACTCTGACTGGTACCCATGCACAGGCCGGCCAGCACGGCAGCCAGCCAGAACACCCAGACGCGCTGCGACACCACCGCCAGCAAGACCATCACGATCCAGCCCACCAGCGTCAGCGCCAGCGCCGGCCGGTGTCCCAGACGATCCTGCACGTGACCGAACGCCAGCGCCCCTGCCGCAGCACCGATGTTGACGGTGAAAATCAAAACCATGGTATCCGCCATGGAGAAACCCATGACCTGCGAGGCATAGACCGCCGCGAGCGTGATGACCACGGCGATGCCCGCGTGGTAGCAGGCGCCGCAGATCAGCAGGCGACGCAGATCGGGGAAGTGCGTCCCCGTTTCCTGCCAGGTGGCCCGCCACTGCGCCAGCATGCCCTGCGGCGGGCGCTCCCGTTGCGCGGCACCACGCTCGCGCAACCACAGCAGCGAAGGGATGGCCGCCAGCGCAAACACCGCCGCCGTCAGGGCCATCACCCACGGCACGCTGTCGGTCATGGGGGCGCCGCGCGCGTCGGCCGCGCGCACCAGCCACAGCGCCAGACCCAGCGTGAGCATGCCGCCCACATAACCCAGGCCCCAGCCCCAGCCCGACACCCGTCCGAGCGCCCGGGGACGCGCAATGCCAGGCAGGAATGCCGCGATCAGGGACTCGCCCATGCAATAAAAATAGTTCGACACCATGAGGGCCGCCAGCGACAGCACGATGCGACCCGGCTGGGCCAGCATCAGCGCGAGTGTGGCCAGTACGCAGCCCACCGTGCTGAGCAAGAGCAGGCGGCGCTTGGCGGCCCGCGCATCGGCCAGGGCGCCCAGTACCGGCATGCTGAGCATGATGGCCAGGTAAGAGGCGGACAGGGCGCCCGTCAGGGCCAGCGTGGCCCAGCTGGCGCCACGCGCCACCACGGCCACGAAATAGGCGTTGAACACGGTGGTCAGCACCACCGTCGTGTAGCCGGAATTGGCGAAATCATACATCGCCCAGGCCCACAGCTCGCGCGTGCCGACACCCGGCAACAGGGCGCGCCGAATCATGCCGCCAGGCCCCGAAACCGGGAAATCCCCGGTTTACGCTCACGGCAAGTTTGGGTACACTTTGGCCCGTTCACACTATCCCCTCGTACGCTCATGCCGCCATCACAGGGCATCCGCCCCACCCTCGCCGTCAGAATAACACCCTGGCCCCGCCGCGCGGCGCTGGCGCTGGCGCTGGTGCTGGGCACGGCGGTGCTGGCTGGCTGCGCCACCTCGCAAGGGGATACGGCACGGGTCACGCGCGATGCCTACAGCGGGCGCACCCAGGCCGATCCACTCGGCGCCTGGCTGACTTCGCGCGACATCGTGCGCAGCACCACCACCGGCAGCAGCGGCCCGCAGGCGCTGGCCAGCACGGCCCTCACCATGCTGGGCACGAAATACCGCTTTGGGGGCGCGGCGCCCAGCACGGGTTTCGACTGTAGTGGGCTGGTCGGCTACGCGGCAGAAAAATCCCTAGGGCTGAAGCTGCCACGCCAGACCTCGCAAATCGCCCGCCTGGGCCAGTCGGTCAAACGTACGGAACTGCAAGAAGGCGATCTGGTCTTCTTCAACACGCGCGGCCAGCGTTTCTCGCACGTGGGCATTTACCTGGGCGATCGCAAATTCGTGCACGCACCCAGCAGCGGCTCGGTGGTGCGCATCGAAAGCATGGACATCGCCTACTGGAAAAAGCGCTACAACGGCGCGCGCCGCCTGGTGGGCCCGGACATGGCCGCCTCGGCCGATACCCCCGCCCTGCGCCTGAGCCAGGTGAATCTGCTGCAGCCCTGATACGGGCCGTCCCGCAAAAGCCCGGCACCCGGCCGGGCATCCCGCGCGCCCACGCTCAGTAACCGCTGCGCATCAGTGCCTGCTTCAGGCTGCTTACGGAGCGCCGGCAGGCCAGCACGCGGACATTCGTATGCTGCGCGGCGTCCCGAAATGCCTTCATGACGTTGTGGCCCAGGAAATCCGTGAGCAGAATCACCAGTTCCGTGCCTGACGGCAACTGCGGCGTCTTCTTCTGATGCGCGGCCGCACGGCCGCTGACATGGCGGCCGATGGCAATATTGTAGGCGTGCAATAACTCGGGGATGCCACCCAGGCTGTCTGCCCCCACGACCAAGGCTCTCGTTGGTTGATGAACCATGCTGACCTCGTTATCTGTTCAATAGGAACTTGAACGATAATCATTCTTATTACCGAAGTCAACCATGACCGTCATGACCGCATCACGCCCGAGGCCGTGCCCCGGGCGCCCTTGAGCCCGGCGATAAATACGCCGGGGCTGGTTTCAATAACGACGGCTCTTGAAGCTGACGGTCTGCTTGAATGCCTCCATCGAGCCCACTTTACGGATATCCCCCCACGTGCCCTTGTAGTAGGGAACGATATTGCGATCCGTCCAGTCGGTCGTCACATCGCCCTGAATGCCATTGACATAGCCAAACAGCATGAAACTGTGATTGGGCTTGATCTCGGCAACGGGATAGACCATGGCGAATGTCGAACCGAAATCGTTGTAGACTTCGACGATATCGCCCGCCGTCACCGCCAGTGCATCGCAATCAGCGGGATTCAGCTCGATATAGGCCATGGGGTAGCGCGCCTGCACCATAGCGTTGTACTGATCGTGGTAAGCCGTTTGCCAGACCTCATTGCTGCGGCCATTGTTGAGCCAGAAGCGATATTTGTCTTTTTGCTGCTGTACCGTGGCGGGCAGGCCCTGCCACAATGCCGGCTGAAAATGTGCCCTGCCATCCTCGGTATCGAACCGGCCATCCGTATACAGCATCTCGGTACCCACAAACCCCGTGGCTTCATCCCAGGATATCACCGGAAGCTGGACGCCGTCATTGCCGCTGCGGCGCAGCCGGTCGTAAGTCACCAGGTGCCCTGTGGAACCGCCTTGGCTGTCGATTGCCGGTGCGCCGGGCTGGCCCGCGCGTCGAAAACCATCATCGAAGGCGTCTTCTTCGGTTTTCCAGTCGAAACCGGCGAAACGTGCCGCCATCGTGTCGTTGCCTTCCTGCCGATAAAGATTTTCCAGCGTATTGGCAATCCGCGCTGCAATCAAGCAATCCGCCATGGCTTGCCCCGGGGGATCCATGAATTTCTCGGACAGGCGGATGCGGCGCTCGCCATTCATCGAGGTCAGATTCATTTCACCGGGATGCGCCGCGGGCAGCAACAGATGCGCGGCCTCGGCCAGTTTGGTCGGATACAGGTTGATGCTGGCGACGAACAAGCCCCCTTGCTGCGTCGCGGTATAAATCGCATCGATCATCTCGGCAAGGCCGGCGCCGCGCGCCTTTTGCATTGCCCGCTTGACGATGGCGCTGCGTTTCAGGATGACGTCGCGCAAGCGCTCGGCGTTGTTGCTGGTCTGAAAGTTGTTGCAACCCCACCAGGTCATCATGCGACCCTGGCCATTGATCAACGCCTGATCGATATAAATTTTCCGATCACCCGGATAAGGCGGTCGGGTATAGCCTTCCTGGTGCCCGCCCATACGCACACATCCCGTGCCCCGTCGACCCACATTGCGTGTCGCCAGCACCAGGTTCAACAGTGCGGATTGAATGGTGTAATTGTCATTGCCCCAGATAATGCCCTTTTCATAGGCATGCAGGGTTCGGGGCAGCGCGCCGTCCGATGTGGGTTGGTACGACCACTGTGCTGCCTGAATCAGTTTTTGTGTGCCGACCCCCGTGATCCGGCTGCATTCCTCCAATGACATGTCGCACGCCGCCACGGCCGCGTCGAAACCCGTCGTGTGCGCCGAGATGAAATCCTTGTCGATCCAGCCTTGCTGCACGACGTAAGCGAACAAACCATTGAACAAAGCAGTATCGGTACCCGGCGCAATATCCAAGTGCAAGACGCGCTCCGGCCCGGCCACCTGACGGGCTACGGCGATCGACGCCGTCTCGCGCGGATCGACGAAAATAATCCGGGCCGGGGCGAACTCGCGCTCTCCGAAGCGGCGTTTCTTGTCTTCCTGGGTCACCCCCTGCAGATTCGGCACCCAGTGATTCAGGAAGTAATTGGTCTGTGTTTCGTACGGATTGTTGCCGATGGACCACAGCACATCCGCCAGGCGCGCGTCCTCATACGCGTTATTGAGTTCGCCCACACCCATGTCGCGCGTGGCATGACATTCAGAATTGTAGGCGGGCCGATTATGAATCCGCACCATCGGGGTTTGGATGGCAGAAAACATCAGTTTGCCAGTCCCCCAGGTGTTCTCGAAGCCGCCCCCGGCACCGCCATGATCGAAACACGAAAAGAACACGCCTTCGGGGCCATCGGTGTCCAGGATCTTCTTGACGAGGCCCGCGTACAAGGCCAAAGCCTGGTCCCAGGTCGTATCCACCCACTGATCCGCCGCATAGAAGCGCGGATACTTCAGGCGCTCGCGGGTATCACCCTCTGGCGTGTACATGTACGATGCCATCTTGCCGCCGCGCGTCGAGCTCAGGCCCTTGTTGACCACGCACTCGCGGTCGGGCACGATGAGGATGTTGTAGCGCCGGCCATCGGCCTCGGTGATCACATTGCTCATCGCCGGCGACAAGGTTGTCGCCAACGGGGGCAGTTGCCGCGTGAAGTCCAGCCCGAGCGCGTTCTGGTCGGCGGCCCGACCACCCTCCTCCTGCTCAGGCCACTTATAGACCTGATAACCGCAACCGACGATACAGAAATGGCAAACCATGTTGCTGCGCTGGGCATCCTTGGGGGGCAATGTGATGCGGTCCACTTGTCTAGCCATGATGAATCCCCTCAGATGATATTGGCCTGCCGGCCGTAGATCAAACCAGTGACGCCCACAGCGGTCAGCGCATCCGTACCCGCGTCGTAGTGCAGCCGGATGCGGGGCAAATCCTGTGTTGCCTGCCCACAAATCATCTGGCCCGACTTTTCAGCATCAAATTCGCTGAAGTGACAGGGGCATTTGAATGTCTTGCTGATCTGGTCATAGCTGGTCGGGCAGCCCATGTGCGTGCACAACACGCTGTACCCGACAATATCTCCGTCCGGCCCGACACCACCCGGCACCCGTTTGCCCAGTTTGACCGCCAGGCATGGCGACGCCTCGTCCGGATAAGAAAAATACACCGGCGCATCTCCTGTGATGGCGGCGGCAGCACCGACCGGGACCTGCGGATAAGGAAGGACGGTGTTGCCAACTTGCGGATCCGCCACGCCTTTCGCCTGTGCGCCAGCCAGCGGGCCCATTGCGGCCACAGCGGCCACCCCACTTCCACCAGCCTGCAAAAACCGGCGTCTCCGAATATCAACCGCATCCATCATGACTATCTTCCTCCTTGACCAAACGTTATGGCGATGTTTCCTTTTTGCATGCCCTGACAACCAGGCTATCGGTCAGCGGGGCGCACACTTCCGGGTGACCATTGCAGCAGTCATGCAATAAAAACCGAATGATTTTTTCGATATGCGCGAGGTTTACGCGATAAATAATGGAGCGCCCCTGCCGTCTGGATACCACCCACCCGGCTCTGGCCAATACCGCCAGATGCGCCGACATCGTGTTGTGCTGCACCTCCAATTGGCGCGCCACCTCGCCAGCGGCGAGCCCATCCGGTTCATGGCGCACTAATAATTGCAAGGTTTTGAGTCGCGTCTCCTGCGAGAGCGCCGCAAAACTGATGACCGCGTTTTCCATTTCGATATTTCCAAGGATATAGACATATTGGACGGCTTTCAATCAAAACCATACCTGGGATAAACCCTCATCGCCTGTCGCGCCCACAGCCACGGCGCCGCGCTAAGAGGCCACCCCCTCTTTCACGGCGGCATCGACCACCTCACGTGTCAAGGCCGGCGCCAGCATTTCCAGGAAGACGTAGACATAGTCGCGCAGAAATATGCCCGACTTGAGCGCGACACGGGTGACGTGCGTGCCGAACAAATGCCCGGCAGGCAGGCCCACGAGCCCCGCTTCACGGACGGGATCGAAGGCCATGCCGGCGATGATGCCCACGCCCAGACCAACGTCGACATAGGTTTTGATCACGTCAGCATCGATGGCGGCCAGCACGATATCGGGTGTAATGCCATGGCGTGCGAAAACCTCATCCAGCGTGTTGCGCCCGGAAAACGCATGGTCGTAGGTAACGATGGGGTGGCGCGCCAGCGTCTGAAGGTCCAGCCGCTTGCCTTCGGACGCAAACGCGGCCGCCAGCGGGTGATCCTGGCGCACGACGACCATGTGCTCCCATTCGTAGACGGGCAAGGCCGCCAGCCCCGGAATCTGCGCCAGCGTCTCCGTGGCAATGGCCAGATCGGCGTCTTCGCGCAAGACCATTTGCGCCAGATGCGGCGGGCTGCCCTCGGCCAGCGAGACCCGCACACGCGGGAAGCGCGCGCGAAACGCCGGGATGACGCGCGGCAATATATAGCGCGCCTGCGCGTGCGTGCAAGCGATGACCAGCGCCCCTTCATCATGCTGGGCAAAGTCCGCGCTGACGCGCTTTAGATTGTCGATTTCGCGCATGATGCGCCGGATCACTTCGACCACCTGCTCGCCGGGTCGCGTCAGACCGCGAATGCGCTTGCCGTGACGCTCGAAAATCTGCAGACCAAGCTCTTCCTCGAGCTCGATGATGGCTTTGGACACGCCGGGCTGTGAGGTGTGCAGCGCGCGCGCCGCCTGCGTCAGATTGAAGTTGCACCGGATGGTTTCGCGCACGAAGCGCAACTGCTGCAGATTCATGACGCGTCGGCGACCACACCTTGGGCAAGCAGGTCGGCGATCTGCGCGGCGGTATAGCCCAGCCCGGCCAGGATGCTGCGCGTATGTTCGCCCAGCACGGGCGCGGGCCGGTCGATGCGCGTGGGCGTTTGCGAAAAATGGATCGGGCAACCCAGGGCTCGCGTGGGCCCGGCATCGCGGTGATCCAGGGCCACCACCATGTCGCGCGCCAGCGTTTGTGGGTGGCTCAGCGCCTGGCCGATGCTGTTCACCGGCCCGGCGGGCACGCCGGCGGCGTCGAAGGCCGCCAGCCAGTGCGCCAGATCCTGCTCGCACAAGACCGCGTTCATGGCTTCGGTGAGCGCATCGAGATGCTGCATGCGATCTGTGTTGGTCAGGAAGCGCGCGTCCTCGCACCATTCCGGATGGCCCAGCACCCGCGCGATGCGTTCCCAGTTGGCCTGGTTCGCCCCGCCGATGTTGATCCAGCCGTCGCGCGTGCGAAAGGCCTGGTAAGGCGCCGTCAGCACATGGGCGGATCCGGTCGGCCCCGGCGATTCGCCCGTGGCGAAATACATGGCGGCCTGCCAATAGGTCTGTTGCAGGGCGGCTTCCATGAGCGAGGTCTCGACCTGCTGCCCTTGGCCCGTCTTCTGCTTGTGTATGTAGGCCGCCGCGATACCCAGGGCAGCCAGAATGCCAGCGTTGATGTCGGCGATGGAATTGCCCGTCTTCACGGGCGGCCGGCCGGGCTCGCCCGTAATCGACATCAGGCCGGAGAAGCCCTGGGCGATGAGGTCGAAACCGGCTTTCTCGGCATATGGCCCGTCGCGTCCATAGCCCGAGACGGCGCAATAGATCAGCCCCGGATTGCGCGCCGAGAGCACGTCGTAGCCCAGCCCCAGGCGCGCGAGCGTGCCCTTGCGGTAGTTCTCGGTGAGCACGTCGGCATCATCGACCAGGCGCAGCAATATTTCCTTGCCCTCGGGCTTTTTCAGGTTCAGCGCTAGGCCCTGCTTGTTGCGGTTCAGGATCATGAACGGCGCGGAAACACCGTTCACGCGCGGTTCTTGATAGCTGCGCGAATCATCCCCGCCCGGCAGCTTTTCGACCTTGATCACCTCGGCGCCCATGTCGGCCAGCAACATGCCGCAGGTGGGCCCGGCCATGATTTGCGCCAGCTCCAGCACTTTCATGCCGGCCAGCGGGCCCGGATGGGGCGTAGGAGCGGAAGATGTCATGGTATGCCCTCTTGCTTGCGGACTCAGCGTCCGACGAATTCAGGCGGCTGCTTGGCCAGGAAAGCCGCATAGCCGCGTCGGAAATCTTCGGTGTCGAAACAGGCGAAGCTCTCCTGGTTTTCAGCGTCGCTGACCGGCGTGGGATCCTGCAGCCGGCGCGCGAACTTCTTGTGCCAGCGCGCCACCAGCGGCGCACCCTCGGCGATGCGCCGGGCGGTGTCCCGCGCTTCCTGCGCCACCGCATCGTCCGCCACTACCCGGTTCACCAGGCCCAGGCGCAGCGCCTCCTGCGCATCGACGATGCGGCCTTCGAGCAGGAGGGCCAGGGTGGCGGGCATACCAATCAGCGCCGCGATCGCGGCCATTTCCTGGTAGGCCATCACCAGGCCAAGATTCTTGATGGGCGCGCCGAAACGGCTGGATTCGCCACAGATGCGGATATCGCACAGGGCGGCCAGCTCGACGCCGCCGCCCACGCAGATACCGTGAATCTGCGCCACCAGCGGGTGGCGGCAATCGCGCAGCTGGCCGATGGTGCGATGCATGACCGCGCCGTAGGCGATGGCCTGGGTGCTGTCGGCCCGCTCGGTGGCGAACTCGCTAATATCATTCCCCGGGGAGAAGGATTTTTCGTCCGCCCCGCGCAGGATGATGCAGCGCAGATCATCGTCCGCCGACAGCCCCGCCACGGTGTCGCCCAGCGCTTGCCACATGGGCTTGGTGAGCGCATTGAGCTTGTGCGGCCGGTTCAGCACGACCGTCGCAATGCCGTCTTCGTGCGTCACCTTGATCAGTTCCGTCATACTACGTCTCCCATACCGCTTAATTGTAGAAGTAATCCACCAGCATCAGCCCGGTATAGGGCACATAGGTGACCAATAGCAGGACGCCGACCAACACGCCGATGAACCACAGGTTGGCGCGCGTCACTTCCCAGACGGACGCCCTGGCGATGGAGCAGGCCACCATCAGGACGCTGGCCACCGGCGGGGTCTGCTGGCCGATGCCCAGGTTGATGGTCACCACCAGACCGAAGTGGATGGGGTTGATGCCGACCAGGTTCACCAGCGGCATGACGACCGGCACCACCAGGATGATGGCGGCGGCCGAGTGCAAGAACATACCGAGGAAGAAGAACAGCACGTTGAGCAGCGCCAGTACCACCCACTTGTTGGACGTGAAGGCGGCGACCGACTGCGCCAGCGCCTGGGGCGCCTGTACTTCGGACAGATAGGTGCCCAGCAAGGCGCTGGTGGCCACCAGCAGCATCACGATGGCCGTTTGCACACCGCCTTCCAGGATCGCCTGGCGCAGATGCTTGAGATCGAGCTCACGGTAGATCAGCAGGCCTACGACCAGCGCCGCCACCACCGCCAGGGCCGCGCCCTCGGTGGCCGTGACCACACCGGTGAAGATGCCGCCCAGGATGATGATGGGCAGCAGAAAGGCCCACAGTGCCTCGCGGAAAGTCTTGAGCACGCGACGCATGGAGAAACGCTCATCGCGCGGCAGGTTGTAGCGGCGCGCCAGGTAGGATGCCATCAGCATCAGCGCGATGCCGCCCAGCACGCCCGGAATGATGCCGGCGACGAACATCTGCACGACCGAGGTTTCCGCCATGACGGCGTACAGGATCATGGGAATGGACGGCGGAATGATGATGGCCAGCGTCGACGCCGACGACAAGACGGCGGCGGCAAACGGCGCCGGGTAGCCCTTTTCCTTCATGCCCGGGATGAGGATGGAGCCCAGCGCCGCCACGTCGGCCACGGCCGAGCCCGAGATTTCCGCGAAGAACAGCGAAGAGCCGATGGAGACGTGGGCGAGGCCGCCGCGAATCCAGCCGAACAAGGCCGCCGCGAACGCGATCAGACGATGCGAAATGCCCGAGGCATTCATGATGGCCCCGGCCAGGATGAAGAGCGGGATGGCCAGCAGCGGGAAACTGGTGGCCCCCGTGAATGTCGTGATCGCCACGTTGGGCAGAATGTCCAGCCCGTAGCTGGTCACCATGGCCGCCACGGCGACCACGCCCAGGGCAACGGCGATGGGCACGTTGATGAGCACCAGCGCGAGCACCGCGCCGAACAATAACAGCATGATCATGATGGGCTCCCGCCTTGTTGTTATTCCAGACTTTCGCTCACGGCATCGGCGACCTGCTGCGGCACCGTGCCCAGCACCAGGTCGATCAGGTGCATGAACTCGGCGATGAGAATCAGCGCGGCACTGATGGGAATGGCGGACTGCACGAAGTTCACCGGCACCCAGGGCAGGCTGTCCAGCATGCTGCCGGCCAGGATGGGCATGATGACCAGACCCATCCAGCCCAGCAGCGCGAAGAAGCCGATGACGAACAGCTGAGCCACGATGTTGAACAGGCGCCGGCCCTGATAGGGCAGCTGGTCGATGAGTTCGGGACAACCGATATGAGCCCGTTTCACCGACGCCAGCGCCGACCCGTAAAACGTCAGCCAGGCGAGCAGCAGTGAGGCGGTCTCGTCATACCAGACCAGGGAATTGCCCAGCGTGCGAAAAATGATGCCCACGCACACCTCGATGGCCAGCACGATGATGAGTGCAATCACCAGCCATTCGAGTACCTTGCCATACGCTTGCCTGAATCGGTGCATCCAGGCGATGTCCGAATACCGTGCTTCCCGGTCCATGACCCCTCCTCCGTCTGACGCCATCGCCAAGATGGCCCGCCCTTATTGGCCCAGGGCAATCGCCTGTTCGATCAATGCGCTGGCGCCCGGCACTTCCTTGCCGAATTCCTCGTAAATGGGCTTGCTGGCCGTCACGAAAGCGTTCTTGTCGACCTCGTTGACCTGCATGCCGGCATCCTTGAGTTTCTGCAGCAATTCCTCTTCCTGCTGCATGGCGACTTCATACACATAGGCCTGGGTTTCGCGCGCGGTCTGTTCGAGCACGTCGCGCACGGCTTCCGGCAGGCGCGCATAGCGCGTCTTGCCGACCGTCACATAGCCCGGCGTATAGACGTGTCCGGACAGCGACAGATACTTCTGCACCTCTTGCAGCTTGGCCGAATAAATCTGCGTGAGCGGGTTCTCCTGACCATCCATCACGCCGGTCTGCAAGGCGCTGAACAGCTCGGAAAAGCTCATGGGACTGGGGTTGGCGCCATAGCCCTGGAACATCTTGATGCGCCACTTGCCCTGGGGCACGCGCAGCTTGATGCCGTGCAGATCTTCAGGCTTGTAGATGGGGTGCTTGTTGGTGGTGATGTGGCGGTAGCCGTTTTCCCACAGCGCCAGCACCTTCAGCCCTTTTTTCTCGGCGGCGGGCTCGATCTTGGGCCAGAAAATCTCCTTTTCGATCCGCTTCATGTGCTCGCGGTCCTTGACGATATAGGGCATGTCGAAAATGCCGAACAGATCGAGCTCGGACGACATGACCGTGGTGGGCAGTGCCATGTCCAGCGTGCCCAGCTTGACCTTTTGCAGCATCTCCTTGTCGCCGCCGAGCTGGCTGGAACCGTAGGTCACGACCTTGTACTGATCGCCCAGGCGCTCGTTGGCGCGCCGGGCGAACTCGTCCGCGCTCATTTGCAGCAGAGAACCGGGATTACCCACGTGGCCGAACTTGAGCTCGGTCTGCGCCTGCGCCGGCAGGCCGAAGGCCAGCGCCAGCGCGCCCGCAAGCACGCCCGCGACGAGCGGTCCGGAGAATGCCGCCGGACGATGTTGCCTTTGTTGCGTTGATTTCATCGTGATGCTCCTCTTGTGATGGACTGAACGACCATGCTGCTTATAAGCACGGCATACGCCGTGCATGGGGGACTCAGGTTTAACGATGCCACAAAGCCGACAACGGCGCCATGCCTGGCGGCGCGGGCACGGCGGGCAGGCAGGCCTCGATGGCGCCGGCAATGCGCAGCAGATGGCCTTCGTCGAAGGCGCGGCCCAGCAGATCCATGCCGACGGGCACGCCCACGGGCGCCTGCGCATCCGGCGCCGACAGGCCGGCGGGCAGCGTGATGGCGGGCAAGCCCGTCACGGCGGCGACGATGCCGTTGCGCTGCTTCTGATCGGGTGCGCCGATGGGCACGACCAGGCACTGCTGCAGGGGATAGACCAGGGCATCGACCGCATGCTCGGCCATGAGCGCGAGGATGCGCGTGCGCAGGCGCGCCATGCCGGCCAGCCGCTGCAGATAGGTGATATCCTCGTCGGGCTGCGTGATGTCCCGGGCCTGATCGAAAAATGGCGTCAGGCCGGGGTGATAGCGCCCGTCGGCGATGAGATCCGCCAGCGAATGGATGGTGGGATCGCGCCGCTGCGCCAGATAGGCCTCGAACTGCGTGCGAAACTCCCAGCGCTGCACGTCCAGCCCGGCAAGAATGGCGTCGGCGCGGATATCCGGCGCGTCGATCTCGACCAGCGTCATGCCCTGCGCCGTGAGGCGCGCAAAAGCAGCGTCCAGCACCTGGTTCACCGCGGCGTTCTCACCTTCTGTGCCGAACAGGGCGCGCAACACACCCAGGCGTGGCGGCGCGGGCAGGGCGTGATGCAGTGCGGCCGCATAGGCGTCGGGCCGGTGGCCCACCCCCAGGGCCGTCACGGGATCGCGCGCATCAAAACCCGCCAGGGCATCGAGCAGGCGCGCCGCGTCGGCCACGCAAAGCGCCAATGGGCCGGCGACATCCTGACTTTCGGCCACCGGCACGATGCCCGCACGGCTCACCAGGCCGCGCGTGGGGCGCAGGCCAACCAGGCCGTTGGCCGACGCCGGCGAGCGTATGGAATTGACCGTATCGGTACCCAGGCCAGCCAGCGCATAGCCGGCGGCCAGCGCCGCCCCCGTGCCGCCGCTGGACCCTCCGGGCGTGCGCGCGGGATCGTAAGGATTGCGCGTCTGCCCGTTGCTGGAGCTGACGCTCAGCCCCGCCAGTGCCAGCTCGTGCAGATTGGTCTTGGCAAGGATGATGGCGCCCGCATCGCGCAAGGCCTGCGTGGCCGCGCTCTCGAGCGGCAGGCAGGCCTCGGACAAGGCCTGCGCACCGGCGCGCGTGGGCATGTCGTGCGTATGGAAGTTATCCTTCACCACGACGGGAACGCCATGCAGCGGCCCCGCGAGCCGGCCCGTGGCGGCCCACTGCGCGTCCAGCGCGTCGGCGCGGGCCTGCGCCTGCGCGTTGATGGCCACGACGGCGTTGAGCTGCGCGCCGTGCTGATCGTGCGCGTGGATGTTCGCCAGGCAGGCGTCGATCAGCGCGCGGCAGCTGATGCGGCCCGCACGCAGCGCATCGTGGAATTCGGCAATGAGCCCGCTGGGATGATGCATGACGGGTTCAGGCCGAAGCGCCGGCCTGCTCGGACAGATACGCCAGCGCCACTTGCACGCCCCCTTTCTTGTGCGGCACCCCCGCCAGGCCGAGGCCCATCTCGACGCCCGACAGCGTGCCGCATAGCGTCAAGTCGTTGAAATCGCCCAGGTGGCCGATGCGAAACACCTTGTCCTTGAGGTTGGTCAGACCCTGGCCCAGCGACATGTTGAAATGCTTGAGGATGACGGCGCGCAAGGCATCCGCGCTATGGCCTTCAGGCATGAGCACGGCTGTGAGCGAGCCGCTGTATTCCTCGGGCTTCTTGCACAGCACTTCCAGCCCCCAGGCGCGCACGGCGCGGCGCGTGGCCTCGCCATGGCGGCGGTGACGCGCAAACACGTTGTCGAGACCTTCCTCGAACAGCATTTCCAGCGCGGTATGCAGACCGTAGAGCAGGTTGGTGGCCGGTGTATACGGGAAATAACCCGTTTCATTGGCCGCGATCATGTCCTGCCAATCCCAGTACGAGCGGCGCAGGCCCGCGGACTGTGCGGCGGCCAGCGCCTTGGCGCTGACGGCATTGAAGGACAGGCCGGGCGGCAGCATGACGCCTTTCTGCGACCCGGACACCGTCACGTCCACCCCCCATTCGTCGTGGCGGTAATCGATGGAACCCAGCGACGAGATGGTGTCGACCATGAGCAGGGCCGGGTGCCGGCAGCCATCCATCGCCTTGCGGATGGCGGCGACATTGCTCACCACGCCGGTGGCGGTTTCATTGTGTACCACGCACACCGCCTTGATGGCGTGGGCGCTATCCGCCGCCAGCACCTGCGCGACCTGGTCGGCGTCGGCGCCATGGCGCCAGTCGCCCGGCATGAACTGCACCTGCAGGCCCAGACGCTCGGCCATTTTCTTCCACAAGGTGGCGAAATGGCCCGTCTCGGCCATCAGGACGCGATCGCCGGGCGAAAGGGCATTCACCAGCGCGGCTTCCCAGGCGCCCGTGCCCGAGGCCGGATAAATGATGACGTGGCTTTCCGTCTTGAACAGCTTTTTCATGCCGGCCAGCACTTCACGCCCCAGGACGCCAAATTCCGGACCTCTATGATCGATGGTCACATTGTCGATGGAACGCAAGACCCGATCGGGCACGTTCGTGGGCCCGGGAATCTGAAGGAAATGACGCCCCGAAGGATGCGACTGCAAACGGATCATGGAAATACTCCTGGTTCAGTGTTTGGGTTTCAGCATTTGTATACAAAACTACAAATCATGAGCCATACTAATGAATAAAAAGCATCCGCACAAGGGGTGCTTTCATCCACGCAATGATTGGCGGTACACTGGGCGCACGCCGGCGCACCGTGCCCGCCATGGTTTCCGTCTTGTATACAAAATGTCCAAACCTTTGCCACTCCTCGAATCCGTCACCGCCGACAGCCTGCCCGACGCCCTGGGAACCGTCACCCGGCGCACGCTGCCCGCGACCATCGCGCAGACGCTGCGCCGCCTGATCATCGAAGGTGAACTCGCGCCCGGCACACGGCTCAACGAACGCGAGCTGTGCGATCGCCTGGACGTTTCGCGCACGCCGCTGCGCGAGGCCTTCCGCATGCTGTGCGCCGACGGGCTGGTCGAAATGCGCCCCAACCGCGGGGCCAGCGTCATCGCGCTGTCCGAACAGGACGTGCGCGAGAGCTTCGAAATCATGGAAGGGCTGGAAGCCCTGTCGGGAGAGCTGGCCTGCCGGCGCATCACCCCGGCGCAGCTGGCGGAACTCAAGGCGCTGACCTACGAAATGCAGGCTTGCCACGCGCGGCATGATTTGTCCGGCTACTACCAGCTGAACAGCCGCATCCACGATCAGATCAACGCGGCCGCGCACAACCGCCAGCTGACCGAGCTTTATCAGAACGTCAACCTGCGGCTGCAAAACCTGCGCTACCGCTCCAACCTGAAGCGCGATAAATGGGATGTCGCCATGCAGGAACACCTCGGCATGGTACAGGCCCTGGATGCCCGCGATGCGACCGGCATGCGCCGCATCATGCGCGCGCACATGGTGCGCAAGCGCGAAGCCGCTCTCGAATCCTTTCGTCCCCACACCGCCGACACACCATGAACCAGCCCGTACCCTCTTCTGCCCAGCACGACGCCCTGCAGCGCTCGGATGAACTCGCCCGGCGCCTGCGCGCGCAGACCGGGGGCCGGGTCCTCTTCGGTGCAGGCGACCGGGCCCGCTACGCCACCGACGCCTCCATCTACCAGATCACGCCCGTGGGCGTGCTCGTGCCGCGCGAAGTCCAGGACGTCATCAGCGCCATCGACATCTGCGCCGAGATGGACATCCCACTGCTGCCCCGCGGCGCCGGTTCATCCCAGTGCGGTCAGACCGTGGGCAGCGCGCTCGTCATCGACAACAGCAAGCACCTCAACGGCATCCTCGACTTCGACCCCGCCGCGCGCACGGTCACGGTGGAACCCGGTATCGCGCTCGATGCGCTCAATGCCTGGCTCAAGCCGCACGGGCTCTGGTTTCCGGTAGACGTCAGCACCGCGGCGCAGGCCACGCTGGGCGGCATGGCCGGCAACAACTCCTGCGGTTCGCGCTCCATTGCCTACGGCAACATGGTACACAACGTACTGGGCATCCGCGCCGTGCTGGCGGATGGCACGGACGCCTGGTTCGGCCCCGAGGCCGACGCCGCGTCCGCCCCGGCCAGGGTGCAGGAACTGGCCACCCGCCTGCGCGCCATCGCCCAGGCCGAGCACGAGGAGATCGCCGCCCGCGTACCGCAAGTCTTGCGCCGCGTCGGGGGCTACAACATCGATATCTATCACCCGCAAAGTCCACGGCCTTATACGGCCGACGGCCACGTCAACCTGGCTCACCTGCTGGTGGGCAGCGAAGGCACGCTGGCCTGGTTTCGCGAACTGCGCCTACGGCTCTCGCCCCTGCCCACCGCACGCGCACTGGGCGTGGTGAACTTCGAGAGCTTCTACCGGGCCATGGACAGCGCCCAGCATATCGTCACCCTGAAGCCCTCGGCCGTGGAGCTGGTGGACCGCACCATGATCACGCTGGCCCAGGGCAACCCGGCCTTTCGTCCCGTCATCGAGCGCGCCCTCATCGGCGAACCCCAGGCGCTGTTGCTGGTCGAATTCGCCGGCGAGGATGCGGCTGTGCAGCGCGGGCGCCTGAAGGATCTGGTCGCGCTGATGAGCGATCTGGGCCTGCCCGGCAGCGTCGTGGAAATGCCGGAAGCCGCGCCGCAGGCCGCCCTGTGGAACGTACGCAAGGCGGGCCTGAACATCATGATGAGCATGAAGGGCGACGGCAAGCCCGTCTCCTTCATCGAGGACTGCGCTGTGCCGCTCGAGCACCTGGCGGAATACACGCGCCAGCTCACCGAGGTCTTCCATCGCCATGACACGGAAGGCACCTGGTATGCCCATGCGTCCGTGGGAACGCTGCACGTGCGCCCCATCCTGGACATGCGCCACGGCGACGCGAGCAAGATGCGCGCCATCGCCGAAGAAGCCTCGGCGCTGGTGCGACGCTACAAGGGTGCGTTTTCCGGCGAGCACGGCGACGGCCTGGTGCGCAGCGAATGGGTCGCCTGGCAATTTGGCCCGCGACTCGGCAAAGCGTTCGAAGCCATCAAGGACAGCTTCGATCCCCGTGGCCTGATGAATCCGGGCAAGATCGTGCGCGCGACGCGCATGGACGACGAATCCCTGTTCCGCTTTCCGCCGCGGTACGAGACCGTGCGCATCACGCCGGCGCTGGACTGGCAGACCTGGAACGTGCGTCGCAACCCCAGGACGGGCGAGCAGACGGCGCCCGGCACGGGCGACGACCGCACGCTGGGCTTTGGCAAAGCCGTGGAGATGTGCAACAACAACGGGCATTGCCGCAAGTTCGACGCCGGCACCATGTGCCCGAGCTATCGCGTGACCCGCGATGAGCAGCACAGTACGCGCGGGCGCGCCAACACCTTGCGCATGGCCCTGTCGGGCCAGCTGGGCCCCGATGCCTTCACCTCGGACGAAATGCGCGCCACCATGGATTTGTGCGTCAGCTGCAAGGGCTGCAAACGCGAATGCCCGACCGGCGTGGACATGGCGCGCATGAAGATCGAATTCCTGCATGCCTGGAAAGAAAAGCACGGCCTGCGCATGAAGGAGCGCCTGATCGCCACCATGCCGCTGTGGGCGCCGTGGGCAGCGCGCCTGCCCGCGCTGTTCAATCTGCGCGACCGCCTGCCGGGCCTGCCCTGGCTGAGCGAGAAACTATGGGGGTTTTCGGCGAAACGCCGGCTGCCGGTCTGGCGTCGCGACACCTTCCTGGGGCACGCCCAGGGGGTGGCCGCGCACGAGGCCGACGTCGTGCTGTTCGTGGATACGTTCAATAATTATTTCGAGGCCGACAACGCGCGCGCCGCCCTGGCCGTGCTGCAGGCGGCCGGCTACAAGGTGCACATCGCGCGCGCCCAGTCATTGCGCGGTCGGCACGAAAGACCGCTGTGCTGCGGGCGCACCTGGCTCTCGGCAGGCATGGTCGAGCAGGCGCGCGCCGAGGCGCAGCGCGTGGTGGACGCCATGGCGCCCTTCATCGCGCGCGGGCTTCCCATCATCGGCCTGGAGCCGTCCTGTCTGCTGTCGTTCCGCGACGAATTCCTCAGCATGGGCCTGGGCGAGCCGGCCAGGGCCCTGTCGCGCCTGAGCGTGCTGTTCGAAGAATTCCTGCTGCGCGAACAAGAGCAAGGGCGCCTGAACCTGCCCTTGCAGGCCTTGCCCGAGAAACAGGCCTGGGTACACGGCCATTGCCACCAGAAAGCCTTCGATGCCTTCGGGCCGGTTCACGCGATCCTGCGCTGGATTCCGGACTTGGAAGTGAATGTGGTGCAGTCTAGCTGCTGCGGCATGGCGGGCAGCTTCGGCTACGACGCGCACCACTACGACACGTCCATGGCCATGGCCGAACTCAGCCTGCTGCCCGCGCTGCGCGAGGCGCCCGCCGATGCCCTGGTCGTCGCGGACGGTACCAGCTGTCGCCAGCAGATCCAGCACGGCCTGGATGACGCGGCGCCGCGCCCACAGCATTTGGCCCGCGTACTGGAACGCGCGCTGGCTCAGCCGAGATAGTCCGCCAGCGGCGCCGTGCTCAGGTCATGGCCCTGGGCACGGTACTGCTGCCAGCGCTGCCGCGCGGCCGCGCGGTCCTGCGCGTGCTCCGAGACCACTTCCAATATCTGCACGGCGCCCGCGGATGGCGGCACGATGTCGTGATCCAGGTTGAGCAGCACGGCGGGCCCGCCCTGCACGAGCTGGGCGACATCCTGCGCCAGGACCACGGGCGCCGCATCGGCGCGCGCATGACCGGCCAGGACATGCGGCACGAAAGCCGTCTTTTCGAAGCTCCACAGCATCTGGTCGACATAGGCCAGACGCTGCGCGTCGCTCACGTAGATCATGAGCCGCTCGCCCGCCAGATAGTGCCGGCTGACGATCTGGCAGGCCATGCGCAGGCGATGCTGCGCACCGGTCACGAAGGTGATGCGGCTCATTGCGCCCCGGGCGCCAGGTTCATCAGATATTGCGTCAGCAGCGGCACGGGCCGCCCGGAAGCACCTTTTTTCTCGCCGCTGTGCCAGGCCGTCCCGGCAATGTCCAGGTGCGCCCAGGCATAGGCTTTGGTGAAGCGCGACAGGAAGCAGGCCGCCGTCACGGCACCCGCCGCCGGGCCACCGATGTTAGCGATATCCGCAAAGCGCGACTTGAGCTGTTCTTGATAGGCGTCGTCCAGAGGCATGCGCCAGGCCGCGTCGTTGGCCTGGCGCGCCGCATCCAGCAGCTGCGTTGCCAGTGCATCGTCGCTGGAGAACAGGCCCGTGTTCACATGCCCGAGCGCCACCACGCAGGCGCCCGTGAGGGTGGCCATGTCGATGACCGCCGCCGGCTTGAAGCGTTCCGCATAGGTGAGCGCATCGGCCAGCACCAGCCGGCCCTCGGCGTCCGTGTTGAGCACTTCTATGGTCTGACCGGACAGGCTGGTGACCACATCGCCCGGCTTGTTGGCCCGTCCGCCCGGCATGTTTTCGCAGGACGCGATCAGGCCGATGACCTCGCGCTCCAGGCCCATGTCGGCGACCGCACGCAGCGTGCCCAGCACCGTGGCCGCGCCGCACATGTCGTACTTCATCTCGTCCATGCCCTTGGCCGGCTTGATCGAGATGCCGCCGGAATCGAAAGTCAGCCCCTTGCCGACCAGCACGATGGGGGCCTCGCCCGCCCCCGCCTTGGTGCCAGCCGGCGTGTAGCGCAGCACGATGAAGGCCGGCGGTTCCTGCGAGCCGGCGGCCACGGACAGGAAGGAGCCCATGCCCAGCGCCTCGATCTGCTTCTGACCGAGCACTTCCGCCTTGAGCGTCTTGAAGGTCTTTGCGAGTGATTTTGCAGTATCGCCCAGATAGGTGGGCGTGCAGACATTGCCCGGCAGATCGCCCAGCAGACGCGTGAGCGCCATGCCGTCCGCCACGGCCTTACCGGTGCGCAAGCCTTCCTTCACGGCCGCCGCCTGCGCGCGCGAGGCCCATACGGCCATCTTCTTCAGCACGGGCGGGGGATTCGCGTCCTTCTTGCTGATGGTCGCGTCATAATGGTAGGTGGCTTGGCCAACGGCCACCGCCGTGGCGTGCGCGCGGCTCGTGAGCGTGCTGTCCGGGCAGTCGATGCCGCCCAGCGCGCTGAGAGCTTCGGGCACGCGCATCTGCACGCAGGCCTGCGCGAAGGCGCGCTCGGCACGGGCGTGCACGCGCGTGCTGTATTCGGCCTGGGGCCCCAGCCCCACCAGCACGACCCGCTCGGCCGTGACGCCAGGCAGGTTGCGCAAAACCAGCGTGGTGCCCGCCTTGGCCTGGAATTCGGACGCGGCCACGGCGCGCACCGCACCCTGGCTGGCCTGGTCGATGATGTCCGCCGCCGGACTGAGCTGACCCTCGGCAAACAGGCCGACGGCGAGCGCCGCCGTCCGCGCCTGGTGCAGGGAAGTCGTCGTGAGTGTGCTAAATTCCATTCGTTTTCCTGGATGGGTTCAAAAAGAAAGGCAAGTCATGCCAATGATTATCCCGCATATCGCATTATGTCTCTATTCAGACAATCGGTAAGGGCCGAAATCATCAGCCACGCGGGCGTGGTGCTGTCCACCTTGCTGATCGTCTGGCTGAGCGTGCTGCTCGTGCGCCTGCTGGGCGAGGCGGCGGGCGGGCGCATCGGCGCCGACGTGGTGCTGGGCCTGGCGACGTTTTCCAGCATCACCGCCTTACCGGTCATTTTATCGGTTTCGGTATTCATCGCGGTGCTGACGACGGTGACGCGCAGCTTTCGCGAATCCGAGATGGTGGTCTGGTTTGCCAGCGGGCTTTCGCTGCGCGACTGGATCCGGCCAGTGCTGCACTGCGCCGTGCCCACGGCCCTGCTGGTGGCTCTGCTGACTTTTTTTGCCTCGCCCTGGGCCTACCGCCAGATCGCCGAATACCGCCAGCGCTACGAGCAGCGCTCCGACCTGGCCAAGGTGACCGTCGGCCAGTTCATCGAAACCGACGACGGGGCACGCGTGTTCTTCGCGGAAGAAAGCACCGATCCGGACGACGAAATGGGGCGCGTCATCGCCCGCGTCATCGATCCGGAGTGGCTCAGCGTCATCACGGCGCACAGCGCGCGCATCGTACAGGAAGACAATGGCGATCGCTTCCTGGTGTTGGCGCACGGGCGACGCTACGACCTGAAACCGGGCCAGCCGGACCTGCGCCTGTTTGACTTCGAGCACTACGGTCTGCGCCTGGAACAGCGCAGGGACGCCACCGATGCCGACGCCGCCCGCAGCGCGGCCGAGCGTCAGATCAAGGCCCGCCCCAGCCTGCAGCTGATCGGCGACGACAGCGACAAGGCATGGTCGCAGATCATGTGGCGTGCCGCCCTGCCGCTGGCCGTGCTCAACCTGGCCCTGCTGGCCATCCCGCTGGGTGCCAGCAACCCGCGCCTGGGCCGTTCGGGCGACATCCTGATCGCCGGCCTGGTCGGCATGTTGTACATGAATCTGATCAACCTGTCACGCGGCTGGATCGGCGCCGGGCAGCTAGCCTTTGGCGTGGGCGTGTGGCTGGTGCACGCCCTGTTCTTCGCGCTCATGGCCGGCTTGCTGTGGCGGCGCCTGCGTATTCGCGCGCCGCGACAGAAGCGGCGCCGCCCGCTCGCCGCCTGATCAGAAACTTTCCCAGTCGTCGTCCGCGCGTTTCGTATCCGCCGCC
>JACDJB010000177.1_pt1 | contig 86876 bp, 82 predicted proteins | sample 7454121 | NCBI WGS metagenome assembly JACDJB01 (sample SAMN14253290, study PRJNA609438) | sludge metagenome | isolation source: sludge after 25d culture with pyrite | collected 2018-12-20 | reverse complement strand
CCCGAAGGATCGGTTCATACGTCGCTATGCTCAAAGAAAGACGAAGTCTGGTTAATGAAAACCTTACTTCTTCATTTCTGTATGCATGAGCACTTGTGTATTGCTTTGCTTCTCCGGGATTCGAGCGGCTCGTGAGAACCTATCGATCCGGTCAGCGCCGCTTGTCATCAAGCGCCCACACTTATCGGCTGTTAAGTTTTTAAAGAGCAATTCTGCGTGAAGCAGAGAAACGAGATTATGAAGAACTTTTTACGTCGTGTCAAGCGGGCTGTTTTTTCGATCGACCCGGACTTCGTCCGAATCACATCGCAACCACCTGACTGACGAGGACTTCACTTCCTCGCTGTCGAGCCAGAAATTAAAACATATTCACGTTTCAATGTCAAGCCCCTCAGGCTCCGGCGGCGGATCGAAACCCTGGCCGGTCCTCGCTGCCGACTCCGTCTCCGGATCGGGCCAAACGCCTGCAAATCCGGAAACTTCTGCCTGGCGCCGGAACCATCAAGAGTTCGGTAAAACCGAAGAATCTAGGGGTTAACCCGGGTGCCTGGCGGCGAAGAAACGAGACTATAGCACGCTTCTTTGAACACGTGCAAATCCCCTCGGCCAATCGGCAAAAAGCCTGGGAAAAGCCGGTGCGGCATGGAGTCTTCGCCCCGGGATTCGTGTCCCGGCCCAGCAGCGCCCCGCCACCGCCAGCCGGCCTCTATTGATAAAATTTTCATCATCGGCGGCGGCACCGACCGTTGACGGCGGATCCCCCGCGACCCATTCTCATCCCTGGACAGCATGCGCATTCCGACAAGCGACAAACTCTATTACTGGGGCGGACACGGAAATTTCGGGGATGAATTATCCCTGTACCTGGTGGAAAAAATCTCCGGGCGGAAATACCGACACGCCGACAAGTACGCCAACGGAAAGCTCGTCGCCGTAGGCTCCCTGCTGACGCCGGAGATCATGCGGACCGATAGCCGCATCTGGGGCACGGGAACGCTGACGCGGCATGCGCTGGATCCGGAAAGAACCCCCTGGTTTCCGCTCAACAGGAAGTTCAGGGCGATCAATCCCAGGGGGAGGCGGGCGAAAATCTTCGCGGTCAGGGGCCCGCTGACCCGGGAATCGATCCTGAACAGCGGCATCGATTGCCCAGAGATCTATGGTGATCCGGCAATCCTGATGCCACGATACTTTTCCCCCTCATCGACGAAGAGATACCCGGTCGGCCTGATCCTGCATCACTCCCAACCGACCCCGTCGAACGCCGAAGCATGGCTGGAACACGGCATCAAGCTCATCCCGATCCAGCGGGAAGGCAATGCGCAGATCGAGGCATTCGTCAACGACGTGCATGCCTGTGAGAAGGTGTTGTCCACATCACTGCACGGACTGATCATCGCCCAGTGCTATGGAGTGCCCGTTCGATGGGTTGCGGTCGGAAGCCTCCCGATCCACGAAGACGCGGAGCACAAGTTCCTCGACTATTTCCTGGGTGCCGGGCAAACGGCCCAGGAACCCGAAACCATCAGACTCGATCCGGAAAGCATCGCAAGCACCGGAGAACGCACGACCATGCCCCGGATCCTGCCGTTCACCATGGCAAAACGATTGCTGGACGCGTTCCCCGACTGAAGAGGCGCCCGCCCCAGTCGACGCGGCCCCTGACGATCATCTGGAATTCCGCTTCTTCCATGCGTTGTACAAAGGCCCCCAGGTGGGATGCGTGGCGAGCCAGATCCGTTGACCCAGCCAGGCATAGGAACGGTTCCGAACCGCAAAGCGATAAATGTGATCCACGTCGCCGGCAGGCACATTCTGTCCCCGGGCGTCCGTCGTATAAAGATGCCGGAATCCCAACCGCTGGGCGATACGCACGTATTCTTCGTCGAAATACCCCTGGGGCCAGCACAGATGCGAAGAAGCCGTCCCGACCTGGGCGGCCAGAACTTCACGCGAGGACTCCAGGTCTTCCGCTATCCGCTCGTTTTTCTCGCCCGGAACCCGGCATTGCAGGTCCCAGCGAGTATGGGTATGGGTATGGCTGTGTATCTCGAAAGTTCCGGCGCGCACCATATGCTGAATTTCAGACCATCGCAGCATCACGGCGTCCCGGCCCTCGCCGAACATGGCTTCTTTCGCCTGCCGATGCGGAAGGCACGGAGGCAGCGGCGCAGACTCGCCGGCATGCGGACGGGGAGCACCATGGCCGATCAAGCCGGTGATGGCGAAGAGGATGGCGGAGAATCCATAGCGCTCCAGCACCGGATGGCCATAGACCCAATTGTCGAGGTAGCCGTCATCGAAGGTGATCAATACGGTCTTTTTGGGCAAAAGCGCCGTACCTGCCATGAACGCGGCGAACTCTTCGGATTTCAAGCTGCGATACCCTCTTGCCGCGAGCCCTCGTATCTGGCTCTCGAACTGTCTCGCTGTCACCGAGAGCGAACCGGGACGATCGGACAGGTGGTGATACATCAGCACAGGGACGTTGTGAGCGAGATCCATGGAGCGGCTTTCAAGTTGAAGCCCGTATGAAGGTCATACCGAGGGACGGCGACCGAAGGAACTTCGTTGAGCGAAGGGCGCACGGCCCGCGCCAGAGTCGCATCGATGACAGCCCGATGTCAAGCGCAATGCCCGCCGCTTCCCCGAACGCGGAAAACTCGGCACGGTACACTACTCGAAATCCTGCGCCGTTACGGGTTCATGCCACGCTCGCACGCACGGAAAACGCCAGCGTCAGGGCTAAAACCAGCCCCGCGATGGACTCGCGCGCTCCCGGGGGCCTATCCTGGCATTTCATTGAAGAGACTCTAGCATGCCCGACCCGATCCCCTGCTACGTCATCAATCTGCGCTCCGAAACCGGACGGCGCGACAGGATGAAAGAAATACTGGCCGCTCAAGGCGTATCCCCGACTTTCTTCGAGGCGGTCGACGGCCGGAAGATGGCACGCGCCGAGTTGGACGCCCACGTCGACGCGCCATTGCTCGCCAGGGAATACGGCGCACTATCCAATGGCGAAATAGGCTGCGCCCTGAGCCATCTCGCCATTTATCGGGATATCGTGGCCCGCAACCATCGGGCCGCGGTCATCCTGGAGGATGATGTCTGCGTGGCCGATGACTTCGGTCGTCTTCTGAATTCGGGCTTCGAGGGCCGTTTTGGCCAGGCCCTGTCGTCCCGCGATCCTGAAATGCTTCAACTGACGAAGGTCGCGCGCGGTTACCGGTTCACGGCCAAACCGCTGGCCCCCGGGCGGACCGCAATGCGCCCCGCAAGCAGCGTCTGGCTCGCGAGCGGCTACATGATCAATCTTGCAGGCGCCAAAAGCCTGTCCGAACACCTCCACCCGCTCTGGACCGTCGCGGACCAATGGAGCCGGTTCCAGGAAAAAGGATTGATCCGCCTGTGGGCAAGCTCGCCCGCCATCGTCTGGGAATCCGAACAGGCGCAGGCATCCAGCCTGGAACCCTCGCGAGCATCCCGCCTGCATCATCCCAAGACCCTGAGACAAAGGGTCGCCCGCCTCGGCTACGAAATCGGCAGGCCCTTCTTGACGCGCGCGCTTTGAGCGAAAAAGCGCCTCAGACCGCACGACATGCGCCCCCAGGGTGCGACCGCGCTCAATCCCCGGCGTCGAGCTTGTTTTCCCAGCTGGAATCGATGCCGCACGCCTCCGGCTTCATCATGGCCGTGAGCATCTCGCGCACCCGATCCAACTGCCCGGAATAATAGCTGTAAGCCTTGACGTTGACGGTCCGGTTGTGCAGCAATGTCAGACTGAGCACCACACTGCGATCCCAGCCGGCGTCCGGTGTCGGGCGGTAGACTACGCGACCGAACGTCGATTCGTTGGGCACCATCTCGAAGGTATAGCGCTGCCCACAAACAGCCTCATGCCGGAACAGGTTCTGCTGTATCCGGGGGAAATCGATCGGCAAGCGTCGGCGTTCGGTCACCTGATAGCGCGCCGTTTCCAGTTGATCGATCCCCAGGCTGGCGGAATTGCCGGCGCACGCCGACAGGACGGCCAGGGAAGCGAGGGCAAGGATAATTTTCATCGAAACCTCCAGTGAATCCAGCATTCAGTCGGACGATACCCTGGTTTCGGGTCCGTCCTGGAACTGCAACCGATACAGCGTGGCGTACAGGCTGCCCTGCGCCAACAAATCCGCATGAGTCCCCTGTTCGACGATCCGGCCCTGGTCCAGCACCACGATCCGGTCAGCCTTTTGTACCGTGCTCAGGCGGTGCGCAATCACCAGCGTGGTGCGTCCCGTCATCAGGCGTTCCAGGGAAGCCTGGACCTGGCGCTCGGACTCGTTGTCCAGCGCCGAGGTCGCCTCGTCCAGGATCAGAATGGGCGCATCCTTGATCAACGCGCGTGCGATGGCCAGACGTTGCCGTTGCCCACCGGACAGGGTGCTGGCATTGCTGCCGACCTGGGTGTGCAGGCCCTCGGGCAGACTCTCGACGAAATCCAGCAGACTTGCTGCCTGCAGGGCATCCCGGATGCGGGATTCCGCAACGTCTCCCTGTACGCCATAGGCCACGTTTTCGGCGATCGTGCCTTCGAACATGACCACGTCCTGGCTGACCAGGGACAACTGGGAACGAAGCGCGCGCAAGCGGAATTCGCGCACGTCGATACCGTCGATCAGCACCTGGCCGGACGTGGGCTCGATGAAGCGCGGCAGCATGTTGACCAGGGTCGTCTTGCCGCTGCCCGAACGCCCCACCAGCGCCACGGTCTGTCCCACCTCGACCGTCAGGGACACCGCGCTCAGGGTGTCGCGACCCGCATCGGCGAAGCGATGCGTCAAAGACCGGAACTCGACGCGGCCCTGCAACCGGCCGGCGACGTCGCGCGTGCCCGTGTCCGATTCGACGGGAGTATCGATCAGGTCGAAAACGCTCTCGGCCGAGATCAGCATCCGCTGTGTGGTGCCGGCGATATTGGTCAGGCGCTTGAGCGGATCGAAGATCTGGCCCAGGGCGGCCATGAAGGCCGCGAAACTGCCGACCGTCAGACCCTCGTGATTGGCCTGGTAAAGCGCGACGGCGACGACGATCGCGACGGACACGGCGACAAAGAACTGGGAAATGGGCGACATCGCGGCATCGGCGCTGGCGGCGCGCATGCCGAAGCGCCGCAGGCTGGCATTGACGTCGCCGAACCGGGCGAGCTCCCGGACATAGCCATCGAACAGTTTGATCACCCGCTGACCTGCGATCCCCTCGGTCACTACGCGCGTCAGTTCCGCATTCAGGCCGATCTTGCCGCGATTGATGCGGCGCAGCCGCCGCACGAAATAACGCCCCGACAATACGGAGAGCGGCAGCATGAGCAGCACGATCAGCGTCAGCTGCCAGGACATGTACAGCAAGACCGCCAGCAATGCCACGACGGCAAGGGACTCTCGTACGATGACGCCCACGACCTCGGTCGACAGGCTGCTGACGTTGTTCGCATCGATCGTGAAGCGATTCATGAGTCTGCCGTGATCGCTCGCACGAAAACTTCCGTCGGACATTCCGAGCAGCTTCTCGAACATTTCCCGGCGCAACCCCAACAGCATATTGTTCGCCACCCAGGCCAGCAGATACGAACCGGCGAAGGTCAGCAAGCCACGCAAAAGCATGATGCCGATCACGGCCAGGGGGATGGACCAGATGAAGGAAGGCCTGACCCCGGTAAACCCTTCATCGAGCAACGGTTTCATGATCACCGCCAGCAAGGGCTGGGTCGCCGAGGCGGCGCTGAGCAGTCCGAGCGCCAAGACCCCTGCCTTCCAATCCCGGCCCAGGCGGACGTAAATCTTGCGCCACAGGTCCAGGCGGACGGGACGGCTGTCAACGGCATGATTGGTGTCAGTCTTCACCCGGCAACACTCTCTTATATACTTGTGAATCACGCATTTTAGCCCGCCCACACCCGATTTCCCCGGCGAGCCGATGGAGCCATCGCGTTGACACCCTCTCCCAGCCCCGCCCTGTACGTCCGCCTGCCCAACTGGGTCGGCGACGTCTGCATGAGCCTGCCCAGCCTGGAAGCCCTGCTGGCCACCGGCCTGCCCGTCGTGGCCTGCGCCCGGCCCTGGGCGCGGGATCTGCTGTCCGCCTACCCGCTGGCCGGCTTCATCCCCATGAAGGGGGCCTGGCGCGCCGACCGGGCGGCCGTGCGCAACGCGCGGCGGCAGGCGCTCCACGGACGGCCCCTGGGCCTGCTGCTGCCCGATTCCCTGTCCAGCGCCCTGGTGTTCCGTTTCGCGGGGATTCCCTGCGCCGGCTACCGTGACGACGGCCGCAGCCTGATCCTGCGCTGGCCCTGCGCCAAGCCGGCGGGGCCGCTGCACGCGGTGCAGTCCTGGTATCACCTGACCCGCCGCGCGCTGGCGCAATGGCGCCTGCCGGAACCGCCGCCCCAGCCCGCCGACGAGCTGCGCTGGCAGGCCGCCACCGTCCACGAGGACGAGGCGGCCCGGGCGCTGGCCGGGGCGGGGCTGGCCAGCGGCGGCTTCGTGCTGATCGCCCCGACGGCGACGGGGCTGCACCGGGGCCGCGTCAAGGTCTGGCCGGGCTTCGACAGCCTGACCCGTTCCCTGCAGGCGCGCGGCCTGACGGTCGCCATGTCTCCTCCCGAATCCGAGCGCCGGGCCGCGCTCGACAACGCCCCCACCGCCTTGCTGCTGCCGCCCCTGGGGCTGGGCGCCTTCGCCGCCCTGACCCGCCGCGCGGCCCTGGTGATCTGCAACGATTCCGGGGTCTCGCACCTGGGCGCCGCCGCAGGCGCCCGGCAGATCACCCTGTTCGGCGTCACCGATCCCGCCCGCACCGGTCCCTGGTCCAACCGGGCCGTGCGCATGGGCCGCATGGACGCCTGGCCCGCTGCCCCCGACGTCCTGTCCACCGCACAGGATCTCCTCGACACGCCTCCCGCCGCATGACGATCACCGCTTTTCTCGGCAACCTGCTGATCCCCCTGAACCTGTCGGTCACCCTGCTGGTGCTGGCCCTGCTCCTGTTCATCCTGCGCTGGCGCAAGACGTCCGGCATCCTGGCGGCCGGCGCCCTGGCCTGGGTGCTGTTCTGGTCCCTGCCGACGTCTTCGCTGTGGGCCGGCGGCCTGCTGGAGCAGCGCTATCCCTACAGGCCGGCGGCCATGATGCCGACGGCCCAGGCGATCGTGGTCCTGGGCGGCAATTCCGCCAACGGCCGGCGCAACTGGTTCGAACCCTACGACCGCGACACGGCGATCCTGCGTACCGACACGGCCGCCGAGCTGTACGCGGCGGGCCGCGCGCCCCTGGTCGTCGTTTCGGGGGCCGCCCTGGACGGCGGGCAGAGCGAAGCGGCCATGATGGCTTCGGCTCTGGAACGCGACGGCGTGCCCGCCCAGTCCATCTTGAAGGAAAACCAGAGCGACACCACGCGCGAGAACGCGGTCTTCACGGCCCGGCTCCTGCGCGATCGGGGCATCGAGCGCTTCCTGCTGGTGACGTCCGCCCTGCACATGCCCCGCTCCATGGCCAGTTTCCAGAACCAGGGCCTGAACCCGATCGCGGCACCCTCGCCCCCCCAGATCGTGGTCCCCGACGACCCCGACTTCTCGTTCTGGCTGCCGGACCTGCGCGCGCTGAACGCCAGCCGTTCGATCATCAAGGAATACCTGGGGCTGCTGGTCTACTGGGCGCGCGGCTGGGCCTGAGGCCGCCGGAAGGATCCCCGCATGCCCTTCGGGGCGGAACGCGGAGCTCAGGACGCGGCGCCGCCGCGTTCCCGCAGGATTTCCGCGTACAGATCCAGATACCGGCGGGCGACTTCCGGCCAGGCGTGGCGGGCCAGCACGTCCCGCGCGCCGGCCCGCAGCCGTTCCCGCAGCTCGGCGTCCGAACGCAGCCGTCCGATGGCCTGGGCGAGCTCGTCCGCCCGTTCCGGATGGCTGAGCACCAGGGCCTCGGCGTCCGGCCGGACGTACTGCGCGAAGCCGCACCAGGGCGCGGGGCTGAGGATCACGGGCAGCCCGAAGGACATGGCCTCCAGGGGCGCCATGCCGAAGCTGTCGTTCAGGGTGGGATGCACGTACAGGTCGGCCGCCTGGTAATAGGGTTCGACCTGCGAGGTCTCCGCCACCAGGTGCACCCGGCCGCGCACGGATGCCGGCGCGCGGGCCACGCAATCGCGCGCGGCCGCATTGGCGCCGACCACCAGCAGCAGCACGTCGTCGGGCAGTGCGGCGAGCGCCTGGAGCACGGTGGGCAGGCCCTTGCGCATCGGATTGCGCGCCACCATCAGGCACAGCGTGCCCTCGGCCGGCAGGCCCAGTTCGGCCCGCGTCCGGCGGCGCTGTTCGTCCGCGACCGGCGCGGCCGGCGCCACGCCCGGGGCGATCACCGGCGCGGCCAGCGCCGGGCCATAGGCCTGCGTCAACTGATGGGCGATCAGCTGCGACACCGCCACGACCCGATGACCGGGACGCGGCGCCACGCGCCGGGCTTCCAGGCCCAGGTAGGTGCGCACCCGGGGACTGAACCGCGACAGCCAGCGCCGCAGGCCGGACATCGGCTGCACCCGCCAGCGATAACGCACCGGCGTGACGTGCACGACCTCCACGTCGCCGCACCAGCCGTTCATGTGGGAATGGACGATGTCGTAGCCGCCGCGCGTGGCGCGCGCCGCGCGCCGGGCGAACAGCCAGACCCGGATCCAGCTGGGCCAGCGCCGGCCGACGGCGATCGGCCGGAACGACAGCCGCAGATCGCAGGCGGGATCGTATTCCCGGGCGAAGACCGTGACCTGGTGGCCGGCGGCGGCCAGTTCCCGCATCAGCGCCACGCCGTAGGCTTCGGCGCCGCCGTAGCGGTTGCCGAAACGGTCGACGACGAAGGCGATGGACAGGGGGGCTTCAGCCATGGCCGGTGGCTTCTGCCTTGCGGCGGCGCCGGTCTTCGAGCTGCGTCAGGCATTTCTGCAGGAAACGCAGCAGATGGGTCGAGCGCATGACGGCCACGCGCGGCAGCGCGTAGGGATCGTCGTCCGGCCGCGCCAGGCCGCGCGCGGTGGTGGTGGCGCTGTCATAGCCGGCCTCGCGCGCGATATCCGCCAGCGCGGGGGTGAACTTGCCGTAGGGATAGCAGAAGGCCCGGACCGGGACGCCCGCGATCTGCTCCAGCGCGTCGCGCGAATCGCGGATTTCATTGACGGCCAGTTCCGGCGAAATGCGCGGCAGGACGGGATGGTTCAGGGTGTGCGAGCCGACCTCGTGGCCGGCGGCCGCCCAGGCCCGCACCCCGTCGGCGTCCATGAGCGGCGCGGGCGGCACGCCCTCGTCGGCGTCCCAGACGTTGGTGCCGCCCAGCTGGCGGACGACGAAATAGTTGGTGGCCTCGAAGCCGCATTCCTCGAGCACCGGCACCGCGTGCTCCAGCACGTTGGCATAGCCGTCGTCGAAGGTGATGCCGACGACCTTGCCCTGTTTTTCCCCGCGCAGATAAGGCCCCAGCCGGGCCATCGACAGCCCCCGGTAGCCCAGGCGCCGCAGCCACAGCATCTGGCGCCGGAAATCCCGGGGATGCACGGTCAGGCCCCGGTAGGGCGTACCGCGCGGGCCGGGTTCCCCGATCTGGTGGTACATGAGGATAGGGATCATCAGCGGATTATATCGGCCGGACCGGCATCACGCGCAGACCTGCCGGTAGAACGCCAGGGTCCGCTCCGCGAAGACCGGCATGGAAAAGCATTCCTGCGCCCTGGCGCGGGCGGCGGCGGACATCGAGGGCGGCACCGGGTGCGCCAGCCGGTCCCGCAGCCAGGCTTCGGCCGCGTCCACGTCGCCGGCCGGGACGATCCAGCCATCCGTGCCATGACGCACAACCTCCGGCAGGCCGCCCGCGTCCGAAACCAAAGTCGGCAGTCCCATGGACAGCGACTCGCAGGCTGCGAAGGAGCAGGCTTCGTGGAAAGACAGGACGAACCCGAAATCGGCCGCCGCCAGCACGCGCTCCGGATTGTCCACCAGGCCTGGGAACACGACCGCCGGACCGACGTCCAGTGCCTCGAAATCCCGGCGCAGCGCGCCACGCGGCGGGTCGCCGGCCACCAGCATGCGAACCCGCCGCTTCATGTCGTCAGGCAGACGGGCCAGCGCCTGTGCCAGCACCAGCCAGCCCTTGTCCCGGTCCGTCCCGCCTACGCTTGCCAGCACCAGGGCATCCGCGGGCAGGTCCCCCAACAGGGACCGCCGCGCCTCGGAGACCTCGGCGGGTGCCCACGGATGAAAGCGCTCGGTATCGACGCCATGATGGATAGCGCGCAAGGGCAAACGCCGATAGGCCGTCTGACGCAGCATCTGCGTCACGAACTCGCTGACCCCGATCGCCCCGTCGGTACCGAACCGGGCGCGCACCCAATGGCCAAAACTACGCGCCTGCATGGTGTTGTGCTTGGTCCAGACGATGCGCGGGCGGGGGCGCATGCCCAAGCACGCCAGCATGACCTGCCGATGGTCGGCGGAACCGTTGACATGCACGACATCGAAACGGCTCTCACCCAGAAGACGACGCAAGCGGCGCACCTCGGCAATCATCGGCCGCAAACGCATGCTGTAGACCACATCCACGCAACGGACTCCGGGAATCTGGCCGGCCTGGGCAAAGAGACGGCTGGTACCGGGCGTGGCGACGGTGATTTCGTGCGCTCCCTGCAGACAGCGGGCCAGATTGGCGACGTAGGTTGCGTGGCCGCCACCATTGCGAGGATGGAAATTCGTATAGAGGATCTTCATGCGCTCAGGGCTGTCCGGACTGACGGATCCGCCAGTAAAGTTTCGCATAGCGGAAGAAACTGCCCGCCGCCGCCATGCCGGCCAGTACCAGGCCCTGCCAGCCATCCAGAAAGCCGCGCCGCAGCAGATAGATGCGAACGAAGGTCCAGGCTCCATGGCCGATCGGCCCCAGCGGACCCGTACGGCGCCCCCGATCGAAGGCCGCGCGCGCGGCTTCGGTCGAGTAGCGATTGAGCTTGTCCACCAGCGCTTCGAGACTGGCATAGGGATAATGCAGGAAATGTCCGCCATGCAGGGTGGCCGTCTCGCCCCGCACCTCGACATGCTCATGCACCGGGACGTCGGTGAAGCGCCCCGCTTCACGCCGGAACAACCGGACGACGTAGTCCGGCCACCAGCCGCTGTGGCGGATCCAGCGACCGCAGAAATTCGAGAGCCGGGCGATGCGATAGCCCTCGGCGTCGGGCGCTGCGATGGCCCGCTGGATGGCCTGGGCCAGTTCGGGCGTCACCCTCTCGTCGGCGTCGATGGACAGCACCCAGTCGCCGGCGGCCAGGTCCAGGACACGGTTCTTCTGCGGGCCGAAGCCGGGCCAGTCCGGAGAGACCTCGACCCGCGCGCCTCGCGTCCGGGCGATCTCGCGGGTGTCATCCGTGCTGCCGGAATCCAGCACGACGATCTCGTCGGCGAAGGCCACGGAATCGAGGCAGTCGCCGATGTGCGCGGACTCGTTCTTGGTGATGACGATGACTGAGAGCTTCATCCCGCGTAGCGCTCGCCGCGCTTCCATCGTTTCCAGGCATTGAAGGCCGGTGCCAGCAACGGATCGGATGCGACCCGGACACGGCGACCCACCGAGGCGCCGCTGGTATCGCGCACGGCAAAGCGGAAAATCGAAGCCGGATCCGATCCGGGCCGGTTGCGACCGAAAGCCCGCGTGGTGTACAGGTATCGGAAGCCGGCCTCCCGGGCGATGCGGACATAGTCGGGATCGAAATACCCCTGCGGCCAGCACAAGTGGTCGGAGACCTCACCCAGGCGCCGTGCCAGGCAGGCGCGCGACTGTGCCAGCTCGTCCGCCATACGGACGTTCTTCTTGTCGCTTTCCAGCTTGTCCCAACGGGTATGGGTATGGGTATGGCTGTGGAATTCGACCACGCCGCCTGCACGCATCCGCTCGATTTCGGACCAGCGCAAGGCTGCCTCGACCGGCACGCCCGCCGCGACCTGACGCTTGCACGCCTCGTGATCCGGAGTGGCCGGCACAGGGGCGCCCTCGCCCATACAGACGCGCGCGGGACCATCGCCCACCCACGACGTCACGATGAAAATGGCCGCGTGAAAACCGTATTCCCGCAGCAGAGGCCAAGCATAGACATAATTGTCCAAATAGCCATCATCGAAGGTGATCAACACGGACCGGGCTGGAGCAGGAGTCCCTGCCAGATGCATGGCGAACTCGTCACATGTGAGGCTGCGATAACCATGCGCCCTGAGCCAGGCCAGTTGGTCTCGAAAGTGCTCGGGCGTGACGTTGATGGCCCCTCCCGCCGGGGTCACATGATGATACATGAGCACGGGAACCGTGCGGCTTCGCTTCATGGCCTGCGTTCCTCCAACCATCGTTCATAGCACAGCTCAGTCCTGCTCACCAATCCATCCAGTGTAAAGCGGCCCCCCTCGCGCACGAAACGCAGGCCCGCCCGCCCCATGGCGCGACGGCGCTCCGGGTCGTCGATCAGCGTCGTCAGCGCCGCCGTCAGCGCCGCCGCGTCATGCAGGGGCACGAGCAGGCCGGTCTCTCCGTTTCGCAGCATCTCCGACACCCCCCCAACGTCCGTGCCAATCACCGGCAAGCCGGCGGCTGCCGCTTCGACGAACACGGTGCCGGAGGCCTCTTGCTCCGTTGCCAGAGCGAACAGATCGAAGCCGGCCAGCACGTTGGGAATATCAGACCGCCTTCCCGTGAACAGGACTTTCGCCTGCAAGCCCCGGGATTCGACGTACTCCTTCAGGTTCTCCAGCAAGGGAGATCCATCACCGACCAGCACCAGGAAGACGTCGGGCCTCTTCAACAGTCCGGCCATGGCATCGATCAAAGCCCGATGCCCTTTTTTTTCGCGCATGATCGCCACGCAGCCGACCACGACCGCATCGGCCGGCAGGCCCAACTCGGCACGCAGTGAGGAATGCTCGACACGCGGCGGCAACGGAATCGGCGAATAGATGGTGGCCACACGCTCCTCGGCAACGCCCCGCTCGACCAGCAGCCTGCGCACATAATCGCTGACGGTCGTCACGCAGTGCGGCACGCCCGTATAGGACAGCAGGGAGCCCGGTTTGATCGCCAGATGCCGCGTGCGCACGATCAGCGGCGTGCCCGCCAGGCGCGCCGCCACGCCCGCCAGCATCGTGTCGCGGCGGCTGTGCGTGTTCAGCACGTCGAAGCGGCCGTCCTTCAGGATGCGGCGGACCCGGAGCACCCCCCGGAAATAATTGCGCGGCCCGTCCATCGGCATCGTGTGGACCTGGAAGCCCTCTTCGCGCAGGTGCTGCGCCAGGCGGGCATGCGGCTGGCACAGCGCCTCCAGGTGATGGCCGGCGGCGCGCATGGCGCGCATTTCCTTGAAGATGCGGTTTTCCTGGCCGCCAAAGCCGGTCGCCGCCTCGGAATGGAGGATACGCAGCGGCTTCATCCGTAATTGATCTCCACGTCGTCGTAGGACAGCCACTGCCGCGCGTCGGCGATCAGGGTTTCGTCCATGCGCACGCGCCAGTCCTCGCCCAGCCGCAGCAGGCAGGAGAAGCGCGCGCCGCGCAGGCGCAGTTCCACCGGCACGCCGGACTCGGCCGAGCGCCAGGGGGCCAGCAGTTCCTGCAGGCGGCCGGGGTCCAGGTCGTCGGACACGGACAGGCGCAGGCTGCGGGCTCGGCTCTCGCGCACGCGCTGCAGGTCGTACAGTTCGTCGGCCGAGACGCGCAGGCCGCCGGAATAATCGTCATGGCTGACGCGGCCCTGGATCACCAGGGGGCGGTCTTCCTTCAGGCTCTGGCGGTGCTGTTCGTAGAGCTCGTTGAAGATCGCGACCTCGATCTGGGCGCTGCCATCGTCCAGCAGGGCATACAGCATCTTGCCGCGCCGGGTCATGCGCACGCGGACTTCCGCCAGCACGCCGGCCAGCCATTGCTGGCCGCGCGACGGCGCCAGCCGCGCCAGCGGCGTGGGCGCCACCCGGCGGATCTCGTCGCGCCAGGCGTCGAACAGGTGGCCGCTGAAATAGAAGCCCAGGGCGGTCTTTTCTTCCGTCAGGTGGGTTTCCAGATCCCAGGGCACGACGCGCGCGACCTCGTCGGCCACCAGTTCGTCCGTGTTGTCGTCGAACAGCGAGACCTGGTTGGCGTTGCGCTCGGCCTGCTCGGCGGCCTCGATGGCGCTGCCCAGGGCTTCCAGCAGGGCCGCGCGGTTGGACTCCAGGGCGTCGAAGGCCCCGGCGCGGATCAGGGCCTCGATGGTGCGCCGGTTGACGGCGTGGCGGTCCACCCGCGCGCAGAAGTCGAACAGCCCCGTGAACGGACCGCCGGCCTCGCGGGCGGCGATGATGGCCTCGACGGCGGACTGGCCGGTGCCCTTGACCCCGCCCAGGCCGTAGCGGATGGTGCGCGGCGGACGCCCCTGGGCGGTGTGCGCGTCGGCCACCGGCGCGAACCGGTAGCCGGATTCGTTGACGTCGGGCGGCAGGACGGCCACGTCGTTTTCCAGGGCGTCGCGCCAGAAGATCTGGATCTTGTCCGTGTCGTCCATGTCGGACAGCATGGTCGCGGCCAGGAATTCCGCCGGATGGTAGACCTTGAGCCAGGCGGTCTGATAGGAAATCAGGGCATAGGCGGCCGAGTGACTCTTGTTGAAGCCGTAGCCCGCGAATTTTTCCATCAGGTCGAACAGATGGGTGGCCAGATCCGGGTCGTAGCCCTTCTTGACCGCGCCTTCCTGGAAGATCGCGCGGTGCTTGGCCATTTCCTCGGCCTTTTTCTTGCCCATGGCGCGGCGCAGCAGGTCGGCGCCGCCCAGGGAATAGCCGCCGATGATCTGCGAGATCAGCATCACCTGTTCCTGGTAGACGATGACGCCATAGGTGCTCTTCAGCACGGGTTCCAGGTCGGGGTGGAAATAATCGACCTCGGCGCGGCCGTGCTTGCGGTTGACGAAGTCGACCACCATCCCGGATTCCAGCGGCCCGGGCCGGAACAGCGCCAGCAAGGCGACCACGTCTTCGAACGTGTTGGGCCGCATGCTTTTCAGCAGTTCCTTCATGCCGCGCGATTCCAGCTGGAAGACCGCCGTGGTGTTGGCGGCCGACAGCAGGTCGTAGGTGGCCTGGTCGTCCAGCGGCAGCGCCATCAGGTCGAAGTCGCGCTTGTCCGGGTTGAACTCGCGCACGTAGCGCACGGCCCAGTCCAGGATCGTCAGGTTGCGCAGGCCCAGAAAGTCGAACTTGACCAGGCCAGCGGCCTCGACGTCGTCCTTGTCGAACTGGGACACGACGCTGGATTCGCTGCCCGGCTGGCAGTACAGGGGGCAGAAGTCGGTCAGCTTGCCCGGCGCGATCAGGACCCCGCCGGCGTGCATGCCGATGTTGCGCGTCAGGCCTTCCAGGGGCCGGGCCAGGTCGATCAGGGCGTGGATCTCTTCGTCGGAATCGTAGAGTTCGCGGAAGGCGGGCTCGTGTTCCAGCGTGCGGTCCAGCGACCAGGGGTCGGCCGGATTGAAAGGGATCATCTTCGAGAGCCGGTCGCAGACGCTGTAGGGCATCTCCAGCACGCGGCCCACGTCGCGCACCACGGCCTTGGCGCCCAAGGTGCCGAAGGTGGCGATCTGGCTGACGGCGTCGCGACCGTACTTTTCCTTGACGTATTCGATGACCCGTTCGCGGTTGTCCTGGCAGAAGTCCACGTCGAAGTCGGGCATGGACACGCGCTCGGGGTTCAGGAAGCGCTCGAACAGCAGGTCGTAGCGCAGGGGATCCAGGTCGGTGATCCCCAGGCTGAAGGCCACCAGCGAGCCCGCGCCCGAGCCCCGGCCCGGCCCCACCGGCACGCCGTTGTTCTTGCCCCAGTTGATGAAGTCCTGCACGATCAGGAAGTAGCCCGGGAAGCCCATGTCGATGATGGTCTTGCACTCCAGGTCCAGGCGTTCCTGGTAGGCGGGCATCCGGCGGGCGCGCTCGTCGGCGTCCGGATACAGCTGGACCATGCGGCGCGCCAGGCCCTCGTTGGCCAGTTGCGCCAGATAGTCGTCCAGCGACACGCCGTCCGGCGTGGGGAACAGCGGCAGCTGCGGCTCGCCCAGGGTCAGAGTCAGGTTGCAGCGGCGGGCGATCTGCACCGCATTGGCCAGGGCCGAGGGCACGTCCGCGAAGCGGCGCGCCATGTCGGCGCTGTCGGGCATGTATTGTTCGGCGGTGAAGCGCCGGACGCGGCGCGGATTGCCCAGCAGTTCGCCTTCGGCGATGCAGACGCGGGCCTCGTGGGCGCGGAAGTCGGACGGCGCGATGAACTGGATCGGATGGGTGGCCACCACCGGCAGGCCGCAGTCCGCCGCCAGGCGCAGCGCCGACTGGACGTAGGCCTCGTCGCCGTCGAAGCCGGCGCGCTGCAGTTCGATGAAATACGCGTCCGGGAAATCGGCGGCCCATTGGCGCGCCAGGCGGCGGGCCTCGTCCTCGCGGCCGGATTCCAGGGCCTGGCCCACGTCGCCCCCGCGCCCGCCCGACAGGACGATCAGGCCGTTCCGGCCCGACAGCCATTCGCGGCGCATTTCCGCCCGGCCCCGCTGGCTGTTTTCCGTCCAGGCGCGGGCCAGCAGTTCGCACAGGTCCAGGTAGGCGGCATGGGATGAAGCCAGCAGCAGCACGCGAAAGGGCTTGTCCTCGTCGGCCGGATTGTGCAGCCAGACGTCGCAGCCGGCGATGGGTTTGATGCCGGCCTTGCGGGCCGCCTTGTAGAACTTGATCCAGCCGAACAGATTGGCCAGGTCGGTGATCGCCATGGCCGGCTGGCCGAATTCCCGCGCCCGGTCGATCAGGTCGGGGATGCGCGCGATCCCGTCCACCACGGAAAACTCGGAGTGGCTGCGCAGATGGACGAACAGGGGGGTATCTGGGGACGTGGTCATAGAGGGATTGTATCGAGTGTCCGGGGCGCTATCGCGGCATGGCGGCCCAGGCCTTCTCCAGGCGCTTGACCGAGACCGGAAAGGGCGTGCGCAGCGTCTGGGCGTAAAGCGCCACGCGCAGTTCTTCCAGTTGCCAGCGGAATGCGTCGAGCCGGGCGTCGGGCGCCCCCTTGAGCGCCGCCCGTGCGCGCTGCCAGGGTGCGGTCAGGCGGGCAATATCGGCCATGGCGGCAGCATCGCGCGCAGGGTCGGCGCGCAGTTTGTCGATGCGCATCTGAGCCGCCTTCAGGTAACGCGGCAAGTGTCCGAGCTGTTCCGGCGGCGTATCGCGCACGAAGGCGGCGCCCACCAGGGCATCGAGCTGCTGGCGGATGTCCTGCTGGGCCTGCGGCCAGGGTCGGGCCTGGGGCAATTTTTTGACCAGGGCGGCGCGCTCGGCCAGGATGACGCCGGCCAGGCGGGCCCGTTCCTGGGCCAGCAGGCCCAGGCGCGCGCGGCCTTCGGTGCTGCGCTGTTCGAAAGCGGCCGCATCGGCGGGCCAGGGTTCCATCAGGCAGGCCTGGTCCACGGCCGCGTCGATCAACTGATCGCGCAGTTCCTGCTGCGTGCCCAGGTCCATGTACAGCATGCCCATGCGGGTCAGGTCCGGCAGATTCTTTTCCAGGTAGCGGACTTGTTCCCGCAGCGCCAGGCGGAACAGCCGGCGCAAGCCGATCGCATGCACGCGCCGGGCTTCCTGGGGATCGTCGAAGACGTCCAGATCGCAGGATTCACCCCGGTCGCGCAGTGCCGGATAGCCGATCAGGGACTGGCCGCCACGCTGGATTTCCAGCAATTCGGGCAGCGCGCCAAACGTCCAGGCCGTCAGGCCTTCGTGGTCCAGGACCCGGGATGCCTGCTGATCGCGAGCCGCCACCTGCTGAAAAGAAGCCTGGGCCTCGCGGCCGTGCTCGGCGCGCAACTGATCCAGGTTGCGGCCGCCGGACAACATGCGGCCGTGCTCGTCCACCACCTTGAAGTTCATGAACAGATGCGGCGGCAGGGTTTCCAGCTTGAAATCGGCGGCCTGGACGCGCACCCGGCATTGCGTCCAGATATCCTGCGCCAGCGCATCCAGCAAGCCCATGCCGGGATCGGCGGCGCGCTCGAACCAGCGCTCGTGAAAACCGGCTGCGTAATCGGGCAGCGGCACACAATGACGGCGCAGCTTCTGCGGCAGGGATTTCAGCAGCAGGTGGGCTTTTTCCTTGAGCATGCCCGGCACCAGCCATTCGCAGCGCGCGGCGTCGATCTGGTTGAGCGCGAACAGCGGCACGGTCAAGGTCATGCCGTCGCGCGGCGAGCCGGGCTCGAAATGGTAGTCCACCGCCAGTTCGGTCCCGGCCCAGGCCAGGCGGCGCGGGAACACTTCGGTGGTGACGCCGGCGGCGTCGTGGCGCATGAGTTCGTCGCGGCTCAGGTTCAGCCGCGCGGCCGCCTGGGCATCCAACCCTTTGAACCAGGCCTCCAGTGTGGCCGTCTGGCAGACATCGGCGGGAATCTGCCCGTCGTAGAACGCATGGATCAGCGCGTCATCGACCAGGATGTCCGGACGGCGACTTTGGTGCTCAAGACGTTCTATGGACGCGATCAGCCGCCGGTTGTGGGCGATGAAAGGCAGCTTGCTGTCGATGTCCCCCGGCACCAGGGCGTCGCGGATGAAGATTTCACGCGCGGCCTTGGGATCAATGCGGCCGTAATGTACCCGGCGCCCGGTATACACCGGCAGGCCGTGCACGGTACCGCGCTCGTTGGCGACGACCTGGCCGGCTTTTTTTTCCCAACGGGGATCGGACCAGGCGCGCTTGAGCAGATGCGCCCCCGCCCGCTCGACCCAGGCCGGTTCGATCTGCGCCACGCAGCGGGCATACAGCCGGGTGGTTTCCACCAGTTCGGCGGCCAGGACCCACCGGCCGGCCTTTTTCTGCAACGGCGAACCGGGATGGATGGCGAAACGGATATCGTGGGCGCCCTGGTACAAGCCGCCGTCTTCGGATTTCATGCCGATATTGCCCAGCAGTCCGGCCAGCAGGGCCATGTGGATCTGTTCGCGCGTGGCCGGGGTCTGATTCAGCCGCCAGCCTTGCTCGCGCGCCAGGGTCAGCAACTGCGTGTGCGTGTCGTGCCATTCGCGCAGCCGGATGGGCGAAAGGAATTTGGCGCGGATCTGATCCACCAGCTTGCGCTGCGAAGCCTTGTGCGCGACCTGTTCGCCGTACCACTGCCAGAGTTTGAGCCAGGCGAGGAATTCCGACTGTTTGTCATTGAACTGGGCGTGTGCGTTATCGGCGGCCTCGCGCGCCTGCAGGGGGCGGTCGCGCGGATCCTGGACGGACAGCGCCGCCGCGATGACGAGGATTTCTGCCAGGCACTGCTGCTCATGCGCGGCGAAGACCATGCGCGCAATGCGCGGATCGACGGGCAGCCTCGCCAGGGCGCGGCCCACGTCGGTCAGGCGGTTGCGCGCATCGAGCGCACCCAGTTCCTGCAACAGTTGATAGCCATCGGCGATGGCGCGCCCCGTGGGCGGTTCGACGAAGGGAAAGGCTTCGATGTCGTCCAGCCGCAGCGACTTCATCCGCAGGATGACCGAGGCCAGGGACGAACGCAGGATTTCCGGGTCCGTGAATGCGGGGCGCTGCTTGAAATCGTCTTCGGCGTACAGGCGCACGCACACGCCCGGCCCCAGGCGGCCGCAGCGGCCCGCGCGCTGGTTGGCCGAGGCCTGGCTGATGGGCTCGATGCGCAACTGCTCGACCTTGCTGCGCCAGGAATAGCGTTTGATGCGGGCCAGGCCGCTGTCCACCACATAGCGGATGCCGGGCACCGTCAGAGAGGTTTCTGCCACATTGGTCGCCAGCACGATGCGCCGGGCGTTGCCGCGCGGATGAAAGATCTGTTCCTGTTCGGCCCGCGAGAGCCGCGCATACAGGGGCAACACCAGGGCACCGACCGGGTGGCGCTTGCGCAGGGCTTCGGCGCATTCACGGATTTCGCGCTCGCCGGGCAGGAAAACCAGCACGTCCCCCGTGCCGTGGCGGGCGCATTCGTCCACGCCATCCACCACGGCATCGACCAGGTCGCGCTCCTCGTCGCCCTGCCCCGGCTTGCGGCTGACGGCGGCGTCATCGTCCGCGTCGCGCCGCACGGGGCGGTAGCGCATTTCCACCGGGAACAGGCGGCCCGAGACCTGGATCACCGGCGCCGGACGGTCCGGCGTGCCGAAATGCCGGGCGAAACGATCGGCGTCGATGGTGGCCGACGTGATGATCAGTTTCAGGTCCTTGCGGCGCGTCAGCAGACGCTTGAGAAAGCCCAGCAGAAAATCGATGTTCAGGCTGCGCTCGTGCGCCTCGTCGATGATCAGAGTGTCATAGCGGCGCAGCAGGGGATCGCGCTGGGTTTCGGCCAGCAGGATACCGTCGGTCATCAGCTTGATGGCAGTCGCCGGGCCGGCGCGCTCGGAAAAACGGATCTGGTAGCCCACCCAGTCGCCGATCTCGGTGCGCAGTTCCTCGGCCACACGCTGGGCGACCGAAGTGGCGGCCAGTCGGCGCGGCTGGGTATGGCCGATCATGCCGGCGCGGCCACGCCCCAGTTCCAGGCAGATCTTGGGAAGCTGGGTGGTCTTGCCCGAACCGGTCTCGCCGCAGACGATCACCACCGGATATTCGGCGATGGCGCGCGCGATGTCCTGGCGGCAGGCGCTGACGGGCAGATCCTCTGGGTACTGGATGGACGGCAAGGGGCGGTCGCCGGCGCCGGCGGGCGGGCGCGACGCCGCAGGCCGGGCAGCGGCGCGGCGGCTGGGCTGCGATGAATTTTCTGGCAAAACGTCGGATTCCACGATGGGATGGAGCGGACTGTCCGCCCGGCGCGACGGAAACCGGCCGGGAAAAGACAATCGCTCATTATAATTTCGCTATCGCAAGAATCCGCCGCCCGGACCCGCCTTTCCGAGGCCCGCCTCTCCGACACCTGCCACCTGCCATGAGTTCTGCTGAAACCGACACCTATTCCGCCCAGGACGCTCCCGAATTCGCCCCCGCGCAGTTCGTGCGATGGTTTCGCGAGGTCGCGCCCTACGTGCATGACTTTCGCGGCAAGACCTTCGTCGTGGCGTTCGGCGGCGAACTGATTGAGGACAACGGCCTGGAAGCCCTGGTGGCCGACCTGTCCCTGCTGTCCGCCCTGGGCATCAAGCTGGTCCTGGTGCACGGTTCACGCCCCCAGGTCAACGAGCAATTGCGGCTGAAAGGCCAGACGACCCAGTTCGGCCGGGGGACGGAGCCCACCAGCCCCGAGGCGCTGGAATGCGCCAAGGAAGCCGCCGGGGAAATCCGGCTGGACATCGAGGCCGCCTTCAGCCAGGGCCTGCCCAACACGCCCATGTCGCACGCCAAGATCCGCGTGATTTCGGGCAACTTCGTCACGGCGCGCCCGGTCGGCGTGATCGACGGCGTGGACTACCGCCGCGCCGGCACGGTGCGCAAGCTGGACATCGAAGCCATGCGCAACGTCATCAGCCAGGGCGCCATCGTGCTGCTCTCGCCGCTGGGATTTTCTCCCACCGGAGAGGCCTTCAATCTGGCCATGGAAGACCTGGCCACCAATGCCGCCGTGGCGCTGCGCGCCGAAAAACTGATCTTCCTGACCCAGAACCGCACCGTCACCGAGACCGACGGTTCGGTGGACACGGAACTGGCCCGCAAGGACGCCGACGACCTGCTTGCCCAGGACATCCTGGACGAGGACACGTCCGCCTTCCTGCGCCACGCGTCCCTGGCGGTCAAGCGCGGCGTGGCGCGTGCGCACCTGGTGCCCTACACCATGGACGGCAGCATCCTGCTGGAAATCTTCACCCACGACGGGGTGGGCACCATGGTGGTCGAGGACACCCTGGAGGACCTGCGCCCGGCCGTGGCCGACGACGTGGGTGCCATCGTCCAGCTGATCGAGCCCCTGGAGGCCGACGGCACCCTGGTGCCGCGCGGCCGCGCCGTAATCGAGCGCGACGTGGAAAAATTCACGGTGCTGGAGCACGACGGCGTGATCTACGGCTGCGTGGCCCTGATCCCCTACCTGGACGACGGCATGGCCGAAATGGCCTGCCTGATCGTGCACCCCGAATGGCAGGGCACGGGCGACGGCGAAAAGCTGCTGCGCCACGCCGAGACCAGCGCCCGCGCCCAGGGCGCGCGGCGCCTGTTCGTGCTGACCACGCGCACCTCGCACTGGTTCCTGAAGCGCGGCTTCGTCCAGGGCGGCGTGTCCGACCTGCCCCACGAAAAGCGCGCCCACTACAACCATTCGCGCAACAGCCTGGTTTTCATCAAGCGGCTATGAAGATCCTCGTCACCGGCGGCGCCGGCTTCATCGGCTCCGCCCTGATCCGGCATCTCATCGGCCACACCGGCCACTCGGTCGTCAACATCGACAAGCTGACCTACGCCGGCAACCTGGAATCCCTCGAGTCCATCGCGCATGACCCGCGCTACGCCTTCGAACACCTGGACATCTGCGACGCGGCGGGCCTGGCGGACGTCTTCGCGCGCCACCGCCCCGACGCCGTGATGCACCTGGCGGCGGAATCCCACGTGGACCGCTCCATCGACGGCCCCGCCGACTTCGTGCGGACCAACCTGGTCGGCACCTACACGCTGCTGGAGGCCGCCCGCGCCCACTGGAACGGGCTGGACGCCGCCGCGCGCGCCGCCTTCCGCTTCCACCACATTTCCACCGACGAGGTCTACGGCGACCTGGCCGGCACCGAAGCCCTGTTCACGGAAGCCACGCCCTACGCGCCCAGTTCGCCCTATTCCGCCAGCAAGGCGGGATCGGACCACCTGGCGCGGGCCTGGCACCGCACCTACGGCCTGCCGGTGCTGGTGACCAACTGCTCCAACAACTACGGTCCCTGCCACTTCCCGGAAAAACTGATCCCGCTGATCATCCTCAATGCCCTGGAAGGCAAGCCGCTGCCCGTCTACGGCCAGGGCCTGCAGGTGCGCGACTGGCTCTACGTCGAAGACCACGCCCGCGCCCTGCTGCGTGTGGTCGAATCCGGCGTCCCCGGCGAAACCTACAACATCGGCGGCCACAACGAACAGCGCAACATCGACGTCGTGCACGCCGTCTGCGCCCTGCTCGAAGAGCTCGCCCCCGAACATCCGGCCGGCGTGCAGCGCTATGCCGATCTGATCACCCACGTTGCCGACCGCCCCGGACACGACCTTCGCTATGCCATCGACGCCGGCAAGATCGCCCGCGAGCTGGACTGGACGCCTCGTGAAACCTTCGCCACCGGCCTGCGCAAGACCGTGCAGTGGTACCTGGCGCACCGCGACTGGTGCCGCCGCGTGCAGGACGGCAGCTACCAGCGCCAACGTCTGGGTCTGGGCGATGGGGCGGCCCCGGTCACGGCAGGACCGGCCGCGTGAGCCCGCACAGCGCGCCCCGGGATGCGCTGCGGCCCGACGCGCCCCGCATCCTGGTCACGGGCGCGGACGGCCAGTTGGGGCGCTCTCTGCGCGCGCTGGCCGCACAGGTCCCCGGCACGGCGCGCTACACCTTTCTGAACCGGTCGCAGCTCGACATCACGCAGGCCGGGGCGATCGCCGCCTGGCTGGACGCGCACCCGGCCGATTGCCTGGTCAACGCCGCCGCCTACACCGCCGTGGACCGCGCGGCCGACGAACCGGACCTGTCCCGCGCCATCAATGCGGACGCACCCGGCCTGCTGGCGCGCGCCTGCGCGGCGCGCGGCATGCGGCTGCTGCATGTGTCCACCGACTACGTCTTCGACGGCCGGCTGGACCGTCCCTACCGCGAAAGCGATCCGACCGCGCCCCTGAACACCTACGGACACGGCAAGCTGGCGGGCGAACACGCCGTGCGGGCTGCCGATGCGCGGGCAGTGGTCGTGCGCACCGGCTGGGTCTTCAGCGCCTGGGGCAGTAATTTTGTGCGCACCATGGTGCGCCTGGGCCAAGAGCGCGATGTCCTGCGCGTGATCAACGACCAGATCGGCGGTCCCACCTGGGCCGGCCATCTGGCCCAGGTCCTGCACGCCCTGGCCCTGCGTCCCGCCGATAGCGTGCCGGGCGGCGTGTACCACTTCGGCGGCCGGCCCTGGGTCAGTTGGCACGGTTTCGCCCTGGACATTCTCGCCCGGGCCCAGGCCCGGGGCCTGATCGGCCGTCTGCCCCGCGTGGACGCGATCCCGTCATCCGACTGGCCTTCGCCCGAACCCCGACCGGCCAATGGCCGCCTGGACTGCGGCCGGCTGGCCGCCTTGCTCGGGCCGCTGGAAGACGACTGGCGCACCGGCCTGGACCGTGTCCTGGAGGCCTGGCGCCAGGACGGTTCCTGATCCGGACTCATCTACAATGCCGGATTCCCCGATTGAATATTGAAGAGGCGCCCGATATGGCACGCATGATCCAATGCCGCAAACTCAAGCGCGAGGCGCAGGGCCTGGACTATCCCCCCTACCCGGGTGATCTGGGTGTGCGCATCTGGCGCGAGATTTCCCGGGATGCCTGGGCCAAGTGGCTGGACATCCAGACCCGGCTGGTCAACGAAAACCACCTGAGTCTGGCCGACGCCGACGCGCGTAAGTTCCTGGCTGAACGCATGCAGGCGTTCCTGTTCGACGACCAGGACATCGAGGCCCAGGGCTACGTGCCGCCCTCGGCCGGATGACCCGGGATCAGCCGCGCGGCTGATCCGACGATTCGTCGCGCGGTTCCAGCGGTTCGCCGCGTGCCAGACGTTCGGTGTTGGTGACGCCCGTGTGGCGTACGTCGTCTCCGCGCACCATGTAGATCACGCGTTCGGACATGTTCTTGGCATGGTCGCCGATGCGTTCGAGCGCCCGGGCGATGAAGATCAGGTCGATGGAATGCGAAATCGTGCGCGGATCCTCGATCATGTAGGTAATGATGTGGCGCAGGGTCGCCTTCCATTCCTTGTCCACGTCCTTGTCGTTGCGCACGACCTGAGCGGCAGCGATGGGGTCTTCGCGGGCGAAGGCATCCAGCGCCGCGCGGATCATGCTGGCGACCGCATCGGCCATGTGGCGCAGTTCCACCACCGGTTCGTAGGATGAGTTGGATTCGTGCAGGCGGCGGGCGACCTTGGCGATTTTTTCGGCCTCGTCGCCGCAGCGTTCCATGTCGGTCAGCATCTTGGACACCGCCAGCAGCAGGCGCAGGTCGCCGGCCGTGGGCTGGTTGCGGGCGATCAGCTGGCTGATGCGCTCGTCGATGTCGACCTCGAACTGATTGACCTGGCGTTCGTGCTCGCGGACCCTGTCCACCAGGTGCAGTTCGCCGCGCGACAAGGCGTGGATGCCATCCAGCACCATGGACTCGACCAGCCCGCCCATCTGCAGGAACATGGATCGCGTCGTTTCGAGTTCGCTGTGAAATTGCTTGTTGGTGTGTTCCAGCATCCGGGACCTCTGTCTGCCTGGCACTCAGGCACATTTGACGAGCGCAAAGCGTACCATCGCGCCCGCCGCTTGGAAAGAATGCCCCAGCATAGCAGGGCGATGTGACAGAAACATGACGGCGCGCCGGCCGGGCGGCAGGCCCGGGGCGGCGCCCGGAGCAGCCTCAGTCCTGCAATTCCAGCCGCGACACGCCCGCCTGCCCCGCCACCAGCGCCACCTGGGCGCCGGAGATCGCGAACAGGCCGCAGCAGACCACGCCGGGGATATTGTTCAGCAACGCCTCGAATTCGGCAGGATCACCGTAGTGCAGGCCGGACACGTCCAGAATCTGATTGCCGTTGTCGGTGGTGAAGCCCTCGCGCAGGCGCGGCTGTCCGCCCAACTGGCGGACTTCGCGGGCGACGGCCTCGCGCGCCAGAGGGATGACTTCGATCGGCAACGGAAAGCCGCCCAGCCGTTCGACCAGCTTGGATTCATCGACGATGCAGACGAAGCGGTCCGCCACCGAGGCGACGATTTTCTCGCGCGTCAGCGCCCCGCCGCCGCCCTTGATCATGTTCAATTGATGATCGATCTCGTCGGCGCCATCCACGTACAAGGCGAGCGAGGACACCTCGTTCAGGTCCAGCACCTCGACGCCCGCCGCCTGCAGACGACGCGTGCTGCGCTCCGAACTGGACACCGCCGCGCGGAAAGCCTGGCGGTGCGGCGCGAGCAGGTCGATGAAACGGTCCACGGTCGATCCCGTCCCCACCCCCAGGATGCTGTCGGGCTGCAACTGGGGCAGCACATGATCGAGCGCGGCCTGGGCCGCCTGTTGCTTGAGTTCGTCCTGGGTGAGCATGAGGATGTCCGTTCTGGGTCTGGGAGGCCTGTATTGTAAAGGCGCTTGTTGCCACTCTGGCGTTGCAGTCTGCTCCAGTGCTTTGCCGTGATGATGGCGACCGTGCCGGGAATCCGGCGGTTGGCAGCGACACATCCCGTCGCGAACCGATCCTAGACTGGGCCAGTACCCAAGCTCGCCAAGGATTCGATGTCATGCCCCCCACCGAAACACACTGGAACCGTGCCCTGGACTTTCTGCGCCAGGCTCAAGGCCTGCTGATCACGGCGGGGGCCGGTATGGGCGTGGACTCCGGGCTGCCGGACTTTCGCGGCAAGGAAGGTCTGTGGAAAGCCTATCCTGCGCTGCGCCAGGCTCGCCTGGATTTCCATCGCATCGCCCAGCCCGAGGCTTTTGATCGCTGGCCCACGCTGGCCTGGGGATTCTACGGGCACCGCCTGGCCTTGTACCGCCGCACCATCCCGCATGCCGGTTTCGGCATCCTGAAACGCTGGGCCGCACGCCTGCCACACGGCGCTTTTGTCTTCACCAGCAATGTGGACGGCCAATTCCAGCAGGCAGGATTCGACCCGAACCGCATCCTGGAATGCCACGGTTCGCTGCACTGGCTGCAATGCCATGCCCAGCGCCAGCACAGGATCTGGCCCGCCAAAAATTTCGAACCGGACGTGGATCCCGTCACCTGCCGTTTGCGCTCGCCCCTGCCGGCCTGCCCCGACTGCGGCGCCCTGGCCCGCCCCAACGTCCTGATGTTCAATGACCTGGATTGGGACGTGAAGCGGATGGCGGACCAGCGCGGCCGCTTGAATCATTGGCTGGAATCAACCGACGGCGCACGCCTGGCCGTCATTGAACTGGGCGCAGGCCAGGCGATTCCATCCGTGCGCCACTTCAGCCTGCGCAGCGGCCACCCTGTCTTGCGCATCAATGCCCGCGACAGCGCTATTTCTCCGCGCTGGGGTGTCGGCCTGGAAGGCCCCGCGCTGCAGATCCTGCAATGGCTGGACGATCATATCTGATCCATACTGAGCACTTTTCGATCCAGCGACAACCCATATGGCCAAACGATCCTCGACCCTGGAAACCACCCTGCTCGCACTGGAAATCCTGCGCAGAATCCCGCGCGCGCCCCGATCCATCAGCACCGTCGAACTGCATGAGCAACTGGCCGCCAGCGGTTTCGAACGCGATCTGCGGACGATCCAGCGGCAGTTGGACATGCTCAGCACGCATCTGGAAATCGAGCGCAACGATGAGGCCATTCCTTATCGGTACCAATGGCTGACGCGCGCCAAGCCATTGGCCATCCCTCACCTGAGCGCGCAAGAATCCCTGCTGCTCACGCTGGCCGAGGAACACCTGCGCCATCTGCTTCCCGCCCACTTGCTGAAATCCCTGGAGGGGTTTTTTATTCAGGCGCGCCTTAATCTTGAACCGGGCGGCAATGCGCGGCTGGAACGTGAATGGTCATCCAAAATCCGTGTGGTCGCCACCAGCCAGCCGCTGCTGCCGCCCAGAATTATCCCCGGTGTGCTGGAAACGGTCAGCGAAGCCCTGTATCACAACCACTGGCTTCGGCTGGATTACAAGAACGCTGCCGGCCGGCGCAAGACGGCCGAGGTCAGGCCTCTGGGCCTGGCGCAACAAGGCCCCCGCCTGTACCTGGTGTGCCGCTATCGAGGCTTCGACAATGAACGCAGCCTGGCCCTGCACCGCATCCTGAGCGCAGAACAGGCTTCGACCATCGCCTTCGACCGGCCCAAGGATTTTGACCTGGCGAAGTACGATGCAGACGGCCGCTTTCTCTTCGGAGAGGGCCAGCGCATCCGCTTGCGCTTCCGGATCGACCAGAAAACCGGACAGCATCTGCAGGAAACGCCCTTGTCCAAGGATCAAACCATCACCGAATGCGATGGCGACCGGCTCGAAATCACGGCGACTGTCGTCGACAGTGCCATGCTGGATCAATGGCTGAGAGGCTTCGGTGATGCGGTTCACTCCGTGACACGAGAAGCGCTGGAGCTCACATGAGCCCGCCCCCCTTCACCCCTGCCGACCTCGACGCGCTGCGCCGGGCCCATGCCCTGCTGGAAACGCCGGGGCTGGCCGTGCGCATCACGAACCTGATCGGGACCCCCGTCGAAAAGCTGCTCGACAGGCTGCCTGCAGGCTGGAGCACCCAGATCGGCCAGCTCACCCGGCTCGCGCTCAGCAAGGCCGCCGATGCCGCCTTGTTTACCCTGTCAGACCAGCCCCGGCGCCGCAGCGCCGACTGGTGGCACAAGATCGGCGCGGCCACCACCGGCGGAGTCGGCGGCTTCTTCGGCCTGGCCGGACTGGCGGTCGAACTGCCGATCTCCACCACCCTCATGATGCGCTCGATCGCCGACATCGCCCGCAGCGAAGGTGAATTGCTGTCCGATCCCGGCACCCGGGTCGCCTGTCTGGAAGTCTTCGCCCTGGGCGGCAAGAGCACCGCCGACGATGGGGCGGAAAGCGGCTATTACGTCGTGCGCACGGCCCTGGCGCGTGCCGTCAGCCAGGCCGCAGAATACGCCGCCGGCCAAGTGGCGGTGGAACACGCCGCGCCGCCCGCCCTGATGCACCTGATCACGCTGGTCGCCAAACGCTTCGGCCTGCAGATCAGCGAAAAGGCCGCCGCCCAGGCCGTTCCCGCCCTGGGCGCCGCCGGCGGCGCGCTCATCAATACCTTGTTCATCAACCATTTCCAGGACATGGCCCGGGGGCATTTCATCATCCGGCGGCTGGAGCGGCGCTATGGGGAAGAGGCCGTTCAGTTGGCGTATGAGGAGTTGGATACGATTCCAAAAAAAACCGCCCGTTGAAGATGATCGGCACAAAATCCTGGCGATGACGCTAGCCTCTAACTATAGAAGCCAATTCCGGAGACATGCTCTTAACTCGAGGCTGTTTATAGAGCTCCTTCAATAGTTTAAAAAGCCCCCCAATAAACAGATCTGAATCGTACAGCATCTCATCTTTAATACCCCCAGACATTCTAAGAACAGCACCACCAACCTGCTCTCTTCCGAGGCGCAATATCATATATAAAGCACACTCTATTACTTCATTTTTCCCACCATCAGATACAACCTCATTTCCATGGCGTATCTGAATCAATTGCCCCCACTCAAGTCTAACATTGTCGTCAACCTGCTCTTTTTCCAACACACCCTCTTCTAAATTTTTTGAAATATTTTCCTCATCTGAATTTTTTGACAAATTCTTGACCAGACAATCGGCCGTTAGCCAGTACCTTCCCCCTGACTTATCCTTTCTGGCACCTCGGCGCAAAACAAGAACAGCATCTTCATTAAAAGAAATAGGACCATCATTATATTTACCAACATTCTGCTCTGGAAAGTACCTTATGGTGGGCCTCCTCTTCATTCCAACATTTCTTGCAAACCGATCCGATACAATTTGCCAATTCTGAACTATTTTACTAAACACCAAAGGACCATTTGCGATTTTCATTGACGTACTCACACGCCCTCTTCCTGAGGCATGAGGCAAAAAATTCAACACCATAAAAGAAAGCAATGAATCATAATCTTTTTCATGCTCTTTGGCCGAAACCGGATCTTGATCACTATAAACAACAGAAAGCGCTTGGTACATTGCATAACCCTCATCAGAAAGATAATCTGTAAACATCGTCACCAAATCCGAATTCAAACCAAGACGCTTAATATCTCGATTATATTCAGAAAGATAAATATGACGTATATTTTTATTATTTTTTCTGTGAAACTCCACATTCTTTGCTGCATCTTCACTTAAGGGGTAAGCAGTGACTATCAATACTCCTCTGTCCTCATTTTCATTCGAAACACTTACCCAGTCACAATAATCGTCTATTTGGCCATCAAGAAATCCATCTTTAATTTTTATTTCAACCAAAATTCTTGTTGTTTTTTCATTGAAATCACTTTCTATCAATAAATCCGCTCGCCTAGCCTTATCTGATCCTTCGCCTTTTAAATAGCTATACTCAGTGCCAAGAAAAACATTATTTTTTCTATATTTCAACCCAGCATACTTAAAAAACGGGTAAGCAATTTCAGGATGATAAAAAGCAATCTGCTCTAGAATATTGCCCAAATATGTACCGTGATGTTTGGCATTAAATTTCCCTTGAACATTAGAAAAAAAATTACTCATTACCACCCCCTACAATAAGAACAAAAATAATATTCATCATGCCTTCACATAAATTTGATGCACATTGGAAACTCCACTATCGTCCCTCAAACAAACCCAATCCCCCGTCCGCCGGCATTAGGCTTCAACACTTCCTCTGCTCTCAATGCTTCCAGCATTTCCGCGTGATGCTTGAGAGGCCTGAACCGATGCTGCCGGGCCACGACCGCAAAGTCACCTGGGGCCAAGGCGTGTAGTTCATCCAGTTTTTTCATCACCGACTCTTTCGGATCAGGCAGGCCCAAAACGGCGCTGTAGCGTCGATACAGGCTCCGTGCCTGCTCCGGCTTCAAATAATGGAACTGCACCTTTACATCGAAACGCCGCAGGGCGGCTGGATCCAAGGTCCCCATCAAATTGGTCGACGCTATGAAAATACCACCAAAAGATTCCATTTGTGTCAACATTTCATTGACCAGCGTGGTTTCCCAGGATTGTCGGGCGTTTCTTCGGTCCATCAAAAAGCTATCAACTTCATCAATCAAGAGAACAGCGTCATCCCGCGCTGCGGCCTCGAATGCTCCGGCAATCAATTGTTCGCTTTCACCCACCCACTTGGACAGCAGATCAGACACCCGACGCACCAATAGAGGCTTGTCCAACGACCGGGAAAGCCAATGGGCCCAAGCGGTCTTGCCTGTACCGGGCGGGCCGTACAGGCAGAGGCGGGCGGAACCCGCACGAATCAATCCTTCGGTCAGAGACGACAAATCGGCATCCGCGCAGGACAAGGCCGGATCATATGTATCGGGCAGCCCTCCGGCGGGCTGGCGCAGCAGGTCGGCTTGTCCGCAAGCCTTCAAAGTGCCGCCGATCAAACGTTCGATCACCTCTCCGGGATCGACTGACTGCACAGCCCAAGCCGGATCGGTGCGGCCCGTCTGCACCACTTCGGTCGCCCGAGTCAGCAAGGCTGGCGGAAGATGCTCAATGGACGCAAGCCTTTCCCGCGCCTGAGGGAGCAGCAGATCGCCAGCCACAGACTCAATCAACTGCATGCGCTGACACCGCGAAGGCACGGGGATTTCGATCACAAGATCGAAGCGTCGCAAATAGGCGGGATCGATGCAGGACACCGCATTGCTGATCCAAATCGTGGGCACAGGATTTTCTTCCAGAAGGCGATTCACCCAGGCTTTGCTAATTTCTGTTTTTGATCGACCTCCCGCCAGAAATCGCCCCGCCCCGGCGAACACGTCTTCCGCTTCGTCGAAGGCCAGCAGAGTGCGGGGACTGCAGGCAAAGACGCATTGCGCCGTCCGATAGGCGCGCAAGCGTTGATCACCGCCAATGGCATCACCCTCTTCATCTTCGATGCAGACATCGAACAAAGCGGCATCCAAAGTCTGAGCCAGAAGGCGTGACAACTGAGTCTTTCCTGTACCGGGGCGGCCATATAGCAGCACATTGACCCCCTGACGTTTGCTGTCGACAGACTGGCGCAAATAAGGAATCAGAATATCCAACCATGGCCGGACATGGGCATAGTCCTCCAATTTCAGTTCTGCCGCAGCAGGAGCCGACACGACGGATTCCAGCAATTCCACCGGCCCAGATTCACGCGAAACCAGAGCGTCGGCAAACCGATCTGATAAAAAGGAGAAAGATCTGCTCAGTCGCCATGAGCCCACGCTCCCTGTGACGGAAAGCAGGCCGCTGCGAACCAGCCGTCCACGAGGTGACAGCGCCATCTGAATGTCTGCTTCCTTCTGCTCCAGCAGGAATGCGAGAATACGGCACAGACGATTTGGACTGAGCTTCTCGTCCAACAGTTCAAGCGCATCGTTCAAAAGAGATTCGTTGGCCTGCAACGCGGTGAACGCAAGGATCCCCTGTTCCGCAGAATTCAGGCCGATCAACGGTGCCAGGCGCTCCAAATTGCGGCGTAGCGGCTCCTCACCCAAACCCATCATCTGGGAGCTACGCTCAGCGTCCTGGTACTGTGCGCGCAAAACCTTCAATACGGCCTTGGGATCGAAATCCTCTTCATCCACATCCACCCAGGCCCCCAGCCCCAAGGCGTGCGCCAGGCTATCCTCTTGTAGATAGTGCTTGCCAATGAACTTGCGGTGCCCTTGCAGCGGCACCAGCAGACGCAAAATCCAAAGCCGCACCAGTGCGCTCAACGGCTGATCCTGTACGGATTCTCCGAAACTGTGGGAAGTGTGCTTGCGAGCGGCGGTACGCGGCATGAGGCTCTCCTGTAATGAACCTTCATTGTCCACACAAGAGCGACAAACTATGTCGCGCTCGACAAGGCCCGCTCAGGTCAGAACAGGTCGAAGAGTCAGACGCGAAGCCCTCGGTCTGCCCCGTAGCCACACCTGGTCCTGTGTGCCGAAAACCCTATGGTTGAGGGAGGGTAAAAGCTTATCCTTCACAAATTTGCAATAATTCGGCGTCTCCCGAACCCGCCCCCATCATGTTCGACCTATTTTCCGGCCTGTCCCTGCCGGTCGCGCTCAGCCTGATCCTCGCGCTGGCGCTTGTCCTGGCCTTCGAGTTCATCAACGGCTTTCACGACACCGCCAACGCCGTCGCCACGGTCATCTACACCAAAGCCATGCCGCCGCACCTGGCGGTGCTGTTTTCCGGCATCTGCAATTTCCTGGGCGTGCTGCTGGGCGGCGTGGGCGTGGCCTACGCCATCGTCCACCTGCTGCCCGTGGATCTGCTGCTCAACCTGGGCGACGGACGCAGTCTGGTCATGGTGTTCTCCATGCTGACCGCCGCCATCGTCTGGAACCTGGGCACCTGGTATCTGGGCATTCCCGCCTCCAGTTCGCACACACTGATCGGCGCCATCCTGGGTGTAGGCCTGGCCAATGCCCTGCTCACCGATCTGCCGGTGGGCGCCGGCGTCAACTGGGGCAAGGCCATCGACATCGGCCTGTCGCTGATCCTCTCGCCCCTGGCCGGGTTTGCCGGGGCGGCGCTGCTGCTGCTGGGTTTCAAGAAGTTGTTCACCGGCTCGAAGATGCACAAGACGCCTGAACAGCGCCGCGCCATCGACAACAAAAAACACCCGCCCTTCTGGAACCGGCTGGTGCTGGTGCTGTCGGCCATGAGCATGAGTTTCGTGCATGGCTCCAACGACGGGCAAAAGGGCATCGGTCTGATCATGCTGGTGCTGATCGGCATCGTCCCGGCCCAGTTCGTGCTGAACCCGGCCAGCACGCCCTATCAGGTCCAGCGCACCTACGATGCCGCCGCCCACTTGAACGATCTGTACCTGCGCAACGAGGCCGTCCTGGGCGATGTCCTGGCCCTCCGGCGGCCCGGAGATGCCGCCCTGGCCTCGACCTCGCGCTGCGACCCGCAGGACACCCTGCCCATCATCCAGGCCGTGCGCCGCAGCCTGGACGGCGTGCGCACCTATGAAGAACTGCCGCCCGAACTACGCGGACAGGTGCGCCGCTATCTGCTCTGTCTGGACGATACCGCTCGCAAGGTGATCAACCTGGGCACACTGCCCGCCAGCGAAACCGCCGATCTGCGGCGCCTGCGCGCGGACCTGTCCGCGACGACGGAATACGCGCCGCTGTGGGTGATCGTGGCCGTGGCCCTGGCCCTGGGCATCGGCACCATGGTGGGCTGGCGCCGTGTGGTCCTGACCGTGGGCGAGAAGATCGGCAAGCAGGGCATGACCTATGCCCAGGGCATGGCCGCCCAGATCACTGCCGTGGGCGCCATCGGGGTGGCCAATCTGTTCAGCCTGCCGGTCTCGACCACGCAGGTGCTGTCCTCGGGCGTGGCCGGCACCATGGTGGCCAACCGCAGCGGCCTGCACCGCAGGACCGTGCGCAACATCCTGCTGGCCTGGGTGCTGACTTTCCCGGCCAGCATGCTGCTGTCGGCGGGTCTGTTCAGTCTGGCGGTCGTGGTGCTGAACGTGTAGCGGCCCGAGGCGGCAGCCACTGCGTGCGCGGCTGAATCAAAAACACGCTGCACGCCTAGGGCAGAATGCACTGGGGCGCCTGCCCCGGATGCCCCGGGCGCAGGCGCGCGGCCTTAGCCCGCCCGCTTCGCCGCCTGGATCTGCATGCGGTTGACCGCCACGACGACCACACCTACAGCCACCATGAACAAGGTCGCCAAGGCGTTGATTTCCGGCTTCAAGCCCAGGCGCACGCGGGAAAAGACCTCTAGCGGCAGCGTGGTGTAGCCCGGGCCGGACAGGAAGGACGCCACCACCACGTCGTCCAGCGACAAGGTAAAGGACAGCAGCCACGCGGCCAGCAGGGCCGGGGCGATCAGAGGCAGCGTGATCAGGAAGAACACCCGCAGCGGCGAGGCGCCCAGGTCCAGGGCGGCTTCTTCCAGCGAGCGGTCCAGATCGCGCACGCGCGACTGGATGATGACGGCGACGTAGGCCGTGCACAGGGTCACGTGCCCCACCCAGATGGTGAACATGCCATTGCCGTCGGGCCAGCCGAACACCTTGGACATTTCCACGAACATCAGCAGCAGCGAGATGCCCAGGACGACTTCGGGCATGACCAACGGCGCGCTGAGCATGCCGATGTACAGGCCGAAACCCCGGAACCGCCCCATGCGCGCCAGCACATAGCCGGCCCAGGTGCCGATGGCGACCGCCGCGGTGGCGGTCAGGGTGGCGATCAGCAGCGACAGTTTCGCCGCCGACAACAGCGCCTCGTCTTGGAACAGCTCCGCATACCAGCGCAACGAGAAACCCGACCAGGTCGTCATCAGGGTGGAGTCATTGAAGGAGAACACCATCAGGCAGGCAATGGGCACGTACAGAAAGCCGTAGCCGACCACCAGCGTCAGAAAGCGAAACCAGCCGCCGCGCTTCATGACCGCCTCCCCAACTGACGCGCCTGGTTGTACTGGAAGATCGACAGCGGCACCAGTAACAGCAGGACCATCACGCAGGTCACGGCCGCCGCCATCGGCCAGTCGGCGTTGTTGAAGAACTCGTTCCACATCACGCGGCCCATCATCAGGGTGTTGGCGCCTCCCAGCATCTCGGGAATGACGTATTCCCCCACCGAGGGGATGAACACCAGCATGGCGCCGGCCACCACGCCGGGCATGGACAAGGGCAGCGTGATCCGCAGAAAGGCGCTCCAGGGCCGCGCGCCCAGATCGTAGGCGGCCTCCAGCAGACGATAGTCGAGTTTCACCAGGCTGGCGTACAACGGCAGGATGAAAAACGGCAGGTAGGCATAGACCAGACCGATGTAGACGGCCAGGTCGGTACGGTAGATTTCCAGCGGCGCGTCGATCAGGCCCAGGCCCATCAGCAGGTTGTTCAGCAAGCCGTCGTTGCGCAGGATGCCGACCCAGGCGTACACGCGCAGCAGCAGCGAAGTCCAGAACGGCAGGATCACGCCCAGCAGCAGCAGGTTGCGGATTTCCGGCCGCGCGCGGGCGATGTGATAGGCCATGGGGTAGCCGATCAACGCGCAGCAGACCGTGGTGACCAGCGCCATCTTCACCGAGTTCAGGTACACGGCGGCGTACAGGCTGTCGGTGAACAGCAGCACATAGCCGCGCAGGTGCAGGGACAGCGACAGAGTCTCGTCCTGCAGGGTGGCGATCGGCATGTAGGGCGGAATGCCGAACTGCAGGTCCGAGAAGCTGATCTTCAGCACCAGCAGGAAAGGCACCAGCAGGAACAGCGCCAGCCAGACGTACGGCACGCCGATGGCGAACTGGCGGGCGCTGGGGCGATGGCCGGGAAGTTTCAGATGCATCGGCGGCTCCGGACGCGGGGGTCGTTGAAGGCGGGAACCGGCGGCCGTCAGGACGCCAGCACGGTCCCGGCATCATGGGACCAGGTGACGAAGACCTCTTCGTCCACGCCGGGCGCGTCGGACTGGCTCCAGTCCAGGCTGGGCACGCTGGCCTCGATGGTCTGGCCGGCATCCAGGCGGATCTGGTAGCGGGCGTAACTGCCCATCCAGGCGACGTGCGACACCATGCCATGGCCCCAGTTGGATTCAGCCTCGGGCGCCTGGCGGCCGACGCGGATCTGCTCGGGCCGGATGGAGACGTGGACTTCCATGCCCAGGGGCTCGCTGATGCCGTGGCTCACGTACAGGGGGCGCGACAGCGCGTCGGTCTCGATCAGCACATGATCGGGTTCGTCGACCACGATGGTGCCGGTGAACAGATTGGTGGAACCGATGAAGCCGGCGACGAAACGGGTGCTGGGAAAGGTGTAGACGTCGTGGGGCGTGCCGCACTGGACGATCTGGCCCTCGGTCATGACCGCCAGGCGGCTGGCCATGGTCATGGCTTCTTCCTGGTCGTGGGTGACCATGATGCAGGTGACGCCGACCTGGCCGAGGATCTTCACCAGTTCGATCTGGGTGGCCTGGCGGATCTGCTTGTCCAGCGCAGACATGGGTTCGTCGAGCAGCAGCAGTTTGGGCCGCTTGACCAGGCTGCGCGCCAGGGCCACGCGCTGCTGCTGGCCCCCGGAAAGCTGATGCGGGCGGCGGCGCGCGTAGCCGGCCATCTGCACCAGATCCAGGGCCTCGAACACGCGCTCGTGGATCTCGTGGCGCGGCACGCCTTCCTGCTTCAGGCCGAAGGCCACATTGGCCTCGACCGACATGTGCGGGAACAGCGCGTAGGACTGGAACATCATGTTGACGGGCCGCCGGTGCGGCGGCAGCGCCGTGATGTCTTCATCGTCCAGGATGATGCGTCCGGAGGTGGGTTCCTCGAAACCCGCCAGCATGCGCAGCAGGGTTGACTTGCCGCAACCCGAACTGCCCAGCAGGGCGAAGATCTCGTGCCGCCGCACCGACAGGGAGACGGACTGCACCGCGACCGTATCGCCAAAGATCTTGACGACGTCTTCCATGCGCACGAAGTCGTCAGCCTCGCCCTGGCGAGGCATGCCGCGCGGGTCCTGCATCGTCGTCAGCGCCCGGTCTTGAGCTGGGCCCACATCTGCGTCTGCAGGCGCAGAATGTTCAGGGGCTGCGGCTGGATGACGAACAGCGTGCGGGAGACCTCCGGCGAGGGATAGATCATGGGGTTGCTCGCGACTTCCTCGACCACGTACTTGCGCGCCTCTTTGTTGGCGTTGGGGTAGTACATGGTGTTGGTGATGGCCGCGTGCACCTGGGGCGTCTCAATGTAGTTGATGAAGGCGTGCGCCTCGTCCACGTGTTCCGCGCTCTTGGGGATGGCCATGGTATCGAACCAGACCGGCGCGCCGCCGTCGGGGATGTAATAGTCGATGGCGTAGGACTGCTTGGCTTCTTTGGCGCGGGACGAGGCGATCATCACGTCGCCCGAAAAACCGTAGACCATGCACAGGCCGCCGGAAGCCAGCTCGTCGATGTAGCCCGAGGAGCTGAACTGGCGCACATAAGGCCGGATGGTCTTCAGCAAGGCCAGCGCGGCCTCGTAGTCCTTGGGGTCGCTGCTGTTGGGGTCCTTGCCCAGATAGTGCAGCACGGCCGGGAAGACCTGCGCAGCCTCGTCCAGGATGGAAATGCCGCAGGACTGCAGCTTGGCCGCGTTTTCGGGCTTGAACAGCATGTCCCAGGAATTCAGGGGCGCGTCCTCGCCCATGATTTCACGCACCTTGGTGACGTTGTAACCCAGGCCGTTGGTGCCATAGCCCCAGGGGATCAGGTACTGGTTGCCGGGATCGACCGTGGCGACCAGGGCCATCAGGTCGGGATCCAGGTATTGCCAGTTGGGAATCTTGGTGCGGTCCAGCTTCTGGAACAGGCCGCCCTGGACCTGCCGGGCGGCATAGTGGGTGGACGGCACGACCACGTCGTAGCCCGATTTGCCCGTCAGCAGCTTGGCCTGGAGCGTGTCGTTGGTGTCGTAGACGTCGTAGCGGACCTTGATGCCGGTGGCCTGCTCGAAACCGGACAAGGTGTCGGGCGCCGTGTACTCGGCCCAGTTGTAGACGTTGACGACGCGATCCTGGGCAGACGCCGGAACCGCAGCGGTCAACGCGGCGGCGGCCAACAGGGTGTATACGGTGCCGATTTTCATGGCGTGAGTCCCTATCATGAAGGTAAACAACGGGATAACGCATCCCACCACTGCGCTCCGCGCGCGCCGGCTACCTTAACCAAAGACCGGCGCAGGCGCAACCGGTTTTTTTGCGCCTGTTCCGGGGACACCACACCCAGGCGCGCGCGGTCGAAATCGATCAGCCAGACCTGGCCGTCGGCGTCGAAAAGGATGTTGTAGGCGTTCAGATCCGCATGCCAGACACCGGCCGCGTGCATCGCGGCAATGGCCCGGGCGACGGCGGCGGGATCGGCCCGGTCCAGGCGACCCGCCAGGGCCTGCGCGCCCGGGATCCGGGCAACCAGGATGGCGTTGCAATAGAAAAGAGAGGGGGTGCGGCCCCCACGCTGCGCCTTCGGCTTGCTGCCCCCCGAGGGGGCGCTTTGCCCTGGGGGCGGCCCGACGGTCAAAGGGCCCCCACGCCAGTAAGCCGCACCGAGCGGCTCGGGGACGCGCAGTCCGGCCCGGCGCAGGTGGTCCAGCACCCGGACCTCGGCCCAGGCCCGCACCCGGGATGCGCCCAGCCACAGGTAGGATTCACGGCCTCCCAACCGGGCGCGCAGGCCGCCGCGCCGGTAATGGCGCAGGACGGCCGGGCCGTGATCGCCGTCGACGAACCAGGCGGCCTGACGGCCGCCCTCGCCCACAGGCACGGCATCGGGCCGGCCGGCATCGAACCAGCCCGGACCGGCCTGACCGGAAAAGCGCGCCGGCACGCAGAAGGCGCCGCCGGGAAAGCAGTGTTCGACCCAGTCCGGCGGAATGTGGTTCATATGCTTTCTCGCATCAGCAGCAGCCCCATGATGACCAGCAGCATGCAGGCAAAGATCAGTTTCAGGCGCGCCTCGGGCAAGGCGTAGGCCAGGCGCACCCCGTAGGGCACGCACAGCAGGCTGCCGATGGCCAGGGGAATGCCCACCAGGCCATGCGCCTGGCCATGCCAGGCATAGGTGGCCAAAGCCACGCAGGTGCCCGGCACGATCATCGCCAGCGCCACGGCCTGGGCCGAAGTCTGGCGCAGATGGAAAAACGTCGTCAGAAACGGCACCGCCAGCACGGCGCCGCCCACGCCGAAGATGCCGCCGGCCAGCCCGGCGCAGATGCCGACGCAGAAATACCAGCGCTGGCGCACCTGGCCCACTTCTCGGTAGAACGCAGCCGGCCGGGGGATGGCCCGGCGCCCCAGGCTCTCGCGGAAATAGAACACCGCGATCAGAAAGACGAAGCCGGCGTAGATGCGGCGCAGCAGCCAGGGGTCCAGGCCCAGCGCGATCCGCGCGCCGATCCAGGTGCAGACGATGGAACTGCAGGCGCCGGCGGCGGCGGCACGCCAGTCGATGGGCGCATGCTGGTGGTATTTGCGCAGCGTCAGCAGGATGGCCGGCAGCACCATGATCAGTGCCGTCCCCTGGGCGGCCTGCTGCTCGTAACCCAGGAACAGCCCCAACAGGGGGATCGCAAACAAGCCCCCCCCGATCCCCAGCACCCCGCCGGAAAACCCGATCAGGCCCCCTGCCGCAAGACAGGCGGGGATCAGCCAGAGTCCGTCCACCACGGCGCCTCAGGACAGCACGCCGAGCACGTCTTCGACGCGGTCGACCGCCTGAATGCGCAGCCCTTCGATGGGCTGGCGCGGCAGATTGGCGCGCGGCACGACCGCGTGCTCGAACCCCAGCTTGGCGGCCTCGCGCAGGCGTTCCTGGCCGCGCGGCGCCGGGCGGATCTCGCCGGCCAGGCCGATCTCGCCGAAGGCCAGCAGGCCGGCCGGCAGGGGGCGGTCGCGCATGGAGGAAAGAATCGCCAGGGCCACGGCCAGGTCGGCGGCCGGCTCCATGATGCGCACGCCGCCGACGGCATTGACGAAAACGTCCTGGTCATAGGTGGCGACCCCGGCATGGCGGTGCAGCACGGCCAGCAGCATGGCCAGGCGGCTGCTTTCCAGGCCCACGGACAGGCGGCGCGGATTGGGCACGTGGGCCGTGTCCACCAGGGCCTGGACCTCGACCAGCAGCGGCCGGGTGCCCTCCTGGGTGGCCATGACGCAGGAGCCGGCGACATCCCGGGAATGCCCCGCCAGGAACAGCGCGGACGGATTGCTGACGCCGCGCAGGCCCCGGTCGGTCATGGCGAACACGCCCAGTTCGTTGACGGCGCCGAAGCGGTTCTTGATGGCCCGCACCAGGCGGAACGAAGAATGGGTGTCGCCCTCGAAATACAGGACGGTGTCGACGATGTGCTCCAGCACGCGCGGGCCGGCCAGCGCGCCGTCCTTGGTGACGTGGCCGATCAGGATCAGCGTGACGCCGGTCTGCTTGGCGATGCGGGTCAGCTGGGCGGCGCATTCGCGCACCTGGGACACCGAGCCGGGCGCGGCGGTCAGTTCGCCGGAATACAGGGTCTGGATCGAGTCGATGACGGCCACGCCGGGCTGGCGTTCGACCAGGGCCTGGGTGATCTGTTCCAGGCGGATCTCGGCCAGCAGGTCCACGCCGTCGCCCGACACGCCCAGGCGCTGGGCGCGCAGGGCGACCTGTTCGGCGGATTCCTCGCCCGTGACGTAGAGCACCGGGCCGCGTTCGGACAGGCTGGCCAGCGCCTGCAGCAGCAGGGTCGACTTGCCGATCCCCGGATCGCCGCCGATCAGCACCACGGCGCCGGCCACCAGGCCGCCGCCCAGGACGCGGTCGAATTCCTCGATGCCGGTCGGGGTGCGGGCCTGCTCGCGGGCCTCGATGTCGGCCAGGCGGCGCACCGGGGTGGAGGCGGCCAGCGGGGCGTAGCGGTGGCCGGAGGCCGCCGCCGGGGATTCGCGGGTTTCCTGGAGCGTGTTCCAGGCGCCGCAATGCGGGCAGCGGCCCTCCCATTTGGCGGAAGTGCCGCCGCAGTCCGAGCAGAGGAACAGGGTCCGGACCTTGGCCATCAGCGGCCCGCCAGGCTGCCGCCGCCGTCCACGCCGATTTCCTGGCCGGTGATGAAGGCCGCTCCGTCGCCCAGGAGGAACACCACGGCGGCCGCGACCTCGTCGGCCTGGGCCAGGCGCCCCATGGGGATTGTCGCCAGCACGGCTTTTTCGGCATCGCTGCCGACCGGGCATTCGGCGCGGAACAGGCCGGTCTCGACCGGGCCGGGCGAGACCGCGTTGACCGTGACGCCGTAGGGGGCCAGTTCCAGGGCCCAGGTGCGGGTACAGCCCAGCAACGCGCTCTTGGCCGCCGCGTAGCTGGTGTGCCCGGTCTGCCCGTGCACCACACGGCCGCACAGATTGACGATGCGGCCGGACTTGCGGGCCTTCATGCCCGGCACGAAGGCCTGCACCGCCTGGACCGCCACGCGCACGTTCAGGTCGAAGGCCTGGTAGAGCGAGGCCAGATCGACCTCGCCCAGGGGTTCCGGCATCGCCGGCCCCACGCAGTTCACCACGGCGTCGACCGGATATTTTTCGCGGATGACGCGCAGCAGTTCCTCGGTCTCGCCGGCATTGGCCAGATCGCAGGCATACAGATAGCCGGGGAAATCGATGTCGGCCACGTGCCGGGCCAGGCCGACGACGTGGCAGCCCTGGTCGGCCAGGCGCTGGCTGACGGCCCAGCCGATACCCTTGGTCGCGCCGGTGACGAGCACACAACTGTTCTTCATGGAAAGTTCCTCTGGCCGGGGTTCACAGGACGCGGCGCGGCACCCGGGGGGTCACGGCGGTGAGCAGTTCGTAGCCGATGGTGCCGCAGGCGGCGGCGACCTCGTCCACGGACGGACCGCCCTGCCCCCACAGCACGACCGGGGCGCCCACCGCCGCGTCGGGCACCGGGTCCAGGTCCACGGCCAGCATGTCCATGGAGACCCGGCCGACCAGGCGGGTGGGCACTCCGCCCACCGCGACCGGCGTCCCGGTGGGCGCATGGCGCGGATAGCCGTCGGCATAGCCGCAGGCGACGATGCCGACCCGCATGTCGCGGGGAGCGCGGAAGGTGTGGCCGTAGCCCACCGATTCGCCCGCCGGCACCCGGTGCGCGCCGATCAATCGGGCGGACAGGGTCATGGCCGGGCGCAGGCCGAAGGCGTCGGCCGGCCGGTCGGCGAAGGGCGAGGCGCCGTACAGGCAGATGCCGGGACGCACCCACTGGGGGGCGCCGGCGATCCCAGCCGCCAGCCCCGGGGTCAGCGTGGCCGCCGAATTGCACAGGCTGACCGGGCCGGACAGGCCTTCGGTCGTCCGCAGGAAACAATCGATCTGGGACCGCGTGACGGCGTCGTCGTCGTCCGCGCGGGCGAAATGGGTCATCGCGCCGACCTGGCCCAGCACGCCGTCGGCCCGCAGGGCCAGGGCGCGGTCGTGGGCCGCGCGGAATTCGTGCGGCTGGAAACCCAGCCGATGCATGCCGGTGTTCAGCTTGACGAAGGCGTCGATCTGCCGGGCAACGGGACTGGATTCCAGCATGTCCAGCTGTTCGGCGCAGTGCAGCGCGGCGCCGATCCGGTAGTGGACCAGCGCGTCGAGGTCGCCAGGTTCGAAGAAGCCCTCGAGGAGCAGCAGCGGGCCGGTCCAGCCCAGCTCGCGGCAGCGCACGGCCTCTTCCAGGTCCAGCATCGCCAGGCCGTCGGCCTCGCCGAAGCCCGCCAGGGCGGCCTCGATGCCGTGCCCGTAGCCGCGCGCCTTGATCACCGCCCAGATGGAAGGCGCGGCGCCGGGGGCATCCTGCCGCAGGCGATCGGCCACTATCCGCAGATTATGGGACAAGGCTTCGGTGTCGATCGTCGCCAGAATCGGACGCGGCATGGAATTCCCCGGAAAGACGGACAAAGGAAGCGGCGGCCCCGGAACCGGACCTGTGCGCGGACGCTTGAGAATCAGCCCGTCGGGCCGTGGTTACCTAAGGAAAAGAACCAGGGCCGGACAGGCTGTCGGGCTAAGTATACTGCCTCATCATGGCTGTCGATCACTACGAAAACTTCCCCGTGGCGTCCCTGCTGCTGCCCGCCCGGCTGCGGCCGGCGGTGCGCGATCTGTACGCCTTCGCGCGCGGCGCGGACGACATCGCCGACGAGGGCGACGCTCCGGCGCAGGCGCGCCGGGAACGGCTGGAGGCCTGGCGCGGCGCGGTCCGCGACCTGGGGGCCGGACGGCCGATCCAGGCCCCGCTGTCCGCCGGCGACCGGGCGCTCTTCGCCCGCCTGGGCGACACCCTCGTGCGCCACCGGCTGCCCGTCCAGCCCCTGCTGGACCTGCTGTCCGCCTTCATCCAGGACCTGGACGTCGTCCGCTACGCCGACGAGCCGGCCCTGCTGGACTACTGCCGCCGCTCGGCCAACCCGGTCGGGCGCCTGATGCTGCACCTGTTCGGCCATACCGGCCCCGTGGACCTGGCCCAGGCCGACGCCATCTGCACCGGACTGCAACGGGCGAACTTCTGCCAGGACGTGGCCCTGGACCACGCCAAGGGCCGCTGCTACATCCCCCTGGACTGCCTGGAACGCCACGGTCTCGATCCGGGCGGCCTGGACGCGCTGTGCGCCGATCCGCCCGCGCCGCCCTCCGACGCCTGGCGGGCCGCGGTGCGCGAACAGGCCGCCCTGGCCCGCCGCGCCCTGCTGGCCGGCAGCCCGCTCGCCTGGCGCCTGCCCGGCCGCATCGGACTGGAACTGCGCCTGGTGGTGCACGGCGGCCTGCGGGTCCTGGAAAAACTGGCGGAGGGCGGCTACGACCCTTGGCGCAACCGGCCCATCCTGGGCCGCGCCGACGCCTTCCTGCTATGCTGGCGCGCATTCCTTACGCCGCGCCCCGGCGCGGCCCTGCCAGACCACCATGACGCCTGACGAATACTGCCAGCAGAAGGCCGCCCGCAGCGGCTCGAGCTTCTACTACGCCTTCCTGTTCCTGCCGCCGGAACGGCGCCGCGCCATCACGGCGCTGTACGCCTTCTGCCGCGAAGTGGACGACATCGTGGACGAGGTCGGCGAGGCCTCCGTCGCGCGGATGAAGCTCGCCTGGTGGCGCGACCAGGTCGGCCTGATGTTCGACGGCACGCCCGACCACCCGGTGGCGATCGCCCTGGCCGGGCATATCCGCGCCTTCGGGCTGCGCCCCGAGCCCTTCTACGCCGTGATCGAGGGCATGGAAATGGACCTGGACCAGTTCCGCTACGCCGACTGGACCGCCCTGCGGGAATACTGCTGGCGGGCCGCCGGCGTGGTGGGCGACCTGTCGGCCAGCATCTTCGGCCACACCGACCCGCGCACGCTGGAATACGCCGAAACGCTGGGCCTGGCCTTCCAGATGACCAACATCATCCGCGACGTGGGCGACGACGCCCGGCGGGGGCGCATCTACCTGCCGGCCGACGACATGGCGCGCCACGGCGTGACCGTGGACGACATCCTCGACGGCCACTACACCGAGGGTTTCCAGGCCCTGATGCGGCAGCAGACCGGGCGCGCGCGCGAGCTGTACCGCGACGCCATGCGCGCCCTGCCGGAGGCCGACCGCCGCGCGCAGCGGCCCGGCCTGATGATGGCCGCCATCTACGCCGCCCTGCTCGACGAGATCGAACGCGACGGCTGGCGCGTGCTGGACCAGCGCATCGCCCTGACGCCGATCCGCAAGTTCTGGCTCGCCTGGAAGACCTGGGTCGGCGGCGGCCGGGGACTGGTGCGCCGCTTGGCGCGATGAACGGCGTCGCCGTCGTCGGCGCCGGCTGGGCGGGCCTGGCCGCCGCCACGCGCCTGCGCCAGGCGGGCCGCGCGGTCCGGATCTACGAAGCCGCCGCCGCGCCAGGCGGCCGGGCGCGGCGGATCGACCATCCCGGACTGGGGCTGCGCATCGACAACGGCCAGCACATCCTGCTGGGCGCCTACACCGCCACCCTGGCGCTGATGCGGTCCCTGGACGTGGACCCCGCGCATGCCCTGCTGGCCCAGGACCTGGCGCTGCGATCGGCCGACGGTGGCCTGAGCCTGCGCTTCTGGCCCCTGCCCCCGCCCCTGCACCGCCTGGGCGTCCTGCTGGGCAGTCGCGGGCTGGGCGGCTGGCAGGGCCGCCGCCACCTGGCCCGGGTGTTCGGCGCCCTGGATCCGGACCGCGTCGATCCGTCCACGACCGTGTCGGACTGGCTGGCCGGCCTGGACTGCCCGCCAGGCCTGATGACGGCCCTTTGGGAACCCCTGTGCCTGGCGGCCATGAACACGCCGGCGCAGGCGGCGCAGGCGCGCCTGTTCGTCCGGGTGCTGGCCGACAGCCTGGGAGCGGGACCGGCCGCCAGCCGCATCCTGATCCCCCGGGACGGCCTGCACGAACTCTGGCCCGCCCGCGCCTGCGCCCTGCTGGGCGACGCACTGCGGCGCCGGCGGGTGCGAACGGTCGAGCCCGGCCCGGCGGGCGGCTGGCGGGTGGACGGCGAGCCGCATGAAAGCGTGATCCTGGCCGTGCCGGCCCCCGAGACCCGGCGCCTGCTGGCGCCGCTGCCGGAGGCGGCGGCATTCCTGGACGGCTGGACGGATCCCGCGCATTCGGCCATCGGCACCCTGACCCTGCGACTCGCCCGGCCCTGGGAGTCGGGCCATCCCATGCTGCTGCTGCACGACGACCCGGCACGCGACGCCTGGGGGCAATGGCTGTTCGACCGCGGCGCCAGCGCCCGCTCGGACGTCGACCGCCGGCTGGTCCACGTGGTCATCGGCGCGGCGGACCGCTACGCGGGCCGGGATCCGGCGCGCATCGCGGCCGGCGTCATCGCGCAGGTCCGCGCCCAGGCGGCGGGATCGCTGCCGCCGCTGCCGGAAATCGAGGCGCACGCCCTGGTGACGGAGCGGCGGGCGACCTTCGACGCGGTCCCGGGCCTGCGGCGCCCCGGCGCGATCACGCCCTGGCCCGGCCTGCTGCTGGCCGGCGACTGGACCGACACCGGCTATCCGGCCGTGCTGGAAGGCGCGGTGCGCAGCGGACTGAGGGCGGCGGACGCGATCCTGGGAAACCACTGAATCGGCGAGTGCGCGTCCCGTCCGCCGGGACCGGCGTCCCGGCAGGCGCGGCGCATCTCCAGCCGCCGCAGTCCCCCGCATCATCGCGGCCGGCGGACCAGCGTGCTCTTGCCGAACAGGCTCTCGACCAGTTCGACGGCGACCTGGGCCGTGCCGTTGCGCACGTCCAGGGCCGGATTCAATTCCACGATGTCCACCGAGCCCACCCGGCCCGTGTCGGCCAGCATCTCCATGCACAGCTGGGCCTCGCGCCAGGTCGGCCCGCCCCGCACCGTGGTGCCGACGCCCGGCGCATAATCCGGGTCCAGGAAATCGACGTCGAAGCTCACGTGGACGTGGGCGTCCCCGGGCAGCCCGTCCAGGGCGGCCTCCATGACCGCGCGCATGCCGCGCTCGTCGATGGTGCGCATGTCGTAGACGTCCAGCCGCTGCTCGTGGACGAACTCGCGCTCGCCCGCGTCGACGCTGCGGATGCCGACCAGTCGCAATTCGTCGGGCCGCAGGGCCGGCTCCGGACCGCCCAGGTCCACCAGGCCGGACGGACCGAAGCCGCACAGGCAGGCCACCGGCATGCCGTGCAGATTGCCGCTGGGCGTGAGCCAGGCCGTGTTGAAATCCGTGTGGGCGTCCAGCCAGAACACCCGCAGCGGCCGGCCCTCGCGGCGGCAATGCCGCGCCACCGCCCCCACCGACCCGACGCCCAGGCAATGGTCACCGCCCAGCACCAGCGGCAGGCGGCCCGCCCGCAGCTGGGCCGTCACCGCCTCGAAGACCAGGGCGTTCCAGGCCGCGACCTGCTCCAGGTGGCGGTAGCCCTGGACCGGCGGCTGCCAGGGATTGCCCGGCCCGGCCAGGTCGCCCGTGTCCAGCACCCGGCATCCCTGGCGCTCCAGGGCGGCCGCCAGGCCGGCCACCCGCAGGGCCTGCGGCCCCATCGACGCGCCGCGCGCGCCGGCGCCGATATCGGTGGGCACGCCCACCAGTGCGATCTCGGTGCTCATGACCGGCCTCCTCGCCCGCCGGCGTCCATGAAGGGAGAATGACCGCGAGCGGCGGGACCCGCCGTCACGAAACCAGCGCCGGCACGTCCTGGAGTTCGCCCAGGAGCCAGCCGTACAGGTCGCGCGGGTCCGACTGCCCGGGCGTGACGTCCACCCAGGTGCCCACCCGGTGGGCCTCCGCCTGGGCCTGGAGGAAGCGCAGCGCGGAATAGTCCTCCAGCGCGAAGCCGACCGAGTCGAACAGGGTCACCTGGTCCGCCCGCGTCCGCCCCGGCGCGTCGCCCGCCAGGACACGCCACAGCTCGGTCACGGGGAAATCGGCCGGCATCTGCTGGATCTCGCCTTCCTTGCGGGTCTGGGGCGGGAACTCGACGAAAACGTCGGCCCGGCGCAGGATCGCCGGGTCCAGTTCGGTCTTGCCGGGACAGTCGCCCCCCACGGCGTTCAGGTGCATGCCCGGCTCGACCAGGCCGGCATCCAGCACCCGCGCGCGGCCCTGGAAGGCCGTCACGGTGGTGACGACGTCCGCGCCCCGGATCGCCTGGGCCGCCGACTCGCAGATCCGCACGGACAGCGGACGCCCCGGCAGATCGGCCGCCGCCAGGTTGCGCGCCAGGCGTTCCGAGGCGCCGCGGTCCACGTCGTAGAGGCGCAGGTCGCGGATACCCATCAGGCAGGCGAAGGCCAGCGCCTGGAAATCGCTTTGCGCCCCATTGCCGATCAGCGCCATCGAATGGCTGTCGCGCCGCGCCAGGGCCTGGGCGGCCAGCGCCGACATCGCCGCCGTGCGCAGCGCGGTGGTCAGGGTCAGTTCGCCGAGCAGGCGGATCATGCCGGTGTCGCAGTCCAGCAGCGCCCCCATCGCCATGACGGTGGGCAGGCCGTGGCGTCCGTTGCCCGGATGGCCGTTGACGCACTTGAAGCTGTAGTGCGTGCCGTCGGTGATGGGCATCAGCTCGATCGTCCCCTGCTCGGAATAGGCCGCGATGCGGGCTTCCTTGTCGAATTCCGGCCAGCGCAGGTAATCGGCCCGCAGCGTGCCGGCCAGGCCTCGCAGGCAGGCGGGCAGGCCCAGGATGCCGATCAGCCGGGCCACGTCGTGAGTATCCAGGAACAGGGTGCGGGGCGGCACCGGGGCATGGGCTTGCATGGCGTGTCTCCTTGGAATGCGATGTGCTGCAACCAGTGTGGCCCAAGGGTCCGGCAATGTATATCGTCAATTCTGCCGCCATTCCGGCACAAAACTGTCAGAATGACAGGCAAGACTGAACAGAATGGAGGATGCCGCCATGGATTCCACCGACCTGGCCCTGATCGGCCTGCTGCGCGGCAACGCCCGCGCCAGCGTGGCGACCCTGGCGCGCAAACTGGGCGTGGCGCGCGGCACGGTGACCCAGCGCATGCGCCGGCTGGAGGACGCCGGACTGATCGTGGGATACACGGTGCGCCTGCGCCCGGACGCGGAGCCGCAGACCATCCGCGCCTGGATGGGCATCGCCGTCGAGGGCAACGAGGCCCGCGCCGTGATCGCCAGCCTGCTGGGAGAGCCGGGGGTGGCCACCCTGCACGACACCAACGGCCGCTGGGACCTGCTGGCCGAACTGCGGGCGGCCGATCTGCAGGAACTGTCCCGGGTGCTGGAACGCATCCGCCTGATCCGGGGCATCAGCCAGTCCGAGACCAGCATCCACCTGCAGACCTATCGGGCGGCTTGAAGGGTCTTGTGCCGCCGGGCCGCCCCAAGGCAAAAGGGCCCCCTCGGGGGATGAACCCGGACGCAGGCCAGTCCCTGCGGACTGGCCTGTGCCTGGTGAATCCGAGCGGCATGCAGGCCGCGAGGTGGACAGCAAGCAAGCGCCAGCTTGTGCGGCGTGGGGGTCCTATTACAGCGCGTGCCGCCGCACGTAGTCCGCCACCAGCCCGGCGTCGCAATCCATGACCTCGACGCGCTGGGGCAGGCGGTCCAGGTCGCGCAGCGCGGCCGGGACTTCCGGCGCCTCGCCGGTAGCCTCGACGATGGTCTCGGCGAACTTCGCCGGCAGGGCCGTTTCCAGCACCAGCATGGGCACGCCGTCTTCCAGGTGCTCCAGGGCGACCTTCACCCCGTCGGCCGTGTGCGGATCGATCAGCACGCCGGTCTCGCGGCGGATGTCGCGGATGGTGCGCAGGCGGTCGGCATGGGTGCTGGCGCCCGCCACGAAGCCGTAGCGTTCCGTGAACGAAGGCCGCAGGGCGGACAGGTCGAACCGCCCGGTGGCGCGCAGCTCTTCCATCAGCGCCCGGACCCGGACCGGATCGCGGCCCACCAGGTCGAAGACGAAGCGCTCGAAGTTCGAGGCCCGCGAGATGTCCATGGACGGACTGGAAGTGGCGTGCGTCTGGCTGGCGGCGCGCGGCCGGTAGACGCCGGTGCGGAAGAATTCTTCGAGCACGTTGTTTTCGTTGGTGGCCAGCACCAGGCGGCGGATGGGCACGCCCATTTCGCGCGCGATGTGGCCGGCCAGGATGTTGCCGAAATTGCCCGAGGGCACGGCGAAGGACACCGGCTGGCCGGGCCCCTGCGTGGCCCGCAGCCAGCCCCAGACGTAGTACACCACCTGGGCGGCGATGCGCGCCCAGTTGATGGAATTGACGGCGCCCAGGCGGTGGGCGCTCTTGAAGTCCAGGTCGCCGGCCAGGGCCTTGACGATGTCCTGGCATTCGTCGAACACGCCGCGCACGGCGATGTTGTGGATGTTGGCGTCCTGCAGCGAATACATCTGGGCGCGCTGGAAGGCGCTCATGCGTCCGTGGGGGGACAGCATGAACACGGCCACGCCGCGCTTGCCGCGCAGCGCGTATTCCGCCGCCGAGCCGGTGTCGCCGGACGTGGCGCCCAGGATGTTGAGCGTCTGCCCGCGTTGCGCCAGGACGTGTTCGAAGACCTGGCCCAGGAACTGCATGGCCATGTCCTTGAAGGCCAGCGTCGGCCCTTCGGACAGGCCCAGCAGCGACAGGCCCGGGCGCAGCGGCTTGACCGGCGCGATGCGCGGGAACACGTCGGGCGCGTAGGCCGCGCGCGTCATGCGCGACAGGTCGGCGGGCGCGATGTCGTCGATGAACAGGCCCAGCACGCGGGCCGCCAGGTCGGCGTAGTCCAGGCCGCGCCAGGATTCCAGGGTGGCCGCGTCCAGCTTCGGCAGGGCTTCGGGCAGCGTCAGGCCGCCGTCGGGCGCCAGGCCCTCGAGCAGGATGTCGCAGAAGGGCTGGGGCGCCATGCCGCCCCGGGTGGACAGGTATTTCAAGTGATGTTCTCCACGCGCAGGCGGGTCACGTCCGAACGCACGAAAGGCAGGCCCTGGATCGTGCGCAGGGCCTGGTCCACGTCGCCCTCGCGCGCTTCGTGGGTGAGGAAGATGATGTCGGCCTGGTGCTCGCCGTGGGGCTGCTGGAACATCGAGCCCACGGAAATGCCCGCGTCCGACAGCACGCGCGCCAGGTCGGCCAGCACGCCGGGCCGGTCGTCGACCCGCAGGCGCAGGTAGAAACTGGTGCGCACGTCCGCCATGGGCAGCACGGGGATGTCGGCCATGGCGTCGGGCTGGAAGGCCAGGTGCGGCACCCGGTGCTCCGGATCGGCCATCTGCAGGCGGGTCACGTCGACCAGGTCGGCCACCACGGCCGAGGCCGTGGGCAGGGCGCCCGCGCCCTGGCCGTAGTACAGCGAGGGGCCGACCGCGTCGCCGCGCACCAGCACGGCGTTCATGGCGCCTTCCACGTTGGCCAGCAGGCAGTGGTCGGGCACCAGGGCGGGATGGACCCGCAGCTCGATGCCTTCCGGCCGGCGGCGGGTGATGCCCAGCAGCTTGATGCGGTAGCCCAGGCGTTCCGCGTGGACGATGTCCTCGGAGGCCAGGCGGGAAATGCCCTCGATGTAGGCCTTGTCGAACTGCACCGGGATGCCGAAGGCCAGCGAGGCCAGCAGCGTGAGCTTGTGGGCCGCGTCCACGCCCTCGATGTCGAAGGTGGGATCGGCCTCGGCGTAGCCCAGGCGCTGGGCCTCGGCGAGCACGGCGTCGAAGGGCAGGCCGCGCTGGCGCATTTCCGACAGGATGAAGTTGGTCGTGCCGTTGATGATCCCGGCCAGCCACTGGATGCGGTTGGCCGTCAGGCCTTCGCGGATCGCCTTGATGATGGGGATGCCGCCGGCCACGGCGGCCTCGAAGGCGACCATCACGCCGCGCGCCTGGGCGGCGGCGAAGATCTCGTTGCCGTGCACGGCCAGCAGGGCCTTGTTGGCCGTGACCACGTGCTTGCCCCGGGCGATGGCTTCCAGGATGCAGTCGCGGGCCACCGTGTCGCCGCCCATCAGTTCGACGATGATGTCGATGTCCGGGTCCCGCGCCAGGGACATGCCGTCGGTGGTGACGGCCACGTCCGGCCCCACCAGCGCACGCGCCTTGGCCACGTCGCGCACGGCCACGGCGGCGACTTCGATGCGCCGTCCGGCGCGCCGGGCGATTTCCCCGCCGTTCTGGGCCAGGACCGTCCAGACCCCGCCGCCGACGACGCCCAGGCCGAGCAAACCTACGCGGATCGGCTTCATTTCAGCAGCCCGTCCTTGCGGAACATGTCCTTGATGCCGCGCACCGCCTGGCGGGTGCGCTGCTCGTTCTCGATCAGGGCGAAGCGCACGTATTCGTCGCCGTATTCGCCGAAACCGATGCCGGGAGACACGGCGACCTTGGCGTCGGCCAGCAGGCGCTTGGAGAATTCCAGCGAGCCCTGGGCGCGATAGGGTTCGGGGATGTGCGCCCAGATGTACATGGACGCCTTGGGCACGTCCACCATCCAGCCGGCCTCGTGCAGCCCGCGCGCCAGCACGTCGCGGCGGCTGCGGTATTGCTCGACGACCTCGGACACGCAGTCCTGGGGGCCTTCCAGGGCGGCGATGGCCGCCACCTGGATGGGCGTGAAGGTGCCGTAGTCGTGGTAGCTCTTGATGCGCGCCAGCGCGTTGACCAGTTCGCGGTTGCCCACCATGAAGCCGATGCGCCAGCCGGCCATGTTGTAGCTCTTGCTCATGGTGAAGAATTCCACCGCCACGTCGCGCGCGCCGGGCACCTGCATGATCGACGGCGCCACGTAGCCGTCGAAGGTGATGTCGGCGTAGGCCAGGTCGTGCACCACCAGGATGCCGTGTTCACGCGCCAGGGCCACGATGCGCTCGAAGAACGACAGTTCCACGCACTGGGCCGTGGGGTTGCTGGGAAAGCCCAGGATCATCATCTTCGGCTTGGGGATGGTCTCGCGCACCGCGCGCTCGATCTCCTCGAAGAAGTCCAGGCCGGGCGTCATAGGCACCGAGCGGATGTTCGCGCCGGCGATCACCGCGCCGTAGATGTGGATCGGATAGCTGGGGTTGGGCACCAGGACCGTGTCGCCCCGGTCCAGCGTGGCCAGCATCAGGTGGGCCAGGCCTTCCTTGGAGCCGATGGAGACGATCGCTTCCGAATCCGGATCGATGTCCACTCCGTAGCGGCGTTCGTACCAGGTCGAGATCGCCCGGCGCAGGCGCGGAATGCCCTTGGACACCGAATAGCCGTGGGTGTCCGGGCGGCGGGCGACTTCCACCAGCTTGTCGACGATGTGCTGCGGCGTGGGGCCGTCCGGATTGCCCATGGACATGTCGATGATGTCCTCGCCGCGCCGGCGTGCGGCCATCTTGAGTTCCCCGGTGATGTTGAACACGTAGGGGGGCAGGCGCTCGATGCGCGGAAAGCTCGTCATGATGGTCCTCGGCAGGTGGGCTGGAGTCGTGCGGATGGATGCGGTGCAGCAAACTCGATAATCTATCGCATGCGTCCGCGACTCGCAAATCCCCGTCCGCGGACCCCGGTTCCGGACGAAAAGCGCCCCGGCGCGATTGCGCTATCATCACGGGAACACCGGAGCTTGCCCGTGCTATTGCAAAAAGACCTGAATCCCGCGCTCAACACCGTCACCGCCTACGGCGACGGCTTCCTGGAAATCAATCGGGTCCGCTACGACAGCGCCATCTGCTTCGCCCCCGAAGGCCCGGTCCGCAGCCTCGCCCTGCGCGCCGCCGCCGACATCGACGCCGCCTTCCTCCAGGACCTGGTCGGCCTGAAGCCGGCCGCCCGCGACCCCCTGGCCTTCCTCGACGACGAAGCCCCCGCGGCCGAACGGCCCGCCGACGCGCCTGAAGTCCTGCTGATCGGCACCGGACCGCGCCAGACCTTCCTGAGCCCCGACGTGCTGCGCCCGCTGCTGGCGCTGGGGATCGGCGTCGAAACCATGACCACCCAGGCCGCCGCCCGGACCTACAACATCCTCATGTCCGAGGAACGGCGCGTGCTGGCCCTGTTGCTACCTGGAGACCCCTCATGACCACAGTCGCCATCGGCCGCCCGCTGCCGCCGCTCACCGCCGAAACCACCCACGGCCCCTTCGATTCCGCCACGCTGCGGGGCAAGCCCTTCGTCCTGTATTTCTACCCCAAGGACAACACCCCGGGCTGCACCGTCGAGGCCCAGGACTTCCGCGACCGCCACGCGCAATTCCAGGCCCTGGGCTGCGAGGTCTTCGGCATTTCCCGCGACTCCCTGAAATCCCACCAGAACTTCACCGACAAGCAGTCCCTGTCCTTCCCCCTGATCGCCGACCCCGACGAGGCCCTGTGCGCCCTGTTCGGCGTCATGAAGCAGAAGAACATGTACGGCAAGCAGGTGCGCGGCATCGAGCGCAGCACCTTCCTGGTCGACCGCCAGGGCATCCTGGTCCAGGAATGGCGCGGCGTGAGCGTCCCCGGCCACGTCGACGAAGTCCTGCAAGCCGCGCAAAACCTGGCCGCCTGAGCGCGGCCTCCTCCAGGAGCCTGCATGCCCCTTCCGAAACCGCCGACCCGCCCGGGCGACATCGTCGTCGAAGCCGCCGTCCGGACCGCGCCGCCCGAGGCGGTCCCGGCCCGCGCCGTGCCCGGCCCGGCGCTCGACCCCTCCCTCGACGCGCCCCGTGCGCGCGGGGCGAAGACCCGCCCGGTCGCGGCGATCCTGTCCCGGTCCGCCGGCCGCGGCGCGGCCCCGCCGGCACCGACGCCCGCGGCCCCCGCCGCGCCGGCGCCAGCCGCCAAGGCCCCGGCCGAGGACAAGCCCGCGCCCGCGAACGCGGCGCCCGCCAAGGCCGCGCCCCCCCGGCCCGCCGCCGCCCGCGCGCGTCCGAAACGCCTGCCGGTCTCGCAGCGCAAGCTGTTCGTGCTGGACACCAACGTGCTGCTGCACGATTCCTCGTCCCTGTTCCGCTTCGCCGAGCACGACGTCTTCCTGCCCATGATCGTGCTCGAAGAGCTCGACCACCAGAAGAAAGGCATGTCGGAGGTCGCGCGCAACGCCCGCCAGGTCAGCCGCCACCTGGATCAGCTGATCGGCGCGGCCGACCTGTCCAAGGGCGTGCCGCTGGACGCGCTGGGCAACACCGACGCGCTGGGTTCGCTGTATTTCCAGACCCGGCCCACCGACACCCACCTGCCCCTGGACCTGCCCATGGGCAAGGCGGACAACGTCATCCTGGGGGTCGTCCACGGGCTGTGCCAGGAAAACCCCAAGCGCGAGGTCGTACTGGTGTCCAAGGACATCAACATGCGCCTGAAGGCGCGGGCGCTGGGCCTGCCGGCCGAGGACTACCTGAACGACCACGTCCTGGACGATTCCGACCTGCTCTACGACGGCGTCATGCCGCTGCCGGAAAACTTCTGGAACAAGCACGGCAAGGACATCGAATCCTGGCAGCAGAACGGCCTGACCTGGTATCGCGTGCGGGGGCCGCTGTGCGGCCAGTTCATCGTCAACGAGTTCGTCTACTACGAAGGCGAAATGCCGCTGTACGCCCAGGTGCGCGAGGTCACCGGCAAGAGCGCCGTGCTGTCCACCCTGCGCGACTTCAGCCACGCCAAGAACAGCGTCTGGGGCGTCACCACGCGCAACCGCGAACAGAACTTCGCCCTGAATCTGCTGATGAACCCGGACATCGACTTCGTGTCGCTGCTGGGCCAGGCGGGCACCGGCAAGACCCTGCTGGCCCTGGCCAGCGGCCTGGCCCAGACCTTCGAGACCAAGCGCTACACGGAAATCATCATCACCCGCGCCACCGTGCCGGTGGGCGACGACATCGGCTTCCTGCCGGGCACGGAAGAAGAAAAGATGCTGCCCTGGATGGGCGCGCTGGAGGACAACCTGGAGGTCCTGCACCAGGGGGCGGCGGGCGCGCTCGGCGTCTCCGGCAACGGCGGCGGCCAGGACTGGAACAAGACGCCCGCCATGGACCTGATCCGTTCCCGCATCAAGGTCAAGTCCATGAACTTCATGCGCGGCCGCACCTTCCTCAACAAGTTCCTGATCATCGACGAGGCCCAGAACCTGACGCCCAAGCAGATGAAGACCCTGGTCACCCGCGCGGGCCCCGGCACCAAGATCGTCTGCCTGGGCAACATCGCCCAGATCGACACCCCCTACCTCACCGAAGGCAGTTCGGGGCTGACCTACGTGGTCGACCGGTTCAAGGGCTGGCCGCACGCCGGCCACATCACCCTGCAGCGCGGCGAACGGTCCCGGCTGGCCGACTATGCCAGCGACGCCCTCTGATCCCGGCATCCCGCCGGCGCCCGCCGGCGCGCCCCTGGCCTTCACGCTGGGGGACGCCGCGGGCATCGGCCCGGAACTGATCGCGCGCCTGTTCGCGGAAGGCCTGCCCCACCCCGCCGTGGTCTACGGCGACGTGGGCGCCCTGCGGCGCGCCTGCCGGGCGCTGGGCCTGGAGAACCGCCTGGAAGTCCGCCCGCTGGACGCCCCCGGCGCGGGCACCACGGGCGGCATGATCGGCGTGCTGAACCGCCGGGACGCGCTGCCCGACGACCTGCCCTGGGGCCGGGAAGACCCGCGCGCCGGTCGCGGCGCCTACGAATACCTGTGCCACGCCATCGACGACGCCCTGGCCGGCCGGGTGCGGGCGCTGGTGACGGCGCCCCTGCACAAGGGCGCGCTGCACGCGGCCGGCATCGATTTCCCCGGCCACACCGAAATCCTGGCGCAACGCACCGGCACGGCGGACTACGCCATGATGCTGGCCAACGACGAACTGCGCGTGCTGCTGGTGACCATCCACATCGCCCTGTCCCGGGTACCCGCGGCGCTCAGCCCGGAAGCGGAACTGCGCGCCATCCGCCTGGCGCAACGGGCCTGCCGCCAGGCGGGCATCGCCCGGCCGCGCATCGCCGTGGCGGGACTGAACCCGCACGCGGGCGAAGGCGGCGCCTTCGGCGACGAGGAAGCCCGCCACATCGCGCCGGCCATCGCCGCCGCGCGGGCCGAGGGCCTGGACGCCAGCGGCCCCTGGCCGGGCGACACCGTGTTCATGCGCGCCCGCCAGGGGGAATTCGACATCGTGGTCGCCCAGTACCACGACCAGGGCCTGATCCCGGTGAAATACCTGGGCCTGGACGAAGGCGTGAACGTGACCGTGGGCCTGCCTTTCGTGCGCACCAGCGTGGACCACGGCACGGCCTTCGACATCGCCGGGCGCGGCCTCGCCGACCCGGCCTCGCTGCGCGCGGCCGTGCGCATGGCCTTGAAGATGACCGCGTCCTGACGCGACGTGGGATGAGGCGGGACATAGGACAGTCCCCTGCGGACTGTCCTATGCCTGACGAATCGGAGCGGCATGCAGGCCGCGAGGTGGATGCAAGCGGCCGAAGGCTGCGCAGCGTGGAGGCACTAGAACCCCGGCGCGGCCGAGAAATTCAGGAAGCGGGTGCTCGAGCCCTGGAAGGTCAGGCGCACCGTGCCGATGGGGCCGTTACGCTGCTTGCCGATGATGATCTCGGCCGTGCCCTTGTCCGGCGAATCGGGGTTGTAGACCTCGTCGCGGTAGATGAAGATGATCACGTCGGCGTCCTGCTCGATGGCCCCTGATTCGCGCAGGTCGCTCATGACGGGCCGCTTGTTGGGGCGCTGCTCCAGGCTGCGGTTCAGCTGCGACAGGGCGATCACCGGACAGTTCAGTTCCTTGGCCAGGCCTTTCAGGGACCGGCTGATCTCGGAGATTTCCGTGGCGCGATTTTCGCCGCCGTTGCCGGACATCAGCTGGATATAGTCGATGATGATCAGCCCCAGCTGGCCGCACTGGCGCGACAGCCGCCGGGCGCGCGCGCGCAGTTCCATGGCCGTCAGCGCAGGCGTCTCGTCGATGTAGATCTGGGCTTCCTCGACCTTCTGCACCGCGTGGGTCAGGCGCGGCCAGTCGTCCTGGTTCAGCTTGCCGGTGCGCATGCGGTGCTGGTCCAGCATACCCACCGAGCCGATCATGCGCATGGCCAGCTGCACCGCGCCCATTTCCATGGAAAACACGGCCACCGGCAGGCCCTGCTCGATGGCGACGTGCTCGCCGATGTTCATGGAAAAGGAGGTCTTGCCCATGGAAGGCCGCCCGGCCACGATCACCAGGTCGCCCGGCTGCAGTCCCGAGGTCATGCGGTCCAGATCGTTGAAGCCGGTCGGCACCCCGGTCACGTCCGAATCGCCCTCGCGGTGGTAGAGCTCGTCGATGCGTTCGACCACCTGGGCCAGCAGCGGGCGGATTTCCTGGAAGCCGGCCATGCCGCGCGCGCCTTCCTGGGCGATCTGGAAGACGCGGGACTCGGCCTCGTCGAGGATCTGCCGGGCTTCCTTGCCCTGGGGATTGAAGGCGGCCGAGGAAATCTCGTCGGCGATCGAGACCAGCTTGCGCAGCATGGACCGCTCGCGCACGATCTCCGCGTAGCGGCGGATGTTCGCGGCCGAGGGCGTGTTGTGCGCCAGGGCGTTCAGGTACGGCAGGCCGCCGCATTCGTCGGCCTTGCCGGCCGTGGCCAGGGATTCGTGGACCGTGACGACGTCGGCCGGCCGCGCCAGGCCCACCAGCCGGGTGATGTGCTGCCAGACCAGGCGGTGGTCGAAACGGTAGAAGTCGTCCTCGGTGAGGACGTCCGCGACCCGGTCGAAGGCCGCGTTGTCCAGCAGCAGGCCGCCCAGCACCGACTGTTCGGCCTCGATGGAATGCGGCGGCACACGCAGATAGTCCAGTTGCGCGTCGGCTTCGATTTCCAAACCTTGTCCTCGAGAGATCAGAAAATGAAAAAGGGCCGGCGATACGCCGACCCCTTCCAGCGGCGCCGCGCCATTCCTACCTTACCACGGGGAATGGTGCGCGGCGATGCGGTGCCTCAGGCCATTTCGCCCTGCACGGTGACCGAGATGTCGGCCACCACGTCGGCGTGCAGCGCGACCTGCAGCGGGAACTCGCCCACGGCCTTGATGGCGCCGTCCGGCATGCGGACCTGGGCCTTGTGCACGTCGGCGAAGCCGGCGGCCTGCAGCGCGGCGGCCACGTCCATGTTGGTGACCGAGCCGAACAGGCGGCCGTCGACGCCGGCCTTCTGGCTGATGGTCAGCACGTAGCCGGACAGCTTTTCGCCGACGGCCTGGGCGGCGGCCAGCTTTTCGGCCTGGTGCTTTTCCAGTTCGGCGCGGCGGACCTCGAATTCCTTCAGGGCGGCGTCGGTCGCGCGGCGGGCGATCTTCTGGGGGATCAGGTAGTTGCGGGCATAGCCGTCGCGCACGCGGACCACATCGCCCAGGTTGCCGAGATTGACGACTTTTTCAAGCAGAATGACTTGCATGACGGGAGACCTCGGATCAGTTATGGTTGTCGGTGTACGGCAACAGGGCCAGGAAGCGCGCGCGCTTGATGGCGGTGTCCAGCTGGCGCTGGTAGTGCGCCTTGGTGCCGGTCAGGCGGGCCGGGATGATCTTGCCGTTTTCCTGGATGAAATCGCGCAGGGTGTCCAGATCCTTGTAGTCGATCTCTTCGACCTTGGCGACGGTGAAGCGGCAGAACTTGCGGCGCTTGAACAGCGGATTCTGTTGCCCGAACTTGCGCTTTTCCTTGGTTTTCTTGAAGTAAGCCATGATGGTTGCCTTTCTCTGTGGCCGGGCCATGCCCGGCATGTTCATTCAGTGTGCCTGCGCGATCCGCTGGATGTGGAACACCAGCCGGTCCGAACCCTGCCGGAGGGGCGCCAGGAATCCGACCGCCTGGATCAGCGCGCCGGTCGGCGCCTGGGCCAGTTCCCGGGCCACGTCCCCCAGGGCCACCGCCTGCAGTTCCATGCGGACGGTGCGGGGGGATCCGGCTTCCAGGACTTCGGATTCGTGTGCCATCCGGAGCCGCAGCACCGGCGTACCCGCCGGCGTGTGGCGCAGCGGCTCGGCCTCGGCCACGCGCGCTGCGATTTCGACCCGGTTCACGGAATGCGCGGGCTCCGGATCAGGAATTCGTGGTGGACTCGGTGGCGGTCGCCTTGCGGGCTTCCTCGCGCTCGACCGACTTCATCATGATCGACGGTTCGGTGTGGGCGTGCTTGGTCTTGACGAACAGGTGGCGCAGGATCGCGTCGTTGTAGCGGAACGAGTGCTCGAGTTCATCCAGGGCGGCCTGGCCGCACTCGATGTTGAAGCACACGTAGTGGGCCTTGACGAGCTTCTGGATCGGGTAAGCCAGCTGGCGGCGCCCCCAGTCCTCGACGCGGTGGATCTGGCCGCCATTGCTGGTGACTATGGCCTGGTAGCGCTCGATCATGGCGGGCACCTGCTCGCTCTGATCGGGATGCACGATGAACACTACTTCGTAGTGGCGCATGTAAGACTCCTTGTGGATATCTGTGATGTTGACAGACAGCCCGCCGGCATCGTGCGGCCCCCATTCCGGGACGCCGCGGGCACGCCAAAAAACGGCATGCCACAGGCACGGTCGAGCAAGTAACCCGGCATTCTAGCAGATCTAATCGCTGCGCACCACCGCGTAGGCGGAATGGTTGTGGATCGACTCGAAGTTCTCCGCCGTGACCTGGTAGGACGCCACGCCGGGCAGGCGCCGCAGCATCACCGCCACGTCGCGCACCAGGTCCTCGACGAATTTCGGGTTCTCGTAGGCGCGCTCGGTGACGAATTTCTCGTCGGCGCGCTTGAGCAGACCCCACAGCTCGCACGAGGCCTGGGATTCCACGCCGCGGATCAGCCCGTCCAGATCGACGGCCTGGGGCGCATCGTATTCCAGGTCCACGGTGACATGCGAGCGCTGGTTGTGGGCGCCGTATTCCGAAATCGCCTTCGAGCAGGGGCACAGGCTGGTCACCGGCACCTGGACGGACAGGGAAAAGCGCGGCGCCTCGCCCCGGCGGGCACGCACGGACCAGCGGACCTGGTAGTCCATCAGGCTGCGCACGCCCGACACCGGCGCGGGCTTTTCGATGAAATAGGGAAAGCCCGCCGACACGTCGCCCGCGTCGGCATGCAGCAGGTCCAGCATGGACTGCGCCAGGGCGCACAGGGCCGCCGGCGTCATCGGCTGGGCGCGGTGCGATTCCAGCAGTGCGATGAAGCGCGACATGTGCGTGCCTTTCTCGTCGGCCGGCAGCGCCACGGTCATTTCCCAGTCGGCGACGGTCGCCTGGGGCTGGCCGGCGCCGGCCGACACCAGCAGGGGGTGGCGCACGCCGCGCACGCCCACCCGCTGGATGGCGATCCGGCGCGTGTCCGGTCCGCTTTGCACGTCCGGCATCGCCATCGCCACCGGTTCCAGCAGGGTGTTCATGAAGCATTCCTTTTCAAGCGCTGGCGTATCGACGCCTCGATTCCGTCGGCGTCCAGGCCGAGTCCGGCGAGGATGGCCTTCTGGTCCCCATGATCGATGAATTCATCCGGCAGGCCCAGCTGCAGGATCGGGCGGACGATCGCTTCCCGGTTCAGCCATTCGGCCACGGCGCTGCCCGCGCCGCCCATGACGGCGCCCTCCTCGACCGTGACGAAGAGGTCGTGGCTGTCGGCCAGGCGCCGCAGCAGCGCCTCGTCCAGCGGCTTGACGAAGCGCATGTCCACCAGCGTGGCGTCCAGCGATTCGGCCGCCCGCGCGGCTTCCGGCAGCAGGGTGCCGAACACCAGCAGCGCGACGTCCCGGCCCTCGCGGCGCACCACGGCACGGCCGATCTCCACCGGGTCCAGGCTGTCGCCCGGCTCGGCGCCGCAACCGGCGCCGCGCGGGTAGCGGACCGAGGCCGGCCCGGGATGGAGGAAGCAGGTGTTGAGCAGCAGCCGGGCCTCGTGTTCGTCCGAGGGCGTGGCGATCACCAGGTTGGGGATGCAGCGCAGGTAGGCGATGTCGTAGTTGCCGGCGTGGGTCGCCCCGTCGGCGCCGACGATGCCGGCCCGGTCCAGGGCGAAGGTCACGTCCAGGTTCTGCAGGGCCACGTCGTGGATCAGCTGGTCGTAGCCGCGCTGCAGGAAGGTGGAATAGATGGCCACCACGGGCTTGCAGCCTTCGCAGGCCAGGCCGGCGGCGAAGGTCACCGCGTGCTGCTCGGCGATGCCGACGTCGAAATAGCGCTGCGGGAAGCGGCGCTCGAACTCGACCAGGCCGCTGCCCTCGCGCATGGCCGGCGTGATGCCGACCAGGCGCTTGTCGGCGGCGGCCATGTCGCACAGCCAGGCGCCGAAGACCTGGGTGAAGGACCGGCGCGCGGGCGCGGCGGGCTTCTGGATGCCGACCGAGGGATCGAACTTGCCCGGGCCGTGGTACAGGACCGGATCGGCCTCGGCCAGCTTGTAGCCCTGCCCCTTGCGCGTCACGACGTGCAGGAACTGCAGGCCGCCGAGCCGGCGCAGATTTTCCAGGGTGGGAATCAGCACGTCCAGGTCGTGGCCGTCGATCGGTCCCATGTAGTTGAAACCCAGTTCCTCGAACAGGGTGGCCGGCGACAGCATGCCCTTGGCGTGGCCTTCGAGCTTGCGCGCCAGCGCCAGCACGGGCGGCACGTGCTGCAGCACGGCCCGCCCCATGTTCTTGGCGTGGGCGTAGAACTGGCCCGACAGCAGGCGGGCGAAGTAGTAGTTCAGCGCCCCCACCGGCGGCGAGATCGACATGTCGTTGTCGTTCAGCACGACCAGCAGGTTCACGTCGGGCGTGACGCCGGCGTTGTTCAGGGCCTCGAAGGCCATGCCGGCCGTCATGGCCCCGTCGCCGATCACGGCGATGTGCTGGCGGTCGACGCCGGCGTTGCGCGAAGCCACCGCCATGCCCAGCGCGGCGGAGATCGAGGTCGAGGAGTGCGCCGTGCCGAAGGCGTCGTACGGCGATTCCGCGCGTTTCGGGAAGCCGGAGATCCCGCCCTGCTGGCGCAGGCCGGACATGGCCTCGCGGCGCCCGGTCAGGATCTTGTGCGGATAGGACTGGTGGCCCACGTCCCAGACCAGCCGGTCGTCGGGCGTGTCGAACGCGTAGTGCAGCGCCAGAGTCAGTTCCACCGTGCCCAGGTTCGAGGACAGGTGCCCCCCGGTGCGCGACACGGAGTCCAGCACGAACGCCCGCAGTTCGACGGCCAGTTCCTTGAGGTCCCGACGGTCCAGCCGGCGCAGGTCCGCCGGCGATTGGATGCCTTCCAGTAGTCTAGTCATGATGCCTTGAATCTAATGGGACCGGCCGATGATGTAGTCGGCCAGCTCGCGCAGGCGGCAGGCCGACGGCCCCAGCGGCAGCAGCGCGGCGCAGGCCTGTTCGCGCAGGCTGGCCAGCAGTTCGCGCGAACCGTCCAGCCCCATGATGGACACGTAGGTCGGCTTGCCCTGGGCGGCGTCCTTGCCGGCGGTCTTGCCCAGGGTGGCCGAATCGGCGGTCACGTCCAGGATGTCGTCCACCACCTGGAAGGCCAGGCCCATGGCCGAGGCGTAGGATTCCAGGCCGGCGCGCGCCGTGCTGCTGGCCCCGGCCACCACCCCGCCCAGCAGGACGCTGGCTTCCAGCAGGGCGCCGGTCTTCATGCGGTGCATGTGCTGCAATGCCTCGATGGGCAGCGCCTGGCCGACGCTGGCGCAGTCGATGGCCTGGCCGCCGACCATGCCGTCGCTGCCCGCCGCGCGGGCCAGCAGCTGGACAGCCTGGACGGTCAGGGCCGGCGCGATGGGCATCTGCGCCAGGCAGTCGAAGGCCAGCGGCTGCAGCGCGTCCCCGGCCAGCATGGCCAGGGCCTCGTCGTCGAACCGGCGATGCACGGTGGGCCGGCCGCGCCGCAGGTCGTCGTCGTCCATGCAGGGCAGGTCGTCGTGGATCAGCGAATAGGCGTGGATCAGTTCCACGGCGGCGGCGGCGGCGTCCAGCGCCAGGTCCTGGGCGGCGGCCGTCCCGTTCGGCGTACGGCTGGCTTCCCCGGCCGCGTAGACCAGGGCGGCCCGCACCCGCTTGCCCGGCCCGAGGACGGCGTAGCGCATGGCCTCGTGCAGGCGCGCGGGATCGTCCTGGACGGGCGGCAGCAGCTCGTCGAGCACCGCCGCGACGTGGTCCACCCGGTCGCGCAGCCAGGCGTCGAAATTCCCCGTCGCAGCGTTCATGTCGCGTCCCGCGCCGCGGCGTCGTCGAAAGGCTGGAGCAGCTGGCCCTGAAGCACCTGGACCTGCTGCTCGACGGCCTCCAGCCGCCGCTGGCACACCTGGGCCAGCGCCACGCCGCGCTGATACAGGGCGATGGATTCGTCCAGGCCCAGGTCGCCATCGTTCATGCGGCCGGCCAGCGCCTCGAGCTCGGCCAGCGCCGTCTCGAAGTCCTGGGGCAATGGATCGGCGGACCGGGGCGCGCGGTCCGACGGCGGGGTTTGATCGTTGACCATGGGTTTCATCTGAGCATTCCAGACTGGATTGTACGGGAACCCCGCCGGACCATGAAACCGCCCCGCCCCATCCCCGTTCCGGGGTGGGGTACAATTTCGTCCCCTGTCCCGGACCGGACTTCGCGCCGTGCCGGGGCCATGCGGTCCGGTCGCGCCATGCGACCGGCCGGCTCGGGCGTTTTTCTTCGCGCCGATCCGGCCGCCGTCCCTCCCCCGCCCCGCCCGCCAGGATCGCCGGCGTCGGGACGCCCGGCGGACGGCGCCCCGGACGGTTTCATTCTTGCGGGGGGAACCAATGACCAACCCTTACATCCCTTCCGGCGCGGATCTGGCCAGCCAGCTTCCGGTCCACCACTATTTCGACCCGGCCACCCTGGCGCGGGAACGCAGCCACATCTTCGAACGCAGCGCGCGCTACGTGGGGCACGGGAAAATGGTGCCGAACCCCGGCGACTGGCGCACCCTGGCCCACGAGGGCGGCGGGCGCGTCCTGCTGCGCGACCGGACCGACGTGCGCCTGCTGTCGAACGTCTGCCGCCACCGCCAGGCCCTGATGCTGGGCAGCCAGAACGGCCGCGACACCGGTTGTTCCACCGGCAATCTGTGCAGCACGGGCGGACGCATCCTGTGCCCCATCCATCAATGGAGCTACGACACCCGGGGCGGCCTGCTGAACGCCCCGCTGTTCCCCGAGAAGCCGGATCTGCGGCTGCGGGAATTCCCGCTGCGCGACTGCCACGGCCTGCTGTTCGAAGGCGCGCGCGACCCCCTGGACGACATCGGCGGCCTGTTCGAGCGGCCGGAATTCGATTTCTCGGACTACGTGCTGGATCACGTGGAGGTCCACCCCTGCCATTACAACTGGAAGACCTTCATCGAGGTCTACCTGGAGGACTACCACGTCGGCCCCTTCCATCCGGGGTTGGGCCGCTTCGTCACCTGCGACGACCTGGAATGGGAATTCGGCGAATTCCACAGCATGCAGCGGGTCGGCATTCACCAGGCCCTGGGCCAGCCGGGCACCGAGGTCTACCGGCAGTGGCACGACCGCCTGCTGCAGTACCGCTCGGGCGCGGCGCCCGATTTCGGCGCGGTCTGGGTGACGTATTTTCCCACCCACATGATCGAGATCTATCCCCATGTCCTGGTGCTGTCCACGCTGCATCCCGTCAGCCCCCAGGAAACCGTCAACGTCATCGAGTTCTATTACCCCGAGGAAATCGTCGCCTTCGAGCGCGAGTTCATCGAAGCCCAGCGCGCAGCCTACCTGGAAACCGCGATCGAGGACGACGAGATCGGCGAACGCATGGATGCCGGCCGCCGCGCCCTGATGGAACGCGGCGACGACGAACGCGGCCCCTACCAGAGTCCCCTGGAGGACGGCATGGCGCATTTCCATGCCTGGTACCGCCGCATGATGAACCCGGTCACGGATCAGTCCCCCGCGGACTGATCCGTGCCTGGCGAATCGGAGCGCCTTGCAAGGCGCGAGGCGGGATTCAGTCGCGCACGCGCGCGATTAATCGCGCGCCACCGGGCGGGTGGCGTCGGCGCACCACTCGCTCCAGGAACCCGGATACAGGGCCGAGCCGCGCAGGCCGGCCAGTTCCATGGCGAACAGGTTGTGACAGGCGGTGATGCCCGAGCCGCACTGGTGGACGATGCCGTGGTCCAGCCGGTCGCCCAGCAGGGACTCGAATTCCGCGCGCAGTTCGCCGGCCGGCTTGAAGCGTCCGTCCGCCTCCAGGTTGAGGGCGAACGGCCGGTTCAGGGCGCCCGGGATGTGGCCCCCCACCGGGTCGATGGGCTCGACCGCGCCGCTGAAGCGCTCGGGCGCTCGCGCATCCAGCACCGTGAAGCGCGGCTCGTCCAGGTTGGCCAGGACGGCGCGGGCATCGACGACGGGCATGGACGGCTTGCCCGAAGGCACGAGCCCCTGGATCGCCTGGGCCTCGCTGAGGGACGGCGCGCGCGTGCCGGTTTCCACCGCACCGCCGGCCGCCCGCCAGGCGGCCCAGCCCCCGTCCAGGATCGCGACGGAGTCATGCCCCAGCCAGCGCAGCATCCACCACAGGTGCGCCGCGAACATGGCGTTGTCAGCGTCGTAGACCACCACGTCGGTGCGGGCCGTCAGGCCCTGCGCCCGCATCAGGGCGGCGAAATCGGCGCGATCCGGCAGGGGGTGGCGGCCGTTGCGCCCGGTCTTGAGGGCGCACAACTGGGTTTCGTGGTCCAGGTACAGGGCCCCGGGCACGTGGCCCGATTCGTAGGCCCGCCGGCCCGCCTGGTGGTCCGCCAGATCGTGGCGCACGTCGAAGACCAGGCAGCCCGGCCGGGCCAGGCGGTCGCGCAGGGCCTCGGGCTGAATCAGCAATGCGGTCATGACGGGGTTACCTCCTTCGTGGGAATGCCTGCGCCTTCGGGCCGCGCCGCACGGCCGTCGCCCCGCAGGGCGCGGGCTTCGGTGTACGTACGCCAGACCGACAGCAGGCCGGAACCGATGATCAGCGCCATGCCGGCCCAGGCCAGCGGCGTCGGCCGGTCGCCCCAGAACAGGACGCCGATCAGGGCGGCAAAGATGATGGTCATGTACTGCAGCGCGGCCGTCAACAGGGTAGACCCCAAGCCGAAGGCCCGGGTCATGGCCAGCTGGCCCACCAGCCCCGCCAGGCCCAGCCCGACCAGCGCCAGGAAGGCCAGTGGATCGCTCGTGCGCCAGCCCTGCAGCGCGATGCCGCCCAGGCCGCTCGCGCAGACCCCCAGGGAGAACAGCAGCACCGTGCGCCATTCGGGCTCGCCGACCTGTCCCAGCTGGCGGATCTGCATCATGGCGATCGCCGCCAGCCCGCCCGCCCCCAGCCCCATCAGGGCCGCGAGCCATTGGTCGTGCTGGATGCTGGGGCGCAGCACGCCCAGCACCCCCAGGAAGCCCGCCAGCACGGCCAGCACGCGGACCGGATCGCGCTGGGCGCCGCCGAAGAACAGCATCCAGCCCGCGATGAACAGCGGCGCCGTGTAGTTCAGGCTGACGGCCGTGGGCAGGGTCAGGTGGGCCAGCGCGAAGAAGCCCAGCCACATGGACGTGATGCCGCTGAGATTGCGCCAGATGTGCAGGCGCCAGCTGGACGGCCGGATCGTGCGCCGCGTGGAGCGCGCCCAGAAGTACAGCAGCAGGACGGAAGGAATGCCCCGGAACAGGACGATTTCCGGCAGCGTGGCGCCAAGGTCGGCGGCGACCTTCACGGAGGCCCCCATCATGGCGAACATGGCGCAGGCCAGCAACATCCACAAAGACTGCATGCGTCACCAAAGACAGGGATACGAACCGGAAGCCGATACTATACACTTTGGCCATCATCGTTCCCTTCCTGCGGAGCCCTGTCCCATATGAAAAGAATCATCCTGTTCCTCGTCACCAACATGGCGGTCATGCTGGTGCTCAGCATCACCATGAACCTCCTGGGCGTCGGCCGCTACCTGACGGCCAACGGCATCGATCCGGCCGCGCTGCTGGTGTTCTCGGCGGTGCTGGGCTTCACGGGCTCGTTCATCTCGCTGCTGCTGAGCAAATGGATGGCCAAGTCCAGCACCGGCGCCCGGGTCATCGATCCCCAGCGGCCGCGCGACCAGCGCGAGGCCTGGCTGGTCGCCACCGTGCACCAGCTGGCCGACCGGGCCGGCATCGGCCGCCCGGAGGTCGCCATCTACGAAGGCGCGCCCAATGCCTTCGCCACGGGCGCCTTCCGCAACGACGCCCTGGTGGCGGTGTCCACCGGCCTGCTCTCGTCCATGACCGAGGAGGAAGTCACCGCCGTGCTGGGCCACGAGGTCTCCCACGTCGCCAACGGCGACATGGTGACCCTCACCCTGATCCAGGGCGTGGTCAACACCTTCGTCATCTTCCTGTCGCGCCTGGTCGGCTATTTCATCGACCGCGCCGTGCTGAAGAACGAACGCGGCGTCGGCATGGGCTACTACGCCAGCGTCTTCGTCTGTGAAATCCTCTTTGGCGTGCTGGCCTCGATCATCGTCGCCTGGTTCTCACGCCGGCGCGAATTCCGCGCCGACGCGGGCTCGGCCCATCTGCTGGGCGCGCGCGAACCCATGATCCGCGCGCTGGCCCGCCTGGGCGGGGTCGAGGCCGGCGAACTGCCCAAGTCCTTCGCCGCCTCGGGCATCGCGGGCGGCGCCATCGGCGCCCTGTTCGCCTCGCACCCGCCCATCGAGCAGCGCATCGAGGCCCTGCGCCGGCAGGCGGCCTGAGGCCGGCCCCGCCCCCGAAAGGCCGGACGTGCGCGAACTCCAGGTCCTGGTCGCCTTCGGCGGCTTCGTCGCCCTGCTGCTGTGGGGCGTGCACATGGTCCAGACCGGCGTGCAGCGGGCCTTCGGCAAGGCTCTGGGCCTGTGGATGAGCCGCGCCATGGGATCGCCCCCGCGCGCCTTCGGCACCGGGCTGCTGATCACCGCCGCCATCCAGAGCAGCACGGCCACCGGCCTGATGATCACCGGCTTCGCCCTGGACGGGCTGGTGCCCCTGGTGCCGGGACTGGCGGCCATGCTGGGCGCCAACGTCGGCACCACCCTGATCGTCCAGGCGCTGTCCTTCGACCCGACGGCCCTGGCGCCCGGCCTGGTGCTCGTCGGCGTCTGGATGTTCCGCCACTACGAACCGGGCCGCGCCCGCGACCTGGGACGGGCCCTCGTCGGCCTGGGCCTGCTGCTGCTGGCCCTGCACGAACTGGTGACGCTGTTCGAGCCGCTGCAGAACGCCCCCCTGCTGGGCAGCGCCCTGCTGGCCCTGGCCGGCGCACCGGTGGTCGCCCTGGCGGCCAGCGCGGCACTGACCTGGGCCTCGCATTCCAGCGTGGCCGTGGTCGTGCTGATCATGTCGCTCGCCCACCACGACCTGGTGCCGCCGGAACTGGCCTATACGCTGGTGCTGGGCGCCAACCTGGGCACTTCCATCAACCCGGTCCTGGAAGGCGGCGGCGACGGCAACCCCGCTTCCCGCCGCGTGCCCATGGGCAACCTGGGCACGCGCGTCGCCGGCTGCCTGCTGGGCCTGGCCCTGCTGCCCTGGGCCGGCCCGATCATGGCGGCGCTGGGCGACGCCGCGCACGGCGTGGCGAATTTCCACCTGCTGTTCAACCTGGCGGTGGCCGCCTGCTTCATGCCCGCGCTGCGGCCCTACGCCCGGCTGCTGCAGCGGCTGCTGCCGCCGCGCGCCGACCCCCACGATCCGGCCCGTCCCCAGTACCTGGACGAATCCGCCCGCGAAGTCCCGGCCGTGGCGCTGGGCCAGGCCGCCCGCGAGGCCCTGCGGCTGACGGACCTGCTGCGCGAGTCGCTGCGGCTGACCGGCCAGGCCCTGCTGCGCGAAGACCCCCGGGCCGGCGGCCAGGCCCGCTACCTGAACGGCGCCATCAGCCAGCTGGACCGGTCGGTGACCGCCTACCTGGCGACCCAGGACCAGGAAAGCCTCAGCGCCGACGACGCGCAGTACCTGAAGTCCATCCTGACCTTCTCCATGAACATCGCCCACGCCGCCGACGTGTCAGGCATGGGCCTGCTGGGCCACGCCGGCCGGCTGCACAAGAAGCACTGGACGCTGGATCCCGAGCAGCAGGCCGAACTGGCCGAGGTCCTGGAACGGCTGCAGCGCAACCTGCGCCAGGCCGCGGCCCTGTTCGTCTCGGGCGACCGCGCGGCGGCCCGCGCACTGGCCTTCGAGAAAGAGCACTTCCGCGCCCTGGAGGCCCGGGCGGCCGAACGCCACCTGGACCGCATCAAGACCGGCCGCATCGACGCCGCCGACGTCGGCGCCTTCTACCTGGAAATCCTGCGCGACGCGGGCGGGGTGAACGCCTGCCTGGTCAACGCGGCGGCCTACCCCATCCTGGACCGCCACGGCGAACTGCGGCCCAACCGGCTGCGTGAATCGGAGTGACGGGGAACGCTCAGTGGGCGGCGCCCCAGTCCGGGCCGACGCCGACCTCGGCGACCAGTGGCACCGCCAGTTCCGCCACGCCCGCCATCAGCGCCGGCACGCGTTCGCGCAGCGCGTCGATCTCGTCGTCGGCCGCGTCGAACACCAGTTCGTCATGCACCTGCATCACCATCAGGCTGCGCAGGCCCCCGGCGTCCAGCCAGTCCTGGACCGCCACCATGGCCATCTTGATGAGATCGGCCGCCGTGCCCTGCATGGGCGCGTTGATGGCGGCCCGTTCGGCGGCGGCCGCGCGCGGCCCCTTGGCGCCGGACAGGTCCGGGAAATACAGGCGGCGCCCGAACACGGTTTCCACATAGCCCTGTTCGCGGGCCTGGCGGCGGATGCGGTCCATGTAGTCGGCCACGCCGGGGTAGCGCATGAAATAGCGGTCGATGTAGGACTTGGCCGCCGCCCGGGTGATGCCCAGGTTGCTCGCCAGGCCGAATTCGCCCATGCCGTAGATCAGGCCGAAGTTGATGGCCTTGGCCGCCCGGCGGTGCTCGGCGTCGACCTGGTCCAGGGGCAGGCCGAAGACCTCGGCCGCCGTGGCGCGGTGGATGTCCAGCCCCTGGGCGAAGGCCCGGCGCAGGTTCTCGTCGCCCGACACGTGGGCCATCACGCGCAGTTCGATCTGCGAGTAGTCGGCCGACACGATCTTCCCCAGGCTGGACACGAAGGCCGAGCGCACGCGGCGGCCCTCGGCGGTGCGCACGGGAATGTTCTGCAGGTTCGGATCGGACGAGGCCAGCCGCCCCGTCACCACGGCCGCCTGGGCGTAGCGCGTATGCACCCGGCCGGTGCGCGGATCGATCATGCGCGGCAGCTTGTCGGTGTAGGTGGATTTCAGCTTGGCGATGCCGCGATAGTCGAGCAGCAGGCGCGGCAAGGGGTAGTCGGCCGCCAGGCGGTTCAGGACTTCCTCGTCGGTGGACGGCGCGCCGCCCGCCGTCTTGCGCAGCACCGGCAGCTGCATGCGCTGGAACAGGATCTCACCCAGCTGCTTGGGCGAATTCAGGTTGAAGGGCTGGCCCGCCAGGGCATGGGCCTGCGCCTCGAGATCGATCATCTGCCGGCCCAGTTCATGGCTTTGCGCCGCCAGCACCTTGGCGTCGATGGCCACGCCGTTGCGCTCGATGCGCGTCAGCACGTCGGAAGCGCGGATCTCCAGTTCGTAGATCCGATCCAGGCCGGCCTCGGCCCGGACCTTCGGGTACAGGACCTGGTGCAGGCGCAGGGTGAAATCGGCGTCCTCGGCGGCGTAGTGCGCGGCCTGGTCCAGGGCGACCTCGTCGAAACCGATCTGGCGCGCGCCCTTGCCGCACAGGGCCTCGTAGGTCGTGCCCGTCAACCCCAGCCACTGGATGCACAGGTCCTGCAGGTTCACGCGCCGGTGGGACTGCAGCACATAGGCCTGCAGCATGGTGTCGTGGCGCACCCCGCGCAGTTCGACGCCCTCGTTGGCGAACACGTGGGCGTCGTACTTGGCGTGGTGCAGCAGCTTGGGCGCGGCCGGATCCTCCAGCCAGGGGCGCAGGCGGTCGAGCACCAGCGCGCGGTCCAGCTGGTCGGGCGTGCCCGGCGCGCGGTGGCCCACCGGGACGTAGGCGGCGCGACCGGGCTCGATGGCGAACGACAGCCCCACCAGGCGGGCCGCCATGGGGTCCAGGCTGGTGGTTTCCGTGTCCAGGGCCGCCAGGGGCGCGGCCCGCAGCCGCGCCACCCAGTCGTCCAGCGCCGCCTCGTCGAGAATGGTCTCGTACCGCACGTCGTCCGGCGCGGGCGGCGCCTCGCGGGCGGCGCGGGCGTCCTGGTCCGGGATGCGGTCCGGCTCGCCGGTTTCCTCGCGCAGCCAGGTCCGGAAGCCGTAGGCCTCGTACAGCCGCACCAGCGTCTCGTGGTCGGGCGCGCGCAGGCCCAGCGCGGACGGCGCCCAGCCGTCCTCCAGTTCGCAGTCCAGGCGGATGGTCAGCAGTTCCCGCGTCAGGGGGAACTTCGGCGCCGCCGCGCGCAGGTTCTCGCCGGCCACGCCGCGAACATCGCCGGCATGGGCGACCAGCGTGTCGATGTCGCCATATTCGCCCAGCCACTTGGCGGCGGTCTTGGGGCCGACCTTGTCCACGCCGGGCACGTTGTCCACGGCGTCGCCGGTCAGCATCAGGTAATCGACGATGCGCTCGGGCGGCACGCCGAACTTGCGGATCACGCCCTCGCGGTCCTGACGGTCGCCCGACATGGTGTTGATCAGTTCCACCCGGTCGTTGACCAATTGGGCCAGATCCTTGTCGCCCGTCGAAATGATGGTATAAAAGCCGCTTTCGCCCGCCTGGCGCGCCAGGGTACCGATGATGTCGTCGGCCTCCACGCCCGGCGCCGCGATCACGGTCCAGCCCAGCGCGGCGGCGGCCTGATGGATCGGCCCGATCTGGACGCGCAGGTCTTCCGGCATCGACGGCCGGTTGGCCTTGTAGTCGGGGTAGAGCGTTTCCCGGAACGACCCGCCGGGCGCGTCGAACACGCAGGCCCCGTGGGTCGCCACGTCCTTGTAATCCAGCAGCAGCCTCCGTAACATGGAGATGACGCCATACAGGGCTCCGGTGGGTTCGCCGCGCGCATTGCGCAGATCGGGCATCGCATGATAAGCGCGGTACAGGTAGCTGGACCCATCCACGAGCAACAAGGTTTTTTTCATGACGGACAATAAGACGAAACGCGTTTCGGCCGAACAACAGATTCCCACGATTATTGCAGAGATGAGCGCGGCGGCTGAGGCCTTCCAGAAAATCGGTCTGGGGGTGAGCCTCTTCGGCAGCGCGCGGATCCCCCGCGACCACCCCTTCTACGCCGTGGGCATGGAACTGGGCGCGCGCATCGCCCAGCTGGGCCTGCCGGTGATCGCCGGCGGCGGCCCCGGCCTGATGGAGGCCGCCAACCGCGGCGCCTTCGAGGCGGGCGGACGCAGCGTCGGCCTGAACATCCGCCTGCCGCGCGAAAAATCCGACAATACCTACCAGACCGACAGCCTGCACTTCGAATACTTCAATTCGCGCAAATCGGCGTTCTTCATGTACAGCCTGGCCTACGTGGTGCTGCCCGGCGGCTTCGGCACGCTGGACGAACTGTTCGAGGCCATCACGCTGATCCAGACGATGAAGCAGCCGCCCGCGCCCGTCATCCTGGTGGGCGTGGAATTCTGGTCCGGCCTGGTGGACTGGGTCCGCGGCCAGCTGCTGGCCCACGGCATGATCGGCCCCTTCGACCTCGACCTGCTGCTGGTCACCGACGACCTCGACGAAATCGTCCGCCTCATCCAGGAAGCCGCGCAGATCGAGCAGCGCCGCGAACCGGCGCTGCCGACCTGAGGCGCCCTAGGGGTAATGCTCGATGCGCCCGGGCGAGGACCTGGGTTAACATCACGCCTTGTCACCGTCGGCCGGCGCCACCCGCCGCCCGGCTCCCCAGGAGAACCATTCGATGAAAAACACCCTGCTTGGCGCCGCGCTGCTGATCGCGGCCGGCCTGATCCCCGCCGTCGGCTCCGCCGCCGACACCAAGGAACTCAAGATCGCCACCGAAGCCGGCTACCCGCCGTTCGAATACCGCAATCCCAACGGCCAGCTCGAAGGCTTCGACATCGACATCGGCAACGAGGTCTGCAAGCGTCTGAACCGCACCTGCGTGTGGATCGACCAGTCCTTCGACAGCCTGATCCCCGGCCTGCAGGCGCGCAAGTTCGACCTGGCCAATTCCACCATGACCGCCACCGAGGCGCGCAAGAAGGTCATCGACTTCTCCACGCCCATGTACATCGTGCCGGTCAAGCTGATGATCAAGAAGGGCAGCGGCCTGGAACCCACCGCCGAATCCCTGAAGGGCAAGCGCGTCGGCGTCCAGCAGGGCACCACGATGGAAACCTACGCCCGCAAGCACTGGGCGCCCAAGGGCGTCGAAGTCGTCGCCTATCCCAGCTACACGAACGCCTACGTGGACGTCACGGCCGGCCGCCTGGACGCCACCTTCCAGGAAGCCCAGAGCGCGGTCGACGGCTTCCTGAACAAGCCCGAGGGCGCCGGCTACGAGCTCGCCGCCATGACGCTGGACGACCCGATCCTGAACGAACCCATCGCCATGGGCATCCGCAAGGGCAACGCGCTCAAGGCCGACGTGGACAAGGTCCTCAAGGCCATGCTGGCCGACGGCACGCTCCAGGGCTACGCGAAGAAATACTTCGCCGAGGGCCTGATCCAGTTCCCCGCCCAGTGATCCCGCGCCCGCCGCGCCATGTCGCCTGACCGCGCGGCCGGCCCGTCCCAATCCGGGCGCGACCGCCCCGGCGCGCGCGCCGGGGCGATCCGCTCCTTCGCCCATCCCCGATTTCCATGTTTCTAGACGGCTACGGCCCCCTGCTGCTGGCGGGGACCTGGGTCACCATCAAGCTGGCGTTGCTGTCCCTGGCCGTGGCCGTGGGGCTGGGGCTGCTGGGCGCCTGGGCCAAACTGTCGGCCTCTTGGGGCGCCCGCCTGGCCGCCACGGCCTACACCACCCTCATCCGCGGCGTTCCGGACCTGGTGCTGATGCTGCTGATCTTCTTCAGCATGCAGATCTACCTGAACAACCTGACCGACCTGCTCGGGCTGGACCCGATCGACATCGATCCCTTCGGCGCCGGCGTGCTGACCCTGGGCTTCATCTACGGCGCCTACTTCGCCGAAACCTTCCGGGGCGCCTTCATGGCCGTGCCGCACGGCCAGATGGAGGCCGCCACGGCCTACGGCATGCGCGAATTCCAGGTCTTCCGCCGCGTCCTGTTCCCGCAGATGATGCGCCACGCCCTGCCCGGCATCGGCAACAACTGGCAGGTCCTGCTGAAATCCACCGCCCTGGTATCCCTGATCGGCCTGACGGACCTGGTCAAGGTCGCCCAGGACGCCGGCAACGTCACCTTCCGGGTGTTCCTGTTCATCAGCCTGACCGGCCTGATCTACCTGGTCCTGACCACCCTGTCCAACGGCATCCTGTACTGGCTGGACCGGCGCTACAGCGTCGGCGTGCGCGAGGCGCAGCTATGATCGACGTGCTCGAACAATTCTGGCGCGCCTACCTGTACGCCAGCAACGGCAGCCCGTCCGGCATGGCCGTCACCCTGTGGCTGCTGGTGCTGTCGGTGTCGATGGGCTTCTTCATCTCCATCGGACTGGCCGTGGCCCGGGTGTCCTCGCGCCGCTGGCTGTCGATCCCGCTCTGGGCATTCAGCTACGTCTTCCGGGGCACACCGCTGTACGTGCAGATCCTGTTCATCTACGCCGGCATCTACAGCCTGGACTTCGTCAAGGGCACCCCGCCCCTGGCGGCGTTCTTCCAGAGCGGCTTCAACTGCCTGGTGCTGGCCCTGACGCTGAACACCGTCGCCTACACGACGGAAATCTTCGCCGGCGCCATCCGCGCCACCAGCGCGGGCGAGATCGAGGCCGCGCGCGCCTACGGCATGACGCGCTTCGCGATGTACCGCCGGGTGATCCTGCCCTCGGCCCTGCGCCGCGCGCTGCCGGCCTACAGCAACGAGGTCATCCTGATGCTGCACGCCACGTCCCTGGCCTTCACCGCCACCGTGCCCGACATCCTCAAGATCGCCCGCGACGCCAATTCGGCCACCTACCAGACCTTCGCCTCCTACGGCCTGGCCGCCCTGCTCTACCTGTGCCTGTCGTTCACGCTGATCGGGCTGTTCCGCCGCTTCGAGCGCCGCACGCTGGCCTATCTGGGCACCCACCGCTAGGGCCTGTTCATACTGATCGCCATGTCCAAACTCGACGTACTCAACATCCACAAGCGCTACGGCGACAACGAGGTCCTCAAGGGCGTCTCGCTGACGGCCAACGCCGGTGACGTAATCTGCATCCTGGGCTCCAGCGGCTCGGGCAAATCGACCTTCCTGCGCTGCATCAACTTCCTGGAAAAGCCCAACCAGGGCTCGGTGTCGCTGAACGGCGAGCTGCTGAAGATCGTCCACGACAAACATGGCGAACCCCACGCCGCCGACCTGGACCAGCTGCGCCGCCTGCGCTCGAAGCTGGCGATGGTGTTCCAGCACTTCAACCTGTGGGCGCACATGAACGTGCTGGGCAACGTGATCGAGGCCCCGATCCAGGTGCTGAAGCTGAGCCGGGCCGAGGCCGTCGAACGCGCCCGCCACTACCTGGCCAAGGTCGGCCTGGACCCCAGGGTCGAGACCCAGTACCCCTCGTCCCTGTCGGGCGGCCAGCAGCAGCGCGTGGCGATCGCCCGCGCCCTGGCCATGGAACCCGAGGTCATGCTGTTCGACGAGCCCACGTCCGCCCTGGACCCGGAACTGGTGGGCGAAGTCCTGAAGGTCATGCAGAAGCTGGCCGAGGAAGGCCGCACCATGCTGGTCGTCACCCACGAAATGGGCTTCGCGCGCAACCTGGCGTCCCAGGTCATGTTCCTGCACCAGGGCGTGGCGGAAGAGGTTGGCGCCCCGGCCGACATCTTCGACAACCCGCAAAGCCCCCGGCTGCGGCAGTTCCTGTCGGGCAACCTGAAATAAGCGCTCTCCGCATGCTTCACCGCGGCGCCCATCGGCGCCGTTTTCTTGGGTGATCCCCCGCGCGATTCATTCATTTGAATGAATCGCTTTCGCGCCCCGCTTGATAGACTCCCTTCAAGAACAGGGAGGCGGCATGGAAGGCAAAGGCACAGCCCTGGCGCTGGGCGCCATGGGCATCACGGTCATCCTGGCGCTGTCGCTGATTTACATCGCCTGGAAGCGCACCGACATTCACGACCACATGCTGGGCGCGGTGCTGGGCATCATTCTGCTGACGGCGGTGCTGGCCATGGTGTTCCTGTTCTTCGCCATGCCGGACAACCGGCGGCCCGTCGTCTTTTTCCTGACGTTCTTCGTCCTGCTGACCCTGCCGGGCAACGTCTTCCTGCACGCGCGGGCGTATACCGGTTTCAGTCTCAACGCCTACGACCTCGACGCGCCGGGCATGCCCTCGCCGCTGCTGTTCCTGCTGCCTTATATCGTGATGATGGCCCTGGTCTTCATCCGCCTGGTGAGCTGGTCCATGACCTTCGATCCCGAACCGGGGTCCCGGCCGATCACCCGGCAGGATCTGCACCAGCGCCTGCGGGCCATCAACGACGGCGCCCAATTTCCTTTCACCGTCACCCCCGGCAAGCGCCCGGACGAAATCATCGTGGACTGGAAATACGCCGACGCCGTCTGGCTGGACCTGCTCCGCGCGCACAAGATCTCGGAACTCACCCGGCTGACGATCCGCCTCGACGAGTCCGATCATACGGCGCGGGTGCGCGAGATGAGCTACCAGTTCAGCGCCTCGGGCGGCGCGGGCGGCGCCGGCCTGTCATTCAAGATGCAATGGGGTGCCGTCACGTTCTACGAAACCAAGCGGGAAACGGTGTACGGCATCCAGATCGAAAATGGCCGTCCGGTGGCCAGGCTCAGCTACAGCTATCGATTCGACATCCGGGAAATGCGCGACCCCCTGCTGAAACTGATCACGTCCAATGGCTGGACGTTCAGGTGCGTGACGCTGCCCTTCAAGTGGCTGACCGGCTAGGCGTCGCGGTCTTCTTCAAGCGCCTCGATGCCATCGGCTCCTGGTCCCCATGACACCTTGCCAGCCCCTCGACCCCAGTCCTTCGTGAGCCCTCTATGACACAACCGCAACCCGCCACCCGCTTCCGAACCTGCCTGCGCCGGGTTTTCCTGATCGCCCCGCTGATTGCGCTGGCCTCGGCGGCCTGGCCCGTCGCCGCGCAGGACGACGAACAACCCCGCTGGTACAGCGACAGCTACGATCAGAAAACGATCCTCGTCTATGGCATCCCGCACAGCGACTACGTGGCCATGATGTTCGCCTGCACGCCGGGCACAAAGACCGTGGAAATCTATCTCCAGGACGAGCACAGCGGCGCCCGGCCAGGCAAAAAACAGTCGATCCAGCTGCAGACCGGCGGCCGACACGTCCAGTTTTCCGCCACCGGCCTTGAAAACCAGGATTCTGGTGGCGCGGACTTCAAAGCCGACCTGCCGCTGGACGACACCCTGCGCCAGATGCTGGGCGCCAGCGGCGATCTGGCCGTCATCATCAAGGGCCACACCGAACGCTATCCCCTGGCCGGCGTGGCCGAACCGGCGGCCACGCTGCTGGCCGCCTGCGATTCGGTCAAGCCATCCGGCAAGCCCGGGGCCGCTCAATAGAAACGCGACGGAGACGATGAGCATGCACAGACAGTTTCTCTCCAGACTTATCCAGGCGGCTTGCGGCGGCCTGCTCGCCTTCGGCATGCCCGCCATGGCGCAAAGCATCCCGGCCGGTTTCGACTGCGCCAAGGCCGAACGGCCGGTCGACCGCTTCATCTGCGCGCATGCCGTGCTGCGCTGGCAGGACCTGGCCCTGTCGCGCGCCTACGCCGCGGCCAAGGCGGCAGCCTCCGGCCCGGCCCGCGACAAATTGGTGCGCAGCCAGCGCGACTGGGTACGCGAACGCGACCGCCGCTGCATCGCCGACCGCTCGTTCAAGGAACTGTCCGGTCCGTCCAATCCCCTGGGCGAACAGGCCTATGGCTGCCTGGACACGGTCTATCTGGACCGCCGCGGCACCTTGCTGGACCGGGGCGCGGCACCGCTGGCCGCCACGCGCATCGTTGCCATCGACCTCACGCCGATCGAAGCGGCGCGTCCGGGAAGGCGCGCCGATACCGGAGGACTGCGCATTCCCGACATCCGGATCTCGCCCGATGGCGCCTTGCTGGCGATCCTGCTGCCCAGCCAGGAAATCGACTTCCCCGACCAGGCCTGGCTCTACCGGGTCGCCGACGGCAAACTGGTCGAAGCCACCCCCCGGCCCGACACGCGGCAGCCTCACCCTGACGGCGCGCCGATGGCGATCCAGGCGCTGGCCTGGCAAAACGGCGCCCTGTACGTCCGTGTCGCGCTCTGGGGCGCCAGCGGCGACGGTGATCCCGAAAAAAGCCCGACCGTCACCCTGGCCGCCACCCTGGAAGGCAGCCGTCCGCTGAACACGATCCCTCCCGACATCCAGGCTCTGCTCGACGCCCCCCAGCCGGATACCATCGACCCGGACGAGATCTCGGAAAACAGCCAGGATATCCTCGGCACCCCGCGGGGCAACCGCGATTTTCTCGCCTGGGCCGAAGATCTGGGTCACGGCACGATCGAACTCAGGATGCGCAAGCGCAGCCCGGGATCGCCGGTCTACCGCGTGGCCTGGGGCTCCTGGGATCTCGGCGACTATCTGTTCGATGCCCGGCGCGCGCAGCTCATCTATAGCGCCGACACGGGGCTCATGATGTTCGACATGGCGACGCACGGCGAACGGCGCATCGCGGGCACCTCGCGCGGCGACCACCTGTACGCCCTCTCCGCCGACCAGCGCCTGCTCGTCTGGTCCACGCGCAACGCCTGCGGCGACGAACGCCTGGCGCCGCAGGACGAGGAGGCGCCCGAACAGATCTGCGTGGCGCACCTGGCGGCGCCCAAGGCGCACCCATGACTCCGTGGCGGCTGGCCGCCGGCTGCGGCATCGCACTGCTGTCGGCCTGTCTCCAGGCCGCGCCCTCGGGGGCGGAAACGGCTGACCCCGTCCATGCCGCGATACGCTCGAACGCCGCCGAAGGCCCGATCTTCAAGCTGCCCGCCGACGTGCGCATCACCCGGCAGGACATCGCGATGAACCCGCGCCACGTCACGCTCACCTACGTATTCCAGAGCACGCGGCGTCACACCGTGCCGTTCCGTTTCAACTTGCCCGCGATGCCTGTGGATGCCGCCCCAGACGCCGTCAGCCTGCCCGCCGGCGGCGGCATGGCCGAGGGGCTGGCCGCCGACCGGCAAGCGGTCAACTACATGAACCTGTCCGTGCGCGTGAACGGCGCGCCGCTGGCTTTGGGCGGCCAGGGCCAGGCCATCCAGGACGGCGTGGACGTCACACGGACCTTGCTGGACGCGGGCGTGCCGCTGCTCTATGACCAGGAAGGCGAAGCACCCTGGTCACACCTGCCGGCGCAAACCCGGGCCCTGCTCGACGCGCGCGGCCTGCTCAGCGTGGATGCCGCCAACTGGAACTATCAGGCCCGCTACACCTGGGATCAGGTGTTCGAACCGGGCGAAACCCGCGTCGAGATCCACTACAACCCGGACACGTTCTACTGGGGCGACATCAATCTCGACGAATTCCCGCCCATCGCCGCCGGCGGCTGGGCGAACCGGACCTATTGCCTCGACGAGGCGTGGCGCCGCGCGTTCTTCCGCCTCGCCCACTCCGGCTTCGGGTACGAGCTTTACGCCCTCATGCACGTCCTGGCCCCCAAGGGCGCCCCGCCCCCGCCCGCCGCCGCGCAGATCCGCCTGCGGGTCGACAAGTACGCCTCCGCCAATCTGGTCGCGTTCTGCCCGGTCAATTCTAAAAAAACCTCGCCCAGCACCTTCGAGTGGCAAGCCCGCGACGTCACGCCCGGCCGCACTCTCGACGCCCTGTTTTTCATGGGATCCGATGGCTGGCCCGACAACTGAAGGACGCTGAATCCATGAACGACGCGCACGGCAGTCCGCATCACGACCGGGACGGGCTCAGCCCCCGCAGGCCCGGAACCGCCTTCGCCACGGCCCTGCTCATCCTGCTGCTCTGGGGCGCCGGCGCAGCCACCACTTCACACGCCGCTTCAAGCACAGGAACATCGGCCATGACCATCACCCACATTGCCGCCGGCGGCATGCACAGCATGCTGCTCACCGACGACCACCAGCTCTGGGCCATGGGCAGCGACAGCGACGGCCAGTTGTGCGACGGAGACGCCACCATCCAACGCACCCCCATCAAGACCCTGAGCGACGTGCGCAGCGTCGCGCTGGGCGGCAAGCACAGCCTGATTCTGAAAACCGACGGCAGCCTGTGGGCCTGCGGCGACAACGATTCCGGCCAACTGGGCGATGGCGGCACCAACGATGCGCACACCCCCGTGCGCATCATGGACGGCGTCGCCGCCATGGCGGCGGGCGACGCCCACAGCCTGGTGCTGAAAACCGACGGCAGTCTCTGGAGCTTCGGCCTGAACACCTATGGCCAACTGGGCACGGGCGATACCTACTCACGCAACACACCGGTCAAGATGATGGACGGCGTGCGCGCCGTCGCCGCCGGCCCGGACCACAGTCTGATCCTCGCGAACGACGGCGCCTTGTGGGGCGTTGGACACAATAACAACAGTCAACTGGGCGACGACAGCACCACCCATCGTGCGCAGCCGATCCGCATCCTGGAATCCGTGCAGGCCATGGCCGCCGGCAACGGCTACAGCATGATGCTCAAGACCGACGGCAGCCTGTGGATGGTCGGTTTCGACGGCGGCGGCCAATTGGGCGACGGCGGCGACATCAACCGCAAGACGCCCTTCATGCTGCGCGACGGCGTGCGCGCCATCGGCGCCGGCAGCGCCCATTCCCTGTTCCTGGACACAGACGGCGCGCTGTGGACGTTCGGCTACAACGGCAGCGGCCAATTGGGCAGCGGCCACACTGACACCCTGCGGCGGCCCACGCAGGTGCTGAACCAGGTGGCGGCCATCGCCGCCGGCGGCTCTCACACGCTGGCCCTGCGGACCGACGGTTCCGTCTGGGTCACGGGCAGCAACGGCGCGGGGCAGATCGGCCTGGGCGGGGGCACGCAAAGCGTGTCCCGCTTTCAACCCCTGACCCTGCCCGAAACGCCATGACCCTGGACATGCTGCTGCGCGGGATCGCCTGGTTCCTGCTGGGTTCCTGGGCGTTCTTCGCCCTGAGAATCCTGCTGTACACCAGCGAACAGCCTGCCGGGGAACGCGCCCGGGCGCTGCGCAAAATCCTGCTGGGGCTGATCGCGGTGGCGCTCGGCTGATGCTTCATCGGCATCGTGTTCCTCAGTATCGGCCTGGGGGTCATCTTTCCCACCATCACAATGATCGGCGCCCCCCTGTCCTGCCCCGCCCCGGGCCAATTCGAATTATTTTCCCAGGGCTATTCCTACCGACCCGGGCAATCCGGCGTCGTCCGCGAATACTATTGCCTGCAGCCCGGCGGTCACAGGGAAACCGTGACCTTTCTGACCCTGCTGTACGCGGGCCTGCTCTACAGCGCTCTGCTGATGACCGTGACGATGTGGCTCGGCCGCTTCGGCCTGCGGATTGTGACGATCAAGCCCAAGAGCCTCGGTTCGCAAGGCATGCCGGCTGGCGCCGCCGCTGCCCAGCCGTCTGCGGACGTCCCGCCCTCAGCCCGCTCTGCCGGGACTCAAACCCGCCGGACAGGTAGCCTGGAGGCTCGTCTGGGCGAGCTGAAGGCACTGCACGCGTCCGGTCTGATCGACGACAACGCCTATCAGACACGGCAGACGGAGATCCTGAAGGAGTTGTGAGGGTGCGCCGCCGATTGGCCAGCGAGGGCGATGTGCCCCGGCAATGCCCGCGGCCAGCGTGAGGGCCCCGGGCTCAATCCTGGATCACCGGGTAGCAGGCCTCGCCCCAGAGTGTATTGGGGTGATCCAGCATCAACTCGATCAGCAGCGGCACCAGGCCAGCCAACAATTCCGTGCAATCGCGCAATTGCTGGCGGTTGACCGATCCGTTCCAGGTCGCGCCGCCGTGCATCAACTGATTGCGCAAAGTGTAGAGCCGGTTGAAAATCACCCCCAGCAGCATCGGCGTATTGCCGCTGCCCAGCGCATGATGAGCCTTCTGCTTGCCGCGCTCAAAACGTTCCTTCCAGTCGCTCTCACCGATGCGGCCACTGTGGAAATCCCAGAAACTCTGGAACACATAGGGATTGTCCAACAGCACGCGGATGCGTCCCGAAAACTCCTGCCAGACCAGAGCATCGATCCGCTTGTCACGATCCAGACCGCATAGTTTTTCCAGAAAAGCCTTGAAGGTCGCAGATTCCGACAAGCGGCTCTGCTCATCGATCTGGGTCGCATACGCGGCATTGAACGCGATCCAAAGAAAGATGTAGCGGCCATCGTCATCCTCCGCCATCAGGGCACGCTGCCACCAACTGAGCGCCCGGTGGATGCGCAGATTCAGGTCTTCCGGATAACCGTCGCGGACGCAGCGATGGCGCTGTTTCAGGGCATCGTAGGTCATGGAATATTGCAGCTGATTAAAAGAGTCAGCTTACCATCCGTGGCCGATCACGAAGCCTACGAACCCCGCCACCACAAGTCCAAAGACAAACATCAGTATCCAAAAAGGCATGATCACGTGCTTTTTGAGGCCCCGTAGCGAGGTTTCGATGGCGTCCACTATCTCGACCTTCGCCACGCGGATCGTGTCGTCGAACTCGCGCTTGGCAAATTGGACCTGCTCATGCAGCTCGCCGGAGAGCATCTGGATGTTGTTGCCGGCTGCCTCATCAAATTGCGTAGCCGCCTGCTTGATGGAGACATCCAGGACCTCCTGAACCTTGGGTAGACTCTGGTCCAGGATGTGGCTGCCCGCCTTTTCCAGCTCCTGCCCGAAGTTTTCTGCGGCTTCTTTGAATCCCAACATAAATTTCAATCAATTGCCTTTGCTCAACATCGCTCCCCAGCAAGCTGATGGGACATCAAAATGCTTCGCCAAACTCCTTTTCGATATCTTTGATCAACCCTTCTTTTTCTACCTGTAGCCTTTTTCTCAACAATGCAACCTGAACGACTGCAGGAATCGTCACTCGGTAGGCAGGCCCAGCCACATCGACGGCAGTCCATGCGCCGGTCAGCGCCCAGCCGATCGGCCCCGTCAGCAAAGAAGCTGCCCTAACCAAAGCAGCATTCCCAGCGAACGCAAGCCCGTGCCCAAGCAAGGATCGGCTGATGGCATTTGCAATCACCAGAGTGAGTTTAAATGATTGAAATCCACCTGCTTTAAAAACAAGCAACGCGGCCGCAGCCACCGCATTCGGGGTAAAGCTCTTCAGACCATCCAGGCCGATCGTTTTTGCGAATTCAGCCCGATCCGCTTCTGTCATTTTTTCAAAGGCATCCGTGACAAATTTTGTCAAAACCTTATTTTCAACATCAAGCGTTTTTTCTTCCTTTCCCTGCTTGATGGAAAGCTTGTCGCACACATCGTCCAGAACTTCCCGATAAAGAACCCCTTTCCCACCGCGAAAGATCGTTGCAACACTGTTAGCACCAAAGCATTGCAATTCCCCGGCAATCAACTGCCAATATTTTGCATGATCCGGATAGTATTTTTTATAAGATTCATTCCCGGTGAGCTCCTCGGTCCACAAAGAATCCCCATCCTTATCTTTAGTCAAGCATTGGACAAGATCATTCAGTTCCTGGCTGGACAATTCCCTGAGGAACTCCAGATCCTCATCATAACGATATGCCATACATTTTCCTTTTATTTCTTAGGGTTTTTCTTCATGAATGCCACAACCATGTTGAAAACGAAAATAGCCGCAGTTTTCAAATTTTCCGGGTCCGTGGCAAATTTTTTGAGTTCATCACCGACACCAGAAGCCACCTCTTTCATCCATTCCAAAAAGGAGAAAAAAATCGACTCCTCAACTTTTTCCTTGTAATTTTCTTTGTCATCATTAGAGCGAAAATTCCCCTCGTTCTGATTTATATGCGTGGAAATCACCGCACGCTTCTTCTTCGGCAAGCGCTCCAATATAAAGCTAAGCAGTTTCTGGAGATTATAAGGACGCGATAAAACCTCACCATCAACAATATAACCAGCAGAATAATAAACAGGCTCTACATTGATCCCTGAGCCCGGCTTATTGATGCGTTCCTTGACCGTCACGACAAGATCGTCAAGCCGCTCAATCAGTTTAGGCTCTGGCTTGTTTTCTTCATGGTTCCAGAATCGGCCCTTTAAGGCATTATCCGCCTGATTCAGACCAACCAGCAGACGATCTTTATCCTGATCATCCATATTTGGCATGATAACGTCTTCAATCAATGTGAAGGCCGTCCCAAAATCCCGACTGCTTGCATCCAGGATCAAGAAAACCAGATCAATCAAAGGCGATCCATGCTCGTCCTTGCGATGCAATAGTTCAATGATTTTTTCCTGATGCTCCCGATCCTTTTCCGGGCTATCGCCCAGGCCCGGGGTATCCCAAATCACCAGATTATCCAGTTCGTGCGCACTGACATCCATGGTTTCGGACGTGGCCTTTTGGCCAATGATCGCCGAACTTTCCAAGCCCGCATCTTGAAACAGAGCACTGATGGTAGAACTTTTACCCACACCAGTAGCACCAACCAACAACACATTGATCTTGGTCGCGTTGATGCGCTCGCGGATTTTCTGCAAGTCATCCTTAGGGATAGATGAGAGAACTGATTCCATATTCGTCATTCCACACTCCGGCTTTATATTAATTTCCAGCAGAAGAAAGTCTTTCTTCAAAACCGATCAACTTTGAATTTATAAAAATACAATAAGACACAAGTTTTTTAATTTAACATGAATTTGCGTTTTTTTCTCGCTCAGAGTCTTGGAAAACTCAGGCACAACAGACCACCCGAATCCGCAGATGCGCGCGGCGTCAAGACATGTTCAGAGCGCCCCCTTGCTTCAGTCTCTGTGGCTACCAGCCATGGGCGGCGTCAACACGCAGGAGGCTATCCCTCGCCCTCATCCTTCCGCTTGCGCAGGCACTCGTTCTCCTCGCGCATGGCTTCGTAGCTTTCGTACAGTTCCCAGCCCTTGCGCAACACGGCGTACAAGCCAATCACAGCCAACAGGTTTCTCATGGTCAGTTCCCAGGTTTCATGATGTCCACACACCCATACTATCGGGGAGGGACGACATAATGTGTCGCATCAAAACGTGCCGAGCGGACTTCATCTCTGCGACCTTTTCATCCATCAGGATTTCCTAGTCTAGCGACGCCGAGGGGGCATCGCCAGAATGAGGCTTCCCGAACCTGGAAGCCCGATATGCCCGCTCGCAAGCGTTCCCGCATTGCCTCCGCAGCCCAGACGGTTGATTCGGATTCAGCCAAGGACGACCACGACAGCCCCTGGAAGGACGCGCTGGAGATCTTCTTTCCGCAGGCCATCGAGCTGCTGGCTCCTGATCTGTACCCCGTCATCAACTGGTCAATCGCCCCGGTATTCCTGAACAAGGAGCTGCAGGCCATCGAAGTCCCGGACGGCCCGTCCGGCAACGGCCGCCTGTACGCCGACAAGCTGGTCCGGGTCCGTCATCGGAATGGCGTTGATGCCTGGATTCTGGTCCACGTCGAGGTGCAGGGCGGCGAGACAGGTCCTCAGGCCATCGTCCGGATCACGCATCGCATGTACCGCTACCGGACGCGTATCGAGGATCGCCACGAAACACTCAGCGCCCAAGCAGGACAGGCTCCGCCTGCCCTGTTCAGCCTGTGCATCCTGGTCGCCAGCCGGTCGGGGCCGAGGCGCCTGGAATATTGCAACCGCTTTCTCGGACAGGTGTCAACGCCAAATAGAAATGTCCGGTTTTCTCCCAAATAGAAATGTCCGGTTCATGGAGCGGCAGCCGGGTGTGTGCGCAGACGTTCGATGGGCCCCTCCCAGCGTCTCCAGGGATGATTGGCCGGTGGCCCCGAGCGCT
>JACDJB010000175.1_pt1 | contig 87234 bp, 74 predicted proteins | sample 7454121 | NCBI WGS metagenome assembly JACDJB01 (sample SAMN14253290, study PRJNA609438) | sludge metagenome | isolation source: sludge after 25d culture with pyrite | collected 2018-12-20 | reverse complement strand
GGAGATGAAGATCTTTTGTCCCCGGATACGGTAGCCGCCGTCTCCAGCCGGCGTGGCGGTGGTGGACAGATCGCTCAGGGAACTGCCCGCCTCCGGTTCGGTGAGGGCCATGGTCCCCTGCCAGCGGCCCTCGATCATCGGCGGGACCCAGGTGTCGATGAGCGACGGGTCGCCAAAGGAGAGGATCAGGTGGGCCGCGCCGGCGGTGAGCTCCGGGTAGACGCTGGCCGAGTAGTTGGCCGCCGCGAAGATGAAGCGGCAGGCGTTGCCCACGGTGAGGGGGAGCTGGAGGCCGTCGTGGGCTTCGGCGAAACCGGCGGCGATCCAGCCGCCCTGGCCGAACTCGCGCATCACCCGGGCCACCGACGGGTGCACCCGCACCTTGCCGGATTCCAGGGTCGGCGCTTGCCGGTCCATCTCTTCGAAGCCGGGGCCCAGCAGGTCGCGGGCAATTCTTTCGGCCGCATCCAGGGTCAAATCGAAGCTCTTGCGGTTGTGGTGGGCGAAGTAGGGATGGGTGCAAAGGGATGCGGCATCCAAAACTTCGTGCAGCAAGAAACGCAGGTTTCGTCGGGAAAAGGTGCGGGCGGCCATGGCGATTCCTCCGGTGCGGTGTTTGAATAAACGAGGCGCCACCCTAACAGAAAGCCGCGAAACGGTTCAAGGCGATTTGCGCTGCCGGAGATTGTCCGTCGTCGAAGCGAGGTCCCTCAACAGAGCCGCTGGGTCCGGCGGAGCCGCGAAGACAGGGCCCGGATCACGACCCAGGTGGCATCTTCGGGGGAGGTCGTCTCACGAAAGGTCCAAGTCTCCACGCTTTTCAACAGCTTGTCGTTGCCCTGCCCGAATCCGAAGGTTTCCTGAATCCATCCGCCGAGACTGGCATGAACCCCGGCCAGTTGTTTTTCATTCATCTGGGAAATGATGAACCGTTGCCTGAAGGGTAGGCCATCGCTCAGGAAATCCACCAGCTCCTCGAGGGTATCCGGCCAGATCAGCATCTTGGGGGCGGGGATTTTCAGCGGGAACGGTTTGATTGCCGCAGCGGGTTCACCGTCAATGGCGTCCAGGGCCAGCAAACCCCATAGCGCCCGATAAACCAGAGGGTAATTGGCGGGATCATCGGGGAACCCGGTACCGGTCACGTTCAGAATCCCCAGCCCCTTGGCCGCGACCCATCGGTGGACCCGGCCGGAAGCCTTCAAGGGGGGAACCCGACTCAAGTCGACAAACAGGCGGGGCTTGCCGTGCCAGTGATCCGGTGGGGCCGCCACCGCATCATCCCCGGTGGGGGGGCCTTGGGAAAAGACCACGGTTCCGTCCGCGGTCCGCGCATTCTTTTCGGCCAAAACCGGGTCGCCGTCCACGGGTCCGCCATCCAGATGCCCCCCGGCGTGATCGATCCCCAGGGCCATGGCAACATCCAGCGCCGCTCGCTCGGCGCTGGTTCCGCCGCCGGAGATGATTTTGAGGATGTGCATTTTTTCACCGCTCCTGAAGGGGTTGTCTTTTTTGCGCGTGCCGCATCGGGAGAGAGGGAAAATGGTTGAATCCCCACATTTTTTCAAAATGCGCCAGGCGGCTTCCGTTTGCAACCAGAATCGAGCCGATGTTATCATGCTTTCTGCGGCAAGCGCCTTGGGAAATCCCCCGGTGCAAGAGAAATTTGAAAAGCTCCCATCAAGATACCGCGAGGGCAAGAAATCCCGAGCATTGTCAATACCGGCCCGGTGCCAGAAAGGACCACCGATGAATCGAGATGCGTTGCCCGAGGTTGAATATGAGAGGGGCTTGGCCCAAGCGGTGTTCGACCGCCAGCGGGCCGCTCGGTTGGCCCGGCCGTTTCTTTCATACCGGGAGCGCCTCGACGCCCTGGGGGCCATCGAGAGCCTGCTCATCGCCCACCAGAACGACATCGCCGATGCGGTATGCCGCGACTTCGGCCAGCGCAGCCGCCAGGAGACCCTGCTGTTGGACGTCTTCCCGACGGTTTCCGGTCTGTCCCATGCCCGCCGGCACCTGAAAAAATGGATGCGGCCCCGGCACCGGCCCACCTCACTGCTGTTTGCCGGCGCGCGCAACCGGGTGATTCCCCAGCCCAAAGGGGTGGTGGGGATCATCTCGCCGTGGAACTATCCCCTCCAGCTTGCCTTCAGCCCGTTGACCAGCGCCTTGGCGGCCGGCAACCGGTGCATGGTCAAGATGGCGACCAAGGCCCAGCGCCTCTGCCGGCTGATGGCTGAACTGGTGGAGGCCGTGCTGCCGCGGGAATTGGTGGCGATTCTGCCCGGGGTGCCGGCGACCGAGTTCACCGCCTTGCCGTTCGATCACCTGATTTTCACCGGCTCGCCCGCCTCCGGCCAGGCCGTGATGCGCGCCGCGGCGGATCACCTCACCCCGGTGACCCTCGAGTTGGGCGGCAAGTCGCCCGCCGTGGTGGCCGGAGACGTCGACATCGCCCTGGCGGCGGACCGGATCCTGTACGCCAAGCTCATCAACGCCGGCCAGACCTGCGTGGCGCCGGATTACCTCTTTTTGCCCGAAGGCCGGGAGGACGCTTTTGTCGCCGAGGCCCGGCGCCTGGTGACCGCCCGTTACCCGCGCATCGAATCCGACGATTACACCGCCATCATCGACCAAAGGGCCTACCGGCGGCTCATGGAGACCCTGGAAGACGCCGGCGCCAAGGGGGCGCGCATCGTTTGCCTCGGTGCCCAAGCCGAACCGGTGGCGGACCTGCGCAAGATTCCGCCGACCCTGGTGCTGAACGTCACCGACGAGATGCGCATCATGCAGGAGGAGATCTTCGGACCGCTGCTGCCGATCCGGACGTATCGAAGCCTGAACGACGTGATTGCCGACATCAACGCCCGACCGCACCCCCTGGCCCTGTACCTGTTCACCAACGACCGAACGGTACGGCGGCGGGTCATCGAGCAGACCCTGTCCGGCGGGGTGGGAATCAACGACTGCGCCGTGCATGTGGCTCAGCATGACCTGCCCTTCGGTGGGGTGGGCCGCAGCGGCATGGGCCAGTACCACGCCTACGAAGGGTTCTTGGAATTTTCCAAGCTGCGCCCGGTTTTCACCCAGGCACCGCGCACCGCCGTGGCGTTCATGTATCCCCCTTACGGCCGGACCTTCCAACGGGTCTTCACTTGGCTGATGCGCCTGCGGCATCTCTGAAGTGCGGACCGTCGCCGAGATTCTCAGTCACAGGCGGCCAGGCGGGCCGCCGCGGCATCAGCCACCAGCAACCCGCTGCGGGTAAGCCGGCAGAATCCCTTCTCCAGCGTCGCCAGCCCCATTCCGGCCAGGTCGGTCAGAGCCGGACCGAACAGCTCTACAAACTGGACGGCGAAGCGCGTTTCGAATTCTTGAATATCGATGCCGGCGGTTTGCCGCAGGCCCAGGAACAGCGCCTCGATCATGCGCTGTTCCCGGGTGAGGATCTCCTCGCCTCCCGGCGGTGGATGGCCGCTTTCCAGGGCCTGGCGATAGGCGTCCAGGTCGGCGTCGTTCCAGCACCGGACCCGGCCGTCATAGGAATGGGCGCCGGGGCCGAAGCCCAGGTACGGCGCCTGGTTCCAGTACTTGCGGTTGTGGCGGGACCAGGCCGGCGGGTTGCCGGCCCGGGCGAAGTTGGCGATCTCGTAGTGCACGAAGCCGTTTTCGGTGAGCACGTCCACCGTGATGTCGAACAGGTCGGCCACCGCCGCCTCCGACAGGGGACGGATTCGACCCGCGATCCGGTCGGCCTCCAGGGGGGTGCCGGGCGCGTAGGTGAGCATATAGCCGGACAGGTGGGACGGCGCGGTTTCCAGGGCCGCATGGAGATCGGCCCGCCAGTTCGCCGGCTCCTGGCCGGGCAGGCCGTAGATCAGGTCGAGGCCGATATTTTCGAATCCCGCCGCCCGGGCCGCGGTCAGCGCCCGGCGGGCGGTGGCCGCGTCGTGAATCCGGCCGAGAAAAACCAGATTCCGGTCGTTGAAGGACTGGATGCCGAGGTTGAGACGATTGATGCCGGCGGCACGAAAGCCTTGCAATCTGTCCCGGCTGACGGTGCCGGGGTTGGCTTCCAGGGTGATTTCACTGTCCGGGCTCAGGCGAAAGGAGGCCCGGATCCCGTCGATGAGGCCGCCGATTTGCGCAGGGGTAAACAGGGAGGGGGTGCCGCCGCCGAAGTAGATGCTGTCGACGGCAAGATCCCGGCGGGCGCGCAGAACCAGTTCCCCATGCAAGGCGGCGAGAAAGGATTGCCGACGATCCGGAGTGCCGATTTCGGAGTAGAAATCGCAGTACGGGCACTTGCGCAGACAGAAGGGCAGGTGAATGTAGATGCCGGCCGGTTTTGGGGAGGGCATGATCGGTCAGAGTGAAAAAATGCCGGGCGCGACAGTTGCGCCCGGCATCCGGATCTTGGGTTGGTCCATGACCGGAAAGGCGCTTCAGGCGGCTCGGGCCAGTTCCAGGCCGATGTCCAGGGCCTGGCGGTTCATGTCGAGAAAGGCCGCCGGCATGCGCCGTTCGAGCACCTTGAGAATCGATTCCGGTTTGAGCAGGTTCGTCAAGCCCAGTACGGCACCGAGCATGCAGATGTTGAAAACGATGGGCTTGCCGATGCGGTCCATCACGGTGCGAAACATCTCCAACTCCCACTGGCGGGCATCCACCTTGCGCTCGATCTTCACGTAGCGCGGGTCGGTGAGGAGCATGCCGCCGGGCCGGATGATGGGGTAGAACTTGTTGTAGGCTTCCTGGGTCAGGCAGACCAGCACGTTGGGCTGGTTGACCTTGGGAAAGTAGATCTCTTCGTCGCTGACGATGACGTCCGAGCGCGTGGCCCCGCCCCGGGCCGCGGCCCCGTAAGCCTGGGCCTGCACCGCGTTGAGCCCTTCTTCCAGCACCGCCGCCTCGGCCAGCAGGATGGCGGCGGTGATCACGCCCTGGCCGCCGGAGCCGGAGAACACGAGTCTGCATCGTTCCATGGCTATTTTTTTCCTTTCTGGGCCCGCTCGATGACCTGGTCGTAGGCCTTGCAGTATTCAGGCCGCTCCGTCTGCACGAAAATACCGCGCTCGATGAGGGCCGGGTTTTCCGTCTTGGCCTTGGAACCCACCGGGGTGGTGTTGTCCTTGAACCACTTCATCATTTCCACCGCGCCGCCCATCTTGTTGCGCCGGCCGAAGTAGGTGGGGCACTGGGTGAGGACTTCCACCACCGAGAAACCTTCGTGCAGGATGGCCTCGCGCAGCAGCTTGGTGAGCTGCTGGACGTGGTAGGTGGTGGATCGCGCCACGAAGGTGGCGCCGGCGGCCCGGGCCAGTTCGGCGACGTCGAAGCTCTGGTCCACGGTGGCAAAGGGCGCCGTGGTGGCCATGACGCCGCAGCCGGAGAGCGGTGAGAACTGTCCGCCGGTCATGCCGTAGATGCGGTTGTTCATCACGATGGCCGTCAGATCGATGTTGCGCCGGGCCGCGTGGATGAAATGGTTGCCGCCGATGGCCAGGGCATCACCGTCGCCCATGGGCACGATGAGGTTGAGCTCCGGTCGGCTGAGTTTGACGCCGGTGGCAAAGGCCAGGGCCCGGCCGTGGATGGTGTGCAGGGTATGAAAATCCAGGTATCCCGAGATGCGGCTGGAGCAGCCGATCCCCGAGACCATGACGATTTCGTTCTTGCTCATCCCCAGGGACTCGACGGCCCGCAGCAGGCTGTTGAGCACGATGCCGTGGCCGCAGCCGGGGCACCAGATGTGCGGAAAGAACCGTTCGCGGATGAAATCTTTGACAGCCATGGATCAGACTCCTCTTCCCTGAATGAGCCGCAGGATGTTGCGGATGTCGGTGGGGGTTATCAGCGTGCCGTCGATGCGGTTGGCCAAAAAGACGTTTTCCGGATTCTTGACGGCGGCTTTGACCTCACGCATGATCTGGCCGGTGTTCATTTCCACCACCACCACCGAACGGGCCCGGGCGCAGTGGTCGCGCACCAAGGCCGCCGGAAAAGGCCAGAGGGTCTGCAGCTCCAGCAACCCGAGCTTCTCGCCCCGGGCCCGCCGGTTGCGCACCACGTGCAGGGCCGAGCGGGCCGCGCTGCCATAGGAAATCAGGACGGTGTCGGCGTCCTGGAGCTCGAATTCCTTGTAGCGGGCCAGTTGGCCGGCGTTGTTCTCGATCTTGTCCACCAGGTGGCGCATCAGGCCGTGGACCACCCCGGGATTGTCGGAGGGGAAGCCCCACATGTCGTGAAACAGACCGGTGACGTTGTAACGGTGCACCCCGCCGAAATCGCTCATGGGCAGCCGTCCGTCTTCCCGCGGCAGGTACGGGTGGTAGTCCACCCCGCCGGGCACCGAGGTGCGCAGGCGCTCCACCAGGGGGATTTCCCCCGGCGCCGGGATGACGAGCTTTTCGCGCATGTGGCCCACCACTTCGTCAAAGAGCAGGATCACCGGCGTGCGATAGGTTTCGGCGATGTTGAAGGCCTCCACCGTCATGGCGAACACGTCCTGGTGGTTGGAGGCCGTCAGGGTCACGATGGCATGGTCGCCGTGGGTGCCCCAGCGGGCCTGCATCACGTCGCCCTGGGCCACGTGGGTGGGATTGCCGGTGGACGGCCCGCCCCGCTGGACGTTGACCACCACGCAGGGGATTTCCGCCATCACCGCGTAGCCCAGGGCCTCCTGCTTGAGGGAGAACCCCGGACCGCTGGTGGCGGTCATCACCTTGTGCCCGGTGAGCGAAGCGCCGATGATGGCGCACATGGAGGCGATCTCGTCTTCCATCTGGATGAACTTGCCGCCGATTTGAGGCAGGCGCGCCGAAAGGGTCTCGGCGATTTCGGTGGAAGGCGTGATCGGATAGCCGGCGAAAAACCGCAACCCGGCGTACAGTGCCCCCTCCACGCAGGCCTCGTTGCCTTGGAGGAATTTGGTGTTTGGTTTCATTGCAAAAGGTTACTCCGTGATGATTTCGATGGCCAGGTCGGGACACCTGAGTTCGCAGAGCTTGCAGGCGATGCAGTCTTCGGGCCGCGCCGCCACCGCCTTGTCCTGGTCGTCGAGTTCCAGCACCTGCTTGGGGCAGAACGCCACACAGATGCCGCATCCCTTGCACCAGGCCCGGTTGATGCGATGTTCCTTCAGTTTCGGTTTGGTTTGGGTTTCGACCATGCCTTCCTTCCTTGCCGGCGCCGGTTTGGGCCACCGCGTTTTAAAAGAAAATTCAACCCTTCGTTTTACAAGGATTTTGTTGTTTTCCCGGCCGAGCTTTAGGAATTTTGGCCGGGAATGTCAAGTAAAACGCGGTGCCCGCTAGACGAACTGGCGCATCATTTCGGTGATCACCGTATCGACGTTGTCCGCCGTGATGCCGTAGCGACGGCAAAGATCCTCGACCTGACGCCGCCGGCCGGTGCTTTCCAGGTGGTCCAGGCACGAGAAGATCCCCATGCGGCGGCCGACCTGATAGAGGGTCTGCTCGGCGGGGGGCAGGGCGAAAAAGCGGTCGATCACCGCAAGCATGGCCGGTCGGTCCTCGGGGAGCCGCCCCTCGATTTCCTGAAACAGGTTCAGGATGTGGTCACTGGCCAGATAACTGGTGATTCCCTCCAGGGAGGCGATGAAGGTGCGGATCTCCCGGGCCGCCTCGACGTCGGTGAGCTTGACGAAACGGCCCGCCTCCCAGTCTTCCACCAGGGGGATGCCCCGGCGCATGGCCAGGGTGCGCAGGCGGATGAAGTCCGGGTTGATCCGGTTCAGGGCGTCGGCGGTGTCCAGGGCGTGGCGTTGGGACAGGTCCCGGCCGCCCAGGCCCGGCATCACGTATTCGGAAAGCTCCATGCCGGCGGCCTTGGCCTTTTGGCCGGCCAAAATCTGTTGGTCCCGGGTGGTGCCCTTGTGGACCCGGGACAGGACCTCGTCGCAGCCGCTTTCCATGCCGATGTGGATCCGGTCCAAGCCGGCGCGGCGAATGGCGTCCAGGTCCGCCTGGGCGATGCGCGCCACGGTGTGGGAACGGGCATAGGAGGTGATCCGGAGGGGCCAGGGGAAGCGTCGGCGCAGGTGTTCCAATATCTCGATCAACTGCGCCGGCGGCACGATCAGGCTGTTGGCATCCTGGAGAAAGATGGCGCGGAATCCGCCCGAAGCCCAGTGCAGGGCGGCGTTGATGGCCTCGGTGCGATCGTGGGGAAAATCGGCGTAAAGCCGGCTGATGTCCTCCCGTGACAGGTGGGCCCGGGCATCGATGGCCTCGCGCAGCCTGGCCGCGGCGTCGGCCACCTGGTCGATGTCGCGTTTGACGTCTTCCACCGGGCGCAGGGAGAATCGGGTTCCCTTGTAGACCGGACAAAAGGCACAGCGGTTCCAGGGGCAGTTGCGGGTAACGCGAATCAGGAGGCTGTCGGCCTCGCTGGGGGGACGGATCGGACCTTGTTCGAAACCCTGGTAGGGCGGTGGCGCGGAACGGGGCATGGTTCTCCTCGGGTGCGGTCGATACGATCCGACAGCGTAACTTTTGCGCAAGGATGGACGACCTTACACGCAAAGGGCTTGTCAAACCGGTTCGGATGCGTCACAGGACGATGAGTCGGCATCGCCATGGCGCCGGCGATGATGGTCCCTCGAAGGGGCCGCCTTCGAGATTGAAGAAAAGTCCGAAAACTGAAATGTCAACACATTATCTATTATAAGGTCATCCATGATGAAACGCCACTTCCAATCCGCAAGGCGCGCCGGCATTGGGCTGAGCCTCGGGTTGCTGTTGGGCCTGAGCGCCTGTGCCGCGGTGGGTCCGGACTATACGCCGCCGGCTGTTTCGTCACCCGCGGTGTGGAACGCGTCCCTGCAAAACGGCCTTCGGGAAGGCGCCGGCGATCCGGGGCTGGCCGTCTGGTGGGAGGTTTTCCAGGACCCGGTCTTGACCGACCTGGTTCAACGGGCGGCCGACGGCAACCTCGATGTGTCCCGGGCCCGGGCCCGGGTGCGGGAGGCCCGGGGGCGACGCGGTCTCCGGGAGACGGATCTCTACCCGACGGGAGAGGGCAGTGCCGGGGCCAGTCGCAGCGGCAGCGGGGAGCGTGAGACCCGCCTATACAGCGTGGGTTTCGACGCCGGCTGGGAAATCGACATTTTCGGTGGCCTCCGGCGGGGCATCGAAGCCGCTGAAGGGGATCTGGCCGCGGCCGAGGCCGGATTGGCGGACGTCATGGTGACCCTGGCGGCCGAGATCGGGCGCAACTACACCGAAGCCCGCACGCTTCAGCGCCGCTTACAGGTGGCCCGAACCAACCGGCGGATCCAGGAGGAGACCTACGCGTTGACGCGCTCGCGCCACGAGGTCGGGATGGGCGATGCCCTGGCCGTCCAGCAGGCCCTGGCCAACCTCGAGGCCACCCGCAGTCAGATCCCGCTGCTGGAGGACGGTCTGGCGGCCAGCTTCAACCGACTGGCCGTCCTCACCGGCGAGCCCCCCGGTGCCCTGGATGAGCTGCTGGCCGAGGCGCGACCGTTGCCGGTGGTGCCGCCGGCGGTGACGGTGGACATCCCGGCCGAGACCCTTCGCCGGCGACCGGACGTGCGTCAGGCCGAGCGGCGGTTGGCCGCCCAGACGGCCCGCATCGGGGTGGCCGAAGCCGATTTGTACCCCCGGTTGCGCCTGGCCGGCTCCTTGGGCCTGAGCGCCGCCAATACCAATGATCTGGCCGACTGGGCCAGTCGGTCCTGGAGCCTGGGGCCGAGTTTGTCCTGGCGGATCTTCGATGCCGGGGCCGTTCGTCGCAACATCGAGATCCAGACCGCCGTCCAGGCCCAGTCTCTGGCCGACTACGAAGCCACGGTGCTCGGTGCGCTGGAAGAGGTGGAAAACGCCCTGTCGGCCTACGTGCAGGAGCAGGTGCGCTGCGCTCACCTGGCCGAGGCCGCCGCGGCCGCCACCGAGGCCGAGATTTTGGTGCGGCGCCAGTACGAAGCCGGCCTGATGGATTTTTCCAACGTCCTCGATGCCCAGCGCACCCTGCTGAATTATCAGGATCAACTCGCCGCCGGTCGGGGCGCGGTGGCCAAGAACCTCATCGCCCTGTACAAGGCCCTGGGCGGTGGCTGGTCGCTGGTGCCCGCCGCCGTAGGGTCCTGAAAGCCGGAGTCTTTTCATGCCGCATTTTTTTGTCCTGCTCGTGTTGTTGGCCGCCTTCCCGCCGCTGTCCACGGACATGTATCTGCCGGCGATCCCTGCTCTGCAGCGGATTTGGGGGTGCCCCCTGCTGGTAGTGAACCTGACCCTGATCGGTTTCTTTTCCGCCTATTGTCTTTTCCTCCTCGTTTACGGTCCGTTGTCGGACCGTTTCGGCCGGCGGCGGCCGCTGTTGGTGGGGCTGGCGGTGTATATCGTTGCCAGTCTCGGCTGCGCCGCCGCGGGCAGTGTCTACTGGATGATCGGGTTGCGCCTGCTCCAAGGGGCGGGCGGGGCAGCGGCGTCCGCCCTTTCCCTGGCCATGACCAAGGATCTCTATGACGGGCTGCAGCGGGTGCGGATCATGGCTCACCTCGCCGTGGTGATCGCCTTGGCGCCGATGCTGGCGCCTCTGATCGGTGGGGCGGTGATGGTCTGGTTCAACTGGCGCTGGATCTTCGTGCTGTTGGCCGGCTGGGGCTTGGTGTGTTTCATCTGGGTCTGTCGCATGCCGGAAACCTTTGCCGGGACCGCCGCCGGCGGCAAGGCGGTACTTCTGGACGGGTATCGGCGTCTGTTGCAAAATTTCCGCTTCATCGGCCTGGCCCTGGCCACCTCCTCCTTCGCCCTGCCGGCCTTCGCTTTCATCGCTGGATCGTCGGACATCTACATCAACCGCTTCGGCCTGACCCCTCAGCAGTTCAGCGGGTTTTTTGCCTTCAACGCCGCGGGCTTGATGATCGGGCCGCTGGTGTTCAATCGGCTCTCGGACAATTTCTCGCCCGAGGCCCTGATGGCGGCCGGCTTCGGTTGCGTGCTGGGCGGCGGGGTGTGGATGGCGGCCGCCCCGGCCACCGGCCCTTGGCACCTGGCCTTGCCCAACTGGGTCATCGCTTTCGGCCTTGGCCTTTGCCGACCGCCGGCCAACAACCTGGCCCTGGAACAGGTGGACCAGGATGCCGGTGCCGCCTCCGCGCTGCTCATTTTTATCTTCATGCTCATCGGGGCCGGCGGCATGGGGCTGATTTCCATGAATTGGCACGACAAGGTCAAGGTCCTCGGGTGGATGGCCGTGGCGGCCGGGACCATCAGTCTGGGGTTCTGGCTCAGTTTTAAAAACCGTTTCGCCCCGCTGCCCCACTGATCCCGGGCCACCGCAGCATGGTGTTTTCACAAAAAGTTTGGGCCGTTTGAGGAAGCGCCGCCGCCGTCAAGAGAGGCAAAGGGGCAGATATCGGTTGACAGCACCGCAAGGGGCTGGTTTTATCAGCAATTATTCAAATCCAAAATTTCGTTTGATCTGAATTCGAAGGAGACGCCATGCCTGCCCATCTGCCGGAACTCGACACCTTCATCGCCGCCTGGAAGGAAACCCCCGAAAAAACCAAGCAGGTTTTTCTGCAACTCCGGGACCACTTGGCCGCCAAGGAAGGGGCGCAACTGGAGTTTGTCCCCCGGGAAGGGCTCACTTATTCATTGCGGGGGGCTTCTCCCAACCAGACTCAGCGGCCCCTGTTCGTGATGGTGGACGTGATCGAGGACGACCCACGCTGGCTGTCCGTCTGTTTTTTCGGCGAGATGATCAGCGACCCGGAAGAGGCCGGCGATTTCGTTCCCGAAGGGCTCCTGGGCGAGGACGCGATCTGCTTTGACATCGAGCGCTACGACCCCCAGCGCATCGCCTATGTGACGGCCCGCATCGACGAAGCTTACCGGGCCGCGATGGCGCAGTAGGCAAAGACGCCGCTGGCGTGGTGGAGGCCGGCTTTCCGGGCGTCAAGCCTGTTGACATGCCGTTGGTTTTGTGTTTTTGGTGCGTTGCCGAAACCAGGTAATCCCCTTGCCTGGTGCTTCGAGAAAAGGGCCAAAGGGGATCGAACGGGCACCCGGGATCGGCCGGGAAAAATGACGTGGAGACGGAATGAAACAAAAATATGTCATCTCTCGCGAGGCCGATCCGCAGCGCCTCGTGATCAAGGAATACGCGGAGCTGGACAAGGAGATGTTCTTTCTGCTCTGCGAGGAGCAGTATCCGGAGGAATCCATCCGGACGGCGATGGCGGAAGGCGCCGACGCCCTGATCGCCGCCTTCCGCACCCGCAACTTCTATCCCACCTATGCCTTTGCAACCCGAATTGCCGAGGCCATCGCCGCCCTGCTGAAACAGGACGGCGGCGAGCCCATCGAGGTGGTCATTGACGACGCCGAGTTTCTCAACCGCCGCCGCAACGAGCCGGCCCCGCGGCCCGACACCGAAGAAGAGGCCGAAGACATCGACGACCTGCTTGATGACGCGGTGGAGGAGGAGTTCGAGGATATCGACATCGACAAAATCAACTCGGGTCTGAAAATCGCCGACGATGACCCCGGGGATCTGGAAGAAGACGTCTGAGGTGCATCCTCCGCACTTTCCCGATGTGAAAATCGTGGATTTGACGCATCGGGTCTTTTTTTCTAAAATTTCAGGAAGAGTTATTGTTGTTGGGTCCTTCGGGGTCCATGGTGACCGGATCCGCGGTGCGGACCGGGAAATTTAACAGCGCCGTCGTCGGCGCCGGCTGTTGGTAAGTTATCCGCAATCGCATTGAGGAGGTGTCCATGGGCAAGGAAGAGGAGTATTTTGAACGGTTGGCGGCACGAGGGGTTTCCCGCCGCAGCTTCATGAAGTACTGCACCGCCTTGACCGCCACCATGGGGTTGTCGGCGGCCTACGTTCCAAAGGTAGCCGAAGTTTTCGCCCAGCCGACCCAGCGTCCACCGGTGGTTTGGCTGCACTTTGCCGAATGCACGGGGTGTTCCGAATCCCTGCTGCGTTCCCAGTACCCTTACGTGGACGACCTGGTGCTGGAGGTGCTCTCCCTCGAGTATCATGAAACCCTTATGGCGGCGGCCGGCCACCAGGCCGAGGAAGCCCTGCAGGCGGCGGTGAAGAAATACGACGGCAAGTTCATCTGCGTGGTGGAAGGGGCGGTGGCCACCGCCTACGACGGTGGCTACGGCAAGGTCGGCGGCCGGACCTTCCTGGAGATCGCCAAGGAAGTGGTTCCCCATGCGGCGGCGACCATCGCCTACGGGACCTGCGCCTGCTTCGGCGGGATTCAGGCGGCCAAGCCCAATCCCGGCGGTTACAAGGGCGTGGGGGATGCCATCGGCGTCAAGACCCTCAACATCCCCGGCTGCCCCCCCAATCCCATCAACCTGGTGGGGACCATCGTCAACTACCTGCTCCTGGGCAAGCTGCCGGAACTGGACGAAAGGGGAAGGCCGCTGTTCGCTTACGGCAAGACGGTTCACGATCAGTGCCCCCGGCGCGCCCACTTTGAAAACGGTGAATTCGCAGAGTCCTTCGGTTCTCCCGAGGCGGCCATGGGCTACTGTCTCTACAAACTGGGTTGCCGTGGCCCGGAAACCTACAACAACTGCCCGGTGGCCAAGTTCAACGACGGCACCAGTTGGCCGGTGGAAGCCGGGGCCCCGTGCATCGGTTGCAGTCAGCCGGATTTCTGGGACACGATGACGCCGTTCTACGAGGAATTCTAGCCCCCCGTTGAGAAAGGCTTTTCCTTAGCGAAAAGAGAGGAGATGAATATGGGACAGAGAATTATCGTCGATCCGATCACCCGGATCGAGGGTCACCTGCGCATCGAGATCGAGGTGGAAGGCGGGAAAGTGAAAAACGCCTGGAGCAGCGGCCAGATGTTTCGCGGCATCGAGATGATCCTCCAGGGCCGCGATCCCCGCGACGCCCATCACTTCGTCCAGCGCAGTTGCGGCGTGTGCACCTACGTGCACTCCGTCGCTTCGGTGCGGGCCGTGGACGATGCCGTGGGCGTCAAGATCCCGAATAATGCCCGCCTGATTCGCAACCTGCTCCACGCGGCGCAGTTCCAGCACGATCACCTCGTGCACTTCTATCACCTGCACGCCCTGGACTGGGTGGATGTGGTCAGCGCCCTCAAGGCCGACCCCAAGGCCACCGCCGCGCTGGCCGACAACGTGAGCGGTTCCAAGGTCGGCGGCGCCACTTACTACAAGAGCATTCAGCAGCGGCTGCAAACCTTCGTGGACAGCGGCCAGCTCGGCCCGTTTGCCAACGCCTACTGGGGCCATCCGGCCTACAAGCTGACCCCGGAGGCCAACCTCATGGCCTGTGCCCACTACATCGAGGCCCTTCGCCTGCAGGCCAAGGCGGCGCGGATGCACGCCATCTTCGGCGGCAAGAATCCCCATCCCCAGTCGCTGGTGGTGGGCGGGGTGACCTGCGTGGCCGACCTCACCCCCGACCGCATCGCGGAGTTTCTCTACATCGCCAAGGAAACCCAGGATTTCGTCAAGAACGTCTACATCCCCGACCTGCTGGCCGTGGCCTCCTTCTACAAGGACTGGGGCGCTATCGGTGGCTGCACCAACTTCCTGGCCTATGGCGAGTTTCCCCAGAACGAGCAGGAGCCCGAGAGCCTCTACATGCCCCGGGGAGCGATTTTCGGCCGCGATGTGGCCAAGGTGCAGGCGGTGGATCAGATGAAGGTCACCGAGGACGTCACCCGGGCCTGGTACGAAGGCGGTAAGCCCCTGCATCCGTGGACGGGCGAGACCAAGCCGTTGAAGGAAAATCCCAACTACGATACCGAGTCCTCGGCGGGCAAGTACTCCTGGACCAAGGCCCCCCGTTACGAAGGCAAGAGCTGCGAGGTCGGTCCGCTGGCCCGGGTCCTGGTGGCTTACGGCAAGGGACACAAGGAGCTGAAGCCGTTGGTGGACGGTACTCTGGAAAAGCTCGGCATCCCGGTGGACGCCCTCTTTTCCACCCTCGGGCGCACCGCGGCCCGGGGACTGGAAACCATCGCCATCGGTGATCAGATCGAAGGCTGGGTCATGGAGCTGGTGGAGAACCTGAAAAACGGCGACAATGCCACCTACACACCCTACGAAATGAAGGACGGCCAGGGGGTGGGGCTCAACGACGTGCCCCGCGGCGCCCTGGGCCACTGGGTCAAGATCAAGGACGGCAAGATCGAAAACTACCAGTACGTGGTGCCGTCCACCTGGAACCTGGGTCCCCGGGATGCCGCCGGCAACATGAGCCCGGTGGAAGAGGCGCTCATCGGCACCCCCATCCACGATCCCCAAAAACCCATGGAAATCCTGCGCACCGTCCACAGTTTCGACCCGTGCATCGCCTGCGCGATTCACGTCATCGATCCGGACAGCAACGAGGTGTACAAGGTCCGGGTCTGCTGACGGATTCTCCACTGTCCTCTTCATCGCCGTAATACGAAAGGCCCTCTGGAAACGGAGGGCCTTTCGTTTGTGTCGCTTCCGTCAAAACGGTTCCGGGGCCACCATTTCGATGGCCGCCACCGGACAATCGGTGGCGCAGATGCCGCACCCGATGCAGGCCTCCGGTGAAACGAGCATCGCCTGACGCACCGATTCGACGCTGCCGCCGGGGGCCGTGAGACCCAGGCAGCTCGTGGGGCACGATTGAATGCACACGGTGCAGCCGATGCAGGCAAGCTCAGAAATCCGGGGCTTGGGCCAACGGCGGCGAAGGCGGATCCGCTGGCAGACGTGGCCCGAAGGGTCCTTGACGGCCTCCTGGGGGCAGATCCGGCCGCAGGCCCCGCAGTCGATGCAGCGGGGAGCCAGGATGCGGTGATCCTTGCGCGGTTGGCCCTCGATGGCCTCCACCGGGCAGACCAGTTTGCACATGCCGCAGCCGATGCACGAATCGGTGATGGTATAGGCCATTTCAGAGTCCGATTTTTTTCAGGTCCGAATCCCGGGGCCGGCCGGTGTGCCGATCCCAATCGAACTGCCCGAAGTATTCCTCCACCAGTTTTTCCACCGCCACCGAGCGCCCCTCGTTGGCGCCGCGGGACTGGGGCGGTCGTCCCAGGGCCCGATCGCTGACCCGGACGGCCAAAGGATCGATCCCCTGGCGAAAGTTGAAGGCCTGGCGCGCCGTCTGGATGTTAACCCCGATGCGCAGGTAGTCCACCGGCGACCGGGGGCGGCCGCCGACGGCATCCAGCCATTGGAAGACCGGCAGTCGATGCACCCCGAGGAAGGCGCCGAAGAGACAGATCCCGGCCGCGTTGATCAGATTGACGAACTGGCTGCACGCCGCGGCCATGCGGGCCTTTTCCACGTCGGTATCGTACTTGCTGCGTTTCAGGTAGAAGCGGCTCGGATCGGGGAGGGTTTCAATCTGGCGCCAGAGTTGGAACATCTCATAGTACAGCAGGGATCCCACGGTGTGGCGGCCCGGGGCCGGTTCCACGGTGTAGTGCAGGGCGAACCCGGGGTCGAAGCGGCTGTCGTGCATCGGCAGTTCCTGGCCGCCGGCATGGATGGCGAAACGCTCGCTGCCGGCACCGATGCGCCGGGCCGCCATGCGACTGCCGTCGGCCAGCAGATCGCCGATCCCCTCGCGCCGGATCATCCTGTCGATCAGGGCTACCATGGCGGCGCTGTTGCCCCAGGTCAGCGCCAGCCCGTCGGTGTCGGCCCGGGTGATCAGTCCGTGCTCGTAGCATTCCATGGCAAAGGCGATGGTGGCGCCGGCCGAGATGCTGTCCATGCCGGCTTGGTTGAGCATCTCGTTCATCTGGAAGATGCTCTCGGCATCGGCGTTCATGCACAGGGGACCCAGGGCCATGACCGTTTCGTACTCCGGCCGGTGGGTCCGCGGCTTTCCGGGCGCCCCCTCCACCAAAGCGCCGCATCCCAGGGGGCACGAATAGCAGAAGTACTTGGCCACCACGGGGCGGGTAAAGACGTCCGGCGCCAGGCGGGAGGAGGTGTCCAGGTCGAAATCGTGGTGGGTGCCGCGCCAGTTCTGCACCGGTGCATCGCCCATCTCGATGGACATCTGGTTCATGCCCACCGTGCCCCACTTGCGCAGGATCGTCTTGTAGATCAGACCGTCGGTTTCCATCTGGGTGGGCAGGGCCCGCACCAGGCGTCCGAGGTAGGCCGCCACCTTGCCCGAGACGAAGGGCGGCTGGTGCTGAACCATGGCGCTGACGTCGCGGCTGAGGCGCAACACTTCCGGGCGGTGGGCCACCTTGATCCGCTGGCTGCCGGCCAGGGCCAGCGCCTTGAGCCGCTTGGCGCCCATCACCGCCCCCAAGCCGGCCCGGGCGGCCAGGCGGCCGCCATCGTGAACGACGCCGGCGATGAGGGATTGGCGTTCTCCGGCCGGCCCGATGCAGGCGATGCGGGGGCGCTTTCTGCCTGGGTGCATGGCGTCAAGACGGGCTTCGGTGGCCCCGGCGTCCAGGCCCCAAATATCGGTGGCGTCGCGGAGCTCGGCGCGGTTACCGTCGGCAAAGAGGTAGACCGGGCGGGGACTGATGCCGGAAAAAAAGATCGCGTCGAAACCGCACTGCTTGATGGCCGGCGCGAAGGAGCCTCCGGCGTTGGCTTCCCCCCAGCAGCCGGTGAGGGGGCTCTTGCCCACCACCAGCCAGCGCCCGGAAAATAGGCTGCCGCTGCCGGTGAGAAACCCGGCGACGAAACCGAGGACGTTTTGCGGCCCCAGGGGGTCGGCATGGGGCTCAATATTGTGGTACAGATACCAGGCGCCCAACCCGAGGCCGGAGAGGAAGTTCTCGTAGACGGCATCTGCGACGGTTTGGGTCTGGATTCCTCCGGTGGTCAGATCCACCACCAGGATTTTACCCGTGCAGCCCAGTTCCATGGCGGTCTCCTTGGCGGCGAAGGGCGGGCGTTGAGCCTGAACGGCAGATTAGGGGGGAGAAGATGGTTTTGTCAACAGCCGTTGCCAGCGATGCCGGCGGCTGTTGCGGGTGCCGGGGCGGAAACGGTTCCAGGAAAATTCGGGGAGGACGCGATGCACCGTATCGGAGTGGTCATTTGCCTGCTTCTGCTGACGGGACTGCCGGTGAGCGCCGCCGGCGTTGGCGTGGTTCGGGGAAACGTGGAACTGGCGCTTCCCGACGGGCGCAGGGTGCCCGGGGAATGGATCCGCCTGCTGCTGGTCACCGAGGCCGTGGACGCCAAGGCGATTGTGGCGGCGGCCGAGGCGTTGACCTATGAACCGGGGGTTCGACTTAACCGGATTCATATGGATTTTTTCAAGGCCGTCTCCAGACGCATCCAGACCGATGCCCGATACGTGGCGGCCACCAGCGTCAGCGCCGAGGACGGAACCTTCGCCTTCCCCCCCGTGGCGCCGGGGCGCTACTGGGTGCTGGTCGCCTTTCCAGCCCTGATCGAGGGGTGCAAGGTCGCCTGGCAGGTGCCGGTGATGGTGGCGGCGGACAAGGCCGAGGCCGTGAGGCTCCACAACGACAACCTGCTGTTTCCCCTCCCCCCGCCGCGACCGGTTTCTCCCCGATTTTAGGGCGGAAATCATTTGGATGGAACGTCGTTCAGTCGATGTTGGGCGGCCCAGTTCCTGTCGTGGCATAAAAAGACTTGACATGTATCCAGGCACGCATTAGGTATTCCAGCGTGAAACTTTGATTTTTTATTTATCCAACCATTATGGATAGATAACGATTTTTGTCCGAGTTTGCCCATCCATCAGCGTTTCCCAGAATGAAACTCCGGCGACCGCTGGGCGAAAGAGGTCTGGATGATTCCGGAATCAATGATCGGAAAGCAGATCAAATCGCTTCGCGTCGCCCGTAACCTCACCCTGGAGGCCCTGGCCGCCAGGACCGGCTACACCAAGGGCTACCTCTCCAAGGTCGAAAATTCGGATCGATCCCCTCCGGTGTCCACCCTCATCGTCATTGCCAAGGCCCTCGGGGTTTCCGTGTCCCGGATTTTCGAGGAAGAGGTTACCGAAGGGCGCTGCTCTCTGGTGCGCAGGAGCGAACGGCAGTCAATGGCCAGGCCCGGCGCCGCCTTCGGCTACGCCTACGAGACCCTGGCCCACAAATACCCCGACAAGAAGATGGAACCGGCGATTCTGACGATCCCGGCCCATGCCACCGAAAAGGCGGTGTTTCAGCACGATGGCGAGGAGATGCTGCTCGTGGTGGACGGCACCCTGCACTTTTGCCACGGCGAGACCGAATACGTGCTGGAGGTGGGGGATTGCGTGTACTTTGATTCCGGCATTCCGCATTCCGTCCGATGCCCGGGCCCCCGGGATGCCAGGTGCGTGATGGTCATCTACGTGCCTTGACCGGACCTGTCAACGGGCTCGGGACTGAAAGAATTGAAGCTGGTGGAATTCTAATTCCCCATGGCCAAAGGGGATAACCGCAAGGAGGTCGCATGAACGTGCCAAAAGAGCTTTGGCGGCCATCGGAGGCCTTTGTTCGCAACTCGAACATGTTTCGCTTCATGGCCACGATCAACGAACGCTATGGTCTGTCCCTCTCTGACTACCAACAGCTTTGGCAGTGGTCGGTGGATCACATCCCCGAGTTCTGGGGGCTGTTCTGGGAGTTTGCCGGCATCATCGCCAGCAAGCCCTACAGCGAGGTGGTCAGCGACCCCTACCAGATGCCCGGGGCCAAGTGGTTCGCGGGCGCCGAGCTCAACTTCGCCGAGAACCTGCTGCGCTTCCGCGATGACCGCACGGCGTTGATCTTCCAGGGCGAGGGGCAGCCCCGGATTTCCCTGACCTACCGCCAACTGTATGCCGAGGTGAGCCGGGCGGCCCAGGCCCTGGCCGCCGCCGGGGTCAAAAAGGGGGACCGGGTGGCCGGGTTCATGCCCAACATGCCCCAGACGATCATCGCCATGCTGGCCGCCGTGAGCCTGGGGGCCATCTGGTCCTCCTCCTCACCGGACTTCGGCATCAAGGGGGTGCTGGACCGTTTCGGGCAGATCGAACCCAAGGTGTTGTTCACCGCCGACGGGTACTTTTACAACGGCAAGACCTTCGATAGCCTCGAGCGGGTCAGCGGTATCCTTCAACAACTGCCCATGGTGGAAAAGGTGGTGGTGGTGGGCTACACCAAGGCCGACCCGGACCTGGCCAAGGTCCCCAACGCAATCTCCTGGAACGATTTTCTCTCCCCGTACCCGGCAAAAGAGGTCGCTTTTGTCCAGGTGCCGGCCGAACATCCCCTCTACATCATGTACAGCTCCGGGACCACCGGCAAGCCCAAGTGCATGGTCCAGAGCCATGCCGGCATCCTGCTCAACCAACTCAAGGAGCATCTCCTGCACTGCGATCTGCGGCGCCAGGACGTGCTGTTCTATTTCACCACCTGCGGCTGGATGATGTGGAACTGGCTCACCTGCGGCCTGGGGGTGGGCGCCACCCTGGTGCTCTACGACGGCTCGCCGTTTTTTCCCGGCCCGCAGGTACTCTGGGAACTGGCCGAGGCGGTGGGGATGACCATCTTCGGCACCAGCGCCCGGTACATCAGCGCCCTGGACGAAGGCGGCTTCAGCCCCCGCCGGCACTGCAACCTCGATCCGTTGCGGATGGTCTGCTCCACCGGCTCGCCGCTGTCGGTGAAGAGCTTCGAGTTCGCCTACCGTGAGATCAAGGCCGACATGCAGCTGGCGTCCATCAGCGGCGGCACCGATCTCAACGGTTGCTTCGCCCTGGGCAACCCCATGCTGCCGGTGCACGCCGGCGAGCTCCAGGGACCGGGGCTCGGCCTGAAGGTGCTGGCTTACAACGATGCCGGGCAGCCGGTGATGGACGAGACCGGCGAGCTGGTCTGCGCCGCGGCCTTTCCCAGCATGCCGGTGTATTTCTGGAATGATCCGGACGGCCAGCGCTACCACAGTGCCTACTTCACCAAGTTTCCGGGGGTGTGGACCCACGGCGATTTCATCAGTATCAACAGTGTGACCCGGGGGATCACCATCTACGGCCGCAGCGACGCCACCCTCAACCCCGGCGGGGTGCGCATCGGCACCGCCGACATCTACACCGCCCTGGAAGCGGTGGAAGAGGTGGCTGACAGCGTGGTGGTGGGTCAGAAATGGCAGGACGATGTGCGGGTGGTGCTGTTTGTCACCCTCGCCGAGGGCCGAAAACTCGACGATGGCCTAGTGAAAAAGATCAAAACCGCCATCCGTAACGCGTGCAGCCCCCGCCACGTGCCGGCCAAGGTGATCCAGGTGGATCAGATTCCCTACACCATCAACATGAAAAAGGTCGAGCTGGCGGTGCGCAACGTGATCCACGGTGAGCCGGTGACCAACCGTGACGCCCTGGCCAACCCGGACTGCCTGAGCCAGTACGAATGCCTGGAGGAGCTGGGCCGCTAGTGGCCGCTCCGCAAATCGGCATTTCCTGCGGGCGGCGTCTCTTTCATGCGGCGCCGCCCGTTGTTTGAAAAACCCGCCGAAGATCCGATCTTGCCGGCGCCCGGAATCTGGCGCCATTTCCGTGAATCGCCCGCCGCCGCGGCCTCCGCCGTTGCGTCCGGGCGATTTTGGTATTAAAGTGATTGTTTGTGTCCATCGACGGCGGCCGCGGCCCCTGCGCAAGCCGCCCAGAACCGAGGCGATCATGACCCAAGCAAATCCCCAGATCCTGGTGCTCGGTGTCGGCAACGTGCTGTTGCGAGACGAGGGCTTCGGTATCCGGGTCATTGAAAAATTGCAGAAATGGTACGATGTCCCCGATGCCGTCACCCTCGTTGACGGCGGCGTCCTGGGGGTTCATCTGATGGGGGTGATCGCCGGTGCCGATCACCTCATCGTGGTGGACATCATCCGCAACCACGGCCGGCCCGGGGATCTGTACCGCTTGGCCGGTGACGAGATTCCCGGCCGTATCCGGGCCAAAAACTCCCTGCATCAGATCGATTTCCTCGAAGCCCTGACCCTGTGCCAGGCCCTGGACAAGGTGCCCGAAACGGTGATCGTGGGCGCCGAACCCCAGGACATGGAAACCATGGTCATCGGGTTGAGCCCGACCCTGGAGGCCTGCGTGGATCCGGTGATCGCAATGGTGCTGGCGGAGCTTGAGCGCCTCGGCTGCCCCGCCGTAAAAAGGAAAATACCCCATGTGTCTGGCGATACCTTCCCGCATTACGAAAATTGAAAACCAGATGGCCGTCATCGACGTGGACGGTGTGCGGCGCGAGGCGAGTCTGCTGCTGCTCGAAGACGCCCGGGTGGGTGACTACGTCATCGTGCACGCCGGCTTCGCCATCCAGACCATCGACGAACAGACCGCCCTGGAATCCCTGCGCCTGCTGCGCGAGGCGGCCGATGCCTACGATGCGGCCCGGTCCCAAGAGCCCTGACCCTCCATGGTCGCCGAAGCCGTCATGACCAGCGGTGCCGACGCACCGCTGGAAGCCCGCCGGCTCCTGATTCGGGGCATCGTTCAGGGGGTGGGGTTCAGGCCTTTCGTCTACCAGTTGGCCCGGCGTTTGGGGTTGGCCGGAGAGGTGGCCAACACCTCCGAGGGAGTCGTGGTTCACATCGAGGGGCCCACCGCGGCCCTGGACGCCTTTGCCGTCGCCCTGGCCGGTGAGACGCCGCCTCTGGCCCGGATCACCGGCATCGAGACCGGCCCGGCCCAGGTGTGCCACCGGGGGGATTTTCGCATCGAAACCAGCCGGCGCGGCGCCGCCCGGGCGACCTTGATCAGTCCGGACATGGCCGTCTGCGACGCCTGCCTGGCCGAGCTGTTCGATCCGGCCGACCGCCGTTTCGGCTACCCGTTCATCAACTGCACCCACTGCGGGCCGCGCTACACCATCATCGAGGATGTCCCCTACGATCGCCCCCACACCAGCATGCGCCGCTTCACCATGTGCCCGGCCTGCCAGGCGGAGTACGATGATCCGGCCGACCGTCGCTTTCATGCCCAACCCAACGCCTGCCCGGTCTGCGGACCGCGGGTGACCCTGTGCACCGCCGACGGGCAGCCCGTGGCGGTGGCAGACCCCATCGCCGAAACGGCGCGGCGTCTCAAGTCCGGGCGGATTGCGGCCATCAAGGGGCTGGGCGGGTTTCACCTCGCCGTGGACGCCCTCGATCCCGAGGCGGTGGATCGGCTGCGCCGGCGCAAACGACGCGAAGAGAAACCCTTTGCCCTCATGGTGCCGGGCCTGGCGGCGGCCCGGCGCTTGGTCGTACTGGATCCGGCGGCAGAGGCGCTGCTCACCGGAGCCCGGCGCCCCATCGTCATCGCCCCCCAGCGCGCCGGCCACCCCGTGGCGCCCGGGGTGGCGCCGGGCAGTCGTTATTTCGGGATCCTGCTGCCCTACACCCCCCTGCACCACCTGTTGCTGCGTCAAGGTTTCCAGGCCCTGGTGATGACCAGCGGCAACCAAAGCGACGAGCCGATCTGCATCGACAACCAGGAGGCCCTGGCGCGGCTGGGAGAGATCGCGGACGATTTTTTGATCCACGACCGGGACATCTACCTGCGCAGCGACGATTCCATCGTGCGCCGGGCCGCCGGGGCCACCCGTTTCATCCGCCGATCCCGGGGCTACGTTCCCGAGCCCGTTGCGCTGGGACAGCCGCTGCCGCCGGTGTTGGCCTGCGGGGCCGGCCTCAAGAACACCGTCTGCCTCACCCGGGGCGCCGAAGCCTTTGTCAGCCAACACATCGGGGACCTGGAGAATCTGGCCGCCTACCGGTTTTTGGAAAAGACCGTGGCCCATCTGGAGCGGATTCTCGACATCCAGCCGCAAATCGTGGCCCACGACCTGCATCCCGATTACCTCAGCACCCGCTACGCCCTGGGCCGCGCCGGGGTGCGGCGCATTGCCGTGCAGCACCACCATGCCCACATCGTTTCCGTCATGGCGGAACACGGCCTCGTGGGTCCGGTGATCGGCTTGGCCCTGGATGGCACCGGCTATGGTACGGACGGGGCCGTCTGGGGCGGGGAGGTGCTGGTGGTCGAAGCCGGCGGCTTCTCGCGGGTCGCCCATCTCGCCTATGTGCCCATGCCGGGCGGGGCCATTGCCATTCGGGAACCCTGGCGCATGGCGGCCGCTCATCTCGCCGATGCCTTCGGCGACAACTGGAAGGATCTCGACCTGCCCCTGGGGGCGGCCGTGCCCGCCGAGAAGCTGGATTTGGCCGTCAGGATGGCCCGCAGCGGCATCAACGCCCCCCCCACCTCCAGCCTGGGCCGGCTTTTTGATGCCGTGGCGGCTCTTTGCGGGGTGAGGGCCCGGGTCCACTACGAAGGCCAGGCCGCCATGGAACTGGAAATGGTCGCCGATTTCGACACGGCGGGACGCTATCCCTACGAGGTGACACCGGGGGAAATTTTTACCGTGGCCACCGCTCCCTTGATCCGCGCCGTGGCCGCCGATCTGGGCGCCGGGGCACCGGTGTCGGTGGTGGCCGGACGGTTTCACCGTACGGTGATCGACCTGTTCGTGGCGCTTTGCCGCCGGGTGCGTGGGCGGACCGGACTGGACCAGGTGGCCCTGTCCGGCGGGGTGTTTCAGAATGTCATCCTCCTGGAGGGGATGGTGCAGGGCTTGGCGGCGGCCGGTTTCAGCGTGTACACCCCCGAACAGGTGCCGGCCAACGACGGGGGCATCAGCCTGGGGCAGGCCGTGGCGGCGGCCGCCATGGCGGAGATCTGAATTTTGAGAACCGCCCGGAGAACTTTTGATGATATGTCCTATAAGACCTATAGATCCCATCGGTCTGACCGGACGGATCGGACGGATTGGATGAGGGAACGCGCCCCATGGCCTTAAAACATGTCCAGGAATACCGCGATGCCGATATCGCCCGGCATCTGGCCGCGCAGATCCGGGACCGCAGCCGGCAACCGGTGCGGATGATGGAGGTCTGCGGCACCCACACGGTGAGCATCTTCCGCAGCGGGTTGCGATCGCTGCTGCCCGAGACCATCACCTTGATCTCCGGACCGGGCTGCCCGGTCTGCGTCACCGATCAGGCCGAGATCGACGCCTTCGTGGCCCTGGCCCGTGAGCCGGGGGTGATCGCGGCCACCTTCGGTGACCTGATGCGGGTGCCGGGCACCGAAAGCAGTCTCCAGCGGGAACGGGCCGCCGGCCGGGACGTACGCATCGTCTACTCCGCCTTTGACGCGCTGAAGCTTGCCCGAGCGCATCCGGACCGGCAGGTGGTCTTTTTCGGGGTGGGCTTCGAGACCACCGCCCCCACCGTGGCGGCCACCGTCATGACGGCCGCCGAGGCGGGGCTGGAGAATTTTTCCGTCTGGTCGGCGCACAAGACGGTGCCGGCCGCCCTGGATGCCTTGATGGGAATGCCGGAGGTGGCCATCGATGCCTTTTTGCTTCCCGGCCACGTCTCGGTGATCATCGGTACCGAGGGGTACCGGCCCTTCTTTCAGCGCCACCGGATGCCTTGCGTGGTGGCTGGATTCGAGCCCGCCGATCTACTGGCGGCCGTTGCCGCGATCATCGACCAGGTGGCGTCCGGAACGCCCGCCCTGGCCAATGCCTATCCGCGGGCCGTGGTCGCCGAGGGAAACCCCAAGGCCCTGGCGGTGATGAACCGGGTATTCGCCCCCGTGGACGCCGCTTGGCGGGGGCTGGGCACCATTGCCGGCAGCGGGCTGGAGTTCACTCCGGCCTTTGACCGTTTCAACGCGAGGCACCGCTTTGTCCTGCATCTGCCCGTGCCGGTGGAGCCCAAGGGGTGTGCTTGCGGCCAGATTCTCACCGGCGCCAAGCGCCCGCCCGAGTGCCCCCTGTTCGGCACCCGCTGCACGCCCATGGATCCGGTGGGGCCCTGCATGGTTTCCAGCGAGGGAACCTGTGCCGCCTACTACCGGTATGCCGGTAGGGGCAACCCCTGATTGAAATTTATAGATTTATCAAAGGACCATCATGACCCCTGAGACGATCCTCCTGGACCACGGGGCGGGGGGCAAACTCGCCCACCGCCTCACCACCGAAGTGATGCTCCCGATTCTCGGCAACCCGATCCTCGACGGTCTCCACGACGGGGCCATCTTCGACCTGCCCGCCGGCCGGGTTGCCTTTTCCACCGATACCTACACCGTTACGCCCCTGTTCTTCCCCGGCGGCAGCATCGGCGACCTGGCGGTCAACGGCACGGTCAACGATGTGGCCATGTGCGGGGCGCGGCCGATTTTTTTGAGTCTGGCCCTGGTGATCGAAGAGGGGCTGACGATGGCGGAGCTGGAAAGGATACTGAAAGATGTGGCCGTTGCGGCCCGGCGGGCCGGGGTGGCCGTGGTCACCGGGGATACCAAGGTGGTGCCCCGGGGGGCGGCGGACAAGATTTTCATCAATACCGCCGGGATCGGCGTGGTGGCCGAAGGGGTGAACATCGGCGGCCACCGGGCCCGGCCGGGAGACAAGGTGCTGCTCAGCGGCAGCATCGCCGATCACGGCATGACCATCATGACCCAGCGGGCCGAGCTGGGGCTGGCCATGGAGATGCAGAGCGATTCGGCCCCCCTCAACGGCATGGTGCAGCGGATGCTGGCGGCCGCCCCGGGAATCCACGTGTTGCGTGATCCCACCCGGGGCGGGCTGGGCACGGCCCTGTGCGAGATCGCCCTGCAAAGCCGGGTGGCCATCCGCATCGACGAGGCCGCCGTGCCGGTGCGCCCGGCGGTGGCCGGGGCCTGCGAGCTCCTCGGTTTCGATCCCCTCTACGTGGCCAACGAGGGAAAGCTCATCGCCCTGGTGGCCCCCGAGGACGAGGCGGCGGTGCTGGCCGCCATGCGGGCCGACGCCTACGGTGAGGCGGCCTGCACCATCGGCGAAGTAACCGTCGGCTCGCCGGGACAGGTCACGTTGACCACCGGCATTGGCGGCGAGCGCATCGTGGACATGCTGGCCGGCGAGCAGTTGCCCCGTATCTGCTGACAACCCCAACGGATCCCCCCATGCGACGACATCGCCCCAGTTTCCAGTTTCCAGTTTCCAGTTTCATCGCCGCCACGGCTGTCAGCCTGGCCATTCTCCTTGCCGTCGGCGGCTGTGACCACCTGCGCCAGACCCGGCTGGCCGGTCGGACCATGGGGACCACCTACCACATCGTCGTGGCCCACGGTTGGCTGGATCGCCCCCGGAACCTGGAGGTTCAGGTGGCCCGGCGCCTGGAGGATCTCAACCGGCGGTTTTCCACGTATCTGCCCGACAGCGAAATCAACCGGTTCAACCGTTGGCCGACCGGCGCTGAGCCGTTCAAGGCCTCGGCGGAATTTTACGGTTTGCTGGAGACCGCCGTCCGGATCCATCAACTCAGCAACGGGGCCTGGGACGGCACGGTGGGCCCCCTGGTGGACCTGTGGGGGTTCGGGGCGGCGCCGGTGCGGGGAACGGTTCCGTCGGCCGAGGAGATCGCCGCCCTGAAAAACGCCGTCGGCTTCCAGCACATCACCCCGGGACCGGCGTTGACCATCGCCAAGGCCCGCAGCGACATCGCCCTGGACCTGGCCTCCATTGCCAAGGGATACGGGGTGGATGCCCTGGCCGAACTGATCCGCTCCCACGGTTGCCGGGATTTTCTGGTGGAGATCGGCGGGGAAGTGGTGGCCTCTGGCCGGCGACCCGGCGGAGGGCCGTGGAAGGTGGGGATCAACACCCCTTTGCCCGACGCTTCGGCCACGGCGGTATACGGCATCGTATCCCTCTCGGACCGGGCCATGGCCACCAGCGGCGACTACCGCAATTTTTTTGAAATCGACGGCCGCCGCTACGCCCACATCATCGATCCGCGGACCGGCTATCCGGTGGCCAACGGCGTGATCAGCGCCACGGTGCTGGCCCCGGACTGCACCCTGGCCGACGGATTGGCCACGGCCCTGTGCGTCATGGGGCCGGTGTCCGGTCTGAAGATGGTGGCGTCCCTGCCTGGGGTGGAGGCTTTGATCCTGACCATTCGGAAGGATGGGGGGATCCAGGCGCACCGTTCCAGCGGGTTCGAATTCACCCCGGCGTCTTGACAACTTCCGCCGGGTTGCCTAACTTGGCCGCTTGCCCATATCAGTCGATGCTTACAGGAGATTCGGATATTGATAGGTGCCGTGCACCTCGTGAGCCTCGGTTGCGCCCGCAACCAGGTGGACAGTGAGATGATGCTGGGCCGGCTGGCGGCGGCCGGCTGGCGGATCGTCGACGACCCGGCGGCCGCCGATGCCATCGTGGTCAACACGTGCAGCTTCATCCGGCCGGCCATGGACGAATCCATCGATACCATTCTCGAACTGGCCGAATTCAAGCAGAAGGGACGCTGCCGGCGCCTGGTGGTGGCGGGGTGTCTGCCGGAACGTTTCCGGGAGGACATCGTCGCGGCCCTACCCGAGGTGGACCGCTTTCTGGGCACCGGGGCCTTTGACCGTATCGTGGAGGCCCTGGCCGATGGGGCGCGTTCCAAAGCATCCTGCCAGTTGCCGGACCCGGACCGGATCGCGCCCACGGTGGGCGTTCTCCGTTGGCGCGCCGCGTCGCCTTCGGCCTACCTGAAAATCGCCGAAGGTTGCGACCGGCACTGCACCTACTGCATCATTCCCAAGCTGAGAGGCCGCCAGAAAAGCGTGCCGATGGAAATCCTGGTGGCGGAAGCCCGGCGCCTGGCCGCCGAGGGGGTGCGCGAACTGGTCCTGGTGGCCCAGGAGACCACCGCCTACGGCACCGACCTCGATCCCCCCGGGCATCTGAGCCTCCTGCTGCGCCGTCTGCACGCCGCGGTGCCCGATGTGTGGCTGCGAGTCCTCTACGGCCACCCGGAGAGCATCGACCAGCGCATCATCGCGGCGGTGGGGGAGTTGCCGGGGGTCTGTGCCTATTTTGATTTGCCGGTCCAGCACGCCAGCGACCGGATTCTGCAACGCATGGGGCGGCGGCAGACCGGTGATGCGCTGCGCGGCCTGATGGCCAAAATCCGTCGGGATATCCCCGATGCCGTGTTGCGCACCACGGTCATCGTGGGGTTTCCCGGCGAGAGCGACGCCGATTTTCAAACCCTGATGGACTTCGTCCGAGAGGTAAAATTTGATCATCTCGGCGCTTTCGTGTACTCGGATCACTCGGATCTCCCCTCCCATGGTCTGGACCATCATGTGCCGGCGGCCACCGCTCGACGCCGGCGCGATCGGCTGATGCGGTTGCAGCGGGACATCTCCCGGAGCGCCCTGCAACGCCACCAGGGCCGCACCTGCGAGGTGCTCATCGAAACGGCCCCCGAGCCGGGTCTTTACGAAGGCCGCACCCGTTTCCAGGCCCCCGAGGTGGACGGAATGACCTACGTGCGGGGGGAAGGGGCCGCGGTGGGCCAGATTCGCCGGGTGACCATTGAAGACAGCCTTGAATACGATCTGATGGGAGCGCTGGCATGAGCGAAGTGGACCTCAAACGCCGGATTCTCACCGAGGTTCAGGAGGAACTGACCGCCATCGAGGCGGCCATAGAAGCCAACCTGACCCCGCATGCGGACCTGGCGCGGGAGATCGCCGGGCATCTGCTCTTTGCCGGCGGCAAGCGGCTCCGTCCCCTGTTGATGGTGCTGGGCAGTCGGCTCTGCGGCTACCAGGGGGGCTATGACGTCACTTTTTCCACGATTTTCGAATACATTCATGCCGCCACCCTGCTGCACGACGACGTCATCGACGGTGGCACGCTGAGGCGGGGGCGTCCCACCGCCCACCGCATCTGGGAGCCACCGGCGGTGGTCCTCACCGGAGATTTTCTCCTGGCCCGGGCCTTGTCCATCGCCGCCCGGGCCGGCCGGCTGCGCATCCTGGAAGTGGTGGCCGGCGTCACCGAAGAGATGGCCCAGGGAGAAATTTTGCAGCTTCAGCGCAAGGGGCACCTCGACCTGACCCGGGACGAGTACCTGCGGATCATTCGCTGCAAGACGGCCGTGCTCTTCGAAGGGGCCTGCCGCGTGAGCGCTCTGCTGGCCGATGCCCCGGCCGGGGCGGAAGAGGCCCTGAGCCGCTACGGCCATCACCTGGGCCTGGCGTTCCAGATGGCCGACGATCTCCTCGACTACACCGAGGACAGCACGGCCCTGGGAAAGGTGCCGGGGGCGGATCTGCGCGAGGGCAAGCTCACCCTGCCGGTGATTCAGGCGTTGGCCCGGGCCTCGGAAGCCGATCGACAGAAAATGGTGGAGATCATCACTCGAGCCGATTTTTCCACCGAAACCTTCAAGGGCCTGGTCTCCCTGCTCCACCGTTACGACGGCATCGAGGACACCCGGCGCCAGGCGGCCATGGAAGTTTCCCAAGCCAAGGCGGCCCTGGGGTTTTTCCCGGACTCCAGGGTCCGTGGCATCCTGATGGACATCGCCGATTTCACCTTGAGCCGGACATCGTGACCGGCATTTCCGCGGATGCCTCACCGACGTTGGGCATGAGACGGGAAAATTCAAGTGTCAAGTGAGCTAAAGTGACTAAAGTGAGCTAAAGTGTAGGAATCCTGGCATTTATATAAAAACCGGAGCGCAGCGACGCCACCACTTTAGTCACTTTAGTCACTTTAGTCACTCGTAATTTTAGTCACTCCGTTAGTCACTCGTAATTTTAGTCACTCAGAAAAAGCGTCAGCGACGAGGGATTTGCAGTTGAGAACACAGACGCGAGCATGGCCTAAACCGGAAAAACCCTCCAAGGGATCATCGCCAAACCTTGACGGGGCCCTGGGGGGGTATGGCTATTTGCCTTGACACGACGGTGGGTGGATGCTAAAGAGCCGGGTTCATAAAGGCACGTAGCTCAGTGGGAGAGCACTACCCTGACACGGTAGGGGTCGACAGTTCAATCCTGTCCGTGCCTACCAGAGGAGATCAAGGGGCTTGCGACAACGGTCGCAGGTCCCTTTTTTTGCGTTTTGCGCGCATCGGTTTATCCGCGGGTACGGGCGACCGGGCGGTCACCCGTACGATTGCGATTTGACCGGTTTCGTCAAAAAACTGGATCCGGCGCCCGATACCCGCGAGGCCGCCCGTCAGGCGCTTCAGGCCGCTTACGCCATGCGTCCCGCCGATGTCACGCTGCGGCATGTGGGGAAAAAAGTGACGGGGATGGCGGGGATGGCCGGCACGGTGGCCTCGCCTTGACCTTGCGCGAGGGCCCATGGTAGGTTGGCACCGTTTGCCTTGCACCGAACCCACACTTGCCGCGTGCCCGTTTGCCCGGATTCGACGATGAAACCATCCCGCATCTCCACTGCCCCCACCACCGTTGCCGCGGCCCCCTTTTTCGAGAGTCTGAAGCTCTTTATGGCCCTGTCGCGGACCCCCCACGGCATGATCGACATGGCCACCCCGGCCCTGGGGGCCTTGCTTTGGCTCGGCGCGTTACCGCCGCTGGAGGTTATCCTGGTGGGGCTGGTGACGGTGTTTTCGGGCTACACGGCGGTTTATGCCCTCAACGATCTCGTCGATTGCCTCGCCGACCGGGACAAGGTCCGGGCCGGCGGCTACCAGGGGGATGACGACTACCTCGACGGTGCCCTGGTGCGCCACCCCCTGGCCCAGGGGATGCTCGGCTTTCGCGCCGGCGCGGCATGGGCCGTCGGCTGGACCGTGTTGGCCATGATCGGTGCCTGGTGGCTCAACCCCGTTTGCCTGGTGATCTTTTTGGCGGCCTGTGTTCTGGAGGTGGCTTACTGCCGCCTGTGGCGCGTGAGTCCGTTTCGCACCGTCATCAGCGGCGTCGTCAAGACCGCCGGTACGGTGGCGGCCGTCTTCGCCGTGGATCCCGCGCCTTCCCCCGGCTATCTGCTGTTGATTTTTTTCTGGCTTTTCTGCTGGGAAGTGGGCGGACAGAATATTCCGGCCGACTGGACCGACCTGGAAGAGGATCGTCATTTCAACGCCCGGACGATTCCCGTGAGTCTCGGCACCGAGCGGGCCATGCGGTTGATCTTGCTTGCCCTGGGGACGACGGTGGTCCTCAGCCTGGTGGTTTTTGCCCTCTCGCCTCTGGAACCGGGCGTCGCCTATCGTTTCGGCATCCTGGCCATCGGTGCTTGGTTGTTGCTCCACCCGGCGGTGGCGCTGTACCGCACCCGCGCCCGCCGCGAGGTGATGACCTTGTTCAATCGGGCCAGCTACTATCCCATCACGCTGTTTTTCATCGTTCTCGTCAGGCTGTTGTCAAGTTGAAAGAACCGTTGCCGTTCCGTCGTCCGTCGGTAACGGTATCCGGTTTCGCTTCCAGCGGTGTGCCGCAAGCCGGGCACCCCAGGGGAGACGGACCGATCCGGGTGAAGGAAGCCAGCCGTGAAAAAAAAGACAAATCAAGCATGGCGCGACCGGGTGCTGCCGCCTGAAAAGGTGCTCCAGCGCCTGGAACCGGGAATGACCATCTTCATCGGCACCGGCGTGGCCGAACCGCGTACCCTGGTGCAGCACCTCATGGCGGCGGAGGATGGCAACCTTCAGGATCTCGAGCTGATTCAACTGGTGAGCCTGGGGGATGCCATCGGGGTGAAGTCCCTCCAGAGTCAGAAATTTCGCCTCAAGACCTTTTTTTCCGGCTGGGTGGCCAGCGATGCCATCACGGCCGGGCGGGTGGATCTGATCCCCAGCCGATTTTCGCGCATTCCCCAACTCATCGGCACCGGTCGTATCGGGGTGGACGTGGTTTTTCTCCAGGTCTCACCGCCGGATGAAGCCGGCTACTGCAGCCTGGGGGTGGCGGTGGACGCCGGCCGCCAGGCCATGGCCCGGGCGCAGTTGGTGGTGGGGGAGATCAACCCGGCCATGCCCATGACCTACGGTGACACCCTGGTGCACATCGACGAATTCCACCTGCTGGTGGCGGCGGAACACCCGCCGTTTCTCTTTGATCGTTGGCCGGTGGATCCGGTCTTCGACCGGGTGGCGGCCAACGTGGCCACGGTGATCGAGGACGGCAGTTGCCTGGGCTTTTCCATCGGCCCCCTCTATGAAGCCCTGGCCCGGCACCTGTCCCGGCGGCGCCACCTCGGCATCCACTCGCCGTTTTTCACCGATGCGCTGATGGAGCTGATCCGCAGCGGCGCCGTGTCCAACCGGCGCAAGGGAATCTTCCTCGGCAAGAGCATCGCCTCCTACGCCTTCGGCTCCCGGGCGCTGATGGATTGGCTGGACCGCAATCCGATGGTGGAGTTCCAGGGAATCGACCAGGTGTTCGATCCGCGTCAGGTGGGGCGCAACCCCAATTTCATCGCGGTGCTTCCGGCACGCAAGGTGGATCTCTACGGACGCATCGCCCTCCACGTGGGCAAGGGCAACATGTCCGGACGGCCGGGGGAAGTGATGGATTTCTTGAACGGGGCCGAGATGTCCGCGGGCGGACGGGTCATCTTTGCCCTGCCGAGCCGCAATCTCAAAGGCGAGGGCAATATCCGGGTCTCGGTGGAGAGCCTGCCCAACCAAGTTCCGTTGTGCGAGGCCGTGGACATGGTGGTCACCGAATGCGGGGTGGCCCCCCTGTGCGGGCGCACCGTGCGCCAGCGGGCCCAGGCCCTCATCGACATCGCCCATCCCGAGGACCGCGCGGCCCTGGTGGAGGCGGCCAAGGCCCAACGGATCCTCTACCCGGACCAGATCTATCTGGCCGAAAGCGCTCATCTCTACCCGGCCGAGATCGCCACCGAACACATTTTCAAGGGAAATTTGCACGTGCGCTTTCGGGCCATCCGCCCCTCCGACGAGGAGGAGATGCGGCGGCTCTTCTATCGGTTCTCCGATCAGCAGGTGTACTATCGTTACTTTGCCCCCCTCAAGACCATGCCCCACAGCCGCCTGCAGCAGTATGTCAACGTCGACTACCGTAGCGCCTTGTCGGTGGTGGCCCTGGTGGGTCCCCCGGGCCAGGGGCGGATCGTTGCCGAGGCGCGCTACGTGCTCGACCCCGAGCGGGCCTGGGCCGAAGTGGCTTTCGTGGTGGATGGCGACTACGAGGGGTTGGGCATCGCCACCTACATGTACCGCATGCTGATTCGTCTGGCCCGTCAGCGCGGGGTGTACGGGTTCACCGCCGATGTGCTCGCCTCCAACAAGGCGATGATGAAGGTGTTTGAAAAAGGCGGGGTGCCGGTGCAGGCGCGCCTCGAAGGGGGCGTCTATGCCCTGGCGATTCCCTTCGCGGAGTCCGGGGAATGATCCTGCAGAGCGTCCTGGGAGTGATCGCCTTCTGCGCTCTGGCCTGGGTCATGAGCGAGAACCGGTCCAAGGTGAAACTGCGGGTGGTGCTCGTGGGGCTGGGGATTCAGGTGCTGCTGGCCCTGATTCTGCTCAAGATACCGTTTTTCAGGGATGTTTTTTTGGTCTTGAACCACGTGGTGGCGGCGTTGCAAGAGGCCACCGGCGCCGGGACCTCCTTCGTGTTCGGCTACCTGGGGGGCGGGAACCTGCCCTTCGAGGAGACGTATCCCGGCGGCGGTTTCGTGCTTGCCTTCCAGTCCTTGCCGTTGGTGCTGGTGATCAGCGCCCTGTCGGCCCTCCTGTTCCACTGGCGCGTCCTGCCGCTGCTGGTGCGCCTGTTCGCCAAGGTGCTGCAAAAGACCATGGGGATCGGCGGGGCCGAGGGCGTCGGGGTATCGGCCAACGTGTTTGTCGGCATGGTGGAAGCCCCCCTGCTGGTGCGCCCCTACCTGGCCCGCATGACCCGCAGTGAGTTGTTCAGCCTGATGACCAGCGGCATGGCCACCATCGCCGGCACGGTGATGGTGATCTATGCCGCCCTGCTCTCAGAGATGCTGCCCGATGCCATGGGGCACATTCTCACCGCATCGATCATCAGTGTGCCGGCGGCGGTGATGGTCGCCAAGATCATGGTGCCGGAGGTGCGGACGGTGACCCCCGGTGCCGTCTCGGATCCCGAACCGGCCACCTCGGCGATGGATGCCGTGACCCGAGGGACTCTCCAGGGGGTGGAGCTGTTGATCAATATCGTGGCCATGCTGGTGGTGCTGGTGGCCCTGGTCCATCTGTTCAATCTGTTTTTGCAGGGGTTGCCCGCCGTGGCCGGCCAACCCCTGAGTCTGCAGCGGATCTTGGGCTGGGTTCTGGCGCCGGTGGTCTGGTTGATGGGCGTCCCCTGGGCCGAGGCCCCCACCGCCGGTGCCCTCATGGGCACCAAAACCATCCTGAACGAGTTTATCGCCTACATGGATCTGAGCCGGCTGGCGCCGGGCAGCTTGAGTCCACGGGCCACCCTGATCATGACCTATGCCATGTGCGGGTTTGCCAACCCGGGCAGCCTGGGAATCATGATCGGCGGACTGGGGACCATGGCCCCCGACCGCCGTCGGGAGATTGTGGCCCTGGGATGGCGCGCCATCATCGGCGGCACCCTGGCCACCTGCCTCACCGGCTGCATCGTGGGGGGGCTCGTTTTTTAAAAAGGCCGTTCTGTCGTTTTGCAAGGAACCGATTTTATGCCGCAAATCATTTTCGTTTGCACCGGTAACATCTGCCGCAGTCCCATGGCCGAAGGAATTCTCCGGGCCCGGTGGCGGGAGGCGGGCCTCACCGACCTGGTGGTCTCCTCCATGGGAACCCAGGGCTTGCCCCATTTTCCCGCCGAACCCCTGGCGTGTCAGGTGTGCCGGGAAAACGGGGTGGACATCGAGGCTCATCGCAGCCGCTCCCTGGTGGGCGACGAGTTGCGCAGCGCCGATTTGGTGTTGTGCATGGAGCCGGCCCAGCGTCGTTTTGTCGAGACCTTCTTTCCCTGGATCAAGGATCGGATCGGCCTGCTGGCCCTCTGGCCCGAGAAGGGGCGTGGCGGCGGCGCCATCGCCGATCCCATGGGGGCGGACATCTCGGTTTTTCGCAAAGTGTTCGGACGGATCGACAGCCACCTGGAACGGATCCTGCCGACGCTGTCGGCGCTTTATTCCCCCGGGGGGAAGATCCCACAATGACCGCTGAATTCTGGCGCTGGTGGCAGCATCTGCCCGAAACCATCGATCCGGTGCTCCTGGAGATCGGAAATTTTCGCATCCAGTACTACGGGATGATGTACATCGTGGCCTTCGGTCTCACCTATCTCCTGGTGGGTCACCGGGTGCGCCACGAGGCGCGGTTTCAATCCGTTTCCCTGACCCGGGTTCAGGATCTGCTCACCGTGATGATCCTGGGGGTCATCGTGGGGGGCCGGCTCGGCTACGTGCTTTTTTACAATCCCCGCTACTACCTGGCCAATCCCCTGGAGATCGTCCTGCCGTTTCGCTTCGACGGTGGCCTCCAGTTTACCGGGATCGCCGGCATGTCGTTTCATGGCGGGCTCATCGGCGTGCTTGCCGCCACCTGGATCTACGTGGTTCGGCACGGACTCGACTACCGGGAGGTCGCCGACCTGTTCGCCCCGGCGGTGCCCCTGGGCTACGCCTTCGGACGGTTGGGGAACTTCATCAACGGCGAGCTGTACGGCCGCGTCACCACCGCTCCCATCGGCATGTACTTCCCCCTGGCCCCCGGCCCGGCGCTGCGTCACCCCTCTCAGCTTTACGAGGCCTTTTTCGAGGGATTGGTCCTTTTCGCCGTGCTCTGGGCGCTGCGGCGCCGGTCGCTGCCCCGGGGCGCCATGCTGGCGTTGTTTCTCGTCGGCTACGGAGGGGTGCGGTTCGTCCTGGAGTACTTTCGCCAGCCCGACGCCCACCTGGGCTTCGTCTGGAAGCATTTTTCCATGGGGCAGCTCCTGTGCCTGGCCATGGCGGGGGCCGGTCTGGGCCTGTACGCCTTTTACCGACGGCGGGATTGCCAATAGCGGATAAACCGGCTATGGCAGAAAAAAGAGATGATGGCAGATGGTGCTCGAGGTCGCAGCGGGCCTGGATGGCAAGGGATCACAACCGGAAATTGAACCACAAAGGAGAAGGCCATGTACGTCGGTCGGGTGATGCATACAGAACTGGTGACGGTGCCGCCGGATACGCCGCTGATGCAGGCGCGGGAGATCCTTGAGGCGCGCAAGATCGCCCACCTGTTGGTGGTCAACGCCCGGGGCGAACTGGTGGGGATCGTATCCGACCGGGATTTGAAGCAGAACTGGGCCTCGCCGGCCGTGGCCCTGAGCAAGCATGAACTCAACTATCTGCTGGCCAAGGTTACCGTCGATCAGATCATGATCAAAAAGATTCACACCGTTTCTCCCCTGACCACCATCGAGCGGGCGGCCCTGATCATGCAGGAGAACCGCATCAGCGCGTTGCCGGTGCTTGACGAGGGGCATCTGGCGGGGATCATTACTTCCCGGGACGTGATGCAGGTGCTGCTGGAAGCCATCGGCATCGACGAGGAGAGCCGACGGCTGACGGTGATCATCGAGGACCGCATCGGTTTCCTTGCCGATATGAGCCGGCTGTTGCGCGACGCGGGGATCAATATCCGTTCGCTTTTCGCCTGGCCGGACAAGAACTTTCCCGGCTATTACCATCTGGTGATGCGGGTGCCGGCGGCCGACGGCGACAAGGCCATGACGGTGCTGGAGCAAAATGGCTACAAGGTGTTGACGGCCTACACCAAGGATATGGCGCCGTTTATGGGCAGGCACTGAGGAAAAAACGGGGCAAGGTCGCCTTTCGGCGACCTTGCCCCGGACAGATCCGTTTTACGGTTCAATCTTCAACGCCAGATACCCGGCGCCGGGCCGCTTGATGAGCAGCTCCAGGGGCGTGTTTTCATCCAGCTCGCCCACGGCATCGGCTAATTCTTGCGGTGATGCCACCGGCTTGTGGTTGAGTTCCTTGACGAGATCCCCGGGCCGGATCCCGGCCTTGGCGGCCTTGCCGTCCGGATCCACCCCCATCACTAGGGCACCGGACTCGTTGCGGTCGAATCCGAAACGGCGTGCCGTGGCTTCATCCACGGATCCCAGGCGCATTCCCAGGCGGTCCCCGTCGCCGCCTCCGGAAATCTCCCGTTGGGCGAGCTTTTCATCTTCCCGCTTGGCCAACGTCACCGTCACCGTCTTGGTCTTGCCGTCGCGGATCAATCGGACCTTCACCTTGTCCCCCACCGGTAACCCGGCAATGAGACGGGAAAGCTCGCGGCTGTCTTCCACCGGCTGGTCTTCCACGGCCACGATAATGTCGTTTTCCCGGATCCCGGCCTTGGCTGCCGGATCTTCCGGATAGGCCTTCACCACCAGCACACCCTTGGCGTCCTGGACCCCGTAGTACTCGGCCAGCTCCGGGGTGAGGTTCTGGATGCCCACCCCCAGCCAACCCCGGGTGACGGTCCCCGATTCTTTCAGTTGATCGATGATTCCCTTGGCCATGTTGATGGGAATGGCGAAGCCGATCCCCTGGCCGCTGGCCACGATGGCCGTGTTGATGCCCACCACCTCGCCGTTGAGATTGATCAGGGGGCCGCCGCTGTTGCCGGGGTTGATGGAGGCGTCGGTCTGGATGAAATCGTCGTAGGGACCGGAGCCGATGATGCGCCCCTTGGCGCTGACGATCCCCGCCGTCACCGTCTGCTCTAGGCCGAAGGGGCTGCCGACGGCCATCACCCAGGTGCCGACCCGGAGGGCATCGGAATCGCCCAGGGTCAGCGGCACCAGATCATCGGCGTCGTCGATCTTGATCAGGGCCAGGTCCGTGTTCGAATCCCGGCCGACGATCTTGGCCTCGTATTCCTTTTCATTGGCCAGACGCACCTTGATGTTGTCGGCGTCCTCCACCACGTGGTTGTTGGTGACGATGTAGCCTTCCCGGTCGATGATGAAGCCGGAACCGAGGCTGGGCTGCTTGAACTCCCGGTGCGGATCCTGTTCCATGAAAGGGCCGAAGAAGTCCCGGAACGGATCCCGATCCCCGAAGAAGTGACGGAACACCGGTCCGCCCCCCTTGATGGTCTTGACGGTGCGGATATTGACGACCCCGGGACGTACCTGGCTGGCCAGACCGGAAAAATCGCTCGGGATCATCTGTACCGCGTCGCCTTCACGGGCATGAGCGGGGGCCGGCGGCGCTCCCAGGAGCAAGGCAACGACACAAACCAGTGCAAGGGTGAAACGAATTGCTGGGCGCATCATGGAAAACCTCCCTTTTGGTTGGGTCCCTATTTCAAGCAACCCACTATAAACACCATCCTGGCCATGACAAGCCGCCGTCGGCGATCAGACCAGAAGGAAGAAATACCCCGCGGCGGCCAGGATCAAGACGAGGCAGGGCTGCCAGAGATGTCGGTACACCGCCACCGGATCGGCCTTGAAATACTGGTTGGAGAGCACCAGGCACAGGTGCAGCGGCGAGAGGAGAACCCCGACGAACCCGCCGGTCATGGCGAGCATCAGATAGGCCAGGGTCTGGTCCGTCGCACCGTAGGCGGCGATCAAGGAGATGAGAATGGGAAAGGCCGATCCGACGAAGGCGATGGTGATGCCCACCACCAGTCCCACGATCAGCGGCAGTACCACGGCGATGGCCGCCAGCGGTACCCGCCAGCCCATCAGTTCGGCGCTGACGGCATTTACCGCCCGGCTGTCCAGCAGCACCCCCTTGAAGACCAGAATGGCGGTGACCATGTAGATCATGGCGAGCATTTCCCGGCGCCGTACGATGTCCCGACGTCGGGCCGCCGAAAGCCGGTTGGTGTGCCACACCCACCCGATGGCGATGCAGAGGGCCACGATGAGCCCCAGTTCCTTGGAAACGGTGGCCGCCGGCCCGGTGAGGACCGCCTCCAGCAGGCTGCCGAGGGCGATTCCCGGAACGATGGCGATGAGGACCGGGGTCAGTTCCCGGATGAAGGGCCGCAGCCGGGGCCTTTCGGGGGCTGTGGCCTCCGGGCCGCTAGGGCGGGCCGGCATCATCCGTCGCAGGGGCCGGTAGCCGGCCGCCGCCGCCACGATGCTCATGGGAAACAGGGCCCCCACAAAGGTCCACAGGTCGATGGCGGCCAGGTTGGTGGTGAGCAGCACCCCGGGGTACAGGGGCCACCAGTACTCCCACAGGTGGCGGAACCAATAGTTGATGAAACTCATCTGGGTGCCGGTGAGGTTGGCGTGGGCGCCGATGGTTCGCACCATGGGCGCGGAAAAAATAGCCCCCCCGGGCATGGGCAACAGGCCGATGAGGGCCGGGAAGATCACGATGTTGAGCCGTTGGCGGGCCAGGAGCCCCTGGAAGCGCTCCAGGAGCCGGGCCATCTGCCCACTGACCTCCAGGCTCTGGCTCAGCACGAGGATCAGGGACACCACCACGGTGAGGGACAGGGTTTTCGGGTCGATGAGGGCCTTGAAGGCCGCCGCGAGAATGGCGACCGGCGGCAGGTGGAAGATCAGGCCGAGCACCACGGCGCCCCCGAGAAAGGCACTGCCCAGGGACCAGCGGAAACGGATGGCCGCCAGCACGAGGCTGAAAACGATGAAGATGCGGACGACGGCGGGGAAAACGTCGAACATGGACCCAGCGCTCCGTGGCCCCGGACGGGGTGGAAAAATAGAATCAGGCCAGCATGCGGTAGCCGTCGGTCTCGGCCCGGACGATGCCCACGCGCATCATGCGCTCCAGGTGCTTGTTGATGATGGCGGCTTCGGCGAAACGAAAAAAATCCAGGGGCTCACGGGGTTTGCGATAGACGATCCACTGATCGACGATTTCCTCCAGTCGTCGCGGCACCCTCAGAAAACGACCCAGCGCCCCTTCGCGCTGGCCGATGACGGCCAGGTAGTCGTCCCAGATCTCACCCGGAGGCTCGGTGAAAACCCCGGTTTCGTGGCCGGTGATCCAGGCCCGGGCCTCGATTCGGCGCAGCCGTTCGATGGAGGTGATGGTTTCGGCGATGCTCGAATCCCGGTCGCCATACCAGGGACCGAAGGCCGTGAGGTCGTAGTCGCCGAGAAACAGCACTCCGGGCTGACGGAAGAAAAAGCACAGATGGCCCGGGGTGTGGCCCGGGGTGTGGATCACATCCACCGTGACGCTGTCCAGGGAAATGGTCAATCCGTTGGTGAGGTCGGCCCGTGGCATCCGGCTGCGAAAGTGGAACTGGGTTTCCAGGATGCAGGCGAAGTCGCGGCGGAAGGCGGGGGCCGTGATGCCGTAGGCGTCGAGGAAAGCGTCCATGCCGGCCAGGGGCGGGGCGTCGGCCGGGTGGATCCGCAGGGGCAAATCGTCGAAGAGGTCCAGGTGCATCCAGTGGTCTTCGTGCCAATGACTGAGCCAGATTTCCCGGACTTGTTCCTTTTCGCGCAGCTGTTTCAGCCGCTGGCGGTCGGCGCCGGGGTCGATGAGGATACCGTCGCCGGGGATGAAGATGCTGTGGCAGTAAGGGTACTTGCCCCGGTTGGGGCCGGGAATGAAGCGGATGGGGCCGAAATCGATTTCCTGCATGGGGTTGATCGCCTTTCTGCCGAGACAATGGGGTGGCTGCAACGGGCCGCTGGCCCGCGTCAGCCCATCGCCTCGATTTCGTTTGCAAGTTTTTCCAATCGCTTGGCGGATACCGGCACCGCCGTGCCCAGCTCCTGGGCGAACAGGGAAACCTTGAATTCCTCCAGGAGCCAGAAGAATTCATCCACCCGTCGGCTTTTGGCCGAACTGCCGCCGGCGGCAAGTTCCTGGCGCCATCGTGCCAGCCGCTGCTCGAACGGGGTGGCGGCCTCGGCTTTGCGCCGGTCTTTTTCCAGGTCCACCGCGGCACGTGTCACCCGTAGCCCCAAGGCGCGGATGTAGCGCGGCAGGTGTTCCAGGTGCGCCGGGTCGTAACGGACCATGAAGTCCGGGGGAACCAACTCGGCGAGTTCCTGGCGTCGGGCGGTGTAAAAGGCCGCCGCAACCGAGGATCGTCCCGGCGGCGGCTCGTGTTGAAAGATTGCCTGGCGCGTCTCGTAAACCGTTTCTATAACCACTGCGGCCGATTCCAACAAGGCTTGCCCGGTTTGGTAAATCTCCCGCCGGATCGTTTCGGCGTGGGCCCGGAACGCCGCCGCCGAGCGGATGTCGCGCTCCAGATAACGCCTGGCGAGGGTCTCGAAAAGAAACTCCGATTGCGCCGTGGCGCCGCCGCAGCAGTCGGCCAAGGGGCGTTTGGCCGGCGGCAGGGCCAGCTGCCGGCTCAGCCGGCGCAGGTCCTGACGCAGCCAGCGGGCGTAGAGCGCCCCCACCGCCTTGCAGTGGGCGGTCCTGGCTTCCGCCGGGCTGGACAGCAGGCGCAGATCGATGCGGCCGCCGGCCGCTGTCACCAGAGCCGGATAAACGCACCAGTTTCCGGCGGCGGCGTCCACGGAGAGGCTTTCGGGAAGATCGGGGAAGTCGTCCACCCCGACATCCTCCCGCTCCCAGCGGCGGCGCAGGTCGGCCAGCAGCCGGTGGTCGGCGGGGGCGGCCACCGTTTGCAGCACCCGCGGATCCCGGTCGGCGGCCAGAAGTTGCCCCCGGGGGCCGGTGACGGCGATGCGGGCGTGGAGGTGGGCCGGCAGGCGGTGGACGGGCCAGGCCGCCACGGGAATCCGGAGGCCGAAGCGGCGCTGAACGATCCGGCCCAGCACCGTCACCAGCGGTTCGTCGTTGGCCGCCGGCATTTCGGCCAGGATCGCTTCCACCGTTTTGGCCACCGGCACCAGGCGGCGGCGGTATTCCTTGGGCAGTCCCCGGATCAGGGCCGTGATCTTTTCGGCCAGAAGTCCCGGCACCAGCCAGTCGAAGGACTCGGGAGCCACCGTGCCGGCCAGCGCGGCGGGAATGTTCACCGTCACCCCGTCCTCGTGGCTGTCGGGGGCGAAGCGGTAGGTGCAGGCGAAGGACTTGCCGCTGATCTTCAGCTCATCCGGGAATTCGGCCAGTTGGGCATCGTCGGGGCAATAACGACGCACATCTTCGGCCGTCATGCGCAGGGCCGCGTCGCCGGTCTGCTTCAGGTGGCGTTTGAGCGCGGCGAGGCTGTAAATCTCCGGCAGCCGCTGTTGATAGAACTGGCAGAGATCCTCGGGGGAGACCAGCACGTCCCGGCGCCGGATCTTGTCTTCCAGGCCGAGGGCGTCGTCCACCAGGGCCCGGTTGTGCACCATGAAGGGCAGAGGCTGGCGCAGGTCGCCTTCCACCAGGGCGCTGCGGATGAAGATCTCGGAGGCTTCCGCCCCATCGATGGGTCCGTAGGAGACGGTCCGGCCGGAGGCGATGACCAGGCCGAAAAGGCTCACCTCGGCGTCGGCCACCACTTCCCCCCGGCGCCGCTCCCAACGCGGGTGGGTGTAGGTGTAGCGGCAGAGGTCTCCGCCGGCCGCCTCCAGCCAGGCGGGGTCGATGGTGGCCACGGTGCGGGCGAACAGGCGTGAGGTTTCCACGATTTCGGCCGCCACGATCCAGTCCCCGGCCCGGTTGAAGAGGCCCGAGCCGGGAAAGATCATCACCTGGCGGCCGCGGGTGGCCTGGTAGATGTTCTTGTCCCGGCGTTGGGCGATGTTGCCGAGAAAACCGGCCAGAATCGACTGGTGCAGGTTGCCGCGGTGGACGCGGTCGGCATCCGGGGGGACCGGGGCCGCCGGGCCCACCTGGCCATCGGCCTCCAGCTCGGCCATCACCGCGGCCAGTTGGTCGTGGATGTCGCGCCACTCCCGCAGCCGTTTGGCGGACAAGAACCGTCGTTTGGCCCAACGCCGCACCCGGGCGGTGGTTTTCTCCGTCACCAGCGCCTCCTGGTAGGCCTGCCAGATCTTCAGCAGGGTGAGAAAATCCGAGGACCGATCCACGAAGGCCGCGTGGGCCTGGTCGGCGGCGGCGCTCTGGTCCGCCGGCCGCTCGCGCACGTCGTTGATGCTCAGGGCGGCGGCGATCACCGCCATCTCCGGCCCGCAGCCTCGCTGCCGGGCCTCGATGAGCATCCGCGACAGGCGCGGGTCCAGGGGCAGGCGCGCCATGCGACGGCCCATGGGCGTCAGGCGCAGGCGCCGGGGACCGAGACGGGCGTCGGCCGTGTGGCTCTCCGCGACGGCGGCCACGGCGCCCAGTTCCTCCAGTAAGGCGATGCCGTCGCGGATGCTCTTGTCCGCCGGTCGGTCGATGAAGGGAAAGTCGGCGATGTCGCCCAGGTTGAGGGAGATCATGCGCATCACGGCCTCGGCAAGGTTGGTGCGCAGAATTTCCGGGGCGGTGAAGCGGGGACGGCTTTCGTAGTCGGTCTGGCGGTAGAGCCGGAAACAGATGCCGTCGGCAACCCGACCGCAGCGGCCGGCGCGCTGGTCGCAACTGGCCCGGCTGATGGGCACCACCGGCAACGCCGTGGTGCGGGTGCGGGGGCTGTAGCGGGCGACCCGGGCCAGGCCGGTATCCACCACGTAGCGGATGCCGGGGATGGTCAGCGAGGTTTCGGCCACGTTGGTGGCCACCACGATCTTGCGCCCGGTGGCCGGCGCGAAGACCCGCATCTGGTCGGCGGCCGAGAGGCGGGCAAACAGGGGCAGAATCACCGCCCCCCGGTACCGGCGGGCTTCGAGCAGCTCCACGGTGTCCCGGATGTCCTGCTCGGTGGGCATGAAAACGAGCACGTCGCCGAAGGGGCCCCGGTGCTGGATTTCGTCCATCGCGGCCACCGCCGCCTCCACGTGGGAGGCGATGTCCTCGTCGCCGGTGTCATCCAGGGGGCGATAGTGGATCGTCACCGGGAACATGCGGCCGGAGACCTCGATCACCGGCGCGTTGTCGAAGGCGGCGGCGAATTTTTCCGTGTCGATGGTGGCCGAGGTGACGATGAGCTTCAAATCGCGTCGACGGCGCAAGAGCCGGCGCAGCAAACCGAGGATGAAATCGATGTTGAGGCTGCGCTCGTGGGCCTCGTCCACGATGAGGGTGTCGTAGGCGAGCAGGTCCCGGTCCCGCTGGGTTTCGGCCAGCAAAATCCCGTCGGTCATGATCTTGACCAGGGTCCGGGAGCTGGTTTTCTCGTGAAATCGGATCTTGTGGCCCACGGTCTGGCCCGGTTCCTCCCCCAGTTCCTCGGCAATGCGACGGGCCACGGTAAGGGCGGCGATGCGTCGTGGCTGGGTACAGCCGATCATTCCGTCCAGGCCCCGTCCGGCCTCCAGGCAGAACTTGGGCAGTTGGGTGGTCTTGCCCGATCCGGTTTCGCCGGCCACGATCACCACCGGGTGGCGCCGGATGGCGTCCACGATGACCTGGCGATGGGCGCTGATGGGCAGGGCCGGGTCGTAGGCCGGGGCCGGCACCCGGGCGCGGCGTTCCTGTTTGCGCATCGCCGAAAGGCGCAAGTCCTCGCCGATGGCCCGCAGCCGCGCTTCCGGCAGAGGTTCTCCGGCCTCGGCCCGGCGGCGCAAACGGGCCAGCTCGCGGCCGGCGCGGGCGCGCTCGGCCGCCATGGCCCCCGGCAGTCGCCGGCGCAGGATGTCGATGGTGCGAATCGTCATGGCGCCGTCTTTTACCGCATCACCGGCCAAAAAACCAGGCACTGCGGGGGGCTGGATTTTCTTGACAGACCCACCGGGGTATACGTATTGCTGTCCCAATCTTTGGCATTCTACCAATGGATCACCATGGGAGGCACCTATGAACTTTGTCGTCATCGGCGGGGACGCGGCCGGCATGAGCGCGGCCAGCCGTGCCAAGCGCACCGACCCCAATCTGGATGTCATCGTTTTGGAGCAGACGCAGGACGTGTCCTACAGCGCCTGCGGCATGCCGTACAACATCGCCGATGCGGGCAGGCCCATCGATGATCTCGTGGTGCGCAAGGCCGAGGTGTTTCGCCAGAAACAGGGCATCGACCTGCGCACCGGCCATCGGGCCGAGGCCATCGATCCGTCCCGGCGCACCGTTTCGGGTACCGGGCCCGGCGGCTCCTTCGTCATCGCCTACGACCGGTTGCTCATCGCCACCGGTGCCCGTCCGGCGATGCCGGATCTGCCCGGTATCGACAGCGACGGGGTGGTGGCCCTCAAGAAGCTCGAGGATGGCCGGCACATCAAGGGCTTGCTGCGAGGACGCAACGTCGAGCGGGTGGTGATCCTGGGGATGGGCTACATCGCCCTGGAGATGGCCGAGGCCCTTCGCTCCCGGGGGATTGCCGTTTCCCTGGTCAAGCCTCGGCCGGGCCTGCTGCCCTGGATGGCGCCGGAGCTGTCCGCCGTGGTGGGCCAGGAGCTGGCGGCCAACGGTGTGGTGCGCCACGACGGCCGGCGACCCGAGCGCATCGAGGCCCGGGGGGACCGTTTGCGCATGGTCGGTGACGGGCTCGACCTCAGCGCCGATATGGTGCTGGCGGCCATCGGCGTGGCGCCCAACAGCGAAATGGCCGCCGCGGCGGGTCTGGACCTGGGACCCGGCCGGGCCATCGCGGTGGACCGGGGCATGCAGAGTTCCGTGCCGGGGATCTACGCCGCCGGAGACTGCGCCGATGCCTTTCACGTGGTCACGGGCCAGCGGGTCTACATTCCCCTGGCCTTGAGGGCCAACCGGGCCGGCTGGGCCGCGGCGGACAACGCCTGCGGAGGCTCCACCGAACTGGAAGGGATTGCCGGCACGGCGGTCTTCAAGGTGTTCCGCCTCGAGGTGGCCCGCACCGGCCTCACGGTGGACGAGGCCGCAGCAGCCGGCTTCGATCCGGTCTCGGTGGTGGTCACCACCTCCAGCCGGGCCCATGCCCATCCGGGGGCGGGAAAGATTCACGTCCACCTGGTGGGGGATCGGGGCAGCGGCCGGCTGCTCGGGGCCCAGATGGTGGGCACCGAGGGTGCGGCTCACCGGATCAATGCCGCCGCCGTGGCCCTGCACGCCAAGATGACGGTGGCCGGTTTCGCCCAGACCGACCTCAGCTACGCCCCGCCCTTCGGACCGGTGTGGGATCCGCTGCTGACGGCGGCCAACCAGCTCGTGAAAAAGCTTTGAGCCCTAGTTGAGCCCTAAGGGGTGCGCAGCAGGCGCCGGACGTCGGGTCGCTCCAGGCTGGCGGCATCCACATACCACTGGCCCGCCGCGTCCTGGCCGCCGACCAGCCGGCCTTCACTGAGCCATCTTTTCACCCCCGGCTCCGTCAGGTAGGTCATGTCGGCGAACGCTGGCACCGTGTAGCGCTGGGATGGCGCCGAATCCGTTGTCGGCGCGGGGGGTGGGGCCGTGGTGGAGACGGCGGTGGCGGGAATCTGCCAGCGGTTGCCGACCTTTTCGCCGGCCAGTTCGCCGTCGCGCAACATCTGGGTCACTTTTCCCACCGAGAGGCCGGCCGCTTCGGCGTATTGTTTCGGAGTGATGAATTTGTCTTTGGAATCCAATTTGTTATGCCTCGCTTAGAGAGGTTGGCAGCAAAGAAAAACCCTGGGCACGCTACCACAACCAGGTCTTTTTTCCAAGGCCCGGGGAAAGCGAAATCCGGACGACTGCAAACAGAATTCATTCTTTGTGCGGAAAAATATTAAAAATAATATAATCATTAACTTAATCTTATTTTTTTATCTCTGCCTTTCTTGACACGTAACCGCTTATTTGGCATTCAGTATCTTTCAATTGACAAGCTGCAACCATTCTTCCCTTTGCCGCACTGTTTCAAGAACAATTCACCCGGACCCGGGTGAGACCCGCCGACGAGCTCCGCCGCGGGACCTCAGGGCCGTAGCGCTCCGGTCGCAGCGGCTGCGTGAGAGGTGTGCCGGTGGGTTTTTTGCGCGCGGCGTCGCCCACCGGCCGGCAAGGAGACCGGCAACCGAATCGAGGAGGCTTCATGATTGTCGCCGAAAGAAAACCGTTGGAAGAAATCAAATCCATGCTCAAGGGCTACCGGCGGGTGCTCACGGTGGGGTGCGGCACTTGCGTCGCCGTCTGTCTGGCCGGCGGTGAGAAGGAAGTCGGCGTGCTCAACGCCGAGCTGAACATCGCCCGCAAACTCGATGGAGACCCCATCGAGTTGGGTGCCGCCTGCGTCGAGCGCCAGTGCGACATGGAGTTCCTCGATGAACTCCAGGGGCTGGTGGATCAGTACGACGCGATTCTATCCATGGCCTGTGGCGCCGGGGTCCAGTTCATGGCCGAGCGCTTCGAGGATGTACCGGTGTTTCCGGCCGTGAATACCACCTTCATCGGGGCCAATCGGGATGTGGGCTGGTACGAGGAAAAATGCCGGGCCTGCGGCACCTGTGTGCTCGGCATGACCGCCGGCATCTGCCCGGTGACCATGTGCGCCAAGGGGCTGTTCAACGGTCCCTGCGGCGGGACGAACAACGGCTACTGTGAGATCGGCAACGACCAACCCTGCGCCTGGTATCGAATCTACGAGCGGCTCGCCCGCCAGGGACGGCTCGAGCAGATCATGGAGATCCATCCGGCCACCGAATGGCGCAACCAAACGCCGCGAACCCTGGTGCAGGCCGCCTACCGCAAGCGCAAGGAGCTGGCGGAATCCTGATAATTTTGAGGGTGGCGCTGATCGGATCCGCCCTCAACCAGACCGAGGACAATACGTATGGAACTGAAATCAGGAAGCAATCTGGAGAAGATCCTTCGTGCTGGACACTTCGCCTTCACCGGGGAGCTGGGCCCCCCCCGGGGCGCCAACGACGCCGCGGTGCGGGAAAAGGCCCAGTTTCTCAAGGGCAACGTCGACTCGGTGAACATCACCGACAACCAGACCGCCATGGTGCGCATGTCCAGTTGGGCCGCTTCGCTCATCGCCTTGCAGGAAGGCCTTGAGCCCAACTACCAGATGGTTTGCCGGGATCGCAACCGTCTGGCCATGCAAAGCGACGTGCTTGGCGCCTACGCCCTGGGGATCCGCAACATGCTCTGCCTCTCGGGCGATCACCAGCAGTTCGGCGATCATCCCCGGGCCAAGAGCGCCTATGACATCGACTCGGTCCAGTTGATCCAGATGATCAAGAAGATGCGCGACGACGGCAAGTTCCAGGGGGATGCCGACATCGACACCCCGCCGAAGATGTTCATCGGCGCGGCGGCCAACCCCTTTGCCGATCCCTTCGAGTGGCGGGTCTATCGGCTGGCCAAGAAGGTCAAGGCCGGCGCCGACTTCATCCAGACCCAGTGCATTTACAACATGGACAAGTTCCGTCGCTGGATCCAGCAGGCCAACGACATGGGGTTGACGGAAAAGATCTATATCCTGGCCGGCGTCACCCCGATGAAGAGCATCGGAATGGCCCGCTACATGAAGAGCAAGGTCCCCGGCATGGACGTGCCCGACGAGATCATCAAGCGGCTGCAAGGTGTCGACAAGAAGCAGGTGGCCGCCGAGGGGATCCGCATCGCTTGCGAACAGATCGCCGAGTTCAAGGAGATGAAGGGCGTGGCCGGCGTTCACCTCATGGCCATCGAGTGGGAGCACAAGGTGCCGGAAATCGCCGAGCAGGCGGGGATGCTGCCCAGGCCGCAGGTATAAATCCGATGCGGCGCCAACGATTGCGACAACCCGTGCAAGATAAGGAGTCCTCCATTGAATAGCCAAACGAAGAAGGTCATGGTCATTGGCGGTGGCATCGCCGGGCTGACGGCCGCATGGGAACTGGCCCGGGCCGGCGTTGAGGTGGCCTTGGTGGAGAAGGCGGCGTTTCTCGGCGGCCACGGTATCCAGTACGCCTGCAAGGCCACGGATGTATGCCAACAGTGCGGCGCCTGTGGCGTGGAAAAAATGCTGGGCAACGTCATCGAGGAGCCGCGGATCCGGGTTTACCTGGCCGCCGAAGCGGCGGCCATATCCGGCGACGGCCCGTTCGAGGTGACGCTGCGCGCCAGCGGCAGTGCGCCCGGCGCGGTGGCTGCCGCCTGCGGTCAGGGCTACGAGAAGGATCCGGCGGCCTGCGCGGCCGCTCGTGGCTATTCGGTTCACAACGCCGTGTTCTACAAGGCCGAAGGCGGCTTCAACCCCGACCGGGTCGCGGCGCCGGAAACCGTGAAGGCCGACGCCGTGGTGGTGGCCACCGGGTTTGTTCCCTTCAACCCGGATGAAAAACCCACCTACCGCTACCGGGAATTGGCCAACGTGGTGACCGGTCTGGACCTTGAACGGACCAAACGGGTCTGGGGCGATGTGCGCCGGCCTTCCGACGGCGCGTTGCCCAAGAAAATGGCCTTTATCCAGTGCGTGGGCAGCCGGGACGAGCGGCTCGGCCACCTCTGGTGCTCCCAGGCCTGTTGCCCCTACGCCCTGCGCTCGGCGCTGGCGACCCATCACAAGCACCCGGATCTGGAGATCACCGTGTTCTACATGGACATTCAGAACACGGGCAACGGGTTCGACCAATTCTACGAAAAATGTCGCCAGTCGATGCGTTTCGTGCGCACCATTCCGGTGGACATGTATGAAACCGGAGACGGCGGCATCCGGACCCGCTTCATGGCGGAAGAGGACGGCCTGGCGGTGGAGGAGGTCTTCGACCTGGTGGTCCTGTCGGTGGGGATCATGCCCGGGGCCGACAACCCGAGCTTGTCGGGAATTTTGGGCATCGAACTGGGCCCGGAGGGCTTTTTCGCCCGTCCAGACCTTTTGAACACCAGCGCCACGGCCCGCAGCGGCCTGTTTGTCGCCGGTACCGCCGGCGGTCCCATGACCATTCCCGTGGCCATGGCCAGCGCCGGTCAGTCGGCCGCCGCGGTTCTGCACTATTTAGGGAGGGCCTGATGACAGCCAAATTGGATACTGCCATGGAGCAAATTGACATCGCCACCGGCGTGTTGGTCGTCGGTGGAGGAATGACCGGGGTGGCCACGGCGCTGGAGGTGGCCCGGCAAGGCTACCCGGTGACTTTGATCGAGACCGGCGCCCAGGTGGGGCCGTCGGCCGAGTCGCGTCCGGCCACCGGCCTGCCCGAAGCTCGGCTGCTGAGCGACATGGCGGCTCGTCTGGCCCAGACCGACGGCGTCGAAGTGCTCACCGGCGCGCGGCTGGATGCCGCCGCCGGCGTGGCCGGCGACTTCAAGGTATGGCTGGGCACCGCCGAAGACGTGCTCGAACGCCGGGTGGGGGCCATCGTGGTGGCCACCGAATTCACCACCACTCCCCTCAATACGAACTACAATCTGGGGGCCGGTGATCCCGTCCTGGGACAAAGCGAACTGGAAAACCGCCTGGCTGAAAACCCCGGGGCTTTTGCCGACAAGACCGTGGCCTTCGTCGCCGGTTTCGCCCAGAGCGGCAACCCGCTGGTGATGCAGCGGATCTTCCACTCGGTCAAGGCGTTGCAACAGGCCGGCGCCGCCGGGGTGTACGTTTATGTGGGCGACCTGAAGGTGGCCGACGACGGCCTGGAGCGTGAATACCGCGCGGGCCGGGACGGTGGGGCCATCTATTTCAAACTGCGGGAGGCGCCGACCATCACGGTTTCCGGCCCTCAGGCGGTGATCGGGTTCCATGACCCGGTGGTACGGCAGCAGATCGAGGTGGTGGCCGACTGCCTCGTGGTGGAGGAAGCGCTTCAGGTGGGCCCCCAGTGCGCCGATCTGGCGGCCATCCTGCGCATCGACATCGGCCCTCAGGGGTTTTTGCAGAGCGACAACATCTACCGTTTTCCCGTGGCCACCAACCGCGAAGGCATCTTTGTGGCCGGTGCCAGCCGGGAGGTGCGCTCCCTGCCCTGGGCCCTGGCAGACGCCCGCAACGTGGCCCTGCGGGTAGCCGAGGTACTGGGGGACGGCAAGCGCCTGGTGCCCCGGGACAAGGCGGTGGTGGACATCGGCAAGTGTACCTTCTGCCTGACCTGCTACCGTTGCTGCCCCCACGGCGCCATCTACTGGCTGGCGGAAAACAAACCGGTGATCTCTCCGGTGGCCTGCCAGGGGTGCGGGATCTGCGCCAGCGAGTGCCCCATGGACGCCATCCAGATCGGCGGTTTCACCGACGAAGAGATGCGCTCCCGGATCGGTGCCAAACTGGCGGATGTCAATGGAGAGCCGTCCATCGTGGCCTTCTGCTGCCAGAATTCGGCCCTGCCCGCCGGTGAAATGGCCGCCGCCTTCAAGATGAATCTGCCGGCGGGGCTGCGCACCATCCAGGTGCCCTGTGCCGGCAAGATCGACTTGCAGTACATCCTGGACGCCTTTGTTTCCGGCGCGGACGGAGTGGTGGTAATGGCCTGCCATCCGGGCAACTGCAAGAGTGAACGCGGCAACACCTACGCCGGCTGGCGGGTGGAAGACGCCCAGCGGCTCATCAGCGGTGCCGGCCTGGAGCCCGAGCGGCTGCGTTTTGCCACCCTGGCGGCCAACATGGGGACCGATTTTCAGGCGATTGTGGTTGACATGGATCAAAAAATAAGGGAGTTGGGAAAGAGCCGGCTTCACTAGGGCCGGTTTTTGCAGGGGGCCGCTCAGGATGGGCCCCCGGATTGATAGCGGTCATCGGCGCGTCGGCAGCGGTTCCGGCGCGGACGCCGAAGAGGCCCGGACGAGATACGGAGGATTTCGCTTATGAGTGAAGAGGCCATCAAATTAGGCGGTAAAAAGAAGAGCACCTTCATGGACAAGGTGAAGGAACTGCTCCCCGAGGGGGGCAACCTCAACCTCTGTCTGACCTGCGGGGCGTGCTCTTCAGGGTGTCCGGCCACGGGGCTCGAGGGGATGGATCCGCGCAAGTTCCTGCGCATGGCCGCCCTGGGCATGGACGAAGAAATCACCACCACGCCGTGGGTGTGGATGTGCAGTATGTGCCAACGCTGCATCTACGTCTGCCCCATGAAAATCGACATTCCCCAGCTTGTTTACAACGCCCGTGCCGCCTGGCCGCGGGAAACCCGGCCCAAGGGGATCCTGGGGTCCTGCGACATGGCGCTGCGCAACGACAGTTGTTCGGCCATGGGCACCAGCCCGGACGATTTCCGGTTCGTCGTCGAGGACGTGCTGGAAGAGTACCGCGAGGCCCAGCCGGAATTCGCCGACATGGAGGCGCCCATCGACAAGCAAGGGGCCGAGTTCTTCCTGAACCAGAACTCCCGGGAACCGGTCACCGAGCCCGACGAGATGGTGCCCCTGTGGAAGATTCTGCACATTGCCGGAGTCGACTGGACCTACGGCTCCCGGGGATGGGGCGGTGAGAACTACTGCATGTTTCTTGCCGACGACGATGCCTGGAAGCATACCACCGGCATTTCCGCCGAGCAGGCGGATGCCTTGGGGTGCAGGGTCTTTCTCAACACCGAATGAGGGCACGTCACCTACTCAGTCCTGGCAGGACTGAAAAAATTCAACATTCCTCACAAGTTCAAGGTTGCGAACATTTACGAATACTACGCCAAGTGGATCCGCGAGGGGCGTCTCAAGGTCAACAGCGACTGGAACAAGGATCTGAAGATCAAGTTCACCGTCCAGGATCCCTGCCAGATCGTGCGCAAGGGCTTCGGCGATCCCATCGCCGAGGATCTGCGCTTCGTGGTCAAATCGGTGGTGGGCGAGGAAAACTTTGTGGACATGTACCCCAACCGCTCCAACAACTTCTGTTGTGGCGGCGGCGGGGGGTTCCTCCAGTCCGGTTACAAGGATGAGCGCCTGGCCTACGGCAAGATCAAGGATCAGCAGATCAAGGCCACCGGGGCGGACTACTGCATCGCCGCCTGTCACAACTGCCACGCCCAGATCCATGAACTCAGCGACCACTACGAGGGGCATTACGGGGTGGTCCACCTGTGGACCCTCATCTCCCTGTCGCTGGGAATTCTGGGACCCAACGAGCGCGAGTACCTGCGCGATGACCTGAAGGAAGTCAACGTGTTCCATCCGGAGACGGCGATGTAAGACTGCCGTCGGGGACATATTTTGTTGTGGCAAGGCCCGGTGCCGTGGATTTCGGCATCGGGCCTTTTTTTTGGAACGGCGGTTTCCTTGGAAACGATCTCGGGGCACAGCCCCGGCGGTCAGGGTTGCATGAGCCGGCGCAAGGCCGCCGCGGGCGTCGGGTCGAGGTGGCCGCCCTTTTCGGCGACATCCACCGTGGCGATTCCCAGGGCGCGGTACAGGGCGAGACTCTCCGGGTCTCTGGCGCCGATGGCCTCCAGGTGACGGGCGACGGTTTCCGCATCGCCACGGGCCACCGGACCGGTCAACGCCGCCGGTGGACCGATACGGGCCACGTTGGCCAGGGTCCCGTCGATGAGCGGCCGTAACACGCCGTGGGCGTCGCCGGGAGGGACCCCGGCCCCCTGCAAGAGGGTGAAGGCGAGATCCAGCAGGGTCACCAGGTAATTGGAGGCCACCACCGCCGCGGCGTGATAAAGGGTCTTGGCTTCGGTGAGAATCTGCTGGGGATGGGCATTGAGGTCGGTGGCCAGGGCCTCGGCGGTCTGGAGCGCCGGCCCATCGCCCTCCACGGACACGATGATGCCGCCAAACGGATTGCGATCCAGGCTCGGGGCGGCGAAGCTTTGAAGCGGGTGCAGAGATCCGATCCAGGCACCGGATTGCCGGGCCGGTGCCAGAATCGTCGACGGCAGGGCACCGCTGCAGTGGAGAACGACGCTGCCGGCGCGAAAGCCCCCGGCGCCGGCGATTTGGCGACACACCGTTTCGATGACCCCGTCCGGGGTGGTGATGAAAACGACATCCGCATCGGCGGTGACGGCCTGCGGTTCCTGGCTGCAAGGCTGGGGACCGATCAGGGCGGCGACGGCTTCGGCGGACTGGAGACGGCGGCTGGCGAGGCCGCAGATGGGATATCCGGCCCGGTGAAGCCAGATGGCCAGAGCCGTGCCCACCCTTCCGCAACCAACGATGGCGATTTGGGGTTTCATGATTTCAGTCCAGGGGTGAGGCGCCTTCGGCGCGTTCCGGGTTCAAGGCGCCTTCGGCGCGTTAAGCCGCTTCGCGGCGTTCAAGGTTCAAGGTTTTTGTTTTCGGGCAGCTGGCCTTTTCTATTCGTCCTTTTTGGCCCCATTTGCCCTGTCTTCAATAACAGTGCTCCGGCCCGGGGAACGTGCTGTTTTGCACCTCTTCGGCGTACTGGCGCAGGGCTTCGCTGGCCAGGTCGCCCAGTTGCGCGTACTGCTTGACGAATTTGGGCCGATGGCGGTCGTTGAGTCCCAGCATGTCATGGAGGACCAGCACCTGTCCATCGCAGTCGGGGCCGGCGCCGATGCCGATGGTGGGAATTTTCAGTTGCGCGGTGATGTTGGCGGCGATGGGGGCCGGGATTCCCTCCAGGACCACCGAAAAGGCGCCCGCCGCCTCCACCGCGATGGCATCGGCCAAGAGCCGTTCCTCGTCGCGCTGGACCTTGAACCCGCCCATCTGATGCACCGACTGAGGGGTGAGGCCGATGTGGGCCTGCACCGGAATGCCGGCTTCGGTCATGGCGCGGATTCGGTCGCAGACCGATGCGCCGCCTTCGAGCTTGACCCCCGCGGCGCCGCCTTCCTTCAAAAACCGCCCGGCGTTGTAAACCGCCTCGGAAACGCTGGTCTGGTAGCTCATGAACGGCATGTCGCCCAGCACCATGACATGTTCGGTGGCCCGGGCCACGATGCGGGTGTGATAGATCATCTCGTCCATGGTGACCGGCAGGGTGCTGGTGAGCCCCTGGACCGCCATGCCCAGGGAGTCGCCCACCAGAATCAGGTGCAGGCCGGCGTCTTCCACCAACCGGGCGAAGGGGTAATCGTAAGCGGTCAAGGCAACGATTTTTTCACCGTTGGCCTTCATGCGCATCAGAGTGGTAACGGTTACGACTTTGCTGATTCGGCTCATGGTTTGCGCTCCTTTGGTGGGAGCGGGCGGCCATCGTTCCCCATGAATGATCGACGCGTCCGCTATTCTGAAGATTGACTATATATAAAGATTTTTTATGTCAACTCTTTTAAGGGTGATTGGTTGAATTGCCGGGTCAAGGGAACCGGTATTGCGTTGATGGCGCATCGTTTTCGAGCGTGACCTTCATCGTTGTCATAGAAGGGATGTTGACAAAAGTCCAGCTTGCTGAAACAGGCCGACGGAGAACCCCTTTGATCTGGCCGTTGCTAAAATACTCTTGACGCTCGTGTAAACGCTGGGATAAAAAATTTCGTTTATGCACCGGCGATAAACGGATTGTTTGATCTAAAGCGACCGATTGGCGCTGAATCCAGCGAGAAAGAATAAATTTTATGCTCCAGTTGATCCGTGGTTTCAAGGATATTCTGCCCGGCGAAGTCGAGCTGTGGCAATACATCGAAAACCAGGCCCGCGCTCTGTTTCAAGATTTCGGCTACCGTGAGATCCGCGTTCCACTGTTGGAAAAGACGGAACTCTTTGCCCGGGGCATCGGTGAGGACACCGATATCGTTGAAAAGGAGATGTACACCTTCGCCGACCGGAAGGGGGAGATGATCACCCTGCGGCCCGAGGCCACTGCCTCCATCGTGCGCGCCTATATCCAGCACCGGTTCCACGCCGTCGATCCGGTGCAGAAATTTTTCACCATCGGCCCCATGTTCCGGCGTGAGCGACCCCAGAAGGGACGCTACCGGCAATTTTACCAGATCAATGCCGAGGCCCTGGGGATCGCCGAGCCCATGATCGACGTGCAGCTCATTCACCTGCTGGTGCGTCTGCTGCAGCGGCTGAAGGTGGCCGACGCCACCCCTCACATCAACTCGTTGGGTTGCCCCGTTTGCCGGCCGGCGTTCCGTGAGGCCCTGCTGGCCTTCATCGCCGAGCGCCGGGATGCCCTGTGTGCCGACTGCCAGCGCCGCAGCACCCGCAATCCCATGCGCGTGCTGGACTGCAAGGTGCCCGGATGCCGGGAGGCCATGGCGGATGCCCCGGCGATCATCGATCATCTCTGTCCCGCCTGCGCCGTGCATTTCGCCATGGTGCGCGAAAAGCTCGAGCGTTTGGGCATTACCTACCATCTCGACAAGCGACTGGTGCGCGGACTGGACTACTACACCCGCACCACCTTCGAGATTCACACCGCCGCCCTGGGGGCCCAGAGCGCCGTGGCCGGCGGCGGGCGCTATGACGGCCTGATCGAACTGCTGGGCGGTCCCCCCACGCCGGGGGTGGGCTTTGCCGTGGGGTTTGACCGGCTGGCGGAAATCGTTGCCCTGCAGCAGAACGATTTTAGCCGCCCGCCGCGCCTTTTCATTGCGGCTTTGGGGCCGGCGGCCCAGACGGTGGCCTTTGAGTGGCAGATGGCCCTGGCGGAGGCCGGTCTCCACGTGGAGATGGATTACGCCGGCCACAGCCTCAAGGCCCAGATGAAACGTGCCGATCGTCTCGGGGCGGCCCTCGTGCTCATCGTCGGCGACAATGAGATGAAGACCGGAGAGGCGATGCTGCGCGACATGGCCACCCGGGAGCAGACGCCGGTGGCGCTGGATCGATTGGTGGAAACTCTGCGGCAACGCTTGGCAAACTTGTAAAAAATCAGGAATCACCCCAGGGGACATCGCATTTACAGAGAAAACAACGTATCATTTCATGTTCTTCTCCGTATTTTCGGTGTCCTCCGCGGTTAAAAATCACCGCTGTATCTTTTTATATATCTATATCCATTTCAAAATTGAAAGCGCGTAACGCGCTTTCAATAAGGAGAGATCGTGGCATTCGATCAACTGGGAAACTGGAAACGAACCCACCACTTGAACGCCCTGAGAATCACGGACCAAGGTCGCGAGGTGGTGCTGATGGGCTGGGTCCAGCGTCGGCGGGATCATGGAGGCGTGATCTTCGTGGACCTGCGCGACCGGGAGGGCATCACCCAGGTGGTGTTCAACCCCGAACGTAGCCCGGCGGTGCACCAAAAAGCGCATGTGTTACGCAACGAGTACGTCATCGCGGTGCGCGGCCAGGTGGCGCCGCGGCTGGAAGGGATGAGCAATCCCAAGCTGGCCACCGGCGAGATCGAAGTGTTTGTCGACGACCTGTTGATCCTCAACGGCGCCCAGACGCCGCCGTTTCTCATCGAGGAAAACGTCGATGTCTCCGAGACGATCCGGCTCAAGTACCGGCATATCGACCTGAGGCGGCCCCAACTGCAGCAGAACCTCATCCTGCGCCATCGCGCCGGGGCCTACGTGCGCCAGTACCTCAACGAGAACGGTTTCCTCGATATCGAAACGCCCTTTCTCACCCGGAGCACCCCCGAAGGGGCCCGGGACTACCTGGTGCCCAGCCGGGTCAATCCCGGGCAGTTCTACGCCCTGCCCCAGTCGCCCCAGCTCTTCAAGCAGCTCTTGATGATCTCCGGTTTCGACCGCTACTACCAGATCGTGCGCTGCTTTCGCGACGAGGACCTGCGCGCCGACCGCCAACCCGAATTCACCCAGATCGACCTGGAGATGTCCTTTGTTGCCGAACAGGACGTGATGGCGGTGGCCGAAGGGATGATGGAGCGGATTTTTCACCGAATCCAGGACCGGTCGCTGACGCTGCCCTTTCCGCGCCTCACCTACACCGAGGCCATGGACCGCTACGGTCTGGACAAGCCCGACACCCGCTTCGGCCTGGAGCTCAAGGATGTCTCGGATATCATGGGCACCTCGGGATTCAAGGTATTTGCCGACGCGGTGGCCAGGGGGGGGATCGTCAAGGCGCTCAACGCCAAGGGATGTACCGGTTTCACCCGCAAGGAGATCGACGATCTGGGGGAGCTGGTGACCGTTTACCGGGCCAAGGGGCTGGCCTGGATCAAGGTGCGCGAGGACCAGTGGCAATCGCCCATCGCCAAGTACTTTTCCGAAGCGGAAAAGGCCGAACTGACCCGGCGCCTGGACATGCAGCCTGGCGACCTGGTGTTTTTCGTGGCCGATGCCGCCAGGATCGTCAACGACGCCCTGGGTAACTTGCGCAACCACCTGGGCCGTCGCCTCGGGCTGGTGGACGATTCGGCCTTCAATTTCCTCTGGGTCACCGAGTTTCCCATGTTCGAGTACGACGAAATCGAAAAACGGTATCAAGCCTTGCACCACCCGTTTACCTCGCCCCTGGAGGAAGACCTGGACAAGCTGGAGACCGATCCCTTGGCCCTGCGCAGCCGGGCCTACGACCTGGTGCTCAACGGTTCGGAGGTGGGAGGCGGTTCCATCCGTATCCACCAGCGCGACGTCCAGGAGCGGGTGTTCAAGGCCCTAGGCATGACGCCGGAGAGCTACGCGGAAAAGTTCGGTTTCATGCTCTCGGCCCTGGATTCCGGGGCGCCGCCCCACGGCGGTATCGCCTTCGGCTTCGACCGGCTCACCATGCTGCTGTGCGGCCAGCCGTCCATCCGTGACGTCATCGCCTTTCCCAAGACCCAGAAGGCGGCCTGCCTGCTCACCAATGCCCCCAGCGAGCCGGCCCCGGCCCAGCTCGACGAGTTGTCGATCCGGGTGCGCCGGTTGGCACCGGAGAGCTGATCGCCTTTTATTTCCCGTCTGCTGAAAGCAAAAAACGCCCGATCGTTTCAGCGACCGGGCGTTTTTTTATTTTGGCTCCCCAGCACGGACTCGAACCGCGGACCCAGTGGTTAACAGCCACTTGCTCTACCGACTGAGCTACTGGGGAACAAATCGGTATCCGAACATCCGGATGAATTGCGGTTAATATAGAAAGGCATGGCCATTGTCAAGAGACAAGATGTAAAAAATCAGGAACCGCCGAGGCCCACGTCCATTTTCAGCGCCGAGGCGGGGCTCAGAGGGATCGCAAGGGACGGAAAATTTCCCTGGAAGTTACGACCGTCTGCCGACAATTTCCCCGAATCGCGGGAATGGCCCGCTCCTAGAGAGCCGTGGTAGGCGCGGGTCATGCCCGCGAAAAGCGACGATGGGCCTGCAATCATGGACAAAGACGGAAGAAGGGCATAAACCGGTAAAAATCCCTTACAAGGATCATTGCAGCACGTTGACCAGGTCGTCCTGGGTCGGCTTATGGGCTTTCCCCGTGCATCGAAAGCGTGATAGGAGAAGATGTTCCAGTCAATCAGATTCCAGGCCGGTGAAAATGTTATATTTTGAAATAATTGCGGTTTTTGTTCTCATTGTCATCAACGGCCTCCTTGCCATGTCCGAGCTGGCCGTCGTTTCCTCCCGGCGCAGCCGCCTTGAATACCTGGCCCACCAGGGCAGCCGGGGGGCGCGGGCGGCCCTGCGCCTCGTTGATCATCCCGGCCGGTTCCTGTCCACCGTCCAAATCGGCATCACCCTGGTGGGGGTCGTTGCCGGCGCCTTCAGCGGCGCGACCCTGGGGCAGCGGCTCGGCGCCTGGCTCGACAAATTCGGGATCATCGCGCCGTATGGGAATTCCGTGGGCATCGGTCTCACGGTTGTAGGGATCACTTATCTGTCCTTGATCATCGGTGAACTGGTGCCAAAGCGCATCGCTTTGGGCCAGCCCGAACGCATCGCCGCCTTGGTGGCCGGGCCGATGCGTGGCCTTGCCTGGCTCGCGGCGCCGGCGGTATGGCTGCTTCATATCTCCACCGAGGCGGTGCTGCGGGTGTTGAGGTTGACCGATACCGATGAGTCCACGGTCACCGAGGACGAGGTCAAGGCGCTGATTGCCGAAGGCACTCAGGCCGGGGTTTTCGCACCGCAGGAACAGGAGATGATCGAAGGGGTGCTGCGCCTGGCGGATCGTTCCGTCCGCGTCATCATGACCCCCCGCCCGAAAATCGTCTGGGTCGATCTGAAAGCCGATCGTCAAACCATCATCGACGTGGTCAATGCCCATCGGTTTTCTCGTCTCCTGGTGTGCGACGGCAGCGTGGATCGCCCCGTGGGCTTCATTCATGCCAAGCATCTTTTGCCCGAGGCGTTGAGCTGTCAGACGGTTTATTTGAAAAAGTTGATGACGACCCTGCTCTGCGTGCCCGACGGCACAAGCGTGCTTCGGTTGCTGAACCGCTTCAAAAAGAAGAAGGTTCACCTGGCGGTGGTGGTGGATGAGTACGGCACCACCGAAGGCCTGGTCACGCTCACCGACGTGATCGAGGCCATCACCGGGGATCTTCCGGAACGCGGGGAAGAACAAGGCCCAGGGATGACACGCCGAACCGACGGGTCTTGGTTGGCCGACGGGACGATGCCCACCGATGAAGTCGAAGCCTTCACGGGAATTTACATGGGGGTGGCGGTGGGCATGCTGGCGGGCTTCATGCTGAACCAGTTCGGGCGAATTCCCGCCCCCGGCGATTATTTCCTGTATGAAAACGCGCGCTTCGAAGTGGTCGATATGGACGGCAACCGCATCGACAAGGTGCTCATCCAGGTGGCGCCAAAAGATGAGGACGGTTTCATTTCCATGGCGCCCGGTCAATGAGGAGGGGCAGTCCCCCATCGAAATGATTATCCGTTCATCCCGCGGTGGCGCACCAGCAGATCCAGCACTTCATTTTCGCTGACATCGGACCAGAGGCGGTAAGCTTCCGCCACGGCGAAGCGTAGGCCCTTGCGGATGTTGGCACAGAAAACAGCCTCCACCAGGGCGGCGATGTCCGCCACGGCGCGATCATGAGCCGTGGGAACCGCTACGATGAGATGGTCGGCGCCGAGGTGGCGCAGGGCCTCGATGGCGGTTTTCATGGTGAACCCGGAAGCCAGCCCGTCATCGACGAGGATCACCCAACGATCCCGGACTTCCGGAAACGGCGCCTCCCCGCGAAATTTTCTTAATCGGCGCTGAATCTTGGACCGGGTTCGGGCCATGCCCTCACGGATTTGATCTTCCGACAAGCCCAGCCGCATGATCAGGGGACGATTGAGCAGGCAGGTTCCATCGAACCCCACGGCGCCGTATCCGGCCTCGGTATCCCAGGGCAGGGTGATTTTGCTCACCACGGCGACGTCAAAAGGCAATGTCAGTCGCTGAGCCACCGCCAGGCCCACCGCTACCCCACCGGCGGGGATGCCCAGAACGAGACCATCCTGGAGCCGGTAGGGCAGCAGCAGATCGGCCAAGAGTTCCCCGGCATGCGTTCGGTCCCTGAATACCAGGATCTTGTCCTTCAGCCTCACGCTTTGGTGAATACCCGCGATGTTCATGGGCCCCCTCTCCTCCGCCGATACAGGCCGGATGACCGGTTTGAAAAAGATCCGCCGGCCCCCCCTGGGAGGACTTATTTGTTTAGAGAGCGATGAGGCTTGTAAAGTTACATCTGAGGGCTGCCGCCAGCCACGGCCGTGTCCGGCTTGATCAAGGCGCTGGTGGTGGCTTTGGAAATTTCCGGTTTGTCTTCCGCCGTCTCGTTTCGATGAACATGGATTCCGGGTCAAGCCCGGAATAACGGAATGGGGCCGGACCCCGGACACATCCCGGGCAAGCTCAGTCCGGTGTATTTCGGCAGGCCGTCACCCCTGACTTGATCCGGGGTCCATGTCCAAGGGCTGGAAATTCCCGAAGAACTGTAAGGAAATGGCAAGTGGTCAACAACGATGTTGAACCGATCGAGTTGAAAACACCACAAAAAAGCGCCCCGGTCAGCAAGTGTCGCTGTCCGGGGCGCTTTTTGATTTTTTCTTTGCCCTTTTCAGGCTTCCCCTGGGATCAGAAGCTGATGGTCAGGGCGTTGTAGAAAGTGGTCAGGTTGTCGATTTTGGCGGTGGGGTCACCGCATTTCCAGAAATCGCCGGCATCCAGGTAGGCCGCGATGAACTTGTACTCCAGATTCGGCCACGGCTTCCAAGAAACTTTGAAATCGAACTCGTCACCGACTTCGTCGTCCCAATCGGCAGGGGTACCATACATAGTTGCTCCAGCCGGTTTATCGGCCTTTGCATTGGCCCAGGTCAGGCCGAGGGTGACGGTGTCGATGGGCTTGTAGTCGAAGCCCAGGTAGAACATCTTGGCGCCGGCCATGGCCAGAGCGCCACCGTACTCGGCCCCAAGCGGATCCTGAGAATTGCCAGCAAAGTTGCCGATCCCGCCGCCCAGGGAATTGGTCAGATCACTGGTGTAGTGGTCGTTGTCCCCAGTGAGCAAGAAGGCGATATCCAGGTCCCGGTTCGGTTCGATGTAGGCGAAGGATTCATGCTTGTCATCGTTGATGTCGTCGTCACCGGACAGATACCAATAGCCGCCGCGCATGGCGAACGGTCCGGTTTCGTAACCGGCTTCCAGAACGTAGGTCATGACATCTACATCAAGGTCTTGGTAAGGTTTACCGTCAAGGGCGGTTTTCCATGGATCGAATTCCGCTTTACCCCATCCGTAAATGAATTCCCCCTTGAAGGTGAAACCGTTCATCTTGTAGACAAAATACGGATCAAGAATGTAGACTCTGGCGGAATCAGAGTAGGGTAAACCCCTTTTTGCCTCTTTGGCTGCCGATGCCAAGGATAGACGATCACTTGCATAGCTGCCATAAGCAGTGTTCAGTGGTGGTAAGCCATTTGCCGCCAAAGCGCCATTGATGAAAGGGTTTGGAGCAAATCTAGCGGCGTCGACTTGAGCCTGCGTGGTGACTGCAGGCGCCAGTTTCCCGCTGGCTACCGCACCTAAGGCAGCATTATAGGCTGCATCGTAAGCAATTTGTGAGGTGTTGGCGTTGGTGGCAGCACTGCGATATGCGCTAAGGTTATTGCGGAACGAGATCATGTCCCGCATGGACGGAAATTGCTTGAAGTTGTAAAAGGTGGCCAACAAGCCCGCTTCGATATCTTGCCCCTGGTACTTAATCAAGGCGGTGTACTTATCATTGTCGGCATCGGAGTAATCCGAAACTTCGTCATTCTCGTGGTATTTTTGGGCGTACGCCACAAAAGTCAAGTTTTCGATGGGCAACACGTAAAGGATGCGATCCACCGGGCCGGTGGAGTCACCAATGCCGAAACAGCCCCATTGTGTATTCCATTGACGGCCGACCAGAAAACCACCCACTTTCGTCTTGATGGTGGCATAGGCGGTGTCCCAATCGAGGTTGTCGTCGGTATCTACGTTCTTGTAAGAAAGCGAATTTGCATCAAAATACTGGTCATCATTCTTGCCCCAATACTTGTCCAGAGCGTCGAATTGGCCAGTAACGCTGATGTTTTCCGTGATCTCAAAGGTGGTCTTGAGGCGGAAGCGGCTACGGTAGTAGGACGCGGAGCTGGAATCTTCTTCAAGATTGACGTTGTCATGGCTGAAGCCCTGCATTCTCAGCTCGCCGGAGAACTTGGTCTCCAGGGCGGATGCCGGGGCCGCGATGAGCAGCGCCATGCCGATTACGGCGGCGATCATCATCGTCCGTTTCATGTTGAATCTCCTCCTTCCAGTAAAGTTTTAAAAGCACGCCGATTCACTTGATTACTGGACTTTAGTACTACACTGATGATCTGGTACCTACCGTGCTGCGGATTCACCTCCTTTCAGGTTGAAATGGTTTTATCCTTCCCTGTGCGCCGCAAACGATCAGGCGCATTCCCCCGGTGGTGCCTGCTTATGGTTTGTAGGTGACGATATAGCTTTGGGCTTTCTCCAACAGGCCACCGCTGGAGGATACGGCAAACGCCGCTTCGGGTCGCCCGTCGCCGTCGAAGTCCGCCAGAGCCGTGTCGGCCACGAAATCGGCCACCGATTCCGACGCCCATTTTTCCTTCAGGGCGATTTTTGCCCACTCCAGGCAAACGAGCTGGCCACTGCCGAAATTGCGGTATCGCGAGAGCAGGCTCCGGGTCTGGTCCTTGTTGCGGGCCACGACGATGTCATTGACGCCATCGCCGTCCAGGTCCGCCACGTGAACCCGCAATGGCAGGTAGTACCGGTCATTGGCCGAAAACTGGGAGCCCGACGGATACTCGAGGTAATTGAGACTGCCGCCGAAGGACTCGGGGCTCTTGTACTCCCGGCGTCCCGTGTCGCCGATCACCACGAGATGGTTGTTATCGTCGAATCCCACAAGCACCTGACGCCCGTCGTTGAGGGCCTCGGCCCGGGTGAAGCTAAAGACGTTCATCCCCTGGGGCAGGGCGAGCTTGGCGTCCGGCTGCAATTGATCGCCGCGCCAGGTCAACTCCACCACATCGCCCCGGAACAGGCGGTTTTGATCCTCAAGTTCCGACGCGGCGGAGGCGGTGGCCAACGATCCCCGCTGCTGGCCGATGAGAACCCGCCGGCCAGCCGGGTCGTCAATGACGCGGAAGTACCAGTTCAGGTCCCTGGCCATGTTGCGCAAGAGGCTGCCGTCCCATTCCAGCACGAAGGAGGCCAGTCGCCCATCGCCGGCCAGGGCGGTCACGTACAACTCGGCCTTGCCGTTGGCGTTGAGGTCGGCGGCATCCACCCCGATGAGCTCGTCGCCGCGGTCGGCCTTGTAGATGGAAAGCTGGGTCAGGTCTTCAGCGGTGCGCCGATAGACATAGACCGCCCCGGTATCGATGGCAGCCAGTTCCACGGCGCCGTCACCGTTGATGTCACCGGCCGTCAACCCGCGGAGCGACGTATTGAGCAGGTTGCTTTTCCAGATTTGCGGCCCTTCGGTGGGCTCTGGAGAAGGCGTGGCGGTTTTGGCTGGGACAGCCGTGGCCGCGGCAACCGTGGCCGGTTGCGGCTTGGCGGTCTGAACGGCGGGAGATGCCGCCACCGCTTTCGGCGCCACGGCGAACACGTCCTGGTTGATCTGTCGGGCCAGTTGGTCCACGTGGCGGATCACATCGCCGCTTTCCGCTCCGGATTCACTGAAGCGCACCTGAGCCTGCCCCCCCTGGACATCGATCATGGCGGCGTCCGTGCTGACGCTGTTACCGAAAACGGTCAGCGTGCCGGTGAGCACGTGGGTGGCCCCCTGGGCGGCTCCGATCCTCAACGCCTCGGCTTCGTCCGCCACCGGCTGGTTGTACCGGGTCACCTCGACGGCACCCTGGCGGGTAAGCCGGGCGGCGAGCATGGACTGGATGCCGTTGTTGAGGAAGGAAAGGTCTTTTTCGGCGTGGATGGTGAAGGGAAAGAGTAAAACTTTGGATGGGGCGGCATCGGCGGCGGCCGAGATCCCCGTAAAAAGCATCAGACAGCAGAGACCGCTTGCAACGGCAACCCAAAGCCGAAAACGGATCAAGGCATCCCCCTCAATGGCACTTGGCGGCTTGGCCGCCGTTTCGGTTCAGTCCGACTTGTTCAGGCCAGGTAAATCAGGGTGAATCAACCACGTAAAGCCCATCGAATGGATGAGCCTTCATAACATGAAGCGGTTTGACATTAAAGCGGAAAAGCACAAGGGCCAGAAGTCTGTCAAAGCAAGGAGGTTTCCCACCTTCACCCAGAGCGGCGCGACTGTGGATATCCCCCGAATCTGCCCCCGTTTCCCGTCGTATTCCCAAGACCAGATTCCTCGCTGGCGCTCGGAATGACACCGGGAGGAGGTTGTGCATCCCGAGACGTTCCCCGCTGTCACCCCGACGCGAAGCGTTTTCTTCCCTGTCATCCCGACGGAGCGTAAGCGACGAGGGATCTCTCTCGAGTCTATCCCCGTTTCCCGCCGTATTCCCAACTGCAGATTCCTCGCCGGTGCTCGGAATGACACCGGGAGGAGGTTGTGCATCCCGAGACGTTCCCCGCTGTCACCACGAGGCGAAGCGTTTTCCCCCTGTCATCCCGACGGAGCGTAAGCGACGAGGGATCTCTCTCGAATTTGTCCCCGTTTCCCGCCGTATCCCCAAGTGCAGATTCCTCGCTGGCGCTCGGAATGACACCGGGAGGCGGTCGTCACCCCGGCCTCTGATCCGCGCCCGTCGGGCGAACCGTCTCTTGCCCGGCTAGAACAAGATTTCGTCCAGCACCGATTCCAGGCCCAGGGCGGCGAACTTGAGCCGAATGAATTCGGAAATAGTGGGCTGGTACGGTCGGCGCTGGAGGTGCAGCCGGGCCTCGGTGGGGGTGCGCCCTCCCTTGCGGGCGTTGCAGGCCGGGCAACAGGCGACGCAGTTGTCGAAATCGGTTTTCCCCCCGCGGCAGCGGGGAATGATGTGATCGACGGTGAGCCGCCCCCCGACACTGCCGCAGTAAGCGCAGCGGAACCGGTCGCGGATCAGCACATTGCGCTTGGAAAAGGGGACGCGCGCCCGGTAGATGGTACGAATGAGCTTGATGAGCCGCATCACCGCCGGCACGGCCCGGCGGATTCCTTCCACACAGCCCACCGTGTGTTCGGCGTACTTGAGGACTTCGACCTTCTCCTTGGCCACCAGACACATGGCCCGGCGCCAGGAAACCACGTTGAGAAAAGAATAATCGGCGTTGAGCAGGATGCAGTGTGCCATCGCACCCTCCGTGGAATGAGGTTTGCCGATTTTTCTACCTTATATTCCTTTTCAAAGTCAACGGGGCGGCGGCGGGAAAAATTCGTCAACTTGTCTTGACAAATTTATGCCGCTCGGATATGGCAGGCAGAAACGTTGAACGTCTTTTTGGAGATGGGGTTTTTCATGGTTTTTCGATACTGGTGGTGGCGGGGAAGGTTCTGAAGCTTCTCACCGCCTCCGATGGACCCAACAAACTTGTTTGCCGTGAGCAGCTTCAACCGGTCCCGACGGGCGGCCACGGCATGCGAATCCTGCACCGGCGCCCTTCCGAGGGCGCCGGTGCCGTTCAGGCCTTCTGAAATCAGGGAGAACAATGACACGCAAATTGATGATGGGCAACGAAGCCATGGCCCTGGGCCTGGTGGAAAACGGGGTCAGCCTGGCCACCGGATATCCCGGGACCCCGGCGTCGGAGATTCTGGCGTCGGTGGCCAAGTCGCGCCGCCTGCGCACCGATCCGATTCACGTCCAGTGGGCGGTGAACGAAAAGGTGGCCTTCGAGATCGCCTATGCCGGTTCCCAGGCCGGGTTGCGCACCGCGGTGAGCATGAAGCAGGTGGGGCTCAACGTGGCCAGTGATCCCCTGATGAGCGCTGCTTACATGGGGACGGCGGGCGGATTTGTCGTCATCAGCGCCGACGATCCGGGCCCCCATTCCTCCCAGACCGAGCAGGACAGCCGCCTCATGGCCGTGATGGCCAAGATTCCGGTCCTGGATCCGGATTCTCCCGCGGCGGCCCGGCGCATGACGGCCATGGCCTACCGGCTTTCCGAGGCTTTCCGGATTCCGGTGATGCTGCGGCCCACTACCCGGGTCTGCCACAGCCGGCAGGATGTGGCGGTGGACGCCGAGGTGCTGCCCGGCCGGGAGGCGGATTTCAAGCGGGACCCGCTGCGCTGGGCCGCCACGCCCAAGTTTCGCCTCAAGCTCCACGGCGAGTTGGAAGAAAAATTGGCCCGCATCGCCGCCTGGCCGGAAACGGCCCCGGTGCGTCACAATCCGGCGGCCGGCGGCCGGCGGGCCCTGGTGGCTTCCGGGGTGGCGGCGGCCCACGCCCGAGAAGCCCTGGCATCCCTGGGACTGGAGGAGGAGCTGCCCTTTTATCAGGTGCTCCAACCCTTCCCCCTGCACACCGATTTCATCGACCATCTCATCGCCGACTACGACGAGATCCTCGTACTCGAGGAGACCGTGGGGGTCATCGAGATGCAGATCGCCGACCGGCATCGCACCCGGGGCAAATGGACCGGTGCCGTGCCGCGGGTGGGCGAATTGCTGCCCGAGGCCGTCTTCGCCCGGATCGCCGCCTTCGCTGGCCGCGACGTGGATGTGCCGCAACTGCCCGCCGTCCCCGGCCGGCGGCCGACCCTATGTCCCGGCTGTCCCCACCGGGCCAGTTTCTTTGCCATCCGCAAGGCGGCGCCCAAGGGGATCTACACCAGCGACATCGGCTGCTACACTTTGAGGATGAACCTTGGCGCGGTGGACACCGTGCTGTGCATGGGGGCGGCCATCAGCCAGGCGGCCGGGTTCTACCAAGCTTACCGCCATGCGGCCAAACCGCCGCCGGTGATCGCCACCATCGGCGACTCGACTTTTTTCCATGCCGGGGTGCCGGCCCTCATCGACGCCGTAGTGCAGCAGGTGCGTTTCGTGCTGGTGATTCTCGACAACCGCACCACCGCCATGACCGGCAACCAGCCCACGCCGGCGTCGGGGGTCGGGGCCTGCGGTGAACCGCTGAACGCCGTGGCCATCGAGCCGTTGGTCAAGGGGTGCGGGGTGGGCTTCTGTCGCACGGCGGACCCCTACGACGTCAAGAACCTCATCAAGCTGGTGAAAGAGGCCCTGGCTTACGCGCGTCAAACGGGGCCGGCGGTGGTCATCGCGCGACATCCCTGCGTGCTCGAGGAAGCCCGTCGCACCGGACGCCCCCCCGGTCCGCCGCCGGTGGTCACTGATGCCTGCGACGGCTGCGGGTTCTGCGTGGAGCGCTTCGAGTGCCCGGCATTGGTAATGAATGCGGAAAAGACGCGGGTGGATATCGATCCGATTCTTTGCGTCGGCTGCAACGTGTGCATCCAGGTTTGCCCCAAGGGCGCCATCGAGGAAGCGAAAGACAGATGAACGAAACGATTCGCCAACAGATTGTCATCAGCGGCGTCGGGGGCCAAGGGGTGCTTTTCGTGACCCGGCTCCTGGCCGAAGCGGCCATTGAGGCCGGACTGCCCGTGTTCACCTCCGAGACCCACGGCATGGCCCAGCGGGGCGGTACCGTGGTGAGCCACCTGAAGGTGGGCCCCTTCGCCAGTCCGCTGATCCGTCCCGGACAGGCCGACGGGCTTATCTGCCTCAAGGCCGAGAATATCGCCGCCCATGGGCCTTTTTTGCATCCGGGGGGCTGGACGGTGGTCAACAGCCAGGCCGATGGCCCCGGGCATGTGGACGCCGACCGCATCGCCTGCGGCCTGGACGATGCGCGGGCCGTCAATCTCCTGGTCCTCGGTTTCGCCCTGGCCGCCGCGGACGAGGCGGGAAAACCGCTGTTGTTTTGTTCCCCGGCCGACGTGCAGCGGGTGCTCCAGCGGCGCCTGGCGCAGCGGGAGTCGGCGTTGAAGCGCTCTCTGGCCGCCCTGGCTGCCGGTGCCAGCGCAGCCAAGGTCGCGATTTGAGATTCGATTCGAAGGGCTGAAGGCTTGCGGCAAGTTTCCAGAAAATCGACGCGCAGTCACAGACGAGATTCATTCTGAGGAGTTGAAATGAGCTTCATCGACCACACCCTGACCCCGGAGCGGCTGGCGCAGATCCAGCTCGATGGGTTGCGCTGGACCGTGGGCCACGCCTTGGCCCACTCATCTTTCTACCAGGAGCGGCTGGCCGCCGCCGGGGTCAAGGACGCCCGGGACATCCAGCGCATCGAAGACTTGGCCCACCTGCCCTTCGTGGACAACACGGCCCTCCAGGAAGGTTACCCGTTTCCCCTGCGCTGCATGCCCTTCGAAGACCTGGTGCGCATCCACGCCTCATCGGGGACCACGGGAAAGCGGAAAGTGCTCTGCTACACCGAACAGGATCTGGATGACTGGCGCAACATGTTCGCCCGCTGCTACGAATTGGCGGGACTGACCCGTGCCGATCGGGTGCAGATCGCCGTGGGCTACGGGCTGTGGACGGCGGGGGTGGGCTTCCAGGCCGGCTGCGAACGCTTCGGGGCCTTGGCGGTGCCGGTGGGACCGGCCAATGCCGAAATGCACTGCGAGCTGCTGGTGGACATGCAGTCCACCGTTTTTTGCGCCACCGCCTCCATGGCCCTGCTCATGGCCGAGGAGGTGGAACGGCGCGGGCTGCGCGATCGGATCGCCCTCAAGAAGGTGATCCTGGGGGCCGAACGGTGCAGTGACGCCATGCGCCAGCGCATCGGTGAGCTGCTGGGGGTGACTCACATCCACGACATCTACGGCCTCACCGAACTCTACGGGCCCGGCTCCGGGCTGGACTGTTCCCTTCACCAGGGAATCCACTACTGGGCGGACCTGTTCATCTTCGAGGTCATCGACCCGGAGACCCTCCAGGTGTTGCCCCCCGGCAGTCAGGGAGAGCTGGTGGTGACCACTTTGCGCAAACAGGGCAGCCCGTTGATCCGTTACCGGACCCACGACATCACGCACCTCATCGACGCACCGTGCCCCTGCGGCAACCCGTTCCCGCGGCACGGCCGCATCGTCGGCCGCACCGACGACATGTTCATCTATCGGGCGGTAAACATCTACCCGAGCCAGGTCGAGCACCTGTTGGGACAAATTGGCGGCATCGGCAGCGAATTCCAGATTCACCTCGAGCAGCGCGAGAACGGTCGCGACAAGATGAGGATCCTGGTGGAGCGCGGCCCGGCCTCCACCACCGACCGTGATCCGGCCCTGGCCGAACAGATCGCCACGGCGGTGCGGCGCAAGATCCTGGTGCGCACGGAGGTGGAGATCGTCGCGCCGGGAAGCCTGCCACGGACCCAGCGCAAGAGCCGGCGTGTTTTCGATCATCGCAACGGCGAACCGGGCGGGGCCTGAAGGGCCCACTGATACCGGACGCCACAGTTCCCCTGACGGGGAGGGAGGTAACCCATGAAACGTTGGATGCGTTGTCCCGTTGCAGTCGGTTTGGCAATGGCGATGGGCTTGACTGCGCTGTTGGCGCCCGCGGTCCCGGCGGCGGAAATTACCCTGAGTTATGCCAATTTCCCGCCGGCCCCCACCTTCCCCTGCGTGCAGATGGAACGCTGGAAGACGGAAGTGGAAAAACGCACCGCGGGCAAGGTGACGGTGAACACCTTTCCCGGCGGCACCCTGCTGGGGGCCAAGGAGATGATGGACGGGGTGATTGCCGGGCAGGCCGACATCGGTTGCCTCTGCATGGCCTACCAGCCGGGTCGTTTCGTGGTGACCAACGCCACGGGCCTGCCGGTGGGGATTCCCGACGCGCGCACCGGCAGCCTGGTGCTGCTGGACCTGTTCAACAAGTACCAACCCGAAGAATTCTCCCAGGTCAAGGTGCTGGCCCTGTTCACCACGGCCCAGTCCAACATCATGAGCAAGGCGGCGGTGCGTTCCCTGGAAGATCTTCAGGGACTGAGCCTGCGCGGCAGCGGGCCGGCGGCCCAGGTTCTGGGCGCCCTGGGGGCCAACCCGGTGGGCATGCCCATGTCCGACACACCCGAGGCCCTGCAGAAAGGCGTCATCAAGGGACTGCTCTCGTCGCTGGAGGTGATGAAAGATTTCAAGTACGCCGAGACCTGCCGCTACGTGACCCTCATCGACACCGTGATCTACCCCTTTGCTGTGGTGATGAACCAGGCGCGCTGGAACAGCCTGCCGGCGGATGTCAAGCAGGTGATGGAGGATCTCGTCGCCGAGCAGAGCGAGTGGACGGGCGTCTACATGGACAATCACGTCAAGGAGTCGGTGGACTGGTCCAAGGAGACCTACCAGGTGGAGGTGATTTCCCTGGATGCGGCGGAAAAGGCCCGCTGGGAAGAACGGCTCAGGACGATGACGGACAAGTGGATCGGCGAAGCCAAGGCCAAAGGGCTGCCGGCGGAGGAAATCCTGGCCGATATCCGCGCCGCGGTGGAAAAGCACCGCAATTAGGATGACCATGAATCGGATCCATCGCCTCAACGCCGGTTTTCACCGGGTCATCATGGTCATTGCGGGGGTTTTCCTCGTGGCCATGTGCCTGCTGACCTGCGCCAACATTCTCCTGCGCATCGTCTGGGTGCCGGTGCCCGGGACCTACGAACTGATGGGCTATTTCGGTGCCGTGGTGGCGGCGCTCTCCCTGGGCTACACCCAGATGCGCCGCGGTCACGTGGCGGTGGATGTGCTCATCAACCGGCTGCCATCCAGGCGCCAGCGTTTTCTCAAGGGATTCAACGGTCTGGTCTGTATGCTCTTTTTTTCTCTGGCCGCCTGGCAACTGGTGCGCAAGGCCCTGGTGCTGCGGGCCAGCGGCGAGGTCACCGAAACCCTGCGCATCATCTACTACCCCTTCACCCTGGCCGTGGCCCTGGGCTGCGTCTTGCTGGCCGCAGTGCTGCTGGCGGACCTGGTGCAGGCCCTGCGGCCGCCACAAAAGGAGACGCCGCGATGAACCTTGCCCTGGTGGGAGTGGCGGGGATCGGGGTGCTCCTGGCGATGCTCTTTTTCCTCGGCACGCCGGTGGGCTTCGCCATGGCCCTGGTGGGGGTGGCCGGCTTTGCCCTCATCGTCTCGCTGCCCGCGGCGCTGAACATGCTGGCCGCGGCCCTGTGGGACACCTTCTCCCAGTACGGACTCACCGTCATTCCCCTGTTCATTTTCATGGGGCAGATCGCCTTTCATTCGGGGGTCAACGAGAAACTTTACCGGGCGGCCTACCGTTGGGTGGGGCATATCCGCGGCGGGGTGGCCATGGCCACGGTGATGGCCTGCGGGGCGTTCTCGGCCATCTGCGGCTCCAACGCCGCCACGGCGGCCACCATGACCACCGTGGCCCTGCCCGAAATGAAGAAGTTCGGCTACGATGCCAGGCTGAGCACCGGCACGGTGGCCTGCGGCTCGACCCTGGGCGTGGTGATTCCGCCCAGCGTGGTGCTCATCGTCATCGGACTGTCCACCGAGCAATCCATCGCCAAGCTGTTCTACGGCGGCATCGGGGCCGGGCTGGTGCTGGCGGTTTTAATGATCCTATCCGTGGCCCTGATCTGCCGCCGGCACCCCGATTGGGGGCCGGCCGGGCCGCGGTTTTCCTTCGCCCAGCGTTTCAACGCCCTTTCGGGCGCCTTCGAGACCCTGCTGCTCTTTGCGCTGGTGATGATCGGGCTCTACCTCGGCATCTTCACCCCCACCGAGGCCGGGGCCGCCGGCAGTTTCTTCGCCGTGGTGATCGGTGTGGGCCGGGGCGGTTTAAGCTGGAAGGGATTCCGGGCGGCGGTGGAGGAAACCCTCCGGGTATCGTGCATGGTGATCACCATCGTGGCCGGGGCGGTGATCTTCGGCCGCTTCCTGGCGGTGACCCGGATTCCCTACGACATCGCCGAATGGGTGGTGGCGCTGCCCGTGCCGCCGGTGGGGATCATGGTGATCATTTTTGCCATTTTCGCCGTGGGGGGGATGGTCATGGACGCCCTGGCCCTGCTTTTGATCACCATTCCGATCTTTTTCCCGGTGGCCCTGGAGCTGGGATACGATCCGCTCTGGTTTGCCGTGGTCATCACGGTGGTGACCACCCTGGGGGCGGTGACCCCGCCGGTGGGGGCCACGACCTACGTGGTGGGCGGCATGGCGGCCGACGTGCCGCTGGAGGATGTTTTCCGGGGGGTTTTTTATTTCATTCCGGCCTACCTGGTTTGCCTGGCGGTTTTGATGCTTTTCCCCGAGGTGATCACCGCGTTGCCCCGGCTGATGCGCTGAACGACAAGTTACCAGTGAGCTAAAGTGACTAAAGTGGAGGCGTCGCTTCGCTCCGATGGGTTGATTCGGGGTTGGTTTTTCCGGGTCAATGGGGGACCTTAAAATGGTAATGCTGAAAAAGGCCCTTGACGCCGGGGTTCGGATCTGTTATGCGAGCTGCCCTAAGTATCCGGACCGCCCCGGGCGTGGACCTGGCCATGAAACGCCGCTGACACGCCATTTCGGTGATCGGTCCGAGAGCCAACCCGGGCCGCACGACTGATCCGCTGCGAGTAGATGTGGCCTCCACGGCAGCGGCCCGGGTCCCGCTTCCACCGACGGCGCTCCCCCTTGAAATAAGGGCGAGCGCCGTTTTTTTATGGGCTGCGGCGGGGTGGCCGGCCCGAAGGAGATTCCTCTTCGCTGCGCTCGGAATGACAGGCGAGAGTGGTCCTCGGAATGGCACTCCTTTCCGCTGTCATTTCGAACGGCAGTGAGGAATCTGTAGTCGGGAATACAGGCGGGAGATAGTGCCAAACTCGAGGAGATTCCTCGTCGCAGCGCTCCTCGGAATGACAGGGGAGAGCGCTTGCCGGAATGACGACTGGCGCCCTAATCCTGATCGAGGGGCGGCTTGACCTTGGAGGTGCCGGGAATCAGGGTCTTGCTGCTGTTGACCCCCGGCATCAGGCGGATCTTTTCGGTGACGAACTGGCTGATGACTTCGGCGTCGGAGGTGAGCAAGTCCCGGCTGAGCACGACCTTGGCCAGCAAATCGATGTCGCCGTGAACCGAGTGGATCTCCACCACCTCGTCCAGCTCGAAGAGCTTTTCCATGATCTTGAATTCGTGTTTGCCCTGGACGTTGAGCAGGACGAAGGCCGTGATGGTGCGTTTCATCTCGGGGTACTGGTCGGCGTGGCGGCGTTCGGCGATCATGGTTCGAAAAGCCTCCATGTCCTTGGGAATGGCCTGATTGATGGGCGGTCCATAGTCTCGGGGACGGCCTTCCTCCCAGAGATAATGGGAGATGTAGGCGTAGAGGTCGGAGATGCGTCTGCCGGGGAAACCTTGCATCAGGCCGGCCTGCTGGATGATGCGGCACAGGGGGCGATAGATGGTGCGGTACCAGTCCGTGGCGGCCGCCTTGATGTCCGCGTCGGGCTTCTCGCCGGCGGCCAGGTGCTTCTGGTGACGGCGGATCTGGGACAACAGATGGGGGTACTGGCCCACTTCGGTGAGGCGGATTTCGGCGGAAAGCCCGGTCTGGTCGGTAAAGTCGGCCCGTTCGCGGAAGATGACGTCGTTGAGGTTGTCTTCGGAAGGGACCAGTTCCACGATGTGGGCCAGGATGTCATCGTGGCCCAGCTCCTTGGCGGCGGCGATGCGGTGGTTGCCGTCCAGCACGTAGTAGGCGTCGCGGACCTGGTAGAGACGCACCGGCGGAAGGACTTCGCCCTGGCGCATGGCCTGTTTGACGCGGGTCAACCGCTCCGAGGGATGGAGCCGGAAACGGGCGTCGAAGTCCTGATAGCGGCCCACGCTGCCGACGATGCGTGCCAGGGGAACGGTGCGCAGGCCCCGATCGCGAGGATCGAAGGTCTCGTCGCCCACCTGCGCCTCAAGGCACGGCACGGTTTCCGCATTGCATTCAGGCGGCTTGCCGGCCAGCCAGTTGGCCAGTTTCGTAATCCAGGACCACGAACCCATAGGCGTTGACCACCCGTGTGGCATGGACCTCGGTGATGCGGTCCGCGTCGTGTTGGAAATGGCGGTGGATGTGGCCGTGGATGAAGTACCGCGGCCGGTACCTGGCGATGAGTTCCTTGAAGACGTCGAAGCCCCGGTGGCAGCGGTCTTCCGCGTCCCCGATGTGCCGCGGCGGCGCGTGGGCCACCACGATGTCCGGCGCCCCACGCAGCCAGAAATACGGCTTGAGCCGCCGAATGAGCGCGCGCATTTGCGCCTCACGGTACTGGTGCGGGCCGCCGTTATACCAGCGCGATCCCTCCAGACCGAGCAGCCGCAACGCGTTCCAGCGGACCAGCCTGCCATGCAGATCCATGGCGCCGGTGGGCGGGCTGGTGTCGTAGCGCAGATCGTGGTTGCCGCGCACATAGTACAGAGGGGCGGAAAAGGCCCCGACGAGAAAGCGCAGGTACTCGGGCGGCAAGTCGCCGCAGGCCAGCACCAGATCGATGCCGGCGAAGCGGCGGGCATCAAAGGCCTTGTAGAGTGACGGCTCGACGATATCGGAGACGGCGAGGATCTTCATGTTCAAAGAGAATGACTAAAATGGCCAAATGACTAAAATGACTAAAATGGCCGGGTCGCTGCGCTCCGGCGATCTTGTGTAAAAAGCAGAATTCCTTAAATTTTAGTCATTTTAGTCATTCCAAATTCCAAGTTTCTTTTCACCCACCGATCCCCGACATGGCACTGGCGATTTCTTCGTGCCGCGGCTCGGCCAGATGATGGCGGGCCGGCTTGTGGCGGACCGCGCTGAGGAACACTTGGGCGAGTTCCACATCGGAGGCGCCCTGGCGCAGGGGGGTGCGCATGTCTTCCTCGTGATCGGAGAGCAGGCAGGGACGCAGCCCCCCGCTGGCGGTGAGTCGCAACCGGTTGCAACGGTCGCAGAAGTGGTGACTCAGGGCGCTGATGAAGCCGATTTCTCCCGGGGCCCCGGGGATCCGGTGACGTTCGGCCGGCCCGTCGTTGGCGGTGGCCGGCACCGGTTCCAGACGGCCCAGGGGGGCCAGCAGGGTTTTGATTTCCGGCGTGAGCAGGGGCTGCACCGGTCGCATGGCGGCTTCCCCGATGGGCATCTGTTCGATGAAGCGAACATGAACGGGATACCGGAGGCTCAGGGCCGCCAGGTCCGGCAGTTCATCGTCGTTGATGCCCCGGAGGGCCACCACGTTGATTTTCACCGGCGCCATGCCCCGGTCCAGGGCCGCCATGATCCCGTCCCATACCTTCTGGAAACAATCCACCCGGGTGATGGCGGCAAACCGCTCCGGTTTGAGGCTGTCGAGGCTGACGTTGATGCGGCGCACCCCGGCTGCCAGGAGGTCGTCGAGGCGTTCGGTCAACAGGACGCCGTTGGTGGTCAAGGAGACTTCCCGAATGCCCGGTGTCCGGTTGAGTTGGGTCAGCAGGTCGCAGACATCGCGACGCACCAGGGGCTCGCCGCCGGTGACGCGCAGCTTGGTGATGCCGAGGCCGGCCGCCACCTTGGCCACCCGCAGGATCTCTTCGTAGCGCAGCACGTCGGCATGTTCCAGCTTGGGAATCATTTCCCGGGGCATGCAGTAGATGCAGCGCAGGTTGCAACGGTCGGTGATGGAGATGCGCAGATAGCTCAGGTGGCGTTTGTATGGGTCGATGAGGGTTTTGGGGATCACGATGGGACTCCGTGTGCCGAAGAGGCATGAAACGACGCCGGCCAGGGCCTGCGCCCGTTGTTGGTTCACCCAGATCCAATGGCCGTATGCTAATCGCCCAAATCGTCCTTGTCCACCCCCGGAACGATTTCTGCGGCATTTTCCGCCGTGGGCCGGCGGCGCCCGAATTTATTCCGGTAGGCCGGCACGTCGATCATGGGTGGCCGTTCAAGACCGTCGCAGTTGAACAGTTCGGGCAGGTAGGCGTCCCCCACCAGGCGATACTGGATCATCTGGTTGTGCATCGGCGGCCCCAGGGACAAGGCCCCGAGGCGGTTGAGGCGGCGAAAGAAGGTCTGCATCACCACGAAGGCCATCTTGCCCAAGGCCCGGGTGTCCTGGTTGCGGTGAATGCGCTTTTCCAGATCCACCTGGCAGATCACGTCCATTCCCCAGCGCTGGCAGATATCGAGGATCAGGCTGGTTTCGATGCCGTAGCCGATGGGGAAGGGGACCTGTTCAAGGATGTCGCGATAGGCGGCGTACTCGCCGGAAAGGGGTTGGAGAATCTGTGTCAATTCCGGGAAATAAATGGAGAACAGGGGCCGGATCACCAGCTCGGTGACCCGGCCGCCGCCGGTGGGGCGCACAACGTTTTTCCCGGTGGCGATGGGCCGATCATAGAAGGCCTTGGCGTATCGGATCCCGTCCTTGAGCACCAGGGGGCCGATGAGGCCGTAGGCGAAGCGGTGGTGGATGTTTTTGATATCGGCATCCAGGTAGACGATGATGTCCCCGCGGGTGATGTACAGGGCCTTCCAGAGGTTTTCGCCCTTGCCCCGACGCGGGCCCAGCTCCGGGAGGATGTCGTCGGCCCGATAAAACTCGGCGCCGAAGGCCCGGGCCACTTCCCCGGTACGGTCGGTGGAGCCCGAGTCCACCACCACGATTTCATCGATGAGGGGAAATCGGGTCATCAGTTCCGAGCGCAGGATGACGATTTCCTTGCCGATGGTCTTTTCCTCGTTGAGGGTCGGCAGACAGAGGGAGATGGTCAAGCCTTTTTCCGCCTTGACCGCCACGAGATTTTCGATGTCCTGGAAGTCCTTGTAATGGAAGGTATTTTGTTTTAGCCAGGTGTCATCCATGGCAAATTCCACCGTCAAGGGCCAGCAAAACGCCCAACACCTGGGCGATGCCGCGGCTTAAGGGAGCGATTTCCATGCGGGCGTCGAGCTGGTGAAGATTTTCGCCAAAGGTCAACCCGAGGGCCACGGCGGGAATGTGGCGGGAGAGAAAAACCGAAAGCTCCGATTCGCTATGGGACAAGCTCGGTTGAATCCCCAGGGCCGAGATGATCCGACCGGCGGCTTTCACCAGGGGATGATGAAACGGCAGACGGGCCGCCTTGACGTTGCTGATGATCTTGAGGTCCGTGTCGACTTCGTGCTCGTACCTCAGGCCGGTGACCAGATCCTGGATCTGGTCCGAGATCGACTTGACCATCTGATGAGAGGTGCTCTGGATTTCGATGCCCAACTGGGCGCTGTACGGAATGACGCCGTGCTTGAGCCCTCCGCTGATGCGGCCCACGATCACCTGGGAACGGGGACGCTGGGGCAGGCGGATTTCCAGAATCTTGTTGATCGCCTCGTTGAGGACGAGGATCGGGTTGGGCCGGAAGCGGGGATCGTGCCCGTGCCCCGGCGTGTGCTCCGACCGGATTCGGCACTCGATTTCGGCCCGCAGCATCCCGTCGGAATAGTGATCGAGCCGTCCGAGTTCGAACCCTTCCAGGGCCACGGCGCCGCCGATGGGCGTGGGCCAGGTCTTCAACAGATGACGCACCCCGCGCAGGTTGCCCCGGCCCATGGACTGGATCACGCCGGCCAGGACGATGTCCGCGGCGAAGCGCAAATCGAGGTGGCGGAAAATCAGCGGCAGCGAGGCCAGCACCCCCACTCCCACCGAGTTGTCCAGGACGCCGGGGCCGATGATGTCGTTTTCGCCCACGGTATAATCGTGGTCCACCTCCTTGCCGAAGGGGGTATCGAGGTGCGCCACCACGAAGATGGGTGGCCGGCTGCTGTCGGTGCCGCGAACGATGCCCACGGGGTTGCGATAGCCGTCGGTGGTGCATTCATCCACCTGGGCCTGGGTCAGACGTTCGAGGAAAGCGACGGTGCGGTGTTGCTCCTGGAAGGTCGGCGAGGGAATCTGGCCCAACAGGACCACGTTGGCCAACACGATTTCGCGGATGGCCTCGATGGCCTGCACAAACTCGGGCAATCGGGCGATGATGGCGTCCATTGGGATCGCGGACTTTTCGGTTGCGCCGACAGCGTTCAGCGCGCTGCGGCCTGGGTTCTTCGTCGGACTGGTCCGAAACGTCCGACGCTAAACATTCCCTTCAACGCGTTTCAAGGCTCAAGCATCCAATTTCGAATAATGCGCCACGATTTCGGTCACCAGTCCCTCGATGGTAAACGTCGCGGCACTCAGGTCCACGTGGAAACCGAGATCGGCCGCCGTTTCGCTGGTGATGGGACCGATGCTGGCCACGGTGACGCCGGCCATCAGGGCCTCGAAGCGGCCTGCGGGCAGCAGTGCCTTGAAGTTGCGCACCGTGGAGCTGCTGGTGAAGGTGACCATGTCGATGGTTTGTTTTTCTAAAGCCGCCACAAGGGCCCGGCGGCCCGAATCATCCGGCACCGTGTGGTAGACGGGGATTTCATCCACCCTGGCGCCCAGCCGGGAGAGTTCCTCGGGCAGCACCGGACGCGCCTCGGCGGCCCGGGGGAGCAGGATCCGTGCGCCGCTCAAGTCCTGGTGGGCGAAGGCGTCCACCACCGACTCGGCCCGGTAGCTTTCCGGGACGATGTCGCTGCAAATCCCGAAATCGGCCAGGCGCGCCGCCGTGGCCGGACCGATCACCGCCGTGCGCAGATGACCGAGGCGGCGGACGTCGTGGCCCAGGGCGAAAAGCCTCTGGAAAAAATAGCTCACCCCGTTGACGCTGGTAAACACGATCCACCGGTAGCGGTCCAACGCCGCGATGGCGGCGTCCAGGGGCGCCCAGTCGTCGGGGGGCACCACCCGAATGGTGGGACATTCCAGACACTCGGCCCCCAACTCTCCCAACCGGGCCACCAGGTCGCTGGCTTGGGCCCGGGCCCGGGTCACCACGATGGTGCGGCCCAGCAGGGGGCGGCCGCTTTCGAACCACTGCAATTGTCGGCGCAACTGGACCACTTCGCCCACCACGATGATGCACGGGGCCTTGAGACCGGCGGCGGCCACCCGATCCACGATGTCGGCCAGGGTGCCGGTGACGGTGCGTTGGCGAGCCGTGGTGCCCCAGCGCACCAGGGCCACCGGCGTCCGGGGGGAGCGGCCGTGGGCGACCAGACGGTCCACGATTCGCGGCAAATTCTTCACCCCCATGAAGAAGACGAGGGTGCCGATGCCCCCGGCCAGGGCGGGCCAGTCGATGCTGGAATCCTCCTTGTTCGGGTCCTCGTGGCCGGTGACGAAGGCCAGGGTGGAGGTAAACTGGCGATGGGTCAAGGGAATGCCGGCGTAGGCCGGGGCGGCCACCGCGCTGGTGACCCCGGGAACGATTTCAAAGGCGATGCCGTTTTCCACCAGGACCTCGGCCTCCTCGCCGCCGCGGCCGAAGATGAAGGGGTCACCACCCTTGAGCCGGGTGACGATATGACCGGCCCGGGCCTTTTCCACCAGAAGCCGGTTGATATCGTCCTGGCTGAGGGTGTGGTCGCCCCCCTGTTTGCCCACGTAGATGCGTTCGGCGGTATCGGCGGCATGGCGCAGCAGCTCCGGGGCCGCCAGGTAGTCGTAGACGAGAACCTCGGCGCGGCGGATGCATTCCCGCCCCCGTACCGTGATCAGGCCGGGATCTCCGGGGCCGGCACCGACGAGATAGACCTTGCCGGTTTGGACGTCAGTTTTCATGGGCGGTGATTTCTTTCAGGATGCGATGGGCACCGGCATCCAGCAGGCGTTCGGCCAGCGCCTTGCCGACGGCTCCGGCGGCGTTGACCGGTCCGGTGAGGGTTTCCCTGATGATGGTAATGCCGTCCAGGCCGGCCACCAGCCCGCAGATGGACACGTGACCGTCGTCCACGTTGGCATGAGCGGCGATGGGGACCTGGCAGCCGCCTTCCAGGCGGTGCAGGAAGGCGCGCTCGGCGCGGACCGCGATGCGCGACGGCAGGTGGTCCAGGGGCGCCAGCATGGCGGCGGTGAACGGGTCGTTGCGGCGCAGCTCGATGCACAAGGCGCCCTGGGCGACGGCCGGCAGGACGATGTCGGTGGGAAGCCGTTGGGTGATCCGTTCGCCCAGCCCCAGGCGGCGCACCCCGGCGGCGGCCAGGACGATGGCGTCCAGACCTTCGGCGGGGTCGGCCAGCTTGCGCAGTCGGGTGTCGAGATTGCCCCGCAGGGAGACGATGGTCAGGTCCGGCCGATGGTGCTGAAGTTGGGCCGCCCGTCTCAGACTCGCCGTGCCCACCCGGGCGCCGGCGGGCAGATCATTGAGAAGCAGCCCCTCCCGGGAGATGAGCACGTCGGCGGGATCCTCGCGTTCGGGCACCGGGCCGATGCACAGTCCCTCGGGCAGCTCCGCCGGCATGTCCTTCATGCTGTGGACGGCCAGATCGACCCGGCCGTCCCGCAGGGCTTCCTCGATTTCCTTGACAAACAGTCCCTTGCCCCCCACCTCGGCCAGGGGAACGTCCAGGATCTTGTCGCCACGGGTTTTGATCACCGCCAGATCCACGGTGCATTCGGGGTAGAGCCGACGGATCTGGTCGCCGACCCATTGCGCCTGCCAGAGGGCCAGCTTGCTGCCCCGGGTGCCGATGGTGAGCTTGGGCCCCATCAGTGCCCGCAGCCGCTGCAACTGGTGGCCGTGCAGCCGGTGCACCCGGAGGTGCCCGCCGAGCGTGACACGGTGGCGCCGCCGCTGCCTTTGCTCACGAAGCCGCAGGCCGACAGGAGGCGTTGGACGTTGCGTCCCTCGCAATGGGGACAGTTCGCGGGGGCTTCCTGACCGAAGACGAGGCATTCGAAGTTCTTGCCGCAATCGGTGCAGTGGTATTCGTAGATGGGCATGGTGGTTTCCTGGGTTGTTGGGTTGAGGTTGAAAAAAAGGACCTAAAGGACAAAAACCAGACGCCTGGCGTCAAATTTCAAGTTTCCAGCTTCGAGTTTCCAGTTTCAAATTCCCAAAGCGCTTCGATTACCCCGGCGGCCAGCAGCGGGACCATGATTTCGTGGTGGCCCACCAGGTTGATGCCCCGGCCGCCCTGGCGGGTGGGACGCCCCACCACGTTGGTCAGGGGCCGGTAGTGGCGCACGAAATCCATGTTGACGGTGGTGACGGCATCGAGCCGGTGGCCGAGGTTGCGGGCCAGGCTGGTGGCCTTGAGAAACACCTCCGGCAGGATCACCGCCGATCCCACGTTGAGGTACACGCCGCCTTCCAGCCGGGCCACGGCGGCGGCAAAGCGCCGGAAATCCAGATGGCTGGCCGCGCCGGCGGCCGCCGGGTCGAAATCCGGATGCATGTGCAGGATGTCGGTGCCCATGGCCACATGCACCGTCACCGGAAGGCCGAGGCGCGCCCCGGCCGCCAAAATACTAAAATCGGCATGGGGAAGGCCGGCGTCAAGGATCTCCCGGCCCACCGCCTCGCCGAGACCGATCTGCTCGCGGCCGGCCCGGGCCACGGCCCCGGCGAGAAAGACCGCCGTTTCGCGGGCCATGCCGAAGGCGCCGCTGCCCAGGGCGGCGCCCACGTCCTCGGAGGTCTTGCCGGCCAGGGCCAGCTCGGCGTCGTGGATGATGCCGGCACCGTTCATGGCCACCAGGCCGAGGATGCCCCGGTCCATCAGATCGATGACGGTGGGATTGAGGCCCACCTTGATCACATGGGCACCCATGCCGAAGATCACCATGCGCCGGCGGCGGGCCGCTTCGGCCACGGCGGTCACGGCGGCGCGCAGGTCCCCGGCGGCCAGCAGGGTCGGCAGGCGGTGGAAAAAATCGCTCAACGTTCCGCCGGGGGACCAGGGGCGACCGGCATCGGCAATGGACACCTTGCTGGGACGGTCTTCCAGAGGGTAGGTGGTCAATCCGGTCAAATCGATGGGGGGCAGCGAATCCTTCACGGCGTTTCGTCCCGTTGCGGCGTTTCGAAGAGAAGATGATCCACCAGTTCGCAGAGCACGTGCATCAGGGTGATGTGGGTCTCCTGAATCCGGGCGGTAACCTCCGATTCAACGGCAAAGACCATCTCCGCCGTCTCGGCCAGGCGGCCGCCGCGACCGGTGAGGCCGATGGTCCCCAGGCCCGCTTCCCGGGCCGCCTCCATGGCGGCCAGCACGTTGGGCGAGTTGCCGCTGGTGCTGATGCCGATGGCCAGGTCGTCCCGGCGGCCCAGCGCCATCACCTGTTTGGCGAAGATCTGGTCGAAGTGGTAGTCGTTGCCGATGCTGGTGAGCACCGAAGTGTCGGTGGTCAGGGCGATGGCCGCCAAAGGATGCCGTTCGATGCGGAACCGGTTGACGAACTCGGCGGCGATGTGCTGGGCATCGGCGGCGCTGCCGCCGTTGCCGAAGAGCAGCAGTTTGCCCCCGGCCACCAGGCAGACGGCCATGCGCTCGGCCGCCTGGACGATGCGCGGCGCGTTGGCCTCGAAAAATCGCTGTTTGACCCGGATGCTGTCGGCGGCTGTGGCCAGGACCATGTCATGCAAGGGGTTCAATTTTTCTCCTCGGGTTGATGGGCGAGGATCCGACCGATCTCGGCGCTGGCGTCGTGACCGCGGTCGCAGGCCCGCTGAAGGGCGGCCAGGGCGTCGTCACGGCGCTGCTGTTTCAGGTACAGCATGCCGAGGCGGTACTGGAACAGCCCGTTGTCCGGGGCGATGTCCACGGCCTGTTCGCAGAAGATGGTCGTGATCTCGGGGTTCTCCCCCTGACGATCGAAGAGCCAGCCCAGGGTGCTGAGGGCTTCGGCGTCGCCGGGATTGAGCTTGATGGCCCGCTTGTAGGCCGCCACGGCCTCGGGAATCTCGTCCAGGGCAAAAAGGCATTCGCCCATGAGACGCCATGCCAGCGCCGACCGGGGGTTGAGCCGGGTGGCCGATTCGAGAAAGGGGCGCGCCTCGGCCGCCTCGCCAGTTTCGAGGTGGAGTCTCCCCGTCTGAAACGCCACTTCGAAGACGGGTTCTCCGATCCGGCTTGCCTGGCGCAGGTAGTGCAAGGCCTGGCCCCGATCACCGATCATCAGGTGGCTCAGGCCGGTGTTGTACAGGGCCATCACGTCTTCCGGGGTTCGTTCCAGGGCCGCTTCGAAGCTGTGCAGGGCCGCTTCGTAGGCGCCCAGGACCCCGTAACAGACGCCAAGGCTGTTGTGGACGTTGACATTGTCCGGATTCAGCAGCAGGGCCTTCTTGAACTCTTCGATGGCCCCGTTCATGTCGCCGTGCTGGTAGCGCTGGTCGCCGCTGATGTTCAGCGAGGTGTCGTCGAAGGCCACGCAGCGGCCCGGACCGAAAAAGGCGGCATGATCCAGGGCCTTGCGGGCGTTTTCGAGGATCTGGGATTTTGAAAACTGCAAGCAGGGGTATTCGGCCACCCCGGCCGAGACGGCCTCCACGACCTGTTGGGAGAGGGCGGCCAACAGGGCTTCAATGCGATCCAGCGCCTCCCGGCTGCCCCAACCGGGCAGGATGCAGCCGAACAGGTCCCAGCCCAGCCAGCCGCTGATGCCGCCGGTTTCCGCTTCCAGTTGCACCAACTGCGTCGCCACCTGCCAGTGGGCGGGCGTCGCCCCGGCCATCCCATCGTCGTCGGGGGGCGGCACGTCGAGGCGCAACACGGCGGTGGCAAAGCGGTTCAGCGGTTCCAACAGGGCGGTGGCGCGGGTGATGAAGGCCGAGCCCACGAGAATTTCGGGCACGGCCTCGCCGCCCACACGGAATTGGGGGTCGGGAAAAATGGCGGTCTGGGCCGTGTGCCGGGCATCGGGTTTGCAGTAAAGAAAGTCTCGGGCGCTGCTGCGGCAAAGCGCCAGCGATTGCACTGGGTGGGTCATCTGTCTTGCCTCGCGGTCAGGTTGGCCAGGGCCGATGCGATCAGGGGCAGTTCGTCGTCGGCCAGGGTGCGCACATCCAGAAGAAACGTGTCGTTTTCGATGCGACCGATGATCGGCGGGTCGTTGGCCCGCAGGGCCCGCTCCAGGCTGTCCACGGACATGGCTTCGGGGCGCAGCCCCACGCAGCGGGTGGCCAGGTTGAGCAGGGGCAGGGCCCCGCCGCCGGCCTTGGACGCCGCCTCCAGGACGGTCACCCTGAGTCCCGGCACGGCCGCCGCTTCGATCCGGGCGGCCAGGGCATGGGCCCGGGCGTCCAGATGGGCGATGGAGGCGGTGAGCATGCGCAGGGTGGGGATCTGGGCCACTGCCTGTTCGGGATCCCGATAGAGGCGCAGGGTCGCTTCCAGGGCCGCCAGGGTGAGCTTGTCGATACGCAGGGCGCGGTTGATGGGGTTTTGGCGGATTTTGGCGATGGTATCGGCCCGCCCCAGGATGATGCCGGCCTGGGGGCCCCCGAGGAGCTTGTCCCCGCTGAAAGTCACCAGGTCCACCCCGGTGGCCACGGTCTGCTGCACCGTGGGTTCACCGGGCAGGCCGAAGGCGGACAGGTCCATGAAGTTGCCCGAGCCCAGGTCGTTCATCACCGGGATGCCGTGGGACCGGCCCAACGCCACCATTTCGGCCAGCGGCACTTCGGCGGTGAACCCCACCATGGCGTAGTTGCTGGTGTGCACCTTGAGCAGCAAGGCCGTGTCCGGGCCGATGGCGCCGAGGTAGTCGCGGGGGTGGGTGCGGTTGGTGGTGCCCACCTCCCTGAGAATGGCGCCGCTCTTGGTCATCACGTCCGGAATGCGAAACGAGCCGCCGATTTCCACCAGCTCGCCCCGGGAGACGATCACCTCGCGCCCGGCGGCCAGGGTCTCCAGACAGAGGAGCACCGCCGCGGCGTTGTTGTTGACCACCATGGCGGCTTCGGCGCCGGTGATTTCGCACAGGATGTCGTGGACCGCGGTGTACCGCAACCCGCGGCGGCCCCTGGCCAGGTCGTACTCGAGGTTGGAGTAGCGGCTGGCCACCTGGCGGAGATTTTCCACCGCGGCATCCGCCAGAAGACTGCGGCCAAGGTTGGTGTGCACCACGATGCCGGTGGCGTTGATGGTGCGGCGCAGCCGGTAGCGCAGGGCCTCGACGACGGCGGTCCCCATCCGCGCCAGGATCGTCTCGAAGGCCAGGTCGGCGGCCGCCACGGGCCGGTCGGCCATGATGGCGGCCCTGAGGTCGGCAACGGTCTGACGCGTCACCCGGGCCACCAGGGTCGAGGGCGCCTCGGCCAGACGGTGGTCGGTGCGGGCGGCGGCCAGCAGTTGATCGATGGCCGGAAGCTGACGCAGAAGCCGCTGGCGGGTCTCGGCGGTGTCCTTTGAAGGTGAGTGGGGCATGAACGATTCCTGGCCGCGGCGGCGGCGTTCCGGGAGTAGGTGCCTTGTTAAATCAAAATTTCATACCATCCGAGTCCGCATTCTGGCAACCGCTTTGTCCCCAAGGGCCCGGATCAGCCCGGGTATCCGGTGATGGCGCGGATCTCTTTGTAGAGCGGCTTCAGGCGACGGTAGAGCTTCAGATAGACCCGACGGTAAAGGGCATCGTAGCGGGCCTGGCGCCCGGGATC